>Ga0070714_100002240_pt1 | contig 14227 bp, 12 predicted proteins | sample LARL83metaG_FD_65450 | JGI IMG/M metagenome (GOLD analysis project Ga0070714, IMG submission 65450) | Corn, switchgrass and miscanthus rhizosphere microbial communities from Kellogg Biological Station, Michigan, USA - LAR L8-3 metaG | ecosystem: Host-associated > Plants > Roots > Rhizosphere ...
CGACGTCGAGGCCGGTCCCGGGGCGTCGCCCGGGGACTGCGGGCTGGAGGCCGCGTCCCCACCGGGCGGCGGGGCCTGAGCCGCCCGCTCGGCCGGGGCGGGCTCCGGGCCAGGGCTCCCTGCCGCCGGCCCATTCGGAGCACCGGACCCGGGGCTCATGGCGCTCGGTGGCGGCGCGTCCGGCCGCGCGGGAGCACTTTGCTCTGGCTTTGCAATCCCGTTTGCATGCCCAGTCCCGGCTGCGGATCCGGTGACCGTCCTCGGCTGAGAATCGGCCCGTGCTATTGCGGGCGGGGCCGGGGAAGAGGCGGAAGCGGGCGTGGTGCCATTCGCCGGCCCGGGGTCAGGCCGCGTGCCCTGGCCTGCCTGCTGGGCACCGGGTTTCGGGGCCCGCCGCTGCTGCCAGTTGCCGGGGTTCGGCCCGGCACCGGGTATCCGCCTTGGTAGCGGGCTTGCGGGCGGCTTGGGCGGTGGGCTCGCCGACGCGGGAGGCGGCGGGTTCTGGGCAACCTGATGCTCCGCCTGAGCACGAGACTTCGGCCTCGCGAACGGCAGTCCCCGCCCTTTCTGTCCCATGTGCTCTTCCCCCTGGGCAGCGCGAGGTCGCGCCTCCCCAGTAGGACAGTTCAGCACAGCAGAGGGCTTTCTTTCAGCAAAACACCATATTGTTACCAGAACCTATTTAGCTTTACTGAACGCCTCTTATGCATCGAGACATATGCAAGTTGCCAGTCTGGCTCGACCCGGTGGGACACGGTCGCAGAACTGGCCCGGCTGGGTGGCGAACGTCCCGGTTCGGGCGGGTTTGAGACTGCCCGATCGCCCTACCGGCCCCGTGTGAACCTGGAGTACACCGCGAGCGCGGCGTCGACGGCATCCGCCACGGAGGGCAGGGCCCGGGCCCGGTCCTGGGCGGCCGCCCCGAGCTTGACGGCCAGCGCCTGGTCATCGAGCACCGAGCGCACGGCCGAGGCCAGCCGGGCTGGGTCGGCCGCGGGGACCAGCACGGCCGCGTATTCGCCGGTCAGGGCCGGTATCCCGCCGACCCGCGACGCGACCAGGGGGCGGCCGGCCTGCAGTGTCTCCTGGACGATGAGCGGCTGGCCCTCCCAGCGGCTCGGCACTACGACCACGTCCGCGGCTGCGAGCAGCGCCGGGACGTCGGTCCGCGCGCCGAGGAACCTGGCGTCGCTGCCGGCCGCCCGGGCCTGCGCGGCGAGCTGGCCGGCCAGCGGTCCCTCCCCCGCGATCACCAGCAGCGGCAGCGGGTCCCGGTCCCGCAGGCTGGCCAGCGCGTCGATCAGGACATCGAATCCCTTCTGCGGGGCGAGCCTGCCCACGGCCAGCACGACGGGCCGCCCCGCGGCGCCGATGTCGGCCCGGGCCTGGTCCACGGCCTGAGCCGGGGGCGCGGCCGCGGGCGGGGCGGGCACCACGGCCAGGGAGACATCACGCGCCCCGGCCCGGCGCATCCGGTCGGCGAGGTCGGCCGAGACGCACAGCACGGCGTCGGCCCGGCGGGCGGTGAGCCGCTCCAGGGCCAGGTAGATGACCCCCGGCACGGTGCCGGACGGGGGCACGTTATGCACGGTCACGACCAGCGCCGGGCGGCTGTTTCCGGCCCCGGCCCGGGCCAGCGCGGCCACCGAGGCGGCGCGCAGACCGTGCGCGTGCACGACGTCGGGCCCGAAGCCCGCGAGCAGCCCGCGCAGGCGGCGGACGGCCGCCGCGTCCGCGGCCGGGCGGGGCCGGTCGGCGATGTCCACGGACTCGAAGGACACCCCGGGGAACAGGCTCCGGGTTGACGCCGGGCCGAACACGCGGACCGCCCGGCCCTGCGCGGCGCACCCCTCGGCGAGCATGGCCACGTGACGGCCGGTTCCGCCCGCTGTGGTCCCGAGCACGTAGGCGATCCGGGATGCGGTCACGTTGCCGCTCGCCGCAAGACCCGGGCCAGGACCGCTCGCAGATCGCCGCCGTCAAGGAAAAAGGCCACCACCCCGAACCCGATTACCGCGCAGCAGCACGCGAGGAAGGCGATTATTGCGTTCGGGATAAATCCGGCGACCGGCACGGCCGCCGACATGCCCGCCCCGGCTGCGGCGCCAGCCAGCGCCCCGGCCAGCCCGGCCGCCGCCGCCCGGGCCGTGCCGTGCAGCGCCGCGGCACCGCGGGCCCGGCCGACCGCGATCAGCAGCGCTGCTCCCGACAGGGCCATGCCCACGGTGTTGCCCAGGCCGAGCATGGGCACCACCCAGCGGGCCGGGACCAGCTCGACCGCGATGACGTCGGCCACGATCACGATCAGCCAGCCGCCGGCCATGGCCACGGCCGCGGCCCGGTTCCTCGAGTCCGCGAGCAGCACCCGGGACAGGCACGCGACCAGGCCGAAGCCGACCAGGCCCGGGGCGAACGCCACGAACGCCCAGGCGAGCTGCGTGACCTGGCCCGGGTCCGAGGCGAACAGGCGGGCGGCGGGCACGGCGGCCCCGGCCAGCAGGGCCGCGCCGAGCCAGGACACGAGCAGCACGCCGCGGGTCGAGGCGGCCGAGGTCGCGTCGAACTCGGCGCTGGCCGGGCCGGTGCGTCCGGGGCCGGCGCGCGCGGACAGGACCGGGAACGCGCTGATCGCGATCGGGATCGCGAGCACCGCGTAGGGCACGAGGAACATCTGCCAGGCGTAGCTGTACAGCACCACGGCGCCGCTGCCGCCGTGGCCGTTAGCCAGCCGGGTCACCACCACGGCGGAGGCGTCCTGGGCGATCAGGGCGGCGATCCCGACCGTGGCCAGGCTGCCCGCCCGGCGGGCCACGCCGGGCGGGAACCGGAGCGCCGGGCGCACCCTGAGCCGCAGCCGGAACGCGGGCACCACCGCGGTCAGCACCAGCGCGGCGACGCCTGCCGTGGTCCCGACCGACAGCATGAGCTCGGCCGATTCCGGCAGGCCCGTGAGGTCGGTGGTGTGCGCGCTGCCCAGCGGCACGAACGCGACGTACGCGGCGATGACCACCAGGCTGGACAGCACGGGGGCGAGCGCGGGGCCGGTGAACCTCCGGTGCGCCTGCAGGATGCCGTAGAGCACCACGGCCAGGCCGTACAGCAGGATCTGCGGGGCGAACACCGCGAGCATGCGGGAGCCGACCGCGACGGCCTCGGTCCTGGCGCAGCCCTGCAGGTGCGGGATGAGCAGCGAGGTCACCGGCCCGGCCACCAGGGCCAGGATCACGCTGACCGGGACCAGCAGCAGGACCGTCCAGGTCAGCAGCGCCGACGAGATCTGGCTGGTGGTGCGGGCGGCCTCCGGGTCGGCGCCGGACCGCTCCGCCGGGCCGGCCAGCACCGGCACCATGATGCTGGCCAGCGCGCCGCCGAGCACGATGTCGTAGATGATGTTCGGCACCTGGTTGGCGGTGGTGTAGGCGGAGCCGAGGCAGGAGTTCTGCACGGTGTGCGCGAACACGAGCTGGCGGCCGAACCCGATGACCCGCGCCGCCGCGGTGAGCGCGCCGATAAGGAGCGCAGCGCGGCCGATGCCCCGGCTGACCTGGTGCCGCAGCGGGCGCCCCGGCTCCGGGTCCTGCTCGGTCACCGGGGCGGCGGGCCCGGTCACCGCGGGGTGGCGGCCGCCGGTGCCGATGCCGGCGCGGCGGACGGTGCCGCCGCCCGGCGCGCCTCGCTCACCTCGCCGGTCCCGTCAGTCTCTTCCGCACGGCCAGCACCAGGCTCGCCAGCGGTTGGGCCGGGTGCGCTCGGGGCCGGCGGGCGGCGGCCCAGCATGTCGAGCCAGCGCAGCGGCGGGGTCCGCTCGATGACCTTGGTGAAGCTGACCACCTCACTGGCGGCGGTCAGCCCGGCGACCGCGGTCAGCACGGCGATCCTGGCCTTCCGCGGCAGCGCGGTGGCGGCGCCCGCGCCGAGCATCGCGCCCAGCGCGTTTGCCCCGGAGTCGCCCAGCATGGCCCGCTCGCCGAGGTCCTCGGGGAGCACCGCGAGCGCGGCGGCCACGGGGGCGGCAGCCGCGAGGCGGCCCGCGGGCGAGGCGGCGCCGAGCATGGCCCCGGTGGCCAGCGTCACCTTGATGGCGCGGCCCGGCCGGAGGTCGAAGAGGTTGAGCAGGTTGGCGCCGCCCGCGACCAGGGCCGTGTTGATGATGACGTCAGCCGCGGAGCCGCGGCCGCGGCGGTCACGGCCGGCCAGCACGCCCGCGGCCAGCCCGGTGGCGCCGATCCCGGCTAGCTTGACCGCGCCGGTGGTGACCTCGCCGCGGGCCAGCGCGCCGAGGTGGCCGCGGAACCCGCGCCGGTCCCCGTTGCCCTTCAGGTCGTCGTAGCCGCCGAACGCGGCCGCGCCCGCGCCGGCGAGCCCGATCGCGGCCCGGCTGCGGGCGGGCAGCCCGGGTGTGATCAGGGTCGCCGCCACCGCTGCCGCGGCGGCCGCCGGGCCCTCGAGGAGGGTCACCGGCTCACCGCGGTGGTTGGTCCTGGACCAGGTCTCCGGCCCGCCGGGCGGGCGCCGGTTCAGGCCGGCGTAGGCGGCCCGGGCGGCGGCCGCGGCCAGCCCGCCGGCCAGCAGCACCCGGCCGGCCCGGAGCCCGCGGCGGCTCACCGGGCCCTCTTGTTCTTGACCGGCGTGGCCACGGGGGTTGGCGAGGCGCTGGGCGCCGGGCTCGGAACGACGCCGGAGGCCACGCCGTACGCGGCGGGCTTTTTCCCCGCGAGCAGGTACGTGAGAGCCTGGGCCACCAGGATCTGGCCGGTCTCGGTGTTCGCGTTGTCCACGCTGGATAGCCGGAGACCGGTGCTGCCGTTGATCAGGTCATCGATGGCGCTGCCGGTCCCCGAGCCGGGCAGCGTGCCCGCCAGCACCGTGCCCTGGCTCGCCTGCATGAGCTGCTCGGACAGGGAGAGCAGGGCGAGGTTCTCCGGGTCGGAGTCGCCCGCGGTCGGGGCGGTCGCCGGGATGACCACGACGGCCAGGTTCGCCGGGCTCAGCGTGGTCGCCCCGCCGGCCGGGTTCAGCTGCAGGTACCCGGCCTGGGCGAAGCCGCCGAGGATGCTCTTCGCCTGGCCGGCGGGCAGCGCCGGGGGGTCGGTGCTGACCAGCGCGGAGGCAATCACCTGGCCCGCCTCCTCCTGCCCGCCGATGAGCGCGTTCGCGCCGAGCTGTGCGTTCTGGCTGCCCGGGGTGACGCCACTCGGCGCGAGCTTGGTGGCCAGGGTATCGAGGGTGTTCTGGGTGCTGGCGCTGGTATCGAAGAACGCCTGCTGCATCTGGACCTGGCCGGTGACCTTCGCCCCGGCCTGGTGCAGGGCGGTGGTGATGCCGGTGATGGTCGGGCCGTCCGCGCCCGGTGCCGTGACGATGACGACCTTCTGCCCGGTGAGCAGGTTGGCCAGCAGCTGCGGCGCGGCCGCCTGAGCGAATGCCTGGTCGCTCGTGATCTGGGCCTGCATGTTCTTCTTCTCCGCCTGCAGCCCGCTGATCTGCTGCTTTTCCTGCTTGGAGGCCCGGTCAAGCACCTTGAGCGTCTCGGGCTTGAGCGCGCTGGCCCCAATGACGATGCCAATGGCCAGCGCGAGGAAAACAGCCACGATGGAGACCAGATGGTAACGGAAATCGATCACTAGAAAAGTCCAGTCAGCCAGTACCAGAACGTCTCCAGCTCGGTGCCCATGTACCTGAAGAAGATCTGGCCCGCGGTCAGGGCGACCATGGCGACCAGGACAGTCACCGCGGCGGCGAGCACAAGCGGAATGACCGCCGTCGCGGGCACCCGGCTCCGGTAGAGCCGGCTCACCCCTTTGGCGTCGACGATCTTGTCATCCACCCTGAGCCGGGTCAGGAACGTGCTCGCCATGCCCGACCGGCCCTTGTCCAGGAACTCTACCAGCGTGTCGTGCCTGCCCACGGCGACGATGAGGCTGGCGCCCTTCTCGTCGGCGAGCAGCAGCGCGATGTCTTCGCTGGTCCCTGGGGCCGGGCAGAGCACTGACTCGAGCCCGAGCCGCTCGATCCGGGGCAGGCCCGGTGCGCGGCCGTCCGGATAGGCGTGCACGACGATCTCGGCGCCGCAGGTCAGGGCGCGGTCGGAGACCGAGTCCATGTCGCCGACGATCAGGTCTGGCCGGTAGCCGGCCTCGAGCAGCGCGTCCGCGCCGCCGTCCACCCCGACCATGACCGGCCTGCACTCCCGGATGTAGGAGCGGAGCGTGGCCAGGTCCTCGCGGTAGCGGTAGCCCCGCACCACGACCAGCGCGTCCCTGCCCTCAAACTTGGTGCGCAGCGCGGGGACCCCGATGCCGTCGATCAGCAGCGGGTACTCGTGCTTGATGTACTCGAGCGTGTTGGCGGCGAAGGCCTCGATCTCCGAGGCCACGCTGGCCTTCGCCTCGGTCATCGCCGAGGTCACGGACTGCTCGTCCTGCCGCCTGCCCTTGGCCACGACCTGCTCGCCGGCGTACAGGGTGTCGCCGTCGAGCCGGACCGGCTGCCCCTCCTGCACCCGGTCGAACACCTCGGGACCGACGTCATCGACGAGCGGGATGCCGGCGTCGAGCAGGAGCTGGGGCCCGCGGTTGGGATACCGGCCGCTGATGCTCCGCGCCGCGTTCACCACGGCGCCGACCTGGCGGCCGATCAGCGCGTCGGCGCCGGTGCGGTCCAGGTCCGTGTGGTCGATGATCGCGATGTCACCCGGGCACAGCCGGGTGGCGAGGTTCTTGGTCCTGCGGTCCAGGCGTGCCGTCGCTGTTATGCCGGGAAGGTCATCTGATCTCTTCCGGCCTATTCTGGGTAGTTTGCGAGGCAGCGCCTTCATCGCACAGTAAGTTTGCCACTTCTCACCCGTGCCGGAGGCCACAGGTGTGATCACGCACCGCTATCTTGAGGGATTTCACAGCCTAGCTTCAGCCCCTACCCCCGTTCGATGATCTTAGCCTGTTCCTGCTGGCCGTTCGTGCCGTCCTGGCTGGCGCGGGTCGGCGACGGCAGCCGGCCTGCCCTCGCGCTCGGCCGCGGCGGCCGCGAGCAGTTCCTCGGCATGGGCCCGGCCGAACTCGGAGTCCTCCAGGCCGGCCAGCATCCGCGACAGCTCCCTGACCCGCCCGCCGGTGTCCAGCCGGGCGACCCCGCTCCTGGTCACCGAGCCGTCGTCGGCCCGCTCGACCATCAGGTGGGTGTCCGCGAACGCCGCTACCTGCGGCAGGTGGGTCACGACGATGACCTGCGCGCGGCTGGCCAGACGGGCCAGCCTGCGCCCGACCTCCACCGCGGCCTTGCCGCCGACACCGGCGTCCACCTCGTCGAACACGAAGGTCGGCACGGGATCCGCGCCCGCGAACACCACCTCGATGGCCAGCATGACCCGGGACAGCTCGCCGCCGGACGCGCCCTTGTGCAGCGGCAGCGCGGGCGCCCCGGGATGCGCCGCCAGCCGGACCTCGATGTCATCGGCGCCGTACGGGCCCGGCTCACGCAGCGGCGTCACCGCGACCGTGACCCGGGCGTGCGGCATCGCGAGCGCGGTGAGCTCGGCGGTCACGTCGGCCGCAAACCGCTCGGCCGCCTCCGTCCTAGCCGCGGTGAGCTGGCCGGACAGCTCCCCAACCTCCGCGGCCAGCGCGGCTTCCTCCTCAGCCAGGCCAGAGATCCGGTCGTCGTCGCCTTCAAGCTCCAGGAGCCGGGCACTGGCCCGCTTGGCCCACAGCAGCACCGCGGCCACGCCCACGGCCGGCCCGGCCGGCTCCTGGGCGGCAGGCGCGCCGTCTGGCTGGGCGGCCTCGGGTGCGGCCGTCTCGTCCGCGGCCCCGGCCCCGGCTGTCTCTGGTGCCCCGTCCGCCGTCTCGTCCGCAGCCGCGGTCCCGCCAGGAACGGGTGACCCGTCCGCCGTCTCGTCCGCAGCCGGGGTCCCGCCGGGCAGCGTCGCGGCCGCCTCGCCGAACTTCCTGATCAGGCGGCCCAGCTCGGCGCGGCGCTCCTGCACGGCCGCGAGCCGGACCGGGTCCGCCTCGACCGACTGGGCGTAGGACGCGAGGTCGGCGGCGACGTCGGACACTAGGTAGGCCGCCTCGGAGACCCTGGTCCCCAGCGCGGCCAGGGCCGCGTCGTGATGGGACGCGGCCTCCAGGGCCTGGCGGGCGATGCCGAGCAGGGTGACCGCGTCGGGTGTGTCATAGCTGCCGCTGGATGGGTCGCCGAGCAGCGCCTCATGCGCGCTCGTGGCCGCGGTGTGCAGCGCGTCCGCATGCGACAGCCGCTCTTCCTCGGCCAGCAGCTCGATGTCCTCGCCCTCGGCGGGCTCGGTCTGCTCGATCTCGGCCAGCCCGAGCCGCAGGTCCTCGGCCTCGCGCTGCCGTTCGCGGGCGCGCGTGGTGAGCTCGTCGAGCTCGTCGCGGACCTCGCGGTGCCGGTGGTAGGCCCGCTGGTAGGCGGTCAGCAGCTTGGCCAGGTCGGTTCCGGCGAAACGGTCGAGCGCCTCGCGCTGCCGGCCCGGCTTGAGCAGCTGCTGCTGATCGGACTGGCCGTGCACCGCCACCAGGTCGTCAGCCAGGTACGTGAGCAGCGACACCGGGACCGACCGGCCGCCCGCGTAGGCGCGGGAACGTCCCTCGGCCGACACCGACCGGCTCAGGATCAGCGTGCCGCCGTCGTCGTCGAGATCGCCACCTGCCTCGTTGACCTGGCGGGCGACAGCACCGTCCGCGTCGACGCTCAGCCGGCCTTCCACGTTCGCGCGCTCGGCGCCGGGCCGCACCCGGGCCGGGTCGGCGCGGCCGCCGAACAGCAGGCCCAGCCCGGTGACGACCATGGTCTTGCCCGCGCCGGTCTCGCCGGTCACCACGTTGAAGCCCGGGGACAGCTCGAGCACGGCGTCGTCGATCACACCGAGCCCGGTGATACGGACCTCCTCAAGCATCCCCGCCCGGCTCCTTGTCTCGCTGGCGTGCCGCCGTGAATCCCGGGTGCAGACCCAGATCGGCGTCCTCCGCCCGCCGGCTGCCCTGGCCCCGCCAGCCCGTCACCGGGAGGCCGAACTTGGCTACCAGCCGGTCGGTGAAGGATGCGCCGATGTCGGTTCCGCCCGCGCCCGCGGCGGCACGGAGCCTCGCGAGCAGCACCGGCTCGCTGCCGCGCCGTACCTCGACACGCGCACCGGGATCCAAATCGACCCTACGACGTCCATCGCACCATAGAACGGCCCCGGAAGTCTCACCCTGACCCGGCGCGGCGCCTATTACCTCCGCCGCGAGGACCGAATGCGGGGACACCACCATGGGCCCGGCGAACAGGGCGTGCGCGCTGATCGGCACCAGCAGCAGCGCCTCGACGTCCGGCCAGACCACGGGCCCGCCCGCGGAGAACGCGTAGGCGGTGGACCCGGTCGGGGTCGCGAACACCACGCCGTCGCATCCCCACCGGGACAGCGGGCGGCCATCCACCTCGATGACGACGTCGAGCATCCGCTCGCGTGCGGCCTTTTCCACGGTGGCCTCGTTCAGCGCCCACGTGGTGGCCTTCACGCCGCCGTTGCTGCGCACGGTGACCTCGGTCGTCATCCGCTGCTCGACCACGTAGCGCCGCTCGACGACCAGGTCGACAGCCTCGGACAGATCCTCGGGCTCGGCCTCGGCCAGGAAGCCCACATGGCCCAGGTTGACGCCGAGCAGCGGCACGCCCGCGGGCCGGGCCAGTTCCGCGGCGCGCAGCAGGGTGCCGTCTCCGCCGAACACCAGCACCATCTCGGTGCCGTCGGCGGCCAGGGGCGAGACCGGCACGATATCGGCGCCTGCGGCGCCCAGGGCGGCCGCCTCGGGTTCCAGCACCCGGACGTTCACGCCCGCCGACGTCAGCCGGTCCACCACTATGCGCGCAATACGCACCCCGGCGGGCCGTCCGGGGTTCGCGACCAGGAGCATCGTCCGCTTCGACTTCACTGCGGTCCTTCCGTGATAGCCCGCTCCAGCGCGATGGGATCCAGTGGCGGCGCCGCATGACGCAGCCACAGGAAATACTCCACATTTCCGGACGGGCCGGGAAGCGGACTGGCCACGATTCCCGCTACCCCGAGGCCCGCGTCCAATGCGGCGGCCGCGACGGACGCCACGGCTGCCGCCCGCTGCCCCGGATCACGGACCACGCCACCCGCTCCCACGTGGCCCCGGCCCACCTCGAACTGCGGCTTCACCAGCAGCACGAAATCGGCCTCCGGGGCGGCGCAGGCGGCCAGCGCGGGGAGTACCAGGGTCAGTGAGATGAACGACAGGTCGGCCGTGACCAGTTCGGGCGCGGGCGCCACCTGTTCCGGCCGGAGCTGGCGCACGTTGACCCGTTCGAGCACGGTGACCCTCGGATCGTTGCGCAGGGACCAGGCCAGCTGGCCGTACCCGACGTCGACGGCCACGACGTGGGCCGCCCCGGCCCGGAGCAGGACGTCGGTGAAGCCGCCGGTCGAGGCCCCGGCGTCGAGGCAGCGCCGCCCGGCGACCGTCAGTCCGGTGAAGGCGGCGAGCGCGCCGTGCAGCTTGTTCCCGCCGCGGGACGCGTACTCCGGCCCCGATGCCCGTTCCTCGACCGTGATCGCCGCGTCCTGGCCGACCTGCGTGGCGGGCTTGCCCGCGGCCTGGCCCGCGACCGCCACGCGGCCGGCCGCGATCAGGTCGGCCGCCTGCTCCCGTGACCGGGCCAGGCCTCGGCGCACGAGCTCGGCGTCCAGTCGCATCCTTCTCGCCATGGGGGTCGCCAGCAGCCCGGTCAGCGTCCTCGCCGGCTCTCCGCGCCCTCGGCGTCGGGCAGCTGTCCGGCGTCCAGTTCGCCGAGCACGTCTCTCAGCCGCCGGTGCACGTCCTCGAAGACCGCGCGGTGCTCGGTCACCGGCATCCCCGCCAGGTCGTCCAGCTTGGCCAGCGCGGCGTCGACCCGGGGTTCGCCGGTCGCCTGCCGCGCGGCCAGCAGCGACGCCAGCACATCGTCAACGGCCGCCGGCTCGTCGCCTCGGTCCGCCTCTGGCTGCTCCTGGGCGCCATCCACGGCGCCGCCCGCGTCGATACCCCACGCATACCCGGCGTCCACATCCGGCTCGTCGTCCACATCCGGCTCGTAGTCCGCGTCCGGCATGTCGTCCGGGTCCGGGTTCAGCCCGTCCTCCGTGTCCGCAAACAGCCCGCCGGCCGCGTCCGGGTCCGGCCCATCCCCCGCCTCTGGGAACAGCTCGCCGTCCGCGTCCGGGTCCAGGTCACCTTCGATATCGGCCGGGTTGCCCGTGGACTCGCCGACGATGTCGCTGGCCGCGCCGCAGGACGGCTCAGCCGCGTAGGCTTCGGGGACCTGGTCAGGCGGCACCGTGCCGAAATCCTCGGTCTGGTGCTCCATCAGCCATCACCCTCCTCGCGCCGCCCTGCGCGGTCGTACCGGTACATGTTCCGCCCCTCCTGGAACGCTACCGTCCACGGGCGCCGGGGCGGTGCACCTGTTGATGCTGACATGGCCCGGCTCGCCCGCCATCCGGGCCGGGCCTGCCCGTCAGCCGCGGCGGGGACGGAGAATGAGCGGGAAAGCGAGGTCATGATGGCGACTGCGGAAGAATGCCGCAAGGCATTGGAAGGCCTCACGGCCCGCATCTCGGACATGGACCCGGAGCAGCGCGCCGCCAACCTGCTGGACCGGACGCTGAGCTGCGAGATCCCCGATCTGGGGGTGACCTTCTTCACCCACCTGGGACCGGACGGCGCCGATCCGGTCCGGGAGGCCGGTGAGGACGACAAGCCCGCGCAGATCCGGTTCATCGCGAACAGCGACGTGGTGGTGTCGATCTCTGACGACCCCGGGAGCTTCATGCGGGCCTGGGTAACCGGCCGGCTGAAGGTGCAGGGCAGCGTGTTCGACCTGCTGCGCCTCAGGAAGCTGATGTAGTACGCCATCTCGGGTCTCACCGGGCAGGCAAGGCCCGGATGCTGAGCCTTCCCCGCTGCCGCCCGGCCTCAACCGCGGCCCTGATCTCCCCGGCCACCCGGCGCGACTCGTCAGTCAGCCGGCGGGGCGGGAAATGCAGGACGACAATCCCGTGGGCGCTCATCCGCGCGGCACGGGCCATCGTTCGCTCCCAGTCGCCGGGCGAGAGATGCCACTGCCGGGACTCGATCTCAGCGGCCACTCCTCCATCGGGCCACCACGCATCGGGCACGGCGATGAACGTGTCGCCCGCGAACAGGCGCGGGTTGTACATGGGCTCGGGCAGCCGCTCCCGCTTGACCAGCGTGCGCAGGTCGCCCTCAGCGGACGACCTGACGCCGTCCGCCACCTCCTCGAGCACCCGGCGTAACCGAGCCGAGCCTTGAACCGGGCCGCAGCTGAGCTCGTCGGTGAGTTGCCAGATCAGCACCGTGCCCCGCTGCACACCATCGGCGACAACGGCGCGAACCTCGCCCAGATCCCTCAGCCCGCGCACCGTATCCGCCACCGCCCGGTCAGGCGGGACGAAGCAGACCTGACCGACCGGGTACACCAGGCTCGGCATCCTTACCGTTCGATGCACTCGGACAAAGTCCAGGCTGCGACGCCGGCGCTCATGCGGTATGAGCACGTCGACCGACCGGGTCTGCGGTGCCCGGATCCGGTGTTTGACTAACGCGGCTGGGCCTGTGATCACGCTGCCCGGCCCGGCGTAGAGCACCGCAGCCATCTGCCGCTGCGACAGGGTCGGAGTTCCGGTGTTCGTCACGTAGACACCGGGGAGAAGCACCCGCCAGGACCCATCGTCCCTGACCCTGTGCCGTAACGCCTCGTCGCTCATTTCGCAGCGGCGCGTCTGGCTCCGGGTGACCACCCCGTTCTGCGTGACGATCAGTTCCGCCAGAGCCGCGCGGTCGAATAATGCCTTTCGTCCCATGCGCGCACTGTGCCACCCCGTACCGACATTCCCGCCTGCCGGCTGCGGGTGCTGGCGCAACAGTGTCGTGGGCCCCTTGCTGGGGCTGTTACCCCAGCAAGGGGCCCACCACCTTGTTCATCGCCGGGGAGCACTGCAGTCGCCCGCTCAGCCTGAGCAAGGTGGTGGGGCCCTTGCTGTGGCTGTTACCCCAGCAGGGTGCCCACCACCGGGTTGGGCCGGGGTGAGCTCGGGCGGTGGGGGGCGGGTGAGCCGGGGCGCGAGACGGGCTGACCGGGCGCGCTGGGGCGGGGCGGATAGTGCCTCGAGCGGGATAGCTTGGCGGGGTGATGGGGTTGATCCGGCGGGAGCGGGCGGAGATCGCGCCGGGCGCGGTGCACGTTCCCGGATGGCTCAGCCACGACGAGCAGCGCCAGCTGGTGACCGCGTGCCGGGAGTGGGCCCGCCCGCCCGCGGGCATGCGCGCGACCCGGCTGCCGTCCGGCGGCGTGATGTCCGTGCAGACGGTCTGCCTGGGCTGGCACTGGATTCCGTACCGCTACTCGCGCACGGCCGAGGACGTGGACGGGGCGCCGGTGAAGCCGTTTCCCGGCTGGCTGGCCGACCTCGGCCGTCGCGCCGTGCGCGACGCGTACAGCGCGTACGGCGCGGCTGACGACGCCGCCGGTGATGACCCGGGAACGCGCTACAACCCGGACGTGGCACTGATCAACTTCTACGACGGCCAGGCCCGGATGGGCATGCACGCCGACCGCGACGAGCGCAGCCTGGCCCCGGTGGTCTCGCTGAGCCTGGGCGCGACGTGCGTGTTCCGGTTCGGGAACACCGAGAGCCGCAACCGGCCGTGGACCGACGTCGAGCTCGAGTCCGGGGATCTGTTTGTGTTCGGCGGCCCGTCCCGGCTGGCCTTCCACGGGGTGCCGAAGACCCGGCCGGGCACGGGCGACCCGGGTATCGGCCTGAGCTCCGGCCGGCTCAACATCACGCTGCGCGAGTCAGGACTGGCCTGATGCCCGAGGGTGACGTGGTCTGGCGCACGGCCCGGCAACTCGACGAGGCACTGACCGGCCGGGTGCTCACCCGCAGCGACTTCCGGGTGCCCCGGTTCGCCACCGCCGACCTGACCGGGCGCACGGTGACCGGCACGGTGTCCCGGGGCAAGCACCTGCTGACCCGGGTGGACGGCGGCCTGACCGTGCACACGCACCTGAAGATGGAGGGGTCCTGGCGAATCCGGCCCGCGGGCGGCTACCCGCCTCGCGACCACCGGATCAGGCTCGTGCTCGGCAACGACGCCCGGCAGGCGATCGGGTACCGGCTCGGCATCGTGGAACTTCTGAAGAC
>Ga0070714_100002242_pt1 | contig 14221 bp, 14 predicted proteins | sample LARL83metaG_FD_65450 | JGI IMG/M metagenome (GOLD analysis project Ga0070714, IMG submission 65450) | Corn, switchgrass and miscanthus rhizosphere microbial communities from Kellogg Biological Station, Michigan, USA - LAR L8-3 metaG | ecosystem: Host-associated > Plants > Roots > Rhizosphere ...
CAGCGCGTAGTTCAGCGCGCCGGACTTGTAGCCGGGCCAGTCCTCCAGGTGAGCGAACGTGACCTGGTGCCTGGCGCACCATTCCTCGACCGGGCGCCACAGCGTCTCGTCGTCGGTGTTGTCGTCGATCACGATGATCTCGTAGTGGGGGTAATCCAGGCGCAGCAGGCTGCGCAGGGTGTCGATGACCATGTCCGGCGGCTCGTTGTGCGCCGGGACGTGCAGGCTGACGAACGGCAGCTGGCCGTCGCCGGCCGCGACCACCAGGCCCTGGGGCGGGGGCGGGATGCCCCGGCGGCGCCAGTGCTCCGTGCCGAGCGCGTCGCAGATCTCCCACAGGTAGGCGCAGGTCATGACCGCGGCGAAGAGCTCGAACACCCACAGCAGCACGCCCGCCGCCGTGTTGGCCACGCTCAGGTGGCTGTCGAAGGTCCAGGTCAGCGCGTACACCAGGTAGACGGCGAACAGGAACACGCTGGCCGACCAGCACAGGTGAGCCCGGGCGTTCCACCGCCGGGTCACCGGGAGCCAGATCAGGCTGGCGGCCACGATGGCCACCACGCCCGCGATCAGGTTGTGCTCGGTGGCGTGCAGCAGCCGCAGCACGCCCCCGACCGCCGCGGCCAGCACCGCGGTTCCGGCCAGTGCGAGCACTATCCGGCGGGTCGCCGGCCAGGCACCCTGGGTCCTGGACCGCGTTCTCGCCTTCACGAACAGGGCCGCCGAGCCGAGCGGTGCGGCCACGATTCCGGCCAGCAGCAGGGCCGCAAGCATCGATGAGGTCCTTCGCCTTCATGCCCGCGAACCCGGTTAGTCCACAGGCCGGACCGATCCCGACTGCCCGGATTAGTGGTATTTATGCATCATGGTTCGAGGGGCCTAGCCCTGCGCCGCGGCCGCGACGGGCTGCGCGGCGACCTGAGGTGGCGCGTCCACGGCGCAGTGGAACGGCTGCTGCGGGGCCGGTGCCGCCGTCGGCGCGCGGCGCGGGTTGCGGACCGTGACCGCGGCCAGCGCGCCCCCGAGCACGCACAAGCCCGCCGAGATGAACGAGGCGGTGCGGAACCCGGCCGAGAACTCCTCGGCGTGCCGGTAGGCGTCGCCGGTGATCCCGCCCGCGGCGGGCAGCAGGGCCACGGCGATGAGCGCGGCGGCGCGCGCGACGTCGTTGTTCACGGCCGACGCCATGCCCGCGTGCTCGGCCGGCACCGCCTCCAGCACGGTCGACGTCAGCGGGGCCACGGTCACAGCCAGGCCGAAGCCGAAGACCAGCACCCCGGGCAGCACCTCGGTCAGGTAGTCTCCGGCCGGGCCGATCAGCGCGAACAGCGCGATGCCCGCGCCCACCAGCACCGGCCCGACGCTCATCTGCAGCCGCGGGCCGATGCGGGCCGCGAGCGCCCCGGACCGGGAGGACAGCGCGAGCGTGATCGCGGTGACCGGCAGCAGCGAGATCCCGGCCTGCAGGGGCGAGTAGCGCGAGACCTGCTGCAGCTGTATGGGCAGCAGGAACAGCGCGCCGCCGATCGCGCCGTACACCACGAACGTGACCACGTTGGTGGCGGTGAACTGAGTGGACGAGAACAGGCTGAGCTCGAGCATCGGCGACGGGGTGCGGCGCTCCCACCACACGAACGCGGCGAGCAGCACGACGCCGCCGATCAGCGCGGCCAGCACCGGGCCGTTGGACCAGCCCGCGTTCGGGCCCTGGATCAGCCCGTAGGTCAGCCCGATCAGCCCGAATGTGACCAGGATGCCGCCGGCCACGTCGATCGGCCCGGTCGCCTCCGGATCCCGGGTCTCGGGCACGTGACGCAGTGCCACCGCCACGACGAGGGCCGCCAGCGGCAGGTTGATGACAAAAATCAGCCGCCAGGACACCGCCGACACCAGCCAGCCGCCGATGAACGGTCCCACCGCGGTGCCCACGCCGGCGAAGCCGGACCAGGCCCCGATGGCCCTGCCGCGGTCCTCGGGGCGGAACGTGGCCTGCAGGATGGCCAGGCTGCCCGGGGTCAGCAGCGCCGCGCCGATGCCCTGCAGGGCCCGGGCCGCGATCAGCACGCCCGGGGTCAGCGCGGCCGAGCAGAGCAGGGACGCGAGCGCGAACCAGATGACGCCGGTCACGAAGACCCGCTTGCGGCCGTACTTGTCGCCGAGCGAGCCGGCCAGCAGCAGCAGGCCGGCCAGGGTCAGCGTGTACGCGGTGACCACCCACTGCAGCGAGTCCATGCCGACGTTGAAGTCGCGGCCGATGGCGGGCAGCGCGATGCCCACCACGGTCGCGTCGATGGACGCGACCGCGGACCCGAGCACGGTGGCAAGCAGCACCCACCGCCCGCGGGCGCTGGCGTAGACCAGGTCCGGTTCGCCGGGCGCCCCGGCTGGACTGCTCATCGCGAACCACCTGCTACGACGAAGGTCACCGATCGGTCAGTACCGTCATACCAGCCCTGGGCTGTATCAACGCTGTCGCCGGGTGCTCTTTACCCGCAAGCGGGATCGTGACAGCGATCGCTGATCGGGGGCTACTGATGGAAACCAGCGTGATGTTCCTGGACTGCCCGGAATATCTCGATAAGCGGGGCGTGGCCAGGTGCGGGCTGCCCGCCGAAGTGCTGGACAGGTACGCGGCGGAATCCACGGACGGGCCGCTGGAGAGCGTAAGGATCCGCTGTCCGCGCGGACACTGGTTCAACGGGCCGGTGGAAATGCTCGTAGTGCACGAGAACCAGATGGCCGGCGCTCAGCCCCCCACGCTGCGGCCGCGTACCTCGCCGTGGCTGACCGGCCCCGCAGGTCCGGTTTCGCCACCGGCCTGATCAGGCTCTGGCGGGTGAGCGGGCCGCAGCGATTGCGTTATGGCCCTAGATCTTGGCCTTGTTCTTGGCGGCCAGGATGATCTGGGTGACCAGGTACGAGCTCACGCCGAGCTTCTGCGCTATCTCCGCAGGCCGCAGGCCCTGCTCGTTGTACAGCAGCGCGAGCCGTTCCTGCTTGCCGGTCCACGGCCGGGGCGCGGGCGGCGCGGGTGCGCGCCGGGCCCGCCGGGCCCGCCGGGGCGCGGGGACTTCGGGCCGGGGCGCGGCCGGGCGGGCCGGCTCGGCCGCGGATGTGCCGTACGACCCACGCCGCTGGTCGCGGTACTTGCCGCTGGCCAGATCCTCGCGGGTATCCTCATCCAGGATCAGGAATTCCTCGGCTGCCTTATTCATTCCGATGGCCACCATCGTGAGGCCCTTGGCGTTTTTCTCCTGGCACTCTGGGGCCATGCAGTAGTTATATTTCTTCGCTCTATCGGGATGCAATTCAGTCCCGCACGTAATGCACTGTGCCATTATCATCAATCCCGCCGGCCGCGGCCGGCAGCGAACCTCCGCAGTGGTAAACACCGGCGGCCCGCGCGCTGTTCCTGCACCTTCGTGACCGCCTCGGCGCCCGCGCGGCCCGGGCCCTGTGCTCCCGGCCGGGCCGCGTACGCCCGCAGCTAAACGTCACAGATACCGGCCTGCGAGCGGCCAGATCGTGTTCATAATGCAAGGGTGGGCTTAAAGATCGTGCGTTACACGGAACAGCCGGAACTGTGGGACAAGATCAGTGATCTGTCGTCCGCGATATGGCCCGAGTACAACCAGCACGGGGATGTGCTCAACCACTACTGGGGGCAGCTGTACGAGGTCTTCGGCGAATGGCAGTTCGTGCTCGCCGACACCGATGACGGCCAGGTGGTGGCCGAGGGCCACACGATCCCGGTCACCTGGGACGGCGCCGAGGCGAACCTCGGGCCGGGCATCGACGCGACCATTGCCGCGGGCTTCGGCCTGCGGTCTGACGGCGGACGGCCGACGGCGCTGGCCGCGCTGGCCGCCGAGGTGGTGCCGCGGCACCGCGGCCGCGGGCTGTCGGGCGTGCTGCTGCGGGCCATGTCCCGGCTGGCGCGCGACGCCGGGCTGGCTCACCTGATCGCGCCGGTCCGCCCGACGCTCAAGGAGCGGTACCCCACCATCCCCATCGACCGCTACGCCCGCTGGACCCGCAGCGACGGGGCGCCGTTCGACCCGTGGGTCCGGGTGCACCGCAGGCTCGGCGCCCGGATGGGGCCGGTGATCCCGCGATCGCTGCACATCACCGGCAGCGTCGCGGAGTGGGAGTCGTGGACGCAGATGCAGTTCCCCGAGTCGGGCGAGTACGTGTTCCCGGCCGGCCTGGCCACCGTGCGCATCGACAGGGAGCAGGACCTCGGCGAGTACTGGGAGCCCAACATCTGGCTCATCCACCAGCCCGGCCAGGGCGACACCCCGGTCGACCTGTTCCGCGTCGCCGACACCGTGGCCTGAGCCGCCGGGCAGGTTACCCGACCGCGGTCAGGTCGGGCAGCGCGCCGGCGATCTGCCGGGCGACCCGCTCCGGCGCCAGCTGAGCGGTGTCCACGACCAGGTCCGCGGCTGCGGTCATCCAGGCCCGGGCGGCCCGGTACTCGGTCAGGTGATCAAGCCGCCACTGCCTGGCGTCGTCGCTGCCCTCGATCCGGCGGCGGAGCACGGCCTCGTCCGCGTCGAGCAGGACGTGGAAGACGGGCAGCCCCGCGGCCCGCAGCCCGGTGAAGATCTGCTCCAGGTAGTCGCGGGACAGCACGGTCTGCGGGGCGATGAGGTGCTGCCCGGTGAAGCTGGCCAGCTCGGTGGCGGTGGCGACGACCAGGTTGCGCCAGGGCGGCCAGTGCTGGAAGTCGGAGACCGGGTGGTCTTCCAGGAAGGGCTGCAGCATGTAGCCCACGAACTCGGGGTCGAACAGCCGGGCGCCGGGGACCAGCGGCAGCAGCTGCCCGGCGGTCGTGGTCTTGCCCGCGCCGAAGGTGCCGTTCAGCCAGACGATCACCGGTTCATGCTACGAAGGCTCGACCGGATCCTGGCCTGAGCCGACCGCGCCGTTGGCCGATAGGCTCGACGGGTGCGATTCGCGATCTCGATTCCCCAGCACGCGGCCGACGGCAGCTTCGACCCGGCCGCGCTGCGCGGCTACCTGGCCCGGGCCGAGGAGCTCGGGTTCGACAGCGGCTGGACGCAGGAGCACGTCCTGGGCACGATGCCGTACCTGGGTCCGGTCGAGACGCTGACCTACGCGGCGGCGTGCACCGAGCGGCTGCGGCTGGGCTGCGCGGTCTTCATCACCACCCTGCACAGCCCGGTGCACCTGGCCAAGAGCCTGAGCACGCTGGACCAGCTCAGCCGGGGCCGGCTGGAGGTCGGCGTCGGCACCGGCGGGCGCCGGATGTTCTCCGGGTTCGGCGTCGACCCGGAGACCTACGTGTCCCGGTTCACCGAGGGGCTGGCCCTGATGCGGGCGCTGTGGACCGAGCCCCAGGTCACGTTCAAGGGCCGGTTCTGGCAGCTCGACGACGCCGCCATGGAACCCAAGCCGTTCCAGAAGCCGGCCCCGCCGGTCTGGTTCGGAGCCAACCAGCCGCCCGCGCTGCGGCGCGCGGTCCGGCTCGGCGACGGCTTCTTCGGGGCCGGCTCGACCACCACCGCGCGGTTCGCCGAGCAGGTCCAGATCGTGCGCGACGAGCTGGCCCAGAGCGGCACGGATCCCGCCGGGTTCCCGGTCGCCAAGCGGGTCTACATCGCGGTCGACGACGACGCCGAGCGGGGCCGGCAGCGGATGGGCGAAACGTTGGGCCGCCTCTACGGGTTCTTCGGCCAGAGGGACATGACGCCGGTGTCCGTGTACGGGCCGCCGGAGGCGTGCGTGCGGGGGCTGCGCGAGGTCGCGGCCGCGGGCGCCGGGTTGATCCTGCTCAACCCGCTGTTCGACGACGCCGAGCAGATGGAGCGGCTGGCCGCCGAGGTCGTGCCGGAGCTGGCGGAGGGCTGACGGGCTGGCTCAGTCCCAGCGCTGGGCGTTGCCGTCGTTGAGCGTGCCGGCCGGGTCCGGCACCACGCAGAACAGCATCCCGGCGGGATCGCGCAGGATCCACCAGGCGTGCATCTGCTCCACCTTCTCGGCGCCGAGCCCCTCCAGCCGGGCCACCTCGGCGTCCAGGTCGTCGGTGTGGATGTCCAGGTGCACCCGGGCCGGCCCGTGGCCGAGGCGCTGGACCAGCAGCCGGAACTCCTGGCCGTGCAGCAGCTCGCCGCCGTGGTACTCGGGGAACCGCTCGTACTGGACCAGCGGCCGGCCGATGGCGTCCCGCCAGAACGCCAGCTCACGGTCATGGTCGTCGGCCGGGACGTCAATCACGATCGTGTACAGCCTGCTGTAGTGGGCCATGGCCGCCAACTTAGTGCGCGCCGCCGTCCGCGGCCCGGCCGGGTCAGCTCACCCCGCCGCCGAAGAAGACCTGGGTCTCGGCGAGCTGGCCGCCCCGCAGCCGCGTATCGTGGTGCGACATGCCTGCGCCGGACGCCAGAGCGGAGGATGGTGACGTGCCGCAGCTGACCCGCAAGGACTTCGAGCACCTGCTGGCGTTCCGGGTGAGCTTGCGCCGCTTTCAGCGCTGGAGCGAAAACCAGGCGCAGGAGTTGGGTCTCACTCACGTGCAGCATCAGCTCCTGGTGGCCATCAAAGGACATCCGGGCAGCCAGCCGCCGACCGTGGGTGACCTGGCCGGCTACTTGCTGCTGCGCCATCACAGCGCGGTGGAGCTGGTGGACCGTGCCGAGGCCGCGGGGTTCGTGCGAAGAGTCCCGGACCATGCTGATGGCCGCCTGGTCCGGGTGGCGCTGACCGCCAAGGGTGACCGATGCCTGAATGAGCTGACCCCCGCGCACCTGGTGAAGCTGCATGACCTGGCGGCTCTCCTGGATGAGCTGGTAGCGGGATGGGACGGCCGCAATCCGCGCCAGGTTGCGCCCGGGCCAAGCAGCTCGGGGCCGGTGCCCGCTCCGGAGTGAGGCGAGCCGCTCAAGCCTGGGGCTGGCGTTCCCGCAGCCACTTCTGCGGGCTCACCGGCCTGGCTGGGGCACCGGGTCTGGCTGGGCCACGTCCAGGGTGGACAGCAGGTGGCTGAACCCGTGCGGCGCCCGGGCGCGGCGGCGCGCCGAGGTCACGACGCTGACCTCGGTGGTGCGCAGGATCCGGCGGCCCGCGGCGGTGAGCGAATCGACCAGCGCGTGATCCTCGGCGGTCGGGCTCGGGCTGAACCCGCCGGCCGCGAGGTACGCCCCGGCCCGGAAGCCGAGGTTGGCCCCATGGACGTGCGAATGGGTACCCCGGGCCGTGGCGTAATGGCTGTAAAAGAGAGGTGGTATCTCGGGCGGGTGCTCCGCCCAGCCGGTGACCGTGACGGTGCCGACCACCGCATCCCAGCCGGCGGCGGCGTAACCAAGCTGGCGGACCAGCCAGTCCGCCGGGACCAGCGTGTCGGCGTCGGTGGTGGCCAGCCACACCTCCTCCGGGTCGAGGGACCGGGTCAGGCCGAGCACCTCCCGCACGCCCGCTTCCCGGGCCGCGCCCACGCTGCGCGCGCCGATCTCCACGACCGTGGCCCCGGTCTCCCTGGCCCGGTCCGCGGTCCGGTCGGTGCAGGCGTCGGCGGCCACCACGATGTGGACCGGGAGGCCGGCGGGTGTCCGGGCGGCCCGGCGCACCGCCGCCAGGCAGGCGGGCAGCAGGTCCTCCTCGTTGTGCGCCGGTATCACCACGCCGGCCGCCTTGATCACACCAGGCCTTCGGCCGCGGCCACCGACACGGCCTGGTCGCCGGAGCGGGTGTACACCTCGGCGAGGAAATCTGGCTCCTGATGACCGACGAGCAAGGTCAGCCCGGGGTGGCCATACAGGGCCCGGTGCACGTCGTCGCCGCTGCGGGGGTACTCGGCGACCGGATGCCTCCAGTGCACCGCGAGCAGGTTCCCGCCTGGGCGCAAGGCGGCCGCGCCGAGGTCGAGGACCCGGGCCAGGTCGGCGTCGGCGAAGTAGTACAGGAACTCGGAGAAGACGATCAGGTCGAAGCCGCCCGGGGGCCAGCCGCGCGGGATGACCAGGCGCTGCACGGTGACGTTCCGCAGCGACGCGGTCCGCTTGGCGGCCTGGTGCACGGCCGCGGTCGCCCCGTCGCAGGCCAGCAGGCGGCCGCAGCGCGGGGCGAGCCGCTCGGTGAGCACCCCGATCGAGCAGCCGGGCTCGAACGCGGCGCCATACCGCTCGGCAGGCAGCAGGGCCAGGCTGAGCGCGTACTTGCGGGCCTCGTACCAGCGGGTCTCGAACTCCCACGGGTCGGGCGCGGACGCGTACAGCCCGTCGAAGTAATCCTGGGACACGGTCACCGGAAGAACACCTCCTGGGCGCGGGTGAAGTGCGCCACGGTGCCGGGAGCCAGCACCGGCCCGGCCCCGGCGGGCCTGTTCTCGAGCTGGCTGGCGAAGCAGCCGATCGCCCGCCGCTTCAGGCCCGCCGCCCACGGCGTCAGCGGAACGCGCATGGCCCGGTCCCAGGGCACGCGGGGGTCGCCAGGGAAGGCCCAGTGCCACATCCACACGGGATAGAACAGCGTGCGCTGACTCGCGGACCGGGCCGCCCGGCCGGCCGCCTCGTGGTCGGCGTGCACGTCCTGGTCCCACGGGGCGAGCACAGCGTCGAACCCTGAGGTGAGGTTCCGCAGCTGGCCGGTGATTTCGCTTTCGCGGCCGGCCAGCCCGGTGTCCGGCAGGCGCAGCCGGATCACCTCGGCCGTGTGCGCGCCCAGCACGCGCAGCGCAGCCGCGGTCTCGCCCAGCCGGCGCTGCGCCAGCACCTCCGCGCCGCCCGGATGAGACGCCTCCCCGTCGGTGATGGAGACCAGCCGCAGCCGGGCTCCCGCCGCGGCCAGCAGGCACACGGTGGCGCCGGCCCCGAGCACCTCGTCGTCGGGATGCGCCGCGATCACGACCGCGCTCCGCCAGGCGGAGATGTCGATCGCGGGCAGGCGGTCCAGCTCGGCCCAGGCGCGCCAGGTCTTCTCGTCGGTGCCGGGCGCGTCGATGGGGTTGCTCGCGGCCGCGGTCACCAGTCGGGTCCCTGCTCCGCGGCCAGTGCGCCCAGCGCGGCCAGGTCCCGTTCCGCGTGATGCTGTCTGAGGTAGACCGTAAGGTCAGCGACCAGGCGGCCGTGGGCCTCGTCGTGGCTCAGCGGCCCGGCTCCCAGCGCCCGGCCGACCCGGTCCATCACCTCGGTGGCGACCGACTCGACCAGGGTCCGCACCCGAAGGGCGCGCCCCCAGCCCGCGTTCCTCCGGTCTTCCGGGTCGGCATCGATGTCAGCGGCCGCCCGGTCCAGGGCCGTACGCGCGGTCCCGAGCGCGATATCCACCGCGCCCAGGTGAGCCTGCGCGTGCGGCCCGATGTCCCGTTTCCTGGCCGCGCTGAGCAGGGTGCGGCCGACGGCCCGGGCCCCGCCGTACCAGCAGGCCGCGACGCCGACCCCGCCGTGGGCGAAGCCGGGCCGGTCGGTATAGGCGCCGGGCGGCCCGACCGGCGTGCCGGGAATGCCGTCGAACTCCACGTCGAGGGTGTCGCTGCCGGCCATGCCGGTGGCCGGCCAGGTGTCCAGGCGGGGTGTCACCGCTTCTGTGGTGACAGCGAACAGCCGCATGCCGTCCGAGGCTGCCGCGGTGACCAGTGCGTGCGTGCAGGTTCGCGCCCCGGAGCAGTACTGCTTGACTCCGTTCACCCGCCAGCCGGTGCCGGTCCGGGTGGCCTCCAGTGACGGACCGGGCGGATTCGCGGCCCACACTCCCCACCGGCTGCCGGCCGGGACGCGGGGCACGCCCAGTTCGGCCAGGATCGCGACCGCGTCGGCGTGGCCCTCAGCCAGCCTGACCAGCGACAGGTCCTCGCCAGCCAGATCGGCGAACGCCGCCCAGCGCTGCCGGGTGCGGCCGCTGCCGGGCAGCGGCAGATCCAGCCGCCCGGACTCGACGGCAGCGGCGAAGGCCCGCGCCGCCCGCTGCCAGGCGGGGGTCACCGGGTGTTCCTCGTGCAGCCCCTGGCCGGCCGGGCCGTCCGGCAGCTCGGGTGAATGAGTCATGTGGCCGCGGCCCCCCTCTTCCGGTCGATGAAGCCCCCCGCTACCCCGGTGGCGGAATCCATGCCTTCCCGGTCGAGATTGGCTAGCCCTTGCCGTCCTGGCCGCCCTTCGACAGGTCCCGCCAGCTGGATTCGGAGACCTCGACGTCGTAACGTTTCGCGGCGCTGAGGATCCGGCGCCACGCCTGGTCCCGCTCCGCGTCGCTGACCCCCTCGACCTGGTTGAAACGAGATATCGCGTCATGCTGGCCGGGAGATCCGCCGTTTATCGCTCTAGGCCCAGGGGAAGCCCGAGCCGGCCTAACCGATCTGGGGTGCGGGGAATTGGCGTTGCAGGATGAGCAGGGCGATGTCGTCTGGGGCTGGCTGGTTGCCGACCATCGTGCCCATGATCGTGCTGCAGCAGGTCTCGGGTGGGCCGGCTGTGATGGCCCGGAGCAGCCGGTCCAGGCTGTCGTCGAGCGGCTCGCCGCGGCGCTCAACCAGCCCGTCGGTGTAGAGGCAGAGCACGGCGTCGGCGGGCAGGCCGATGGTCGCTGAGCGACGTGGCTCATCCGCGGCCACGCCGATCATCAGGTCGGCCGGGACGTCGGCCATCTGGGCGAGCTGCGCTGGGGGAGCGATGACCGGCGGCAGGTGCCCGGCGGAGGAGATACGGATCCGGTCGAGCGCGGGGTCTATGACCGCGTAGGCCACGGTGGCGATGGCTCCGGGCTCGAAGTGCTGCATCTTGCGGTCCAGCAGGGCCAGCACTTCGGCCGGGTCGCTGGATTGCAGGGCGTAGGAACGCAGCGAGCTGCGCATCCGTCCCATGATCACAGCAGCGGCCAGGCCGGAACCCGCGACATCGCCGATGACCAGGCCCAGCTGGCCGCCGGGCAGGGTGAAGACGTCATACCAGTCGCCGCCGACCGTGCCGGTCCCTGGGATGTAGCGGGCGGCCATCGCGGCGCCCGCGACGGCTGGCAGCGCCGAGGGGACCAGGCTGCGCTGCAGCGCCGTGGCGGCGATCCGGTCGTCGCGGGCCAGCATCGACTGCACGGCCATCGCGGCGCGGCCGGCGGCGAGCTGCAGGAGTTCGGCGTCCTCGTCGGTGAACCGGCGCGCGGTCAGCGATCCCAGGTGCATGACGCCGAGCACCTGGCCGGCCGCGGTCAGTGGCACCCCCATCAGGGACCGGATGCCCTTGTCCAGCAGGATCGGGTTGATCACGGTGGTGTGGTCGACGTGGTCGATGATGACCGTCCGGCGCTCGGCCGCCACCCGGCCGGCGAACCCCCGGCCGACCGGGATGCGCACCCCCTGGCTGACCTCTTCTTCCAGGCCAGCGGCTGCGGTGGCGATCAGGGTGCCGGAAGTGTTGTCCAGCAGCAGCACCGCGGCGGTGTCGGCGTCAAGGATGTCCTTCACGCGGCGCAGCAGCTCGTCGAGGAATTCCTGCTCATCAAGCTGCGACATGGCCGCGTCGGTGATCGCCTGGATGTCCCGGAGCCGCTCCTCCGCCGACATCCCCATTGCCGGGGCCGTCACCTGGCCTCCACTAGTCCGCCGCCCACGCTGTCGTGCGCCACCAGGCCAGCATGTTCTGGCCTGCTCGACCAGCACGGCTGTTGTGTCAACCGTGACCGCCAGCGTACCGGCACGCCTGCGTGGTCACCACGAGAGCCGCATATCGGCTGGCACGTGCTGTTTCTCGCTGGGAATGGCCGGCCGGCGTCGCATCGGAAACTCGACTGAGGTTTGACCCGCCAGGCTAGGGATAGGAGACGCCGGTCCGCGCGTCATAGCCGCCGCTGTGGACGGAAGAGACCAGACGCAGCCTTGCGCCCGGAGGCCCTTCGTGCCTGGCCGCTGGGGTGCCGGAAAACGAGGGGCCACGATGGCGAGCAATTCAGGCGACAGCCGCAAGACCGTGGAGTACGGAGACCAGCGGGTCGAGCCAGGCAGCGGCGGCGAGACGCATCAGGTCGCGGGGGAGGGGCGGCCGGGCCTGACCACCCAGCAGGGCGTGGTGGTCGCCGACGACCAGAACACGCTGCGGGTGGGGGAGCGCGGCCCGGGCGCGCTGGAGGACTTCCACTTCCGGGAGAAGATCTTCCACTTCGATCACGAGCGGATCCCGGAGCGGGTGGTGCACGCCCGCGGGTTCGGCGTGCACGGCTTCTTCGAGAACTACGAGTCGCTGGCCGAGATCACCCGGGCCGACCTGTTCCAGCGCCCCGGTGAGCGCACCGAGGCGTTCGTGCGGTTCTCCACCGTGGCCGGCAACAAGGGTTCCTCCGACCTGGCCCGCGACGTGCGAGGGTTCGCCACGAAGTTCTACACCAAGGAAGGCAACTGGGACCTGGTCGGAAACAACATCCCGGTGTTCTTCATCCAGGATGCGATCAAATTCCCCGACATCATCCACGCGGCCAAGCAGGAGCCAGACCGCGGCTTCCCGCAGGCGCAGACCGCTCACGATAACTTCTGGGACTTCGTGTCGCTGATGCCCGAGTCCACCCACATGCTCATGTGGATCATGTCTGACCGGGCGATCCCGCGGTCGTTCCGGTTCATGGAAGGGTTCGGGGTGCACACGTTCCGGCTGGTGAACGCCGGGGGCCGGGCCACGTTCGTGAAGTTTCACTGGAAGCCGAAGCTGGGCCTGCAGTCGGTGGTGTGGAACGAGGCGCTGAAGATCAGCGGCGCCGACCCTGATTTCCACCGCCGCGACCTGTGGGACGCCATCCAGCAGGGATCGTTCCCGGAATGGGAGCTTGGCCTGCAGCTGTTCGACGACGAGTTCGCCGACCGGTTCGACTTCGACATCCTCGACCCGACCAAGATCATTCCTGAGGAGGAGGTCCCGGTCCGCCGGGTCGGCCGGCTGGTGCTCGACCGGGTGGTGGACAACTTCTTCGCCGAGACCGAGCAGGTCGCGTTCTGCACCCAGAACATCGTCCCCGGGATCGACTTCACCAACGACCCGCTGCTGCAGGGACGCAACTTCTCCTACCTCGACACCCAGCTCAAGCGCCTCGGCGGCCCGAACTTCACCCACCTGCCGGTGAACGCGCCGCGCTGCCCGGTCGCGCACTTCCAGCAGGACGGCCACATGGCCGTGGCCAACCCGGTGACCCGGGCCAACTACGAGCCCAACTCCTGGCCGGCGGATGTCGGCGGCCCGAGGGAGGATCCTGCCGCCGGGTTCACCACCTACCCGGATACCGGAGCCGGGCCCAAGCGGCGGCTGCGGCCGGAGAGCTTCGCCGACCACTACAGCCAGGCCCGCCAGTTCTACACCAGCCAGACCAAGACCGAACGGCGGCACATCGCCGACGCGTTCACGTTTGAGCTGAGCAAGTGCGACCGGGCCGATATCCGGGCCCGCATGGTCGCCGGGCTGCGCAACGTGGACGCCGACCTCGCGCAGCAGGTGGCCAGCGGCCTGGGCCTGCGCCAGCTGCCCGACCAGGCTCCGGCCGCCCGCAAGCCCCGGACCGACCTGGCGGAGTCCCCGGCGCTCAGCATCCAGGTCAACGGCCCGCAGAACTTCGCCGGGAGGAAGGTCGGCGTGCTGGTCACCGACGGTGCCGACGCCAAGCTGCTGGACGGGCTGAAGGCGGCCGCCAAGCGGGAGGGCGTCAACGTGGAGCTGGTGGCCCCGGCCGTCGGAGGCATCGAGGCGAGCGACGGAAACCTGGTTGAGGCCGACCAGCAGGTCGATGGCGGGCCCTCGGTGCTCTACGACGCTGTGATCGTGCTCCCCTCGTCAGAGGGCGTCTCGACCCTGGCCAGCAGCCCGTCCGCGCGGGACTTCGTCACCGACGCCTACGCGCACTGCAAGTTCATCGGCTACATCGGCGACGCCTCCCCGCTATTCCTGGCCACCGGCCTGGACAAGCTCATGGACGGCGGGTTCATCGAGCTGGGCAACGGCGCCAACGACGCCGCGGGTTTCCTCTCCGCCTGCAAGAAACTGCGCTACTGGGAGCGCGAGGCTTCCTAGCGGGCGCTTCCCGTCGAGTACCGCATCAACCCCGAAGGGATACCGTTCATGACTAATGATCTTGACGGCCGCCGGGTAGCGTTCCTGGCCGCCAACGAAGGCATAGAGCAGGTGGAACTCACCGAGCCGTGGCAGGCGGTCAAGGACGCCGGGGGCACCCCGGAGCTCCTCGCGCCCAAGCCGGGTAAGGCCCAGGCGTTCAACCACCTGGACAAGGCCGACACCTT
>Ga0070714_100002244_pt1 | contig 14221 bp, 13 predicted proteins | sample LARL83metaG_FD_65450 | JGI IMG/M metagenome (GOLD analysis project Ga0070714, IMG submission 65450) | Corn, switchgrass and miscanthus rhizosphere microbial communities from Kellogg Biological Station, Michigan, USA - LAR L8-3 metaG | ecosystem: Host-associated > Plants > Roots > Rhizosphere ...
GCAGCAACGTCACCCATGATGAAGCTGTTCCACACGCCGGCATCGCTCTTTGTCCGCAATTGCTCAGTCGCCATCAGGGAGCTTGGCCTCGAGGATCGGGTGGAGGTCATCCCGACGAAATGGCCGCATTCCGGGGCACCGAGACGGTACCGTATCGGGAGGATTTCCTCGCGGCGACACCAATCGGCCGCATTCCCGCCCTGGTGACCGACGATGGCGAACGTCTGACCGAAACGTCGCTGATCTGCGAGTACCTGAACGACGAGCTTGGCGATTATCGTCTGTGTCCGCGAAGCGGGCGGGAGCGGTGGCACATCCTGTCCGTGGTGTCGGTGGAATGCCAGGTGATGCGCCGCGCGGAGATGCTGCGGAAGCGCGACGCGTCGCAGAACAAGCAGGAATTCTCACCAAGCTTCGTCCGGAAGATGATGGAGCGGATGGACCGCTGCTATCAGCGCCTGGACGAGCTGCCGCATGACTTCCGCGCCGACGTCGATCTCGGTCGGATCGCCGCGGCCTTTCGGATTCCGCTTCCCCGAGGATGATTGGCGCGCCATCGCCCCCATCTCGCGCGCTGGTACGAGCGGTTCCGCAGGCGACCATCCATGCGCGCGACCGAGCCCGGCGAGACCCCGTTCGACAGCGACGATTCGCACGTGGCCGCCAGGCAATCGTGCTCGACACCAAAGTGATCTCCGAGGCGATGAAGCCGGAGGCGAACCCCGCAGTACGGGCCTGGCTGAACGAGCAGGTCGCCGAAACGCTCTACCTCACCGCGGCTTCATCGTCGCGTCACGTGACACGTCGTCCTGCGAGGCCGGCAGGCTCCGGGTTGTCGATCCGTGGCAAAGCTGAACGCGGCACGGCGCGCATCTCAACCCGCCGGCACACCGATCGACTTGAGCCGCGCATGTGCGCGGCCGGCACGCGCCTTCAGGCCATCGAGCCAGGTACTGACGTCGTTGCCGGGCAGGTTCAACACCTTGCACCCGAGCCGCCAGTACTCCTCGATCTGCGCCTCGGTTTCCGCTGACCCTCGGGCAAGTTTCCCGTGCGCGTTGCAGGCCTCCGCTATCCGGCGCACGGCTGCCTTGAACGTCGGGTGCTCAAGCTGGAGATGAACGCCCAAGCGCGCACTGAGGTCCGAGTGGCCATAGGCGATCATGTCGATGCCCTCCACGGCCGCGATCGCCTCGACATTTTCCAGGCCCTCGAGCGACTCGATCGACACGCAGACGATGATGTTGGCATTGGCCCATGGCGCATACTCGGACGCGTGACGGGCGCCAAAACTCCGGTATCCGGTGTGCATCCCCTGCCCCGAGATGCCGCGATTGCCGATCGGCGGAAATTTTGCCTCCCGCGCGATCGCGCGTGCCTCCTCGGCGTTATCGACCTCCGAAACCTGCACGCCCATGATCCCCTGATCGAGGATCGCCGGGATCAGATACGTGAAGGATTTGTGGATACGCACGATCGCCGAGACGTTGGTGGCCTGAAACCACCCGGCAAGATCCGCGATCGTCTCTAGGTCGAAGGCGCCATGTTCGTGGTCGATCATGCAGTAGTCGAAGCCGGAGGCCTCGATGATCCACGGCACGCCGCGTGACGCGAACTCCTTGAGCCCGGTGCCAAGCGCGGCCCGCCCCTCGCGCACCGCCCGCCATATACTGTTGTCTTTCATGGTTCGTATGTGGCTCCCATTGCGAGACAGAGAATTGCAGATTCGCTTTGTGACACCCGTGACCACTCGCAGCCCCTCCATCCGCGGTCAGGCGGGTGGCCGGGGAAGCAGCCCGCCGATCCGGCCCCCATCACGTAGTCTGCTTGCATGGTTTCCTGCCTGGGGTCGTCGTTGATTGCCCGGAGTGTGACTCGGGTTGCCGCCCTGTCCAAGCAGGGGAGCGATCCCGGCAAATGGCTGCGGCGCCATCTGGTTGCCGCGTTGTTTGGTGCTATAGCCGCATCGACCGAACATACGAGGGAGCAACGCCATGCCACCGCTCGACAAGGTGTACGACTACAGCCAGTACGGCGGGCTGAAGGTCGAGAAGCAGGACAAGGTGATGACGATCACCCTGAACGCGCCGGAATCGATGAACGCGTTCTCGGCCGAAATGCATTACTCGATGTCGCGTATCTGGGAGGACGTGCACGACGACCCGGAGGTGAACGTGGTCGTTCTGACCGGCGCGGGGCGGGCGTTCTCGGCGGGCGGCAACGTGATCGCGATGCAGCAGAAGATCGACCGGCCGGAGCTATGGGACGCCACCAGTCTGCCGGAAGCGAAACGGATCATCTTCCGCATGCTGGAATGCGACAAGCCGGTGATCGCGCGGGTGAACGGTCATGCTGTGGGACTGGGTGCGACGGTGGCTTTGATGTGCGACATCATCATCGCAGCCGAGGAGGCGAAGATCGGCGATCCGCACGTGAACGCCGGTCTGGTGGCGGGCGACGGCGGGGCACTGATCTGGCCGCAGCTGATCGGCTTCGCGCGGGCCAAGGAATACCTGTTCACCGGCGACCTGATGACCGCAGCCGAGGCGCACAGGATCGGGCTGATCAACCACGTGGTGCCGGCGGCGGAGCTGGACGCGAAGGTGTATGGCCTGGCGCGGCGGCTGGCTGGCGGGGCGATGAAGTCGATCAGGTGGACGAAGCAGGTGATCAACATTCCACTGCGACAGATCGCCCATGCGACGATGGATCTGAGCCTCAGTCTGGAGACGCAATCGAATTTGTCGAAGGATCACCAGGAGGCGGTGTCGGCATTTGCCGCGAAACGGCGGCCGGACTTCACTGGCGGGTAGGCAATTCGATCAGTGGACTGTGACGAATTGGAAGCCGTTTGCTCCGGCCATTTCGATCGCTTGCTCGAAGGAGTCGACCATTACGAGCGGAGTCCCGTCGGCATCGAATAGAACGAAGGACAACTCGCCATCGCGCATGCCAGCTTTTAGGTAGACCATTCGCTGTGTGCCGAGATGGCGCAATTGCTCTGAGGTCATCCGACGCAGCGCGGCGGTGCTGACTGCGGCCTGGTCGTCGATTGTATACGTGGTCATGATGTCGGTCTCATGCCGCGAGCTGAACCAGAGCCGCCCACGCGGCCACCAGGCCAAGTGCCATCCCGGCAGCGGTGATATAAGCGCGGATGGCGCCATCTACTGCGACCATGCGCGGACGATGGCCGGCATAGGTCTGTGGCGCGATGCGTGTTGAGTGCGGCGGGGCGGCGGCACATGCCGCCGCCCAGTCAATTACCTTCTTCGATGATGGCATGCTCAAAGCTTTCCAGCGGCCTGGCGTGAATAGCGGCTGAAGCTCTCAATCGGTGCGGCATAGCGTGTCGGGCAGACGGTAATGCTGTTGTTTGCAAGAAATGCTTCAGTCAGCCTCTCGGCTTCTCCGACCTGCAACGGAGGCAGCTCCTTGCATCGCTGCCGATGCGTCGAAATCTCCACGGATTGTGCAGCGACTGAACTCGAATTCTGACGCATGGTCGCATCCCTTCACTACGCCCCGCCAAAATCGGCAGCGGGAAAAAGTGGGTCGGAGAGAAACCGACCTGGATTGGATAACTCACGAAACCGTGATGATGCAACCACTAACTCACGATTCCGTGATCACATTTTCCTTAGCAAATTGCAATGTATCGCCAAGCGAATGTACGGCGGAATAGCCATCCTTTTTCCTGCGATTTCCGCCGCTTCTGCCGAGACTCTCGACTGGATCGAGCGCTGCACCGCAACAGGACCGCATCAGGCACTGGCGCCGCCCAACAATGCGGCGGCCGGTCCGGTGCTGGTAGGTTTGGATACGCGCGCGCTACACCGTCTCTGGGACAGGGATCCGCCTATGTTGTTCGAACTCCCGCCTGCCGCGCAGGAACTGCAATCGGTGGCGCGCCGCCTCGCGGAGACGGCGATCGCAGAGCGCGCGGTCCAGGTGGATCGCGCGGAAGAGTATCCGTGGGACAATGTCGCGGCACTGCGCGATGCGGGACTGCTGGGCTACACGATCCCGCGTGAGTATGGAGGCGCCGGAGGCAGCTTCCTCGACGCGGTGGTCATCATCGAGGAGATGGCGCGCGTCTGCGGCGTCACAGGCCGCATCGCGGTCGAGACCAACATGGGTGCCATCTCGGCGGTAATGCAGTACGGCAGCGAGGTGCAGAAGCGGTTTGCGGCGCGCCTGGTGCTGGACGGCGACAAGCCGGCGATCTGCATTACCGAGCCCGAGGCAGGCTCCGCCGCCACCGACATGACGACGCGCGCTGACCGGCGCAATGGTTACTGGCTGGTCAACGGGCGAAAGCACTGGATCACCGGCGGCGGCGTATCGCGCCTGCATCTGATATTCGCGCGCGTGTTCGACGAGACGGGACGTGCGCGAGGGATCGGCGGGTTCCTCGCGGTGCGCGACGAGGCCAAGGGGCTGGTGATCGGCAAGCGCGAACCGACGATGGGACTGCGCGGCATTCCGGAGACCGAGATCCGGTTCGAGAACCTGGAAGTGCCGGACGAGATGGTGCTGCAGTCACCTGAAGGTCGGCTGCATGGCTTTGCCGATCTGATGAACGCCTACAACAGCCAGCGCGTCGGTGCTGCGACGGTCGCACTCGGTTTGGCGCAGGGAGCGTTCGAGGCGGCGACGGCGTTTGCCAAGGAGCGTCACCAATTCGGCCGGCCGATCGGCGAATTCCAAGGGCTGCAATGGATACTTGCCGACATGGCTATCCAGCTCAACGCGGCACGGCTGGCGGTTTATCGCGCGGCGGCGAGCGCCGACCCGTTCCCCGATCCGTTGCTGGCGGCGCAGGCGAAGGTGTTCGCCTCAGAGATGGCGATCAAGGTCACCAACGACGCGCTGCAGATGTTCGGTGCGCGTGGCTACTCACGCGACTACCCGATGGAGCGGATGGCTCGCGACGCACGGATGTTCACCATCGGTGGCGGTACCGCACAGGTGCTGCGCAACTTTGTCGCCGCGCGGGTGCTCGGCTGGAAGCTGCCCCAGACACGGGATGGGTATGTGGAGCGGTAGTCTCCGTCGCTTCTATGCGATGGGTTTCGCTTGGCGAGATCTGCGCCGTCAGTCTGGATTCCCGCTTGCGCGGGAATGACGGCTGGGCGGCAGAGCCAGCCGTGCGCGCAAGGCGTGAATGATCGCGGCGTGCACTTCGTCTCTGGAACCGTCCGCGGCAATCAGCACGCAGCGTTCCGGGGCCGCGGCCGCGATGTCGCGAAAGCCCTGGTTCACGCGGGCATGGAACAGCGCATCGAGCCGCTCGTAGCGGTCGGCATCGGCACCGCGTGCCACCTGGCGGGCGACGGCCACCGCGTCGCTCACGTCGAGCACCAGCGTGACCTCTGGAACGATGCCGAGCAGTCCGGTGAGTGCCGCAATCGTGGCGCGGTCGGCACCGAGGCCGTAGCCCTGGTAGGCCATCGTCGAATCGAAGAACCGGTCACAGACCACCCACATGCCGGCTGCCAGCGCCGGGCGGATCGTCTTCTCTACGTGCTCCGCGCGAGCGGCGAAATGCAGCAACGTCTCGGCCGGCGCCGACCAGTCGACCGAATCGCCGAGCAGCAAGTTGCGCAGGATTTCGGCGCCCGGTGCACCGCCGGGTTCACGTGTCCGCAGGACGGGCAGGCCGAGTGTCACCAGCGCATCAGCAAGCAGTTGGGCTTGCGTGGATTTGCCCGCGCCCTCACCGCCTTCCAACGTGATGAAACGGCCGACGGGCACGCGGCGCCGTCTACCCGCCCGTCACATAATGCGACAGCACCGCCATCGCGCGACCCGGCAGACCGAGCTTCTCAACGTCCTCACCTGCGAGCAGCGCCACCTCCATCGCTGGTACGCCCTGCCCCGCCACCACCAGTTTGCCAAGCGTTGTCCCCTTAGCCACCGGGGCGCGGATCGGCGAGTCGTAACTCACCTTCACGGACGCGTTCTTCCGCCAGTTGCGCGGCATCGTCACCACCAGGTCGCGCCCGCCGACCAGCGGCACGGACGGCTTGGTGCCGAGCCACACCGGAACGCGCTCGACAACGTCGCCGGCGGCGAACAATGTCACGTCCTCGAAGTTCGCGAACGCCCAGTCCATTAACCGCTCGCCCTCCTCGGCGCGTTGGTGCATCGAGTTTAGGCCGTTCAGAACCAGGATCACCCGCCGCTCGCCGCGCTTGGTGCTGGCCACCACCCCGTAGCCACCAGCCTCGGTGTGACCAGTCTTCAGTCCATCGGCAGTGCCCTTCTGCACCAGCGGATTCCGATTGCCCTGCTCGATGTTGTTGTATTTGAAGGTCTTCTCTGCGTCGTAGTGATAATATTCCGGAAAATCGTGGATGATACGGCGCGCCAGCGTGGCAATGTCGCGGCAGCTCATATGCTGTTCCGGATCCGGCCAACCGGTGGAATTCTTGAAAAACGAATTGGTCAGGCCGAGTTCCTTCGCCTTCTGGTTCATCAATTCGGCGAACTGTTCCTCTGACCCGGAGATCGCTTCGGCCAGCACGATGCAGGCATCATTGCCCGACTGCACGATGACGCCGCGGATCAAGTCTTCGACCCGCACCTGCGTGCCGATCTGGACGAACATCTTCGACCCGCCCATGTGCCACGCCCGCTCGCTCACCAGCAGCTCGTCGTCGAGCTTCATCTTGCCCTGCTGCAGGCGTTCGTAGACCAGATAGATCGTCATCAGCTTGGTCATTGACGACGGCGGCATTTCCACATCGGCGTTCTTATCAAGCAGCGCGGCGCCGGTGGCGAAATCCTGGACAAATGCCCAGCGCGCTGCGGTGTCCACCGGGCCGATCGGTGTGTCGGCGGGACTGCCGGCTGGCATGTCCTTCTTCGCGCCGCGTGTGCCAGATTTCCCCGCTGGGTGGCGCGGCTGCGCAAAGGCAGGGAGCGCGCCGCCGATGAAGATCGCTGATGCCAGCAGGGATTGCCGACGCGTGAGCATGGCGACTCGACTCCTATTCCACCACGATCCGCGCATCGGTTACTCCGGAGTGGAGCACTTGGTCCAGCATCATATCGGCCTGCTGCACAGTCGATAGCGGGCCGATGATCACCCGATGCGTCTGCACCCGCCCGTCGCGCCTGCTGACGATGCTGGCGCCGAGGTTGGCAGCGCGCGCGCGCTGGATGTTGGCGTATTGGTAGCTTTGGAACGCGCCGAGTTGGACGAAGAGCTGGCCTGGATCGGGCGCTCCCTGCACCACAGTCTCAGGCAGGCGCAATGCGGGAGCGGCAGCAGGTTCCGTATCCGGCCGCCGCGCAATGGTGGTCGGACGAGTCGCGATCGGTGCGGCGCTGCCCGGCGGCGGCAGATCGGTCTGAACGACCTCGCCGCGGGGCGCGGCCACGATCGCGAGCTTCGGTGCGTCGGGTACGGCGTCTACGGCGTCGTGGCTCTGCCCCGGCAGCACTTCGAGGCGCACACGCACCGCGGTTGCGTTCGCGAAGTGCAGCAGCGATGCGGTGTGGCGCGTTACCTCGATCAGCCGATGCGGCGTCGCGGGACCTCGGTCGTTGATGCGCACCATCACCTGGAGACCGTTCTCCAGGTTGGTAAGCCGTGCGACTGCGGGAAGCTGCAGTGTCTGATGTGCGGCGGCGAGCGCCGTTTGATCGAACGCCTCGCCATCCGCGGTCAGGTCCACATGGCCAGAGGGATAAACCGTCGCGAGGCCGGTCTCCTGGCCTTCGTAGCTCTCGCGCGGATAGTACCAGGCACCACCGGCCTGGTAGGGCGCGCCGAGGACATAGTGCGGGCTGACTGGTGGTGGCCTTTGACAGGACGCTGCAAGCAATGCCAGCGGCAGAGCGAGCGCCGGCCTCACGCGACGACGGCATCCCCGAGAAGGCCGACCACCAGCGCATAGTAATCGGACGGATTGTAGCGACGGATCGCGGCGAAGTTCGCATAGACCATGAACGCGTCGCCGCCGGCTCCGTCGGGCAGCAGCACCGCGCCCTGTGCCTCGGCGCGCGGCAACGCACGCCCATCCGCGGCGCGCACGCCGATCCGCGCCCATTCACCGACCGGTCGGCGGTTGTCGCGACCTGTCGCAGCATGGTCGAAGCCAGATGGGAGAAGGATCGCCTGCCCCCAAGGCTCGCTGCCGCGCCAGCCCGACTGAGCGAGATAATTGGCGATCGAGCCGAGTACGTCGGGTTTGCTGGTCCAGATGTCGCGGCGACCGTGCCCTTCGAAATCCACCGCGTAGCGCAGGTAGGACGAGGGCATGAACTGCGGCTGCCCCATCGCACCGGCATAGGAGCCGAGCATGCGCCCCGGTGTCACGTCGCCATGCTCGAGGATACGCAGAGCGGCCAGCAGTTCACCGCGGAAGAAACCGGCGCGACGGCCTTCCCACGCGAGCGTGGCCAGCGCCTCGACGACATGAAAGTCGCCCATGCCGGTGCCGAAGCTCGATTCCAGGCCCCAGATGCCGGTTATGACGCCGGGGGTGACGGCGAAGCGATCCTGTACGCGAGCGAGCAGCGCACGGTTCTGCTGGAAAGCGGCGCGGCCGTTGGCAATGCGCTGGTCGGTGATCAGCAGGGCGCGGTACTGCGCCCAGGTCATGGTGAATTCGGGCTGGTGGCGGTCGCGCTCCAGCACCTTCTGGTTGGGCTGCACGCCGGCAAATGCGCGCTCCAGCGTTGTGGCGGAAATGCCGACGCGCCGCGCCTCGGCACGAAGGCCGGTGAGGAAGCCCTGGAAGCTGTCGGGCGCGGCGAGGGCCGGCACCGCGAGGACGGCGGGAACCGAGGCAGCCAATAGCGAACGTCGGCTCAGCATGCATGGCTGTCTGCCACGGGCGGTCGCGTCGGCGCAACAAAGTCAGCGGGGTTGGCGGCCTCCGTTTCTTGAAAGCGAAAATTGCGCTTCGCGTAAAGAAAATGCGATTGAGCCGCCGGAGGACGCACCGGGCGTTATGATGAGATGGATGTGCTCATAATCGAACGTGACGTCATGCTCGCCGCAGTGCTCGCGGACTCGCTGGCCGAAGACGGTGTCGCGGCGGTGATTCTGCGTGATGACAAGGAAGCTCTCGCGCTTCCTCAACAAAGTGTTCCGCGAGTCGTCATCACCGGCATAAACCGGAACGGCGAGGATATGCGAGGCCTGGCCCTCGGAAGGGCCCTGCGTGCGCGCTTTCCGTTCCTTGCGATGATCTATATGGCGGCATTGTGGCCGGCTCGGCTGCATCGCTCCGCGCTTGCTCGTGACGAGCGCTTTCTGGCTAAACCAGTTCGCATGTCGAAGCTGGTCGAAACAGTACGCGAGTTACTTACCAAAGCTATGAGGCCAGCCATCCCGAGAAGATCAGCTTCCGGCCAGAGAAACCTGCTCCGCTTAGCGGAAGTGTGAAGAGAGATCGAGGCAGCACGCCGTAGTTCCGCCGCCGTTGCCTGTCATGCGAAAGGGGTTGGAGGGTATTTGATATGAGCAAGAAAGAATGGTTGCATCTGATCACCTACGGCTCGGTGTTTGTAACGTCAGGGGTCGTTCTCGCTTGCACCTTTCTCTGACCAGGCGCTTGCCCGACCCGTAGAGTTCTCGACGCTGCCGAACCACGGGCCCTCAGGAGCGGGGCCGTCGGTGATGCGATCGGGGGTCTTGCCGCAGATGGATCCAGCGACCCTGCGGCGACAGGCCGCGCACTTGCGTGGGTTGGCAGCATTGCTTACCGAAAAAGCGCTCCGTGATTCGGTGGCCGTTCTGGCGGAAAAGTACGAAGCCGAGGCGAAACGAATTGAGAGCGGTGAATGACCACATCCAGGCACGGCTTGCGTTTGCATCGTCACGGCGTGGCTTGGCCACGTCATCTACGTATTGTAGAGCCACGGTACGCTCACCTTGAATCCCGGTCGAGCCCGCCTTGGGATCCAGGCCGCGATCGATCGCCACAGACATCGTGTCCCGCAGGTCCTGCCCATACGATCGCCCGCGCTGGTTCGGGTTGTAGGTGATCGCATATGTCTCGCCAGTGCGGTCGGGATACAGGTTCTCAGCCTCCAGCGTCTCCGCATCGCGCAGGGCCAATGGCGAGCGCAATAGCGGGCCGGCGATCGGGCGCCAGCTGCTCGCATTCGGGGTAGTAGACCGAGGTGATGATTGTCTCGTTGTAGAGATCCGTCGCCGCAGTCTGATGGCGCAGCAAGACGAAGTCCTCGCGGTCGAGCGACAACACGCCGTTGACCGGGCGTGCATGGTTGGCCGTCCAAGATTTCGCTCTTAGACCGCTTCACCTGCCGCGTGTCCACTCGCGGTGGCGAACAGCATTTCCTGTGGAGCACGTGCGTCGCCAACGGGTATGACTGGGATGCCGGCCGCGCGCAGCGGGATCGTCAGCGCGTCGTCCGGTGTTCGTGGTGTGGCATAAGTCAGTAATGCCAGATCGTCGATTGCGCACACGTCGCCGTTGTAGATGTTGACGATATCAAGCCGCCCCTCGGCACAAGCATCGTTCCAACGCGGCTCGGCGAGTGTGACGAGTCCGATACGCTGCTGCGCGATTCGGCGCAGGATACCCTGCCGCGTCACGAGCTGAACGTCCGTGGCGATCGTTTCGCGCGGCGTGACGATCATCACCCGATCGAAGCGTGCTTGCAGCGCCTCGGCGGCGGCATAGGTGGCTTCTGTGTGGTCGGTGTCGAACAGCACTGTGGTGCCGGCCTGTCGGCCAGTGAACCGTAACGTCTCTATCAGAGCGGTGCGCAGGTCAGGCACCCAGCCCTCCGCACGCACAGCAGCGGGCAGCCAATCGGGCGGGATCATCGTTGAACCTGTCGCAAGGATCACCGTGTCCGGCCGAAGAGCGATGATCTCAGCTGCCGCCACTCGCCGACCGAGGATGATGTGGGCACCGGCACGGCGGGCTGCCACCGTCTGGTAGTCGTAGATGGAGGACACCGTCTCACCGCCCGGCAACCTCCCACGCAGCCAAGCCTTGCCGCCAATCACGTTGGACGCACCGAACACTGTGACGTCGTGCCCGCGCGCAGCCGCTACCCAGGCAGCTTCCAGTCCGGCGATCCCCGCGCCGACCACCACGACGCGCTTCGGGGTGTCTGTGCGCGGCGGTGCGAAATCGACCTCGTCAGGACGGCCGACACGAGGATTGTTCACGCAGGCGATGGGCATATGCATCATCACGATGGCTCCCCAGCAGGTATTGCAGGAGAGGCAGTAGCGGATGTCCCAGGTTCGTCCTCCTGCCGCTTTGCGCGGCCAGGCAGGGTCTGCGACCAGCGGACGGCCAAGTGCGATCAGGGATGCCTCGTCACGGGTGAGAATCCCATCCGCCTCCGCCGGGTCGGTGATGCGGCCGAGCGCCATCAACGGCACGCCGTTCAGACGGTGGCGCAGTTCCTTGATGAAATGCATGTAGGGTATCGGCGGCCCAAATCGGTCCGGCGTGTGCATTTCCAGTGTGCGCGCGTGCGCTCCGCCGGCGAAACAGACGTAATCGACATTACGCTTGCGGGTGAGCAGGTCGCCGATGATGCCGGCCTCGGCCGGACCGATACTAGCGGGCATCCCATCATCGCCAGGCAGCTTCAGGCCAATGATAAAATCCGAGCCGCACGCTGCGCGCAGGGCTATCACCAGTTCGGCGACAAACCGTGTGCGGCCTTCCCAGTCGCCGCCATATTCATCCGTCCGTCGATTGGACCAGGGGGAGAGAAACTGGTGAAACAGGTGCCCATGTCCGGCCGAGATCTCGACACCGGAAAAGCCACAGGCCTTCAGGTGAGATGCCGATGCTGCGATCTGCTCGATAAGAGCTTTGATGTCTGCTGTCGTTAGGGCACGGGGCACGGTCCAGGACAAATCATCGGGCAAAGCGGAGGGACCGATCGCTTCCGGGTTTCGTCCCGGATAGTGCCGCCCGCGCCCGGCATCCTGGATTTGCCCGAGCAGGCGGCAATCCTGGCTTTCCACTGCCTCGGCGAAGCGTTTCAGCCCGTCAGCGTCGTCCCCTCGCCACACCTGCACCCGTGGCAGACCCGCCTGATGGTGCATCATGCCGAGCGGCTCCGTCACCGTCAGCGCCGCCCCGCCAACTGCACGATTGGCGTGATACTGGATTAGACGCTCCGTCACCCGTCCGACCGGCGTGGAAAGCGTCGTCATTGACGCATGGGCGATTCGGTTGCGCAGTCGCTTGCCAGCCAACTCGAACGGAGTGAAGAGGACAGTGTAATCGGTTGTCTGAGGCATTCGGCTGGCTCCGCGTGGCAGCAGCGTTTATTCCCGCGGGATGGGTGAACAGGCCGCCGCGGCTGCACGGGCTAACACTATCATGCGGCGGGCTGCCACACCTGCGCCCGCGACGTCGCCTGCCAAAATGTCTCAACAGTGGGATGCGCAATCATCGCGTGAGTGACGGCACGTCCAGTGCTGGCGAAGGCGTCGCCGCAACGATCGCGATGCTCTGGAGAGCCGCCGTCCACCCGAAGACATCCGACGACCGAATAGGGGCTGACCGGCGGCAGGCTTTTGAGATAGTCGGCAATCGTGCCGGCGTCGGATTTTGCAATTTAAGTTCGGCTTGTCAGATCAATCATGACTGAGTCAGCAGCCGGCATGGCAAAAAGCCTGTCGCGTCCCCCCGGCTGCGATCGTCCTTGCTTGAGTGAAATGCACGACGAACGGAGCTTGCCACCGGCCGAGCGCGACGTCGTGATTCTCCACCCAGGCGCTGATCAAGCGTTCGCGCTCGGGGCCAGCCGGCCGATCTCCGTGCGCTCTTTCAGGTTTGTTTCCGCCACGCATAAGGCAGGCGACATCGGCCGGTGCGGGGGTCGACCCCAGCAACCGGGCGATGACATGGCATTCGAGTCAGGCGGACGTTTTCGCCGGCTCTTTCAAATGGGTCGCCCGCATCAAGCGGGTAGACTCGGGATCGCTCATCGTTGCGGTCTGGGCACTCTTCAGGAAATCGAGGTATTCCTGCGCCATCGCCGGTGTTGCGACCTCGATCAGCAGCCGGTTTTCCAGCCAGAACTCGATGACGTGGAAGAACGGCTTGTGCCCCTGCATGCCGCGGCCGAAGGTCTTGGCGCGCCAGCCCTCGCGAGCGCCAATCCGCTCGACTTCTTCTGCCTCGCGCGGCACCGACAGCAGTACGTGGAACGGCCAAGTTTGCGGCGGCGCCGGATTGTCAGCAAAAACGACCTGATCGTCACGGTCCGGTATGTCGAGCGTCGCGCGCTCCGGGTAGACCTCGATCATCGTGCCGTTCGCGTCGCCGCTCGCCGCCATGAAGGCGCCTTCGAGGGGGCCGAACGGAAAGCACTTCCCGTTCATCAGTTCGGCCAGAACCTCGGCTACGTGCTCCGGCTCACGCGCCGGGATCGATACGTGATGGATCACCTTATTGCCTCCGTTGCTAGATATCTCGACACAGTCCATCGGGCATACGATACAGCTCTCACGAGAGGCGCGCGAGCACGCCAGCCCCCGCCGTAACGTAGTGGCGCGGATGGACCGCTGCGTGTTGCGCCGCGACGCGAAGATCTCGCACCCTTCGTTGCAGCGACGAGCTTTCGTACACCGCCCTGCTTCCAGCGAGTTCAAAGCAGCCTTCGGCAACGCGGACGCAGGTCGCGGTGATCCAGACCGCCGCTTGCAGTTGCTTCGCCACGCGGGCCATGTCGGCGATGCGCCTTGGCTGCGCCCCGCCCGCGTCCCGGTCGCCCTTCGCCGCCACTCGCTCGGCATTTTGCCAAACGCAGGCGATCTCTGCATCAAGCAGCGCGCGTGCCGCCATGAGCTCGGCATCCAGCCGTGCGAGGCCCTCCTTGAAGCGCTCGGTCTCCACCAACGGGGTGGTCATGAACACTTGTTTGACGCCGGTCCCTGCCAGTTCCACCAGGTCCATGATGGCGCCCTCGGCGATCCCCACGGCGAGAGCGGCATGCGCCAGCACGAGGACCTCGGGGAACTTGGCAAAGATGGGATCAGGCGCGAACGAGGCTCCGAACGGGAACTCGAAAAAGTTCGAGTCAGGAACAAACGTGTCCGTCAACGCGACATGGTGGCTGCCGGTGCCCTTGAGGCCAAACGTGTGCCAGGTGTCCCGGATCTCCCAGTGTTCGGCCGGCATCAGACAGGCACGGATCATCGGGCCGGGTCCGTGTGAGGCGTCGATCGGAGACCCGCCCTGCATCATCACGCAAG
>Ga0070714_100002245_pt1 | contig 14213 bp, 11 predicted proteins | sample LARL83metaG_FD_65450 | JGI IMG/M metagenome (GOLD analysis project Ga0070714, IMG submission 65450) | Corn, switchgrass and miscanthus rhizosphere microbial communities from Kellogg Biological Station, Michigan, USA - LAR L8-3 metaG | ecosystem: Host-associated > Plants > Roots > Rhizosphere ...
AGAAACCGCGCGCGACGTTTATCCCGTGTCGTATGGGAGACGGCACGCGCGCAACGAGGGACCGGGCATGAAGCGGGGGCTGCAGATCGCCGCCGCCTGCATCGTGGTGCTCATCGGCGCCTTCGCCGTCGGCAGCGCCGTCGCGGGGCCGTTCTTCTGGTACTCGTGCAGCCTCGACGGTCTGGACGCGCACGGCCCCGCACGCGCGAGCATCATCCTCGCGAGCGACGGGACGCATCTGGGGCTGCTCGGCGCGAGCGGCAACCGCCAGCCCGTCTCCATCCGGCGGATCAGCCCCGTGATGAGGAAGGCGATCGTCGACACCGAGGACCGCCGCTTCTACTCGAACAACGGAATCGACTACATCGGGATCGTGCGGGCGTTGAGGAGCGACGTCTCGTCGGGCGGATACGCCCAGGGCGCGTCGACGATCGAGCAGCAGCTGGTGCGCAACCTCTACCTCACTCCGCAGCAGTCGATCAGCCGCAAGCTCACCGAGGGCTGCCTCGCCGTCCAGCTCGACCAGCAGTGGAGCAAGGACCGCATCCTCACGACCTACCTCAACGACATCTACTTCGGCCAGGAGGCGTACGGGATCGAAGCCGCGGCCGAGGCGTACTTCGGCGTGCACGCCAAGGATCTCTCACTCGACCAGGCGGCGTTGCTCGCCGGGCTGCCGCAGGCGCCGTCGGCGTACGACCCGCTCAACCGGCCGGACGCCGCGAAAGCGCGCCGGGCGGAGGTGTTACGGGCGATGCTCCAGGCAGGCGACATCTCGCGCGCGCGTTACAGACAGGCGCTTCGCGCTCCGCTCGGGCTGCACCCGCGAGCGACCCCCGGCCTCGCCGGCCAGACGTACCTGACCGACTACATCACCAACCAGCTGGTGCACGAGTACGGCGCCGAACGCGTGCGCCAGGGCGGCCTCAAGATCTACACGACGCTCGACTCGAAGATGCAGACCGAGGCGACGCACGCGATCCTCGGCACGCTCGACCGCAAGGGCGACCCGGCCGGCTCGGTCGTCTCGATCGACCCGAAGACCGGTCAGATTCGCGCCATGGCGCTCGCGCAGACCGGGAAGACGATCGCGTACGACCTTCCGGTGGACGGACATAGGCAGGCGGGGTCGACGTTCAAGATGTTCGTCCTGACGAATGCCGTGGAGCGGGAGATCAACCCGTACTCGACGCAGTACCTCTCGGCGCCGTTCGTCGGGCCCGACAACTGGCACGTCCACACCTTCGAGAACACGTATTCCGGCCGGATCCCGCTGACGCAGGCCACCCTGCTCTCCGACAACACGGTCTACGCGCGTCTCACGCTCGACCTCGGCCCCAAGCCGATCGCCGGACTCGCGCACCGGATGGGGATCCAGTCGAACCTCAAGCCGGTCCCGTCGATCGTGCTCGGCGTGAACGCCGTGAGCCCGCTCGACCTCGCGACCGCGTACGCCACGCTCGCGGACGGCGGCGTCCAGCACGACCCGACCATCCTGCAGAAGGTCGTGTTCCCCGACGGGCACAGCGAGAACGCCTCCAACTCGAAGGGGAAGCAGGTCGTCGATCCCAAGGTCGCCGGCGTCGTCACGAAGGTGCTCGAGGCGAACGTCCAGTCGGGGACAGGCACGGCGGCGGCGCTCTCCGGACGGCCCGCGGCCGGGAAGACCGGCACGACGGACAGCTTCGCGGACGCGTGGTTCGCCGGCTTCGTGCCGCAGTTGACCACGGTCACGTGGGTCGGCTATCCGACGGGCGAGCGGCCGATGAAGGGCGTGCACGGGATCGCCGGCGTCACGGGCGGCACGCTGCCGGCGGAGATCTGGCACACGTACATGACGGGCGCGCTGCAGGGGCAGCCCATCGAGCAGTTCGCGACCCCGGGAGCGCCGCCGTTCAAGCCGTGGTGCGGGCGCTACCAGTTCGCGCGCACATGGCGCGACGCGCGCAAGCAGGGCAACGGCTGCCACCACAAGCAGCACAAGAAGAAGGTCAACAAGAACAAGAAGAAGACGACAACCCAGCAGAAGACGACGATCGCCCACACGACGACCGTCCACATCACGACCGCGACCACGACGCGCACGCTGCCGCCGCCGACCCAACCGCCGCCGCCGACCACCGAGCCGCCACCGACCACCACCGAGCCGCCGCCGACCACGACGACGACTGGGCCCTGACGCGCGCCGGGGAGGCCCGGCCTCAGTCCCGAGCCTCCCCACCGCGGGGCGCGGCTGAGCTACGCCGCCTTCTTCCTCCCGAGCATCTTGTCCCACCACTCGCCCTCGTCGACGAGCGACGCGGTCACCTTCGGCCCACTGGGCCACCGCGGCATCGACACGCGGCGCTGTTTCGTGAGCTCTTCGAGCACGGTTGCGCGCAGCGTGTGCAACCGCTCGTGCTGCGCTTCGACATCGCGGGCGAGGTCGCGCCGCTCGGCTTCTCTGCGTGCGACGGCGTACTCGACCTCTAGCAGGCTACCCCCGTGGACGACGCTCTCCTCGATGGTGCTTGACATGCGGCGCTCCTTTTCCACTCGCTGTAGCGGACGCCGCAGTTGTCCTGCCTCAATCGTCGTCAGGAGCGAGATCTCCGGCCATCCCTCGAACCAGCGTTTTCGGAGCGGGGTCCGCTGCATTCAAGTTCGATCCTTCTCACGCCGATAAGAACGCCGTGACTTTCCTGCGGCAGGTCGGGAATCAGGCATGAGTGCCTCCTCCGAGAGAGAGCGCATGCCGCAGCGCCAGCTCGGTGAGCTGATGACCGAGCTCGGACTCATCAGCCAGGAACAGCTCGCGACCGTCCTCGAGGTCCAGCAACAGTCGGAGCGTCCTCTCGGCCAAATCATCGTGGAACTTGGCTTTGCGTCGGGCGCGGCAGTCGCTCACGCGTTGGCGATGCAGAGCGGCGGCGCGCTGAAAACCGAATATGGCTTTGCGCTCGGCGCCCCTCCGGGCGAAAATGAGGGTTCTGCCGAGGAGTTGGAGACGCGCGCGGGCCTCCCGAAACTCCGGCTGGCCCCGACGGCAGTAGTGCCACCGGCGCGGACGAGCTCGGAGCCGAGCGACGAAGCCACCGAGCCGGCGGTCGATGAGAGGGCCGAGCTCGCCGCCGTTCTGGCCAAGGCCGAGCCCGGTGAAGCCGCGGCGGTCGAGGAAGAGGCTGCGGAGCCCGAGATTGAGCTGGCCCCGACGCCTGAGCCCGCGGAGCCGGACGAGACCGAGGAGAGCGCGGAGACGCTGCTCCCGGTCGGGGCAGATCCAGCGGAACTGGAGCAGTTGCGCAGCGAGATCGAACGTCTCGAGCCCGCTCTCAGCGAAGCGAGCGCGGCCGAGGCCGAACAGGAGCGTCTCCTGGCTGAGGTCGAGAGGCTCGAGCGCGCCCTCGCCGAGATGCAGGCGGCACACAAGCAGAAGCTCACCGAAATGCGGGCGGAGCACGACCAGGCCGCCGCCGAGCTCGAGCGCCTGCGCGCGTCGAGCGTCGACCAGGAGCACCTGACGACCGAGGCCGAACGGCTCGACGCGCTTCTCGCCGCGACGAAGGCCTCGCACGAGGAGGACCTGCGCCGGCTCCACGAGGAGCGCGAGACCGCCACGGCGGAAATCGAGCGCCTCCGCGCCGCTCTCGCCGAGACGGGGACCGAGCGCGACCAGGAGCTCGCTCGGGTGCAGGAAGAGCGCGACGGGGCCGCCGCCCAGCTCGAGGAGATCCGGGTCGTCCTCGCCGAGGCACAGTCTTCCGCCGCCGAGCACGAGCGCCGGCTCTCCGAAGAGCAGGAGCGGCACACCGCCGAGCGGAACGAACTTACCTCGCAGCGCGACGAGATCGCAGCCCAGCGCGACCGGATGCAGCAGGAGTTCGGCACGGCGCTTGAGCAGCTGGCTGCTGCCGGGCCTGCCGTCGAAGAGAGGGACAAACTACGTGCGGAGGTCGAGCAGCTTGGATCCACACTCGCCGAGACGCAGGCTGGCGCTGAAGCCGAGAGCGGGCGTCTGTCGAGCGAGGTCGAGCGGCTCGAGAGTACTCTCGCCGAGACGCAGGCTGGCGCTGAAGCCGAGAGCGGGCGTCTGTCGAGCGAGGTCGAGCGGCTCGAGAGTACTCTCGCCGAGATGCAGAGCGCGCACGATCAGGAGCTCGGTCGGCTCCGCAAGAAGCGCGACGGCGCCCGCGAAGAAGCGAAGAGCCTGCAGAACCAGCTCGCACAGGTCCGGGCCTCCGCCAGCGAGCAGGAGCGCCGCCTCGGTGAAGAGCAGGAACGGCACGCGGCCGAGCGCGACGAGCTCACCGGGCAGCGCGACGGCCTGCAGGAGGAGCTCGGCGATGCCCTTGAGCGGCTCGCAATCGCCGCTCCGGCCGTCGAAGAACGCGACGAGCTTCGCGCCGAGGTCGAACGGCTCCGGCGCACCCTCACCGAGGTGCAGGAAACCGCTGCGGCCGAGCTGCGCGGCGTCGGCGACGAGCGCGACGGACTGGCGACTGAGCTCGAGGAAGCACGAGAGCTGCTGCGGCAGGCCGAGCGCGTACGCGAGTCCCAGATCGCCCTCGAGGCCGAGCGAGACCGCATTGCAGCCGAGCTCGGACGGCTCCAGGTCATTGCTGGCGACGCCCAGGCGGAGGCCGAGGAGCGAAGCCGCTTGCTGGCGGAGGAGCAAGACGCTCGCCTCGCCGACCGGCAGACGCTCATTGCCCAGCGCACGCTGCTCGAGGAGGAGCTCGGCTCCGCGATCGAGCAGCTCGCCGCCGCTGCAGCGGCGGCCGACAAGCGCGAGGCTCAGCTCCAGCTCGGCTCGGAGCGGCTGGTCGAGGCGCTCGACGCCGTGAGGAGCCTCGCTGCCGAGCTCGTTCCCGGCAACGCCGAGCTCCCGACAGAGCCCGTCGGCCACGAGACAGAGGACGAAGGCGCCGGGGTCGAGACGGATCAAGCCACAGATATCGACGCGGACGAGCCCGCCCCCGAGGGCGAGGCGATCGACTATTCCCTCTTCGTCCCCGGGCCTACCGGCTACGAGCTCGTGCCGCAAACAGGCGTACCGCCACAGCCCGGCGAAACCGTCGAGCTCGTCCTACCCGACTCTGAGAGGCCGACCGTTTTCGAGGTCGTACGGCGCGGCCGCACGCTTCCCGGCGGCGACGTCTGTGTCTATCTCGCGCAGGTCTAGCGCCCTCGGCGCCTAAAGAACCGCTCAGCGGACGCCGATAACTCCGTGGAAACGCCAACTGGAGGCCTGCAGTGGACGACTACTACTTCGAGAGCAAGCACGAGACCGCGTTCGACGCCGAGCAGCGCGTCGAGCCGGGCGACGAACGCGACGACGCGATCGCGACCGCGCGCAGTTGGGAGCTTCCCTATCTCGACGACGAACCACTTCTGATCGACAGCGAATCCGCCGCCCGTGTGGGCGGTGAGGAGCTCGCGCGCATCGGCGCCGCTCCGGTTCGCTGCGGCGACGGCAACGTCCGCGTCGCCCTCGCCGACGCGACGCCCGAGCGCATCGCCGGCATTCGTGAGCACTTCTCGGGCACCGTCGACATCGGCGTTGTCAAGACCTCGACGCTCGCCTCCCTGCTCGACGCCGCGTCGATGGCAGCCGTGTCCTCGGCACCCGACCACGTCACGAACGGTGCGGCTGCCGCTGTGCCGATCTGGGGCCGGTCGCTCGAGCGCGTCCTCAGCGCCTTCGACACCGAGGCGACGAGGCTGCAGGATCTGCGCGGCAAGCTGCAGGAGCTCGGCGGCGAGATGTCCGCACGCGAGCAGCGCGTGCAGGAGCTCGAGACCGAGCTCCAGCGGATCCGCGTGGAGCGCCTCCGCGATCAGGAAGCGGTCGACCGCCTTCGGCACGAGCTGAGCGACCGGAACAACCGCCTCGAGCGGGCCCTTGCGAAGACGAACGAGCTCGCAGCGATCATCCAGGGTGGGCACCTGCAGTGAAGAGCACGCCGGCACGGAAGCTCGCAGCCGCGGGCACTGCCGGCCTGGGAGTCGCGGCTGCCGCGGCTGCCTACGTGATCGTGGGTGGCCTTCCCGGACTGCTCTACGCCGCCGGAATTGGTCTTGCCGCATTCGTCGGCGCCGTCGCGATCGTCGCCGGCGGCACCGAGAAAGCGTCGGTCGTCGCTGCTCTGCAGGAGAAGGGACGACCCCAGCCCGCTGCGGCCCCGCACGCACGGCGCTGGCGGCGTAAATCGCACGTCATTGCAGAGCTCCAGGCGGAGCTGGCGACGACCGTCGCTGAGCTCGAAGAGCACCGCCAGGCGCTCGCCAACCTCGCCGCGCAGCTCTCCCGGGAGTCGGAAGCGGCGCACCGCAACGCGCGACAGCTCGAACAGCGAATCCGTGAGCTCGAGGCAGAACGGGACGGCCTCCTACAGCTGGTCGCCGAGGAGCGAGAAGGGTTCGAGCGGACGCTCGATGAGCTCGGCGGCGGATTGGGGCGACACGGCAACGAGCTCGCCGAGCTCGAGCGGGAGCTCGAGGCGCTTATCGCACGCTAGTTCGTCCGAAGGAGGGATCGACGCCGAGCGGCGCGATACCGATTCAGACAGGCGAACGAGCCGGGAGATACCGATGCTGCTGAAGATCCTTATCGTCGGTGCACTAACGATCGGTTTGATGGCCGTCATCAGGGACGGACGCGTTCTCAGAGACGCAGGCCTCCTGAGCCGCTGCGGCCCTGTGACGGTCAACGGACAGGGCGATCCGACCTTGCTCAGTTGCACGAAGGGCCGACTCGACGGATGGCCGGACATGACGAACCAGTCTTGCAACCTGATCGCCGTCCACCCCAGCCGCGAGTACTGGCGCTGCGCAGCGCCAATCGTCTCGTCACAGACGCCAAAGGGATGAAAAAGGTGAGCCAAACGTCCGCCCGTCCGGGGGATCGGGCCTAAAGCCGGTGGCTTCGCCGGCCGATTGAAAGGTGCCGATGGATCTCGAACTCGTGCTCAGACGCGCCGTTGAACTCGGCGCAAGCGATATCCACCTCAAGGTCGAGCGGCCGCCGATGCTGCGCCGCGACGGCAGCGTGAGCGAGCTCGACGGCGAGTCCGAGCTGTCCGAGCGCGACCTGGAACTTGCGCTCGAGGAGGTCTGCGCCCAGACGCCCAAGCGGCTGCAGACGTTCCTCGAGACCGGAGAGCTGGACAGCGCCTACGCGCCGCCCGGCCTGCCGCGGTTCCGCGTCAACGGCTTCCGCCAGCGCGGCTCGATCTCGATCGCCTTCCGCGTCATCCCCCGCGAGGTCCCGAACTTCGACGACCTCTCGCTGCCGGCCGGCGTCCGGCGCCTGGCGGAGGAGCACCGCGGGCTCGTCCTCGTCACCGGCGCAACCGGCTCGGGAAAGACGACGACGCTCGCGGCGATCATCGACCACATGAACCGCACGCGGCACCAGCACATCGTCACGATCGAGGACCCGATCGAGATCGTCCACGGAGACCACAGCTGCATCGTCAACCAGCGCGAGGTCGGCCTCGACACCGCCTCCTTCGCCCAGGCGCTGCGCCGCGGCCTCCGCCAGGACCCCGACGTGATCCTGATCGGCGAGCTGCGCGACGCCGAGACTGCCGAGACCGCCCTCGCGGCCGCGGAGTCCGGCCACCTCGTCCTCTCGACGATGCACACCGTCGACGCCTCCGAGACGATCGGCCGCATGGTGGAGTTCTTCCCCTCCGTGAAGCAGCAGCTGATCCGCTCCATCCTGGCGGGCGTGCTGCGCGGCGTGATCAGCCAGCGCCTGCTTCCGAAGGTCGACGGCGGCCGCGTCCCGGCCGTCGAGGTCATGATCGCGAACGCCCGCATCTCCGACCTGATCCGCGACAACAAGCCCGACGAGATCACCGAGGCGATCGCCGAAGGCGACTTCTTCCAGATGCAGACCTTCAGCAAGGCGCTGATCGAGCTCGTGCTCGACGAGAAGGTCGACCGCGAGATCGCGGCCAACGCCGCCTCGAACCGCCACGACTTCCTCATCGCCCTCGACCGCGCCACCAAGGAGCAGGCAGCTGCGGCGTACCTCGACTCCGGTGCGGACTCGGAGGACGAGCCCGAGCCGGTGGTCGAGGAGGAGCCCGTCGACGAGGCCGACCTGCCGAGGCTCCGCGTAGCCGGCCAGCAGTAGCCATGAGACGTCTTCTCCCCCTCCTCGGGGCGGTGCTCGTGCTCGCCTCGGTGCTCTCGGCCTCCGCCGCGGCCGACACGTTTCGCGTCGCGCGGCCGCACACCGCCGCGCCCGCCGGCGGCGGCGGCGGCGTGATCACGTTCACCGCGAATCCGACGGCCGCCGGTGGGACGTCCTTCGCTGCCCTCCGCCCCATCTGGCAGGCGGCCGGCAACACCTACGGCATCCCGTGGGAGGTGCTCGCCGCGATCAACAAGGTGGAGACCAATTTCGGACAGAACCTCGGGCCGAGCTCGGCCGGAGCCGTCGGCTGGATGCAGTTCATGCCCTCGACGTGGGCGCGCTGGGGCGTGGACGCGAACGCCGACGGCGTGGCCGATCCGAACAACCCCACCGACGCGATCTTCAGCGCCGCGCGGTACCTCGCCGGCTGCGGCGGCCAGTTCGACATCGCCCGGGCCGTCTATTGCTACAACCACGCGAGCTGGTACGTGAACGAGGTTCTGGGGCTAGCAAGCCTTTACAGCCAGGGCAGCGGAGCCACGGGATTCGCCGTCTCGCAGAAGCAGCTGACTGCCCAGCTCGCGTCCGCCCGTAGTCACGCCTCGACATCGCGTTCACTACTCGGCAGCGCTCGCGCGCAGGCTGCGAAGCTCGCGCGTTCCGAGCGGAAGTTCCTCCGCCTCGCCAACACGGCCCGCGTTCTCTCCGACCAGCTCGCAGCCCGCAAGCGAGCCGTCCTGCTCGGCCTACGCCGACAGGCAGCCGATGCGCGCGTGAACCGGCTTCGCCGGCGTCTCAGCGCAGCGACCACGCAGCTCGGCAGGTACCGGAGCGAGGAGAACAACTCCTCCTTCGGCTCGAACGCCCCCGCGCTCCTCTCGAATAGCTTGTTCGCGGGCGGCGAGAGCTCGAACACGCCTTACAGAGGTGTCGTCTCACTCGCGATGCAGTACCTGGGCATCCCATACAGGTGGGGCGGGGCGAACCCGGCGACAGGCTTCGACTGCTCCGGCCTCGTCCAGTACGTGTACGCGCAGGTCGGAATCTCGCTGCCTCACTACACCGTCTCGCAGTGGAACTTCTCCGGCGCAGTTCCGGTGGCGAAGAACAACCTTCAGCCCGGAGACCTCGTCTTCTTCAACGGGCTCGACCACGTCGGGATCTACATCGGCTTCGGCGACATCATCGACGCGCCGCACACCGGTGCGAACGTCGAGATCGACAGCCTCAGCGAGCCCTGGTTCGCCTCCAGGTACGACGGTGCAAGGCGAATTCTCGGCGCGGCGGTCGGCGGAGTGTCGCAGGCCGCGACCACGGCGGCGTTCACTTCGTCGGGAGCCTCCACGTTCAGCTCCGACATCGTCTACTTCACCCATTAGAGGGGTCATCTGCATGTTCGAACGTTCCGATGCACGAGTCGTGTCCAGGCGTTTCCTCACGCTTCCCCGCCTGACGGCAGTCGCCGCTGCAGGCCTGCTGGTCAGCGCGACGATCAGCCTCGCGGCCGACAAGCCCTCGGAGGCGAAGAAGCCGGCGCACGTGTCGAAGCCACAGCAGGTCATGGTGGTGCCGGACGTGAGCGGCCAGCTGTTCGTATTCGCGTCGGGCGCGCTCGAGGACAACGGGTTCGGCTGGAAGGTTCGCGGCGCAGTCGGAGGCTATCCCTCGAACCTCGTGGTGTCCCAGTCGCCCAAGCCTGGCACGCACGTGCTCGATACCGGCGAACCGACCATCACGCTGCACCTCGTCCGGAAGGGCGCGCAGCTCGGCGAGCCGCAGAACCGCTCGCCCTACGGCGCCAGCCTGATCCGGCGCCCGGCGAAACACGGCTCCAACTAGCCGCGCGGACCACGTCCGACCTCCGCGTCTCACGACAACCCTGCAAGCCGCCCTCAAGCGGTGCCGTGCGACTGTCGATAACACAAGGGATGGACCTCGTCCTGCCACTCGTCTTCGTGCCCGGGCTCGCTCTGGGCAGTTTCCTCGGCGTCGTCGCGGCCCGGGTCCCGCTGCGCCGCTCCGTTGTGCGGCCTGGCTCGGCCTGTATGAGCTGTGAGACACCGATCAGGTGGTACGACAACGTGCCGGTGGTCTCCTACGCAATGCTTCGCGGCCGCTGCCGCAAGTGCAGCGTTCGCATCCCGCCACGCGACCTTGCCATCGAACTCACGACGGCGCTCCTCCTCGTGGCTTGTGTCCTCGCGTTCGGGCTCTCGCTGAGGACGGCAGCGGCCGCGATCGCATGCGGGACGTTCGTCGTCGTGACAGCAACCGACATCGAGCGCCGGATCGTCCCGAACCGCGTCGTGCTGCCGACTGCGCTCGCCGTTCTGGTGTTGGACACCGTGTGGCATCTCTCGCCGGTCTGGGCGGTCGGTGCTCTCGGTTTGTCGGGATTCCTCTTCCTCGCAGCGGTCGCCTATCCGGGCGGCATGGGGATGGGAGACGTCAAGCTCGCGCTGCTGATCGGTGCGCTCCTCGGCCGGACAACTCCCGTCGCGTTCATGCTGACGCTTTTCCTTGCCCTCGTCCCGGCCCTTTTTCTCATCGCACGCTACGGTCGCAGCGCCCGGCGGCTCGCGATCCCGTTCGCGCCCTTCCTTGCTGCGGGGGCCGTCATCACCCTCTTTGCCGGGAATGCCATCTTCAACGCGTACCTCCATCTGACCTGACTCTGAGGCGACTGCGGTGTCTGCTCATCCATTGACGCGCGACGGGATCCCAGCCCCGCCGAGGGGCCGGGCTACCCCCGCGCCGATCTCCCAGCTCATGGGCGAGCTCGTCGTAGACCTGCTCGAGACGACGGGTCTGATCCCCGAGGCGAAGGTCGAGGACCTCCGGGAGAAGGCGAAGACGACGCCTGTTGTGCAGGCCTTGATCGACGGAGGGCTGGCCTCGAGCGAGGCGATCGCCCGTATCGTCGCCGCGCAGTACGGCCTTCCGGTGGTCGAGCTGGGCAGCGTCGGCCTCGACCCCATCGCCGCCGAAGCGATTCCCCTTCACGTGCTCGAGCAGGTAAACGCGCTCCCGTATGCCTTCGAAAACGAGTCCCTCTGCGTCGCGATCTCCGATCCGCAGAACATCCACGGCATCGACGCGCTGCGTCTCGCCAGCCGCCATCCGATCGCCTTGCGGGTCGCCGCCAGCGAGGAGATCGCGAACGAGCTCGGCCGGCTCGCGCGGACCGCCGAGGCATTCGGTGCGCGCTCTGGCTACAGCGATGTCGCAGAACTCGAGGTGGTCGACGAGGACGAGCTCGACGACCTCGAGGTCGACGACGGCATCTCCGACGCACCGCTTGTTCGCCTGGTCAACTCGATCATCTTCGAGGCCGCCGAGGACGGCGCCAGCGACGTCCATTTCGAGCCGCAGAGCGACGGACTCGCCGTGCGTTTCCGCATTGACGGTGTGCTTCACGAAACCCAGCGGATCCCGAAGCGGAGCGCGATCGGCGTGACTACTCGCCTGAAAGTGCTCGCCAAGCTCGACATCGCCGAGCGCCGGAAGCCCCAAGACGGCCGAATCTCTCTCTCCGCCTCTGCCGCGGGCCGAATGCTCGACGTCCGCGTTGCGACCCTGCCCACGGTCGAGGGCGAGTCGGTCGTGATGCGTCTGCTCGACAAATCGAAGAAGCCTCCGACCATGGAAGAGGTTGGGCTCAGCAGCGAGATGCAGGAGCAGCTGCTCGCCCTCGTCCATCGGCCGACAGGCGCCCTGCTCGTCACCGGGCCGACCGGCTCAGGCAAGTCGACCACGCTGTTCTCGGCCATGACCGAGATCAACCGTCCCGAGATCAACGTGATCACGGTCGAGGACCCGGTCGAGTACCGCCTCCCCGGTCTGAACCAGGTTCAGATCAACCCGCGTGCGGGGCTCACGTTCGCTACTGCGCTGCGCTCAATCCTCCGCTCGGATCCCGACGTCGTGATGGTCGGAGAAATCCGCGACGTCGAGACCGCGAAGATCTCGATCGAGGCAGCCCTGACGGGCCATTTCGTGCTCTCGACACTGCACACCAACGACGCCCCATCCGCGCTTTCGCGCCTGAACGAGATGGGTGTTGAACCCTTCCTCACGGGGGCGGCCGTCACGGGAGTGCTCGCCCAGCGTCTCGCGCGCCGGCTCTGCGAACACTGCAAAGAGCTCTACACGCCCAGCAAGCAGGAGCTCGATGCGGCAAACGTCCCGCAGGAGCTCCGACACGGCAAGACCGAACTGTTCCGCCGAAACGGCTGCGTGCGCTGCCGACAAACCGGCTACAAAGGCCGCATCGGCGTCTTCCAGCTTCTGCAGATGGACGAGGAGCTGTCGACGCTTGCCGCACGCAAGGCCAGCCACGAGGAGCTCGAGCGGGCGGCGCTGAGCGCCGGCATGACGACGCTGTGGGCCGACGGGATCGAGAAGGTCGTCGCCGGACTCACCTCGCTCGAGGAGCTCGCCCGCGTTACGACGGTCTAGCGCAAGAATCTCGCGCGAGAGTCGGATGGGATGAGGTGCGAGCGCGCCGACTGGCGTGCTCGTCGCTGACCGATCGTGCGAGCGCGGGCAGGCTCGTCGAGGTCGTGAGCGCCGTGTGCGGTGTGCGAGCCCAGTGTCTCAGACCGCGGCCGAGTTGCAGCTCTGCGCACGAGTCGACGGAGTGGCGCAGGCGGACATCCGGGCAGCGGTCCGGGAGCGCCGCGAACGTCGTCAAGGCCTGGACTCTGCGCGGAACTCTGTACCTCCACCCCGCAGGCGAGCTGACACTCTGGTTCGGATCACGCTTGTGCGACCCGACCAGTGGATCGACGGCTGGAAGGCGCCGTGGACCACCGTTAGAGCTGCCGGAAGCTGCCGGCGGTTCCTGCGCACCTACGGCCCGGCTCGTCCCGCCGACTTCGTCGCGTGTTCGGGCTGGGGGAGCTTCGTGTGCCCGCACGCGAGGACTATGTTCGACGAGCTCGGCACCGAAGAGATCGACGTCGACGAGCAGCGGTCGTTCGTCCTGGCCGATGACAGGTCGTTCCGGGCGCCCAGCCCTCAGGTGCGGCTGCTTCCGGAGTACGACGTCTACATGATGGCGTTCCGTGAGCGTGACCAGCTCGTCCCGAAGCCGGTGCGAGAGCTGATCGCGAACCACCCCCGTGGCCGCTACGAAGGTCCGGCCGCAACCCGGCTCGTTCCGGTGGACGGAATCGCCGGGTCTCTGGGAGCGAAGGAAGCGGCGGCAGCCGTCTCGAGCTGGAAATCCACCCCACTCGGCGCCTGGAAGAAGAGCTCGCGCAGAGCTCCGACGTGAAGCCGAGCGCATCGGAGCCTTTCTCGGACTCGGGTGCGTGCTGAGCATGGACCCGAGCTGACTATTTGCGGCCGAAGCTGAACTTCGTTGGTCGCCTGGCAGCGGCGAGATCCTCGAGCGAGGTCGGCGGCAGCGTGAAGCCGCCTTCGGGCGTGGGTTCTTGTTTCTCCTGTTCGGCCGCCGGCGCCTCTGTCTCGGCTGCAGGCTCGGCCGGCGGTTCCCCCTCGGGCTGCGGCTCGGCGGCTTCCGACTCCGGAACGGGTACATGAGCCGTGGCGGCGAGCAGCTGCTCGGCGTCGCGGCGCGCGGTCTCCGAGATATCGCCCGCCTCCGACCGCGCTTTCTCCAACAGCTCCTGAGCTGCTGCTCGTGCGCTCTCGACGCCCTCACCGGCCTGGGCGGAGGCCCGAGAGACGAGGCCCTCGGCCTCAGAGTGGGCCGTGCCGAGGATGGCATCCGCCTCGGCACGCGCCGTGCCGACGAGAGTCTCGGCTTCCGAGCGGGCCGACGCTAGAAGCGTGTCTGCTTCGGAGCGGGCAGAGTCGAGCAGTGCCCCAGCCTCGGAGCGTGCCGCCTTCAGCGCGGCCTCGGCCTCCGCCCGAATACCTTGGGTGGCAGCCTCCGCCGCCGTCCGTGCGGCTGCGACGAGGCCTTCTGCCTCGACACGCGCTGCCTCGCGGCCCGTGTCCGCGTCGGAACGCGCCGAGCCGGTGACCGTCTCGGCCTCGGCCCGAGCGCCCGAGAGGATGCCTTCGGCCTCGGCACGAGCCTCTTCCTGCAGGGCCTGGACGCGCTGGTCGGCGGCGGCAA
>Ga0070714_100002248_pt1 | contig 14203 bp, 11 predicted proteins | sample LARL83metaG_FD_65450 | JGI IMG/M metagenome (GOLD analysis project Ga0070714, IMG submission 65450) | Corn, switchgrass and miscanthus rhizosphere microbial communities from Kellogg Biological Station, Michigan, USA - LAR L8-3 metaG | ecosystem: Host-associated > Plants > Roots > Rhizosphere ...
GACCTGGCGCTTTCCCTGGACGTCGTCTATCACCTCGTCGAGGACCAGGTGTTCGAGACCTACCTTGGGCACCTGTTCGCCGCGGCCAGGCGGTTCGTCGTCATCTACTCGACCAACACCAAGGCCAGCGGGACCGCCCCGCATGTGCGGCACCGGTATTTCACCCCCTGGGTCGAGGCACACTGCCCGCTGTGGCGGCTGACCGGGACCGTCAGGGGGCCGGGTGCCGAGCGCGCCAGCGCCGACTTCTTCGTGTACGAGCGCGCTCATGACCAGTGAGGCCACGCTCTTCAACCACCACACGGCGGCCGGGCCGGGGTGCGGCGGCGCGTACGCCGAGCGCGCACTTCTGCTCGCCCCGTCACGCGGGCTCGGCGGCGGGATCGAGCGCTACCTGCAGACGGTGGAGTCCGCGTTCGGCGACGCGGGCGTGCCAAGCCGCCGGTTCGACCTGTCCCGTTCCGGTCCGGCCGGGCACCTGGCACTGCTCGCCGAGGCCGGGTCGGTGCTGGCGGGCATCGCCGGGCCCGCTCGCCCTCGCCTCGTTGTCGGACACCGGTCCCTGCTCCCGGTGGCGGCCGTGCTCGCCACGAGGCACCGGGTCGACGGAATCTCCGTCGTCTGCCACGGCAGCGACGTCTGGAAGTCGCGGCGGACCCCGCGGAGCGGCCTCGAGAGCTGGCTGATGCGCCGCCGTGACGTGCGACTCGTCGCGGTGAGCAGCTTCACGGCCGGCGCCCTGCTGCCGCACGGCCTGGCGACCATCCTGCCGCCCGGCCTGTCACGGGCGTGGTTCGGCGAGCTGGTCGGCGCGGGAAGACAGGCAGCCGCGACGGACGCGACGTCGCGGTCCGGCCTCGGCGTGCTAACCGTGTTCCGGCTCGCCGAGTGGCGGGACAAGGGCCTGCCGCAGCTCACCGCCGCGCTCGCGGCGCTCGGCCGCGGTGATGTACGGCTCACCGTGTGCGGCAGCGGCGCACCGCCCGCGGACCTGGTCGCGCACGTGCGCGGCCACCCATGGTGCACCCTGCGGCCTGGCCTCAGTGATGCCGAGCTTGCCGCGCGGTTCGCGCAGGCGAGCCTGTTCGTGCTGGCGACCAGGACAAGGCCGGGCGCGCGCCCGTCCGGCGAGGGATTCGGCCTGGTGCTGCTTGAGGCGCAGGTCGCCGGCACTGCGGTGGTCGGCCCGGCCCATGGCGGTTCACCAGGGGCCTACCTGGACGGCATTACCGGGGAGACCCCGCGAGACGAGAGCGTCCCTGCCCTTGCCCAGGTCCTCGACGGGCTGCTGGCCAGGCCCGCCAGGCTCGGTCAGATGGGCGCCCGCGGTGCGCAGTGGGCACGCGCGCGGTTCGACCCGGATCGCTACGCGGCACTGGCCGTGGAGCGGCTCCTTTGACCCGCCGAGCTGCCATTGGCGGCCTGCTGCTGCTCGCGGCCGCCGTCGTGCTCGTCGCGGTCGCGGACTGGTCGACGGCGGTAAGCGACCAGCTCCTCTTCGGCGCCGTCGCACTCGGGGCATTCTGCGGCGGACTGCTCGCGCTCATGTCCGCCGTCGCGGGCTACGATGGCCTCGGCCTGCGGGCCTGGCGGATCGGGCCCTGGTCGCTGGCGTACGGAGCGTTCGCGTTCGGGCTGGCCACAATCAGCTGGGTCGGCCCGCAGACGGGTACCGCGGGGCAGATCCTGCCGCGCAGCGTGCTGCGTGCGCTCTGGCTGATCGCCGTGGCCATGACGCTGTTCGCGATCGGCTACTGCGTCGTGCCGCGCATGGCAAGATCCTTTGGCAGGCAGGTTAACGGCATCCTGGCCGCTCGCTTCACCGACGAAGTCCGCGGTCCCGGCGTGCCGTGGATCTTGTTCGGCGCGGGCGCCGCCGGGCAACTGGGAGTGGCTGTGACTAGCGGGCACCTCGGCTATGTCGGCCTTGGCGCCACGCCGCAGGCGGCCGTCGCCGGCTACTCGCAGTTCCTCGCGCTGCTCGGCGAATGCGTACCGCTCGCCGTGGCCGTCGCCGCGCTGCGCGCCTACCGGACGCGGCGGCCAAGCGCGTGGGCAACGCTGGCCGTGCTCTTCGCCGGCGCCATCGTCGCCGGGGCCGTCGCGGGCGGCAAGACCAGCTTCCTCGTCGCCGTCCTCGCCGCAGCGATTCCGCGCACCATGGTCCGCGGCCGCATCCCCGCCGGGCTGCTCGCGGCCACGGTCGCCTTCTTCCTGCTCGTCGTCATACCTTTCAACCAGGATTACCGGGCCGTAGCGCGCGGCGAGGTCATGCTGAGCACCAGGCAGGCGGTCGCCGCGGCACCCGCCATCGCCGGCCAGGTCCTGGCCAGCGACCTCTCGCCCGCGGTCCTCGTGCAGTCCGCCGACTACCTGGCGCAGCGCATCAGGACCATCGACAGCCCGGCGATCATCATGCAGCGGACCCCGGGCCAGATCCCGTACAGCAGCCCGGGACAGCTGGCCGTCTCCCCGGTCATCGACCTCGTACCGCGCATCCTGTGGCCGGGCAAGCCGGTACTCAACGTGGGGTACCAGATGAGCCAGGAGTACTACCAGCTGCCGCCCCAGGTGTACACGTCATCCGCCATCACGCCGGAGGGCGACCTGTACCGGCACGGGGGCTGGGTGGTGCTGATCGCCGGCATGTTCCTGCTCGGCTGCGCCGCCCGCCTCGTCGACGAGGTGGCGGACCTGCGGCGGGGCGCCCACGGCATGTTCCTGATCATCTTGCTGTTTCCGGGGCTGGTCCAGGCGGCCACCGACTGCGCCACGCTTCTCGCCGGGATTCCGGCGACGGCCCTCCTCTGGCTGGGGGCGGTCGCGTTGTCCTTCAGACGGCGGGGCGTCCCGACCGCGACGGGCGGCCCAGCGCAATCGCCGCCCGTTCGTAGCCGCTCGCTGTCGTCGCTAGCGTGAACCGCGACAGCCGGGCGCGGACGCGCTCGCGACGCTCGCCCGCGTTCGCGGCGGCTCGCATGAGGGCGGCCGCGAGGGCCGGCACGTCGCCGACGGGGAACACCTCGCCGACGCCCTCGACCAGGTCCGCCGCGCAGCCCACCGCCTGACTGACCACCGGGACCAGGCCGCAGGCCATGCCCTCGTTGACGACCAGGCCCCACGGCTCCCGCCCGCTCGGCAGCGCGAGGACATCACCGCAGCCGTACCAGCCGGGAAGCTCGGCCTGATTGACGAATCCGAGGCAGCGCACGGGAAGCTCGCGCTCATGTGCCCTGGCCTCCGCCATCAGCGGCCCGTCACCGAGCACGAGCAGGTTGAGCCTGCCCTCGCAGGCGCCGATCGCGCGAATCACGTCGAGCGGCCGCTTCTGCTCGGTGAGCTTGCCAGAGAAGACCACGGTGGGTCGTTCCGGGCCGAGCCCGAGCGCCGCGAGCCGCTCTGCCCGCGCCGGCCGCGCTCGCTGCGACATGACCTGGAAACGGTCGTTGTCGACGCTGTAGGGCGCGAGGTAGTCGGGGATGTCCGCGTAGCGCCGGTAGAACGCGGCGTTGCGCCGCCCGATCGACAGCGCGCCCGCTGCCCCCCGCACCACGGTGCCCGCCACCAGGTGGCGGAGGTACCTGCGCAAGCCGCTGGCCGCGGGCTCGGCGTGCGAGTCGCCGCGGAGCAGGTAGGGGACGCCGGCCAGCCGGCAGGCCGCCGCCGCGAGCAGGACGTCGGGATCGGAGTGGCCGTGCAGGACGACGATGTCCCGGCCGCGCAGCCAGCGGCTCAGCGTCCTCAGCCAGGCTGGCTTGCCCGCCAGCTCGCGGCGCCCGAGCAGGGTCGAGCGATACCCGCTGAGCAGGTCGATGTCCCAGGCCAGCGTGACGCCGAACGACGGATCACGGTACGGCCGCGCCCCGTCGTGGCTGAGGAAGGCGACCTCGAGGTCCACCCGGCCGCGCCTGGCGAGCTCCTGGTACAGCGGCGCCTGGTACTGAATCGGGTGCGAGGCGAGCACGCCGAGGCGCGGCGGCGCGCTCGGCCGGGCGGCGGTTGCCGTCGCCCCGTGTCGTGTGACGGGCATGCGCTGGCCCCGGCTACCTGGTGGCCGCCGGCCGCGGGCACTCGCCGGCAGGCTGGGCGGCTTCCGCCGCCAGCGCGTCGACGGCGGCCTGGTACCAGGCGTGGAAGAAGCAGAAGCGGAGCCCGGAGCGCCCGTCGAGCACGCCCAGCCTGATGAAGTACATGTAAAGGAACAGCGCCGCCGGCCGGGCGGGCACGGACGGGAAGATCACGTCCTTAAGGATCGCCCGCGAAAGCGGCCTCGTGTCGTTACGGTCCCTGGCTCGCCAGCGACGCACCCGCTCGCTGAGCGGGGCCGGCCGGCCGCGCCTGCGTTGTTCAAGTTCGGCGTAGCGGACGTGCTTGTGCAGCCAGACGGCCAGGCCCTTGCGATCCTCGTCCACGATGTCGTTGGCCAGCCGGCCCACGACGCCGTCGACGCTTGCCCGTTCACCGACCAGGCTCCCGTCGTACTTCGTATGGCGGCGGTCCACGAGCCGGACAACCCAGGACCCGCTGTACCAGCCGCAGTGACGGATCCAGGTGCCCTGGAACACCAGGCGGAGGCGGTGGCTGAAGGCCGCGCAGTCGCCTCCGCGAGTACATGCCGCTATCTCGCCCGCGAGCTGCGGTGACACCCACTCGTCCGCGTCGACGAAGTAAACCCAGTCGTTCCTGACCTCCGGCAGCCGCAGCGCGAACTCCCGCTGCGCGGAGAACCCGAGCCACTGCTGTTCCACGACGTCGGCACCGAGCGAGCGCGCGACCGGGACCGTGCCGTCGGTTGAGCAGGAATCGACCACCACGACCTGGTCGGCCCACGCGACCGAGCCGAGGCACCGGGCGATGTTGGCTTCCTCGTCGCGCGTGAGCACCACGACGGTGACCGCGACGCTCCCTCGCGGCGGATCATCCCCTGGCCGGTAGGGCCGCAGCCCGAGCTGGGTCAATTGGTGCCTCCGAGGATCCAGTCGAAGTACGCGTCGGGGTCAAACGGGTCCGGGTCGGGCGCGACCTGGAGGGTGAGCGCGGCCCCGGTCGCGCGCCGCAGGGAGTCCTCGTCGCCCAGCTCATAACCGCACAGCGCGGGCCCGGCGATCTCCCGGTTCTGCGCCGTGTCCCTGGCGATCACGGGCCACCCGGTAACCCGGGCCTCGGCGAGCGGGCAGCCGAATGACTCCAGGCCCGTCGGGAAGAAGATCGCCCGGCAGCGGGCCTGCCACTGCCGTGTCTGCTCGACGCTGAGCCGCCCGACGAGGTGCAGCCGCGGGCTCGCGGCGAGCGAGGCGGGCACCTCGGTGGCGTTCGCGGTGACGACCAGGCGGACCGAGTCATCCATCGCGGCGTCGACCGCGGCGAGCCACTCCGCGATCCGGCAGGCCATCTCCTTGTAGGGAGCGAAGAGCACCGGGCACAGGATCAGCGACCCGCACGGCGGCCCGGCTACCCCGGGAACCGATACCGGGTGCATGCGCACGACCACGCGCTCCGCGACACCCGGGAGCGCGGCGGTGATGCGCTCCGCCATCGCCGTGCAGGGCGCGACGAGCACGTCGGATCTGCGGGCCGCCAGGCGGACGATCCCGGTCTGCCGCGACACGGCCGCGCGCAGCGTGGGGTGCAGCGTCGCCGCCTCAGCGGCCGAAAGGAAGTGCAGCGCGTTGGTGAGCAGGGTCCATCGTTCGCCGCCAGGAGCGATGAACCCGACATTGTTCAGCGCGACGCGGCGGCCCCGTCGCACCGCGCTCGCCTCACGGGCCGCCAGCCAGGCCGGGGTGAGGTTGCGCCGGGTGCCGATCATTCTGATGTCCTCGCGGGGCTGGCGCTCCAAGTATCCCCGCAGTTCGGTCCGGTACCTGGCCGCCCCGCCAAGCTGACCGCCAGCCAAGTCGATGGTTACCGCAGTGGTCAATGGTTCCCCTGGGTGAGTGGTGGACGCCCGGCGCGGGTGCCGCCGGACATGACGAAAATGAGCATGCGCAGCGGTGCGCGCGGCTGCGCGTGCCCCGCCCGCACCGGCTCAAGTCCCGCCGCCCTGGCCGTCGCGCACCACCAGCCGGTCCGCCGCCGCTGGCGGGACGCCCGCAGGTAGGCCAGGTACTGTCCGGCCCGGCGCGAGGCGCCTCCGGCCAGCGCCGACCGCGAAGCGCCTGCGGCCAGCGCAACCGTGGCGAGCGAGGTGCCCGCCACCAGCCGCAGCGGCCACTCCAGCCAGCGAACCGGATGCGTCACGTCGGGCACGGTGCAAACAAGGACCCCACCCGGCCGCAGTACCCTGGCGCACTCGGCGAGCACCGCGCCTGGATCCGGCACGTACTCGAGCACGCTCGCGCTGACCACCGCGTCCAGGCTGCCATCCGCGAACGGCAGCGCCTGCCAGCACGGCTCGAGCCGCACCCAGCGGACGGCGCTCCGCGCGTCGGCCGCCGCGGCCTGGCGGAGCATCGTCGGCGCGATGTCGCAGCCGGTCACCCGGTAGCCGCTCGCCGCCAGGTGCCTGGCGAGTTCCCCGCTGCCGCAGCCCAGGTCGAGCAGTTCGCCGCCGGGTGGCGCCAGCTCGCCGACGGCGCGAGCCAGTTGGACGAGCCGCCCGGCCAGCGGGCCGCCCGCCACGTACTTGGCCGGCCAGCAGGCTGCCTTTGCGTCGAACAGCGCTCGCACCAGGTCCGCGTGCACGGTCGCGTCCCGGCTGGCCGGGCCAGGACCGGCGGGTGCTGGCGCGTATTCACTCACTGACGGCCCGCCCCGCGGCGACGCCGCCGCCTGCGGCGGCTCTGATCGTGGCTCGCATCGTCTCGATCATCTCCTCGGTCGGCAGCTTCTCCTCGCCCGCGACCGCCTGCCTGAAGGCAGCGGCCATGGCCCGGTGCCCCTTGTCCTGACGGCCCTTCCACCGGGTCTTTCCGTCCACCGTGACCGACCGGAAGTCGTCGATCACGACCCGGCGGTCACCCGCGTGCACCTCGATCCGCTCCTTGCCCGCTGACGGGCGCCCGCTGCCGTAGCCGATGCTCGCAAGCGACCCGTCCGCGAAGCGGAGCGCGACCACCGCGTCATCCGCGGGCCCGCCTGGGCCGCCGCCGGACAGCGCCGTCACGTCCTCGATCGGCGCGCCGACGAGCGCTTGCGCGGTATCGATGAAATGACACACCTCACCGACCAGCCGGCCGCCTTGACGGGGATCGTGGTACCAGTGCCCGTCGGGGACCGGGCCGGCCGCGACCCGGTAGGACACAAGCTTGATCGCGGCCATGCCGTCGAGCACGCGCCGCGCCGCGGTCACGGCCGGAGACCACCGGCGGTTGAAGCCGGCGGCGAGCACGCACCCGGAATGAAGCCAGGCGTCGCGCACCGCGTCAAGCTCGTCCTCGGTCAGTGCGAGCGGCTTCTCGCACCAGACATGGCGGCCCGCGGCCAGGGCCAGGGCGGCGAGCGAGGCATGCGAGTCGTGCGTCGTGGCGATGGCCACGACCGAGACGTCAGGGTCGGCCACGACTGCCTCCGCGCCGGCGACGGCCTTCTCGAATCGGAACCGCTGCGCCGCTCTCGTCGCGGTCAGGCCCCCCGCCGACGCCACGGCGACCAGGCGGTTCAGCCCGGCCGCCCGGAAGGCGGGCAGCAGCGTGCCGGTGGCGAACGGCCCGGCGCCGATGAGGCCGACCCCGGGGTGAGCGCCGGCGACGCCCTGGGCGTGACGACCGATGGCCGGCCGGACAGCGACCGGGCGATGCGGCTCCGCGGTGCCCGGGTAGTCGAGCCTGATCGCCAGGTACGGCTCCGCCCGGTCCTCGATCAGCCGGTACGCCTGGACCGCGTCCGCGATGCCGAACGCGTGCGTCACCAGGTCGCCGACGGCGAGCCGGCCGGCCGCGAGCAGGTCGAGCACGGCCTCGAAGTTCCGTCCCTCTGACCAGCGGACATGGCCCGCTGGGTAGTCCACGCCCCACGCCTCGTAGGACGGGTCGTACCGGCCGGGACCGTAGGAGCGGGCGAACCGCAGTGACAGCTCACGCTGGTAGAAGGGGGTCCGGTCGAGCTGGAGCCCGACGTCGCCGACGATGACCACGGCGGCGCGGTCACGGCATAGCCCGGGCACCCGCATGACGGCGTCCGGCGACCGGCCGGCCGCGCAGACGAGCACCGCGTCCGCGCCTCGGCCGCGTGACCAGGCGAGCACCTGCTCCGTGGTCTCCTGGCCGCGCTCGTCGAGCGCAAGCACACCCGCCCGGCCGGCGGCGTCGCGCGGGTAGGCGGCCGGGTCGATGCCCGCGACGTCGCACCCGGCCGCCATGGCCAGCCGCGCGGCGAGCTGTCCGATCAGCCCGAGGCCCACCACCACGACCTTCGATCCCGGGCCCGCCTCGGCGAGTCGCAGCCCGTGCAGCGCGACCGACGCGAGCGTGGTGAACGCGGCGTCCTTGACGCTGACGCCGGCCGGGACCGGCGCGCAGAGCAGCCAGGGCACGGCCTGAAGCTCGGCGTGGTTCGCCTTGCCCGCTCCCCCGGTCGCGACGAGCTGGCCGGGCCGGATCCCGGTGACCGCGGCGCCGGCCTCGAGGACAACCCCGGCGGCCGAGTAGCCGAGCGGCACGTCGAGGGCGAGCCGGCCGAGCACCGTCCGGCGGGTGCTCGCGATCCCCTCGGTGCGGGCCCTCTTCACGACCTGCCGGACCAGGTCCGGCCTTGCCCGCGCCTTGGCGAGCAGGCTTGACTGGGCCAGGGCCGTCACGGCGCGCTCAGTCCCTGGGGAGATCACCGAACAGAGCGTGCGGACGAGCACCTCGGTGGGTTCCGGTACCGGTCCCGGCACGTCGAGCAGTGTCACCGGGCCGCCGTTAACCGGCTGCACAAGCTGCTTCACGTTTAGCTCCTGAGGGGTTAGGCCCGGCGCCAGACGGTGCTGACCCGGGCGGGCAGTTCGGGGTGGAGTGTGCAGGCGAGCACCGGCGCCGGCTCCGTCCTCGCGAACCCAGCGCTGACCTGCGCCGTGCCGACCAGGACGGTCAGCTCGCTTGTGGCGGTCACGGTGATGCTGACGTCGCCGGCCGGGGTGCTGGCCACGGCGCCGCCGGGGACGAGCCGCAAGCCGGTTCCCGGCGCCAGGTGCCAGCGCACGGTGACGCGGTGCCTGCCCGTGCCGGTCAGCTCGTCGTCTACGCGCATCTCATCCGCACGGACCGTCCACCGGCGGCGGTGGCCCGGCCGGCCAGGCAGGCTGCGGTAGCCGTCGTGGGCTGCCGCCACGGTCACGGCGGGCCCCTCGACGCCGGCCGACAGCCCGGTCACGCGGGCCCGGCGGCCGGCCCGGAACGCTCCCCAGACCTCGGTTGAGTCCCGGCGGTCCAGTTCCACGGTGTTGTGCGCCGCGGTTGACCGCTCCCAGTCGCGAACCGGCCCCGCGGCATAGCTGGACGTGCCCGTGTCGATGAGCAGCGGCGCCCCGTCCACGTGGACGACGCAGCTGAGGGTGTCCGCGTGGGCGTGCGCGGGCAGTTCGCGCGGGCACGGCGGCCCGACGTCGGCGAGCACGCGCCACCACCCGGCGCTGATCCTGGCCAGGCCGGTGTTCGGCAGCACGTGCAGCGGGCCTCCTGGCGGCGCGGCGGGGGCCAGCCGCGCAAGCAGCTCCGCGCTGACGGGGAACCCGTCGTTGAGGAGCGGGACTGTGCCAGCCGAGGTAAGGGGGCCCGCCGGGGTAAGGACGCAGCCGAGCCAGCCGCGCATCGCACTGATCGCCTCGGCCAGTCCCGCGGGCTGTCCGAGGCCGGCGGCCCGCAGCAGGCCGGCGATGTCAATGAGGTCGCCGAGCACCTGGCAGTGGTAAGCCGGCGCGCGCTCGTAGTGGCCCCCGTCTGGCAGCACCTGCACGGCCAGTTGCCGGCCGAGCCGCCGGAGCGACCAGCTGAGCAGTGCGTCGTCGCCGAAGAACACGGCGAGCCCGGCGAGGGCCTTCAGGTTCTTGATGAGGTGGTTGCCGCCGACGTCGGTTTCCAGGCTGCGACGCAGGAACCCGGCGTGCGCCGCGAGTTCGGCCCGGAACTGGCCGTCGACGGGGCCGCCGGCGACGAGGTGGCCGTAGAGCCCGCAGAAGGACCAGGCGCGCAGCGCCGCCGGGTAGGGGTGCCATGCCGGGCCGCGCCCGGGAACGACCGCGGCGCGCCACGATCGCCAGATCTCGGCGAAGAGCGCCGGCGCGTCCGGGGGCGGTGCCTGCTCGGCCGGTGCCTGCGCGGCGAGTGCCCATGCCCAGTCCCAGTAGTACAGGTGGAACCGCCAGAGCAGCGGAGCGCCGGCCATCGCCCAGTCCGCGCCGGCCCAGTCCACCCCGCCCGCCCGGTCCACCGCCCCTGCACGTGCGATGACCCGGGGAACGCCGAGCAGCTGTAGTTCCCCGGCGCGCAGCGCCTTACGAAACTGGCTGCCGGACCACAGGCCGGAGTCGAGTGGCGCGAACGCGGGAGGCCAGCCCTGGCCGCTGGCCGGCTCAGGCCCCGCGAGCAGCCATCGTGCCGCGAGCGGCACCGAGTGATCGAGGAGCATTCGCTGCGCACGCAGCCGCGCCCGCTGACCGCCCTGAGCCGGCCGCAGCCGGATGACGGTACGCCCCAGCCTGCCGAGGCCGACGGCAGTCACCGGCGTCCTCGACCAGTCCCAGCGATGCCGTCGGCCCCGGCACTCGCGGCCAGGCGGCCCGGCGGCGCGAGCGAGGGGCCAAGGCCAAGGGCGACGGCCTCCTCGTAAACCCCTTCGGCGAGCGGACGGGGCGTGAACTCCAGGTCACGGCGGGCGGCGTCGATGGCGAATGCCTTGTCCTCCGCTAGCCGCTGCCACTGCTCCGCGCGGATCTTCGGCCGGCTGCTCAGCCGCTCGTAGCAGCGGGTCAGCGCGATCACGGGACCCAGCGGAACGGGAAGCAGCCGGGCCCGGCAGCCGACAGCGGCGGCGGACACGCGCAGCAGCTCGGCGAACGTCACCGGCTCCGGGCCCGCGATGTCGTAACGGGATCCCGCGGTGCCGGGCCGCTCGACCGCGGTGAGCAGGGCCCCGGCCACGTCCGCGACGTGAACCGGCTGCTGCAGCCGGCCGCCGCCGCCAGGCAGGGGAAGAAGAAGCGGGGGCCCGCCAGGCGGGAAAGCGCGCCCGGCCCTAGCGAGCAGCGCGAGCAGCCTGGACATGTTCCGGTCCCCGGGCGCGCCGTAGATCATGGTCGGCCGCAGGATCGTCCACGCCAGCCCGGACGAGCAGACCGCGGCCTCGGCGGCCAGCCGCACGGCCCTGGACCGGGCCGGCAGCCTCGTGGTGACGGCCGTGGTGGAGACGAGCACGGCGCGGCCGAGCCCCGCACCGGCCGCGGCCGCGACGATCGACGGGGCGTGCCCGAAGCCGAGCGACGCCAGGTTGACCAGCGCGTCGCACCGCGCGCTCGCAAAGACTCCGGTGAGCGCGGCGGCGTCGTCCAGGTCGCCCTCGAGCGGCGCCGCACCCCGCTCGGTCACCCGCCGGACCGCGCCAGCCGAGCGCGCTAGCGCGACGCAGTCGTGCCCGCGACGGGCGGCCTCGGCGAGCACGAACCCGCCGAGGAAGCCGCTCCCCCCGGTGACCAGCAGCCTCATGGCGCGCACGCCAGTGCCAGGTCGAGGATCTTCCTGTACTGCCTGGCGAGCGCGGCCCGGTCACAACGCTGTTCGGCGAAGGTGCGGCCGGCCTTCCCCATCACCGCGCGCAGTTCCCCGTCGGCGGCGAGCGCGCCGATCGCCGCGGCGAGCGCGCCACTGTCCTCTGGCGGCACCACGACGCCGCCGGCCTCCGCGATGATCTGCGCCGCCTCCCCGGTCACCGAGCCGACCACCGGCTTGCCCGCGGCCAGGCACTCGAACATCTTCGACGGGATGAACGTCGCGAACAGCGGCACGTCCCGCAGCGGCACCAGGCAGATGTCCGCGGCCGCGAGCAGCCCCGGCATCTCCGCGTGCGGCACGCCGGGCAGCAGCACCGTATTCTGCAGGCCGAGTTCGGCGACCCGGCGCTCAAGGCGCCGCTTGTCCGCGCCGTCCCCGACGAACGCGAACCTGACGGAGGCGCCGCCCGGCCCGGCGGCGACCAGGGCCGCGGCGTCGGCAATCGCCGGAAGGGCCTGCGATATCCCGTGCGTCCCCGCGTAGAGGACGAGGCAGTCGCCGGTCCCGGCGCCGAGCCTCGCCCGCCAGTCACGCTCGGCACCGGTCGCGACGGCGAACCGCGCGGCGTCTACCCCGTTGCGGATCGTGTGCACCTTGACCGGCGGCACCCCGCGCCTGATCAGGTCGGCCCGGAACCCCTCGCTGACCACGACCACCTGGTCCGCGACGGCGTACGCGGCGAGTTCCAGGCGCTCGAGCAGGGCGATGACCCGGCGGTTGGTCAGCACGCCGAGTTCCACGAAGATCGCCGGCCAGAGGTCGCGGACCTCAACAACGAAGCGGGCCCGCTTCATCTTCGCGAGCAGCCACCCCGACAGGATGGAGAAGAAGGTGGGCGAGGAGACCAGCACCACGTCGGCCGGCCCGGCCGCGAGGCCGCCGAGGAGCACACTGCTCGCCATGAAGCTCAGGTGACCCACGGTCTTGCGGGCCACGCCCTCGTTCGGCGTTGCGTACAACCACGTGCGGATCACCCGGTAGCCGTCGGCCCGCTCCCGCCGGAACACGGCCCGCCGGTAAGCCGGCGGCAGGACCCCCGTGGGATGGTTAGGCATCCCGGTCAGCACCGAGACGGCGTCACCCGCGGCGGCCCAGGCCGCGGCCAGCCCGGACAACCGGGCCTGCGGCGCGCCTGCCTCCGGCGGGAAATAGTGCGTGACGATGAGAACGCGCACCTCAGGCCTCTCCGATCCGCTGGAACAGCCCGGGCGAGCAGAGATACGCCACGAGCACCGTGACCCCCGCGAGATCCGCGCCTGCCCGGGCCGCCGTCCCGGCGTGCAGGCCGGCCACGCCGAGCAGGCAGAGCAGGACGGTGAGCGCGGAGGTCAGCACCGTTACCTCCTGGTGCGACCACCCCGCGTCGCACCAGCGCTGGTAGACGTGCGTGCGGTGCGCTTCAAGCCACCGTTCGCCGCCCCTGACCCTGCGCTGCAGGGTCCACGCGACATCCGCGAGGTAGAGCGCTACCGGCCCGGCGACGGCGTCGGCGGGCACGCCGAGCAGCACCAGGCGGACGGCGAGCACCGCCAGTGCCGCGCCGATCGCGTAGCTGCCCACGTCGCCGAGGAAGACCTGGGCCTGCCCGGCGTTCCACGGCAGGAAGGCACCAGCGCCGGCCGCGAGCGCCAGGCCCGCGGCGACCCCGAACTCGTCCCGCCGCCATGCCGCGAGGCACGCGTAAGCAACGCCGCCGATCAGGGCGTGCGCTCCGGAGATGCCGTTCACGCCGTCCATGAAGTTGAAGGCGTTGACGAAGCCGACCACCCAGACCGCCACCGCCGCGCCGCCCGCGGCGAGCGCGAGCGAAGGCAGCGGGAGCGACGAGACGAGGGACCAGGCGACCACGGTTGCCGCGGCCGCCTGGAGCAGCAGCCGGGACCGCACCGGCAGGCTGCGCAGGTCGTCGACGAGTCCGAGCAGGCCGAAGAACCCGATCGCGGCCGCCAGCGCGGGCCGCGCCTGCCCGCCGCCCGGCGCGATCAGCACGGCGGCGATCAGGCCGACGGCGATCGGCGCCCCGCCGCCCCGCGGCGTGGGTACCGAGTGCGATGACCGCGCGCCAGGCACGTCAAGCACCGCGAGCCTGCGCAGCAGCAGTATGGTCAGCGGCTCGGCCGCGAGCACCGTGGCGCCGCACACCGCGACCGCCCACTCGATCCTGTCCCCGGACACGTCGGGCGTCTCAGTGCTCGTGCCGTCCCGGCTGCCCGGATGGCAGCCGGGCCCCGTTCTGCTTGCCACGCCCGTTCCAGGCTGACCCGTTGCCGGGCGCATCGTTAGCAGGCGCCCCGTTACCGGTCACGCCGTACGGCCGGTACACGCCGTAGTAGCCGTACCCCTGCTGGGCGCTTGCCTTGTTCAGCACGCAGCCCACGACAGGCGCGCCCGCCTGGGCCAGCTTCTCCGTGGTCCGCCGCAGCTCTCCGCGCCTGGTCTGGCCGGACGCCACGACGAGCAGCACGCCGTCCGCGTAGCTCGACAAGATCATGGCGTCGGCCACCGGCAGGACCGGC
>Ga0070714_100002249_pt1 | contig 14201 bp, 10 predicted proteins | sample LARL83metaG_FD_65450 | JGI IMG/M metagenome (GOLD analysis project Ga0070714, IMG submission 65450) | Corn, switchgrass and miscanthus rhizosphere microbial communities from Kellogg Biological Station, Michigan, USA - LAR L8-3 metaG | ecosystem: Host-associated > Plants > Roots > Rhizosphere ...
GCAATGACCGGGTGTCCGATTCGGCCCTGCGCCTGACCCTGACCCATTACATCCATTACCTGGAGTCGCGCCGCGACCTGCTGGAGACGCTGGGCCGTGAGTTGCGCGCCAATGCCTCCGCCAGCGGCTCGTTGCGCCCGGTGGTGCCCCACGCCATGCGCGCCGAGGCGGTGCCGCCCTCCAGCCGCTTCACCACGCGCCTCAACCAGCATTATGCGCGCCTGCCGCGCCGCCGCGCCGTGAACCTGGACCTCAACCTGCACCAGGAGATCGTGATCTACATGGCCCGCAACCGCTTCACCCTGCGGCTGCTGGAAGGGCAGGTGGTGCTGCAGCAGCAGGACGGTGTGAGCTATGAGATCCGTCCCGGCCGCACCATGCTGGGCCGCTCCGCCCAGTGCGAGATCTGCCTGGACGGCGCCGGCAGCGATATCTCCCGCCAGCACCTCTTGCTGGAGATGACCGTGAACCATCACCTGCGGCTCACCGACCTCTCATCCCGCGGCACCTATCTGCCGCCGGAACTGCTGGAGAAGGTGGACACCGGCACGAAATCCAGCCGCATGCACTGACAGACGTCCATCCGCGCAAAAGAAAAGCCCCGCACTCGCGGGGCTTTTCTGTTTCAGCGTCGTAGAGGGCTCAGCCGCCCAAGGCCTTGGTGACCCGGGCATGCTCGGCCTTGAGGCCTTCCGGCAGGCGCTTGCCGTAGCTGTCGAAGTACGTGCCCAGCTCCGTCATCTCCTTGCGCCACTTGCTCTCGTCGATGTTGAGCAGGGTGTGCAGGGTCTTGGGGTCGATGTTCAGCTCGTGGGTGTCGATGGCCTTGTCCGCCGGCACGAAGCCGATGGGGGTCTCCACCGCCTCAGCCTTGCCTTCGCAGCGGTCCAGGATCCAGTGCAGCACCCGCAGGTTCTCGCCGAAGCCGGGCCACATGAACTTGCCATCCGCATCCTGCCGGAACCAGTTCACGTGGAAGATCTTGGGCAGCTTCTGGGACTTCTTGCCGAACGACAGCCAGTGCGCCCAGTAATCCGCGAAGTTGTAGCCGGCGAAGGGCTTCATGGCCATGGGATCGCGGCGCACCACGCCCACCTGGCCGGTGGCGGCGGCGGTGGTCTCGGAGGCGACGCTCGCACCCACCAGCACCCCGTGGTTCCAGTCGCGGGCCTCGTACACCAGCGGCGCCACGTCGGCGCGGCGACCACCGAAGATGATCGCTGAGATCGGCACGCCGGTGGGGTCCTCACTATGGGGCGAGTAGCTGGGGTTCTGCTTGGCTGAAACCGTGAAGCGCGAGTTCGGGTGTGCCGCGGCGCCGTTCTTGGGATCGTAGGGCTGGCCTTTCCAGTCGGTGACCGGCGTGCCTTCCTTCAGGCCCTCCCACCAGGGTTCATTCTCTTTGGTCACCGCCACGTTGGTGAAGATGGTGTCGTGGCGGATCATCTCGTAGGCGTTGCGGTTGGTCTTGGGATTGGTGCCCGGCACCACGCCGAAGTAGCCCGCCTCGGGATTGATGGCCCAGAGGCGGCCGTCCTTGCCCAAGGTCATCCAGCAGATGTCGTCGCCCACGGTCCACACCTTCCAGCCCGGCTGGGAGGCGGGCGGGATCAGCATGGCCAGGTTGGTCTTGCCGCAGGAAGAGGGGAAGGCGGCGGCCACGTAGCGGGTCTCACCCGCGGGGTTCTGGATGCCCACGATCAGCATGTGCTCGGCGAGCCAGCCCTCGTCCTTGGCCTGCCAGCTCGCGATGCGCAGGGCATGGCACTTCTTGCCCAAGAGCGCGTTGCCGCCGTAGCCGGAGCCGAAGCTCTGGATGCTTAGCTCCTCCGGGAAATGCATGATGAAGCGGCGGTTCGGGTCCAGCTCGCCGGTGGAGTGCAGGCCCTTCACGAACTTGCCCTCGCGCTCGATGCGCTTCAGGGCGGGGGTCCCCATGCGGGTCATGATGTGCATGTTGGCCGCCACATACGGGCTGTCGGTGATCTCGACGCCGCAGCGGGCGATGGGCGAGTCGATGGGGCCCATGCAGTAGGGGATCACATACATGGTGCGGCCCTTCATGCAACCCTTGAAGAGCGCGTCCATCTTGGCGTGGGCTTCGGCAGGCGCCATCCAGTGGTTGTTGGGGCCGGCATCCTCTTCATTTCGCGTGCAGACGAACGTCAGGTGCTCCACCCGGGCCACGTCCGAGGGGCTGGAGCGGTGCAGGTAGCACTTGGGGTGGGTCTTCTGGTCCAGCTCCAGCAGCATGCCGGACTGCAGCATCTCTGCCACCAGGTTGTCGTATTCGGCGCGGGACCCGTCACACCAATGGACGCGGGCGGGTTCGGTATGTCGCGCTACATCGGCGACCCAGTCGGCGAGGGCTTTATTGCTGGTCATTTATGGGATCCGTGGCTAATGTCTCTTCGGGGAGGACGGCCCAAGGGCCATCCCGGCGGGACGCCTATTATATCGTCTCGGGTCGCCACCCTGCATCCGCCGGCAGTCTCCGGGTGCAGGATGCTAGAATGCGCGCACCGCAGATATAGAGGTGGACCATGGGGGAGCACACGATCCGGGAGATCCTGAGGCGCCGCAGCCCAGAGACGCAGCGGGCCATGAAGCGTCGCCGCGAGCTCGCCGGTGGCGACAACGGCAAGGGGCTCGCGCCCAAGCTCATCATCCTGGCCGTGATACTTGCCATATTGGGTTACGTCGCTTACCTGGGCTGGGCCGCGCACCGGGCCGGCCAGCGCTTCGCCGCCGAGAAGGCTGCATCCAAGCGCGACCTCACACTGAGCGGCACCACCGAGTTCCTGCCCAACACCCTGTTGGCCGCCATCGACCCCGCTTTCTACACCCAGACCAAGGGCCTGAGCGGCACCACGCTCACCCGCAGGCTGTTGCATCTCTATTATCCAGGCGCCTCGGGGCTGGAGCTCCGGGTCATGTCCGTGAGCGTCGAAGCCCAGTATCCGAAGACCGACATCATGGAGGCCTACATCAACGAGGTCCCCATGGGCGGCGGCGTGAAGGGCCTGGCGGCCGCATCCCAGTATTATTTCGGCAAGCCGTTCCCGCAGCTCGCACCCCAGGACATCGCGCTCCTGGTGGCGCTGATCCAGGACCCGGCGGGACTCGATCCGCGCAGCGAGCCGGCCAAGGCCTACGACGCCCGCAACGCGGTGCTGCAGGCTGACCTGCAGCAAAACGTGCTGAGCGAGGCGCAAGTGGCGAACCTGAGCAAGATGCCGCTGGACGTGGTGCCGCAGGCGGGCGCAGCGCCGGCACCCGCGCCGCAACCCAAGCATTGATGGCGCTGCAGTGCGCACATGCATGACCTCGAGGATCTGCTAGGCCGCGACGGCCCGCTGGCACGGAAGATCGAGGGCTTCGCTCCCCGCGAACAGCAACAGGCTCTCGCGGCCGCCGTGGCCCAGGCCCTGGAGGGCATGCAGACACTGGTGGCCGAGGCGGGCACCGGCACCGGCAAGACCTTCGCCTACCTGTTGCCGGCGCTGCTCTCCGGGCGCCGCGTGCTCATCTCTACCGGCACCAAGACCCTCCAGGACCAGCTGTTCCACCGCGACTTCCCCGCGGTGCGCGCCGCCATCGGCGCGCCGGTCAAGACCGCGTTGCTCAAGGGCCGTTCCAACTATCTCTGCCTGCACCGCATGGCCTCCACCGCCGAGCAAGGACTGTTCGATTCCCGGGAGCGCGTGCGCGAGCTGGAAGCGGTGCGCCAGTGGGCCGCGGTGACGCGCACCGGTGACATCGGCGAGCTCGACGTGGTGCCGGAGAACTCGCCGCTCTGGCCGCAGGTGACGTCCTCCCAGGACAACTGCCTGGGAGCCGAGTGCCCTTCCTTCAGCCGCTGCCATGTGCTGGAAGCGCGCCGCGCCGCCCAAGAAGCGGACGTAGTGGTGGTGAACCATCACCTGCTGCTGGCGGACATGGTGCTGAAGGAGGATGGCTTCGGCGAGATCCTGCCGGGCGTGGACGCGGTCATCGTGGACGAGGCGCACCAGCTCCCGGACATCGCCACCCAGTATTTCGGGCTCAGCGTCTCGACCCGCCAGTTTGCGGACTGGGCCCACGACCTGCGCGCCGAATACCTGCGCGGCGCAGCGGACATGCCCGAGTTCGACGCTCAGCTCAAGGCTTTCGAGTCGGCCGTAGGGGCATTGCGGCCTCTTTTGGCGGAGGGTGCGGGCCGGCAGGAATGGGACGCGCTGCCCAACGTCAGGAAGCTGCGTAGCGCCCTGCAAGACGTCTCGGCTGCCTTGGAGGCGTTGAAACCCGCGCTGGACGCGCTGGCTCCTCGTTCCCGCGGCCTGGAGAACTGCCGGGAGCGGGCTGAGCTCATGCAGTCGCGGCTCGCGGCCTTCCTGGACGACGACCAGCGCCGCCAGGTCCGCTGGCTGGAGCACTTCGGCCGCCATACCTCCTTCAACCTCACGCCGCTGGATGCCGCCGAGCGCTTCGCGGCGCGCATGCAGCAGAATCCCAGTGCCTGGGTGTTCCTGTCGGCGACCCTCTCGGTCGGCGGCAAGTTCGGCCATTACCGCGAGCGCCTGGGAGTGGGGGAGGCGGAGGAGCTGCTGCTGGGCAGTCCCTTCGACTTCGCCAAGCATGCACTGCTGTACCTGCCGCCGCGCATGCCGGCGGTCGACGACCCCGGCTACACCCGCGCCGTAGTGGCAGCGGCGCGCCCGGTGATCGAGGCCAGTGGCGGACGCGCCTTCCTGCTGTTCACCAGCCATCGCGCGCTCAAGGAAGCCGCCGAGTTGCTGCGGGGCAGCCTGGACTATCCCTTGCTGGTGCAGGGCGAGATGCCGCGCCGGCGCCTGCTGGAGACCTTCCGTGAGCTGGGCAATGCGGTGCTGCTCGGCACTTCCAGCTTCTGGGAAGGTGTGGACGTGAAGGGCCCCGCGCTCTCGGTGGTGATCATCGACAAGCTGCCTTTCGCGTCGCCCGGCGACCCGGTGCTCAAGGCGCGCCTGGAGCTCATGAAGGACGAAGGCCGCAATCCCTTCATGGAATACCAGTTACCCCAGGCGGTGATCGCCCTCAAGCAAGGGGTTGGCCGCCTGATCCGCGATGCCACCGACAAGGGCGTGATGATGCTCTGCGACCCGCGGCTCACGGGCAAACCCTATGGCCGTGTGTTCCGCGAGAGCCTGCCCCCCATGAAGCCCACCCGCGACCTGGACGAGGTGACGGCCTTCCTCCACGACGTGCTGGAAGAGATCGCATGAAGCTCCTGGCGCTCGACACCGCAGGCGCCCGCTGCTCCGTGGCGCTGCTGCTGGATGGCCGGCTCACGCAGCGGGACGCGCCCGCGGAGCGGGTGCAGGCGGAGAGCGTGCTGCCCATGGTGGAAGAGCTGCTGGCCGAAGCGGGATTGAAGCTCGGCTCCCTGGATGCCATAGCCTTCGGCCGTGGTCCCGGCGCCTTCACCGGCCTGCGGGTGGCGACGTCCGTCGCCCAAGGCCTCGCCTATGGCGCCGGCCTGCCGGTGGTACCGGTGTCGGACCTGGCAGCCCTGGCCGCCGCCGCCTGGCGGCGGCATCAGGCGCAACGGATACTGGCCTGCCTGGATGCACGGATGCAGGAGGTGTATTGGGCAGCGTATGAGGTCCGCGTGGGCGAGGTCATCCCGCTGGGGGACGAAGCCTTGAGCCCGCCATCCGAAGTCACGCCGCCATCCATCGGTCCCTGGTTCGGCGCCGGCCCCGGCTGGGGCGCCTATGGGCACGCGCTGGGGACGCGCGTGCCGAAGCTCACGGGCAGCGATCCGGCGCTGCTTCCCACGGCGGGGGACATCGCGCGGCTGGGGGAGACGGCGTTCCGCCAGGGGCACACGCTACCGCCGGAACGGGCCTTGCCGGTCTATCTCCGGGACAAGGTCGCCACCCCCAAGGCCTAGCAGGCGCAAGGCTCCGCGGCGGTTTTTAACCTGGCTGTCATGTTACCTTGCTTTAATGTTCGCCCGGTCCCACTCCCAACCGCGGGACCGGACGGGAAAAAAGCATGGAAGAGAAGCAGATATTGGTGGTGGAGGATGAGCGCGCCATCCGCGAGATGGTGGTCTTCACCCTGAAGCGTGCCGGCTTCGCCGTGAGGGAAGCCGAGGATGCCAACGCTGCCCGCCATGCAGTGGCGGACCGCCGCCCGGACCTGGTGCTGCTGGACTGGATGCTGCCGGACCTCTCGGGCCTGGAACTGGCCCGTTCCCTGCGCCGGGAGGACGCCACCCGCGAGCTGCCCATCATGATGCTCACCGCCCGCGCCGCCGAGGACGACAAGGTGCTGGGGCTGGAGAGCGGAGCGGATGACTACCTCACCAAGCCCTTCTCCGCCCGCGAACTGGTGGCCCGTATCCAGGCGCTGCTGCGCCGCGCCGCCGGTGCCGAGGGCGAGGCCCTCACCGTAGGCAAGCTCAAGCTCGATCCCACCAGCCATCGCGTCACCGCCGACAGCGGCGAGGTGACGTTGGGTCCCACCGAATACCGGCTGCTCAAGTTCTTCATGTCCCAGCCGGAACGGGTGTTCAGCCGCGCCCAGGTCCTGGACCGGGTATGGGGTGGGAACGTCTACATCGAGGAGCGTACCGTGGACGTGCACATCCGCCGCCTGCGCAAGGCGCTCACGCCGCACACCTGTGACAGATACATCCAGACCGTGCGCGGCAGCGGCTACCGCTTCTCCGCCCAGGGCAGCGAAGCATGAACCCCAGCTGGCGACAGGAAGCCACCGTAGCGCTGGCCCTGTTCGTCACGGCCCTCATCGGCTGGCTCATCTTCCATCACCTGTTCGCCTGGCTGTTCGCCGCCACCTTCGTCTACCTCTGCTGGCACATCCTCAACCTGTACCGGCTGGATGCCTGGATCCGCCGCGGACGCCAGTTGCTGACGCCGGCTTCGCTCGGCGTGTGGGGCGAGCTCTTCAACGGCTTCTACCGCATGCGCCGCCGCGACCGAGAGCGCAAGCGCCGCATCGCCCGGCTGCTGCGCGAGTTCCGCAATTCCACCGCCGCCATGCCGGACGGCGTGGTGTTGCTGGACTCCCTGTGGGAGATCATCTGGTTCAACGACGCGGCCGAGCGCCTGCTGGGCCTGCGTCCCGGGCAGGACCTGCAACGGCGCATCGGCAACCTGATCCGGCACCCGGACTTCGTCGGGTATCTCCGCCACGGCGTGTTCGAGGAGCCGGTGGACATCCCGGCACCGGCCGCGCCCGGCGTGCGCGTGTCCCTGCGCATCGTGCCGTACGGCAGCGACCAGCGCCTGCTCATCGCCCGCGACGTGACGCGCCTGCATCGCCTGGAGGAGATGCGCCGGGACTTCGTGGCCAATGCCTCCCACGAGCTGCGCTCTCCGCTCACGGTGATTGGTGGGTACCTGGATGCCATGCGCGCAGACTCGCGCCTGGAGCATGACTGGGGGGTGCCGCTGGCAGAGATGGAACACCAGATGCAGCGCATGCTGGCCATCATCAAGGACCTGCTGGAACTCTCGCGCCTGGAGACCGAGGCCCGCGAGGCGCCGTTCGCGCCGGTGGACGTGCCGGGCCTCCTGCAGCGGGTGCAGCGCGATGCCCTGGCGCTGGGGCACGGCCCCCGCGACGTGGTGGTGGAGGTGAAGGACCGGGTCTGGATCCTGGGGTCAGAGGGCGAGCTGTTCAGCGCCTTCTCCAACCTGGTGTTCAACGCCATGCGCTACACGCCGGACTCCGGCCGGGTCAGCCTGCGCTGGTGGGTCGAGGAGGACGGCGCGCGCCTGTCGGTGACCGACACCGGCGTGGGCATCGCCGCGGAGCACCTTCCCCGGCTCACGGAACGTTTCTACCGGGTGGACCGTTCCCGCAGCCGCGACAGCGGCGGCACCGGCCTCGGGCTCGCCATCGTCAAGCACGTACTGCAGCGGCACGATGCGGACCTGACCGTCGCGAGCGAGCCGGGCAGGGGCAGCGTCTTCACCTGCCACTTCCCCATGGAACGGGTGGCGCGGGAAGCAAAGACGGCTTGAACATATATATAAGATGCCGCAGTACCGGGGTATATACTCAGGGCTGCCGCGGCGATAGGGCAAAAACGCGGGTGCAACATGGCAGACAAACTGAACCTCACACACCACATCTCGCAGAAGTTCAACGAGGAGCTCGAGGACGTGCGCAACCGCGTGCTCGCCATGGGCGGCCTGGTGGAGCAGCAGATCGTGGACGCCTTGAAGGCTCTCACCGAGGGCGACAGCAGCCTCGGCCGCGCCATCGAGCAGCATGACTACAAGGTCAACCAGATGGAGGTCTCCATCGACGAGGAGTGCAGCCGCATCCTCGCCCGGCGCCAGCCCGCCGCCAGCGACCTGCGCCTGATCCTGGCCATCATCAAGACCATCACCGACCTGGAGCGCATCGGCGACGAGGCGGAGAAGATCGGCCGCTTCGCGGCGCGCCTCGCCGAGCAGGAGCGCCCCACCAGCAACTACCGCGAGATCGAGCACCTCGGCAACCACGTGCGCAGCATGCTGCACGACGCCCTGGACGCGTTCGCGCGCCTGGATGCGGAAGCGGCGTTCCGGGTGGCCAAGGAAGATGAGCGTGTGGACGGCGAGTACGACGCCCTGTCGCGCCAGTCCATCACCTTCATGATGGAAGATCCCCGTACCATCCGCAGGGTGCTGGACGTGATGTGGTCGGCCCGCGCCCTGGAGCGCATCGGCGACCATGCCAAGAACATCTGCGAGTACACCATCTACCTGGTGCGTGGCAAGGATGTGCGCCACACCGGGTTCGAAGCCATGGAGCGGGAAGTCCAGGAGCGGCGTTAATAGGTTTGCGCTGAAATAGTCTTACCGGCATCATGGTCCTAGAGAGACCATGGTGCCGGAGTCCCCACGATGCTGATGCAACGTCGCCAGGCCAACCTGCTGGGTTTCCTGGTCTGCGCCGCCCTCATGGGCTATGCGCTCTACGCCCAATTCCACCTGCATCTCGAACCCTGCCTGCTGTGCATCTTCCAGCGGGTGGCGGTCATCGCCATGGGCGTGGTGTTCCTGGCCGCAGCGCTGCACAACCCCAGCGGCTGGGGCTCGAAGGTCTATGGGTTGGTGCTGCTTTTGCTGGCCCTGGCCGGCGGTGCCGTCGCGGCGCGTCATATATATGTGCAGCATCTGCCGGAATACCTGGCGCCGCCCTGCGGCCCCGGCTTCGGCTATCTCTTCGCGCACCTGCCGTTCGGCAAGTTCCTGGTGCAGGCCTTCACCGGCAGCGCCGACTGCTCCATCGTCACCTGGCGCTTCCTCGGCCTGACGATGCCTGAATGGCTGTTGGGATGGTTCGTGGTGCTGGGACTCGGCGGCCTGCTGGTCAACTGGAAGCGGCGCTAGCCCAATAGTTTCCTGAGCACATCAAAGTAGATGTCGACTAGCTGTTCGAGTTCATTTACCGCCACGCACTCGTCGATCTTGTGGATGCTGGCGTTGCGGGGCCCGAACTCCACCACCTGGGCACCCATGGGTGCGATGAAGCGCCCATCCGAGGTGCCGCCTCCGGTGTCCAGCTTGGGGCGTAGTCCCGTCGCTCTCTGCACCGCGTCCTGCATGGCCTCACTCAAGTCGCCCGGTTCCGTCAGGAAGGGGTCGCCCATGGGCCGCCAGTCGATGCTGTACTTGAGGCGCTGCTCGTCCAGCACCGCGTGCACCCGGGCCTTCAGTTCGTCCTTGGTCACGGCGCTGCCATAGCGGAAGTTGAAGCGCACCGTGGCATCGCCCGGGATCACGTTGCCGGCGCCGGTGCCGGAGTTGAAGTTCGAGATCTGGAAGCTCGTCGGCGGGAAGAAGGCGTTGCCCTCGTCCCAGCGTTCCTTGATGAGCGCGGCGAGGGCAGGGGCCACGCGGTGGATGGGGTTGTCGGCCCGTTCCGGGTAGGCCACGTGGCCCTGGATGCCTTCCACCTTGAGGATGCCCGTGAGGGAGCCGCGGCGGCCGTTGCGCAGGGTATCGCCGAACTTCTCGAGACACGAGGGCTCGCCCAGCACGCACCAGTCGATCTTCTCCTGGCGCTTCTGCAAGGCTTCCACCACTTTCACCGTGCCGTCCACGGAGGGGCCTTCCTCGTCGCTGGTGATGAGGAAGCCGATGCTGCCGCGCATGGCGGGCTTCGCGGCGAGATAGCGTTCCACCGCCACCAGCATAGCGGCGAGTCCGCCCTTCATGTCCGCCGTGCCGCGGCCGTAGAGCAGGCCGTCCCGCACCGCCGGCTTGAAGGGGTCCGATGTCCACTGTTCCAGGGGGCCGGTGGGCACCACGTCGGTGTGGCCGGCGAACACCAGCAGCGGGCCGGACTTATTCAAGCGAGCCCAAAAATTATCTACCTGGCCGAAGCGCATGGGTTCGACCGCGAAGCCCAGCTTCTTGAGCCTGGCAACCATGATGGCTTGACAGCCATCATCATCCGGCGTCAGCGAGCGGCGTGCCACCAGTTCCTCGGTCAGTTCGAGTACGGCACTCATATTCAGACGTTCCGCAGCAGTTCGTTGATGCCCACCTTGGCGCGGGTCGTGGCGTCCACGCGCTTCACGATCACCGCGCAGGCCAGGCTGTACTTGCCGTCGGCGGAGGGCAGGCTGCCCGGCACCACCACGGCACCGGCGGGCACGCGCCCGTACGTGATGCTTCCCGTCTCCCGGTCATAGATGCGGGTGCTCTGGCCGATGAACACGCCCATGGAGAGCACCGCACCCTTTTCCACCACCACGCCTTCCACCACTTCGGAGCGGGCGCCGATGAAGCAGTCATCCTCGATGATGGTGGGGGAGGCCTGCAAGGGTTCCAGCACGCCGCCGATGCCGGCACCGCCGGAGATGTGCACGCGCTCGCCGATCTGGGCGCAGGAACCGATGGTGGCCCAGGTATCCACCATGGTGCCCCGGCCTACGTAGGCGCCGATGTTCACGTAGCTGGGCATCAGCACCACGTCCGGACCGATGTAGGCGCCGCGGCGCACGATGGCGTCCGGCACCACGCGCGCACCCTCCTTGGCGAAGGCGCTGGCATCGTGGTTCGTGTACTTGAGCGGGACCTTGTCGTAGTAGCGGGTGAAGCCCGCGTCCACCACCTGGTTTGGGTGCAGGCGGAAATACAGCAGCACGGTCTTCTTCAGCCACTCGTTCACCACCCACCGGCCATCGCGCAGCTCCGCGACCCGCAGCTCGCCCCGGTCCAGTTGGCCGATGACGGTCTCTACCGCCTCCTTGAGGGCCGCGTCGGCGGAGCCGGGTGTGAGCCTGGCCCGGTCTTCGAAGGCTTGTTCGATGCGGCTGCGGATATCGGCGGTATTCAAAGCGAACCCCTCGTACAGGCTGAGCCTATTGTCCAACTTGCCGTACCTGGCGACTTGTCCGGCCTCGCCTGCTGCGCTGCGCATCCTGCTTCGCGCGCAGCCCAGGGCGGCATCCTGCCGCCCGCCCAGCGCATGCGCCAGGCCCCTGGCGGGCGTTCGCCGCTTTCGCGGCTCACCCGTTATCACCTATCCGGACCAGGAGCGCGTCGCGCAGGGCGTCCCGGGCATCCTGGTCCAGCGGGCGGTGCTGGGCGTCGGTGACGAAGAACACGTCCTCGGCCCGCTCGCCCACGGTGGTTATCTTCGCATTTTGCAGGCGCAGGCCGCAGGCCTTGAGGGCCTGGCCGATCTGTGAGAGTAGCCCGGGCCGGTCGCCGGCGGTGATCTCCAGCACCGTGCGCCGGTTGCGCAGGTCCTCGCTGAACTGGATCTCGGTGGCGGTGGTGAACATGCGCACCTGGCGCGGCGCCCGCCGGGTCACGGCGATGGGCGAGGCGTTGCGCCGGCCGGTCTCTCGCAACAGCACCTGTTCGATCTCGGCGAGCCGCTCCGGGTCTTCGATCGGCGCGCCGGTGTCTTCCAGCACCACGTAGTTGTCCAGGCTGGCGTCGCTGCCCACCGGCACGATGCGGGCGTCCAGCACCGTGAGGCCGAGCTGGGAGAGCACCGCCGTGACCCGGCCGAAGATGAAGTCGTCGTGGCGGGAGTAGACGCACACCGCCGTGCCGCCGCGCCCGGTATGGGGCCGCAGGAACACCAGCGGCGCTTCGCCCTGCAGACGCGCCGCCAGGTTGGCGGTGTGCCAGGCCACCTCGTCGGCCGTGTGCCGCAGGAAGTACTCCTCCGAGAGGTGCTCCCAGACGGAGTGCACCGCGCCCGTCTCCAGGCCGTGGGTGCGCAGCAGGTCCAGGGCCTGCTTCTGGGTGTCGGCGATTAGCTCGTCCTTGTCCAGGGGCGTCTCGGTGCCGCGCCGCAGGGCCAGGCTGGCGCGCTGATACAGCTCGCTGAAGAGGCCGGCTTTCCAGGAGTTCCATAGCTCCGGGTTGGTGGCACGCACGTCGGCGACCGTCAGCACGTAGAGGTAGTCCAGGTGCAACGGGTCCCCCACTTGCTGGGCGAAGGCCTGGATCACCGCCGGGTCGCTGATGTCCTTCTTTTGGGCAGTGATGGACAACAGCAGGTGATGCTGCACCAGCCAGGCGCAGAGCCGGGCGTCGTAGCGGGACAGGCCGTGCTCCAGGCAGAACTGCTCCGCCTCCACGGCGCCCAGTTCCGAGTGGTCGCCGCCGCGGCCCTTGGCGATGTCATGGAACAGCCCCGCCAGGTAGGCCACCTCGGGTTTCGGCAAGGCCTGCATGATGCGGCTGCACAGGGGGAACTCCTGGTCATAGCGGGCCAGGGCGAAGCGGCGCAGGTTGCTCACCACGAACAGGGTGTGCTCGTCCACGGTGTAGGCGTGGAAAAGGTCGTACTGCATGCGCCCGGCCACCGCGCCGAAGGCAGGCAGGTAACGGCCCAGCACGCCGTAACGGTTCATGCGCCTGAGCTCATGGGTCACGCCCTGGGGTTCACGCAGGATGTCCATGAACAGCGCGCGGTTGGCGGGATCTGCCCGGAAGCCGTCGTCGATCCGGCCCAGGTTGCGGCGGATCTCGCGGATGGTGCCGGCTTCGACCCCCTTGAGACGTGGGTGCTGCTCCAGCACGTGGAAGATGTCCAGCAGTGCGGACGGTCTGCGCTCGAACAGGTCCGGCCGGCGTGCCATGAGGAAGCCGCCGTGGTCAGCGAAGTCCGGGGAGAGCGGCACGGCTTCGCCCTGAGCCGGGTGCAGGATGGCCTGGTCGAAGAGCTGCAGCAGCATCTCGTTCAGGCGCGAGACTTCCAGCACCGTGCGGTAGTACTGCTGCATGAACTGCTCGACACCCAGGTTGTTGGGCGCGTCCTTCAAGCCCGCGAGCTTGGCCAGCTTGATCTGGCCGTCGAACAGCAGCCGGTCCTCGCGCCGGCCGTGCAGCAGGTGCAAGCCGAAGCGCAGTCGCCACAGGTATTCCTGGGCGGCGTCCAGGCGCTGGTATTCGTCCTCGGTGAGGAAGCCGTGCTCCACCAGGCCGTGCAGGGTCTCGGCCCCGAAGTGCCGCTTCGCCACCCAGCCGATGGTCTGGATGTCGCGCAGTCCGCCCGGACTCTCCTTCACGTTGGGTTCGAGCTTGTAGGCGGTGTCGTGGTACTTGGCGTGGCGCTCCTGCTGCTCCTTCAGCTTGGCGGTGAAGAAAGCCTGGGAAGGCCACAGTTGCTGCGGACCGGTCGCGGCACGCAGCTTCTGGAATAGGGGTTCGTCCCCGAGCACCCCGCGTGCTTCCATGAGGCTGGTGGCCACGCCCACGTCGAGCCGCGCTTGCTCCACGCACTCGTCTACCGTGCGCACGCTGTGGCCCACTTCCAGGCCCACGTCCCAGAGCAAGGCGATGAAGGCGGCGATGGCTTCCGTGCGGCGACCCCCGTCGGCTTCCGCCACCAGCAGCAGCACGTCCACATCGGAATCGGGATGCAGCTCGCCGCGGCCGTAGCCGCCCACCGCGACCAGGGCCAGTCCCGGCGTGGCGGCATCGAAGTGCAGGCGGAAGGCCTGTGCCAGGATCGCATCCACCAGAGCAGCTCGGCCCCGCACCAGCCTTGCGACCGGCTCACCCGCTTCGAAGCGCTGCGCCAGCTCCGCATCGCCTTGTCTCAGCAGGCGTTTGAGTACGGCCGCCGGTCGCGGTTCAGCGGCGAGGCTGCGCTGCAGTGCATCCGCGTCGGGTAGGAAAGGGGAAGGGAGCGGAGTGGCGGGGGTGGCGCCCACGCCTTCAGGCTTCGCCGTTGGCGCGGCGGGT
>Ga0070714_100002251_pt1 | contig 14196 bp, 18 predicted proteins | sample LARL83metaG_FD_65450 | JGI IMG/M metagenome (GOLD analysis project Ga0070714, IMG submission 65450) | Corn, switchgrass and miscanthus rhizosphere microbial communities from Kellogg Biological Station, Michigan, USA - LAR L8-3 metaG | ecosystem: Host-associated > Plants > Roots > Rhizosphere ...
AAAACCAGCGCGACCCGCTAAGGGATTGAAGTGCTGGGGTCAGGCACCATGCGCAAGCGACTCGCCCGCATCCAGCGACAGCCCGCCCTCATTCAATCGCTAGCGGCTTCGGTTCCCTCCTCCTCCAGGAAGAAGCGCTGCCGCGGCCTGGTCTCGCCTTCGGCCACCTCCTCGGGCGGGCGCAGCGTGATGCCCGACGCGAAGAACGCCTCCCTGGACTCCCACTTGGAGATCCCGACCAGGCACGCCCCGCCGTCTGTCAGGTACGGAGGCTCGACTGCGGTACAGCCTGGCAGGCCGGCGAGCGCGCCGCCCATCTCGCGCATCGATTGCGCGAGCACCTGGCCATGCCCGGGCTCGGGCCAGTGGAAGACCATGAAGATGAAGCTCATGTCCAGTCTCTCGCTCGTCGGCCGCATAGCGACTGCCAAGATCCAGTGCGAGCCTACACGCGCTGGCCCCAGCGGAGCTGTCCAGACACGTCGAGCCGACCGGCACGGGCCTACTCACTGCACAGGTGGCCAGGTAAGTACGATCCCCCGCAAGACCCCGGCCTCTCAACCTCTGTAGCCGCCCAGATATCCGCAATGCCGTTAAGTTACGCGAGGTCTCCGGCCGGCAGGCGCAGCGACCCCTGAAAAGGCACAGTCCGTCCTCCCGATGGCGTCGACTCTCTATCAATTTCGGCGTCCTGGGACCACTCTCTATCAGTTTCGGTGTCACATATCGGACATATCGGCCGCGAAGTGGCCGAAATTGATAGAAAGTGGCTTGGCGGTAGGAATGCGGAAGATCGCGAGCGTCGTCACCGCCGGCGTGGTGTGCTCCCCGGTGACGGCGACGGCCTTCACGGTGACAGCCTCCAGTCTCGTCTTGGCGCTCAGGTGACCCGTGCGGTGAGGAGGCTCTCCACGGTAAAGGGGCGAAGGCCGTCGGCCCGGCCGGCGAAATACCGCTCCGCGAGGTCCGCGCGAGCTGGGTGGTCGACGACCTTCAGGCCTGACCGGCTGACCAGCTGCTCGATCTCGGCGACCGGCCAGCCGGGCAGAATCGGCTCGCCGAGTGAGGCCGCGAGCGGTGCGTAGACCCGGATGAACTCCCTCCCGGCCTCATCGAGCACGGACTCGTCCGCCCGGTAGGAGAGCACCACCTCAGAGCCGGCCGCGCCCCCCGCGATCGTGCGCAGCGTCGACTCGATCGCCGGCGCGGTGAGATAGGGGGCAACGCCGGTCCAGGAGAACAGCGTCCGCTGGTCCCAGTCGAATCCGGCCGCGCGCAAAGCGTCGTGGAGGGACCCGGTCTCGAAGTCAACCGGGACGAACACCTGCGAGTCGCCGAGCGGCAGCCCGAGGCCGCTGACCCGCTCGAGCTTCCAGGCCTGGGAGGCCGGGTGGTCAACCTCGAACACCCGCAGCGAGCGGAGCAGGTCCGGGCGCCGCCACGCGAACGAGTCAAGCCCGGCACCCAGGATGACGTACTGCGTGAACGCGCCGACAGCCAGCCGGTCCTCGGCGTACCGGCCGCGAGTGCCGACGCCGGCGAGGATCTCGCGGATGACCCCGTCGGAGAACAGCGAGACCGGCCCCGTGCGCAGTTCCTGCCAGGTCGGCCCGATGAGCATCAGGGCGAACGGGTCGTCCAGCACCCACGGTGGCGCCGTCTCCAGGCGAAGCAGCCCCCGCCCCACCGCCGCGAGCATCGCCGTCCTGCTCGGTGCCGCCTCCATGGGACCCCCTCGCGATACTGCGACCAGGCGGTGCCGGGCCAGGCGCTGCCCGGTGCTCCATCACTAACATGATGCTCCAGAAGTGCCCGTCGCTCCACAGCCGCCGACCAGCGCCGGTCAACTCACCGGGGATCGCGGACCGTGCTAAGCGCGACTTCTGCGAACTCCTCGTCCGCCAGGACCGGAGTGGCCCCGTACCTGCCCGCCACGTACCTGCGGCCGATCGCCTCATCACTGCGTGGCTTCAGGTCAGAAAGCGCGTACAGCCTGCTTGCGCCGTCGTTGCCTTTCTCGGTGAACCAGACCTGGTCGCGGCCGAGAACGCGCTCCCAGCCGGAGTCGCCGAGCAGCGATGCCTCGTGCGAGTTGAAGATGAGCTGGGCTCGCCGGGGGTTGGTTTCCGATTCCTGGAACAGTCGCACTAGCTGCCGGACAAGGGCAGGATGCAAGCTGGTCTCGATCTCATCCACCAGGAGGACGCTGCCGCTGGCGAGTGCGTGGATCACCGGGCCGGCGAGCCCGAACCACACCATCGTGCCGAGCGATTCCTCGTCCGCGCTGAACTCGACGGTGCCGTCCGGTCCGCGATGGCTCAGTACAACGCCCGTGCCGAGGACGCTGCCCTCGGAGTCCTTGTCTTCTGGCTCGTCCTCTCGTCCCTCGATGATCCTCGTGGCGCGCTTGATGCGCTCGAGAAACTCAGCGTCGGCTTCACGGATCCGCGCGTCGGTGATTCCGAAGTTCGCGGCCTGCAGCAGGCCAAGAACCTGATCGCGGTGCTCGTCATCTTGAAGCATGCCCGCGGTGTAGGCGCAGCGGCGGGCCCGGTTCGCGGCCTCCGCCACCAGCAGGTTGTCTGCGAACCATCGCCGCAGGGGTGCCAGGTCTGGATGGTTCGCCGCGGCCGCCGCCGAAAGCAGCAGGGAATTCGGCCGAAGGATTTCCAGGACCGCGCGTCCCTTGGCGCGGTTGCGCTCTCCGAGCGTGACATCGGAACCCTCGCGGCGGAACAGCAGCGCAGCCTTGCCGTGCGGATAGCGGTATGCCCACTCCTCGAGGACCTGCGTGTCATCGACGACGAAGCCGTACTCGTGCGTGATTCCGTCGAGAATCAGGTCTACCTCGAAACGGGAGGGGTCGTTCGCCTTCGCGGAATCCAGTCGGAACGCGCTACGAGACATCCCGCGCTCGGGGTCACTGTGGCTAAACGAGTGCAGCACGTCCCGGCGCATGTCGCTCATCGCGTGGAAGAGGTTGCTCTTCCCCGAGGCGTTCGGCCCGAAGATGCCGATCGTCGGTAGCACGTGGGTGCGGCGGCCGCCCTCGCGCCACGGCACCGAGCGAGGTACGCCCTTCTCAGCGAGGGCCGTCGCGAGCAGCGACAGTTCCAGCCCGTCCCGGAACGAGCGCACGTTTTCTGCCCGGAACGCCAGCAGCGTAGAGAAATCCATGGAAGCCCCGCTATCGGCTGTGAAGCTGGTGATTACGGAGAATCTTCACTGCCCAGCCTCACGGCCGATATGCAGCGCGGCGGCGAGCCAGCCGCCAGCGCAGCCGGTAACACGGCGCGCTGGATGGCCTGCCTGCCCACCGCGCTGCCGGCGAGGTACCCGTACGTCCCCTGGTCGCGCAGTTCGGCCGCTGCCTCAGCCAGCGCGCCGAACGCGGCGAACGCGAACGCGCCCCCCACCGAGACGCGGCTGACGCCGGCCTCGGCGAGCTCGCCGACCGGCGGCGCCCCGCCGACGGCGAGCACGTTCACCGGGCGGTCAAGCGCCGCGACCACCTGCCTGATGTCGGCCAGGCTCTTCAGGCCGGGTGCGTACAGCACGTCGGCGCCCGCCGACTGGTACGCCTGCAACCGGGTGATCGTGTCCGCCAGGTCCGGGCGGCCGTGCAGGTAGTTCTCGGCGCGGGCGGTCAGCACCAGGCGCACCGGCCCCGCGTGCGCCGCCTCGGCGGCGGCCGCGACGCGCTCGACCGCCACCCCCATGTCGTAAATCGGCGCGTCCTTGTCGCCCGTGGAATCCTCGATCGAGCATCCCGCCAGCCCGGCTTCCACGGCCAGGGTGACGGTCCGCGCGACGCCGGCCGCGTCGTCGGCGAAGCAGTTCTCCAGGTCGGCGGACACCGGCAGCTCGGTCGCCGCGACGACCGCGGCGGCGTGGGCCAGGGCCTCGTCGCGGCTCACCGAGCCGTCCAGCCGCCCCAGCGTCGCGGCGAACCCGGAACTGGTGGTGGCGAGCGCCTGAAACCCGAGCGCGGCGAGCACCCGCGCGGATCCCTGGTCCCATGGGTTCGGCAGCAACAGCGGGCTTCCCGGGCGGTGCAAGTCGAGGAAGCGCGCCGCCTTCTCGCTCTGGCTAGTCATAGCTCCGAACGTACGGCAGTCGCACCCAAGATCTCGACGTTATTTTCCTCACCGGCCTCACCGCGCGGCGAAGATCTCCCGCGGAAACGCCCCGGCCGCGAGCACGGCCCTCGTCATGGCCTTGCCGATCCGCACGACGTCCTCGGTGCGCTGTTCGCCCAGGTGGTCCCAGGGCGCCGCGGCCAGCCGGTCGGTCTGGTCCTCGACCTGGGCGCGGAGCTCCTGTCCGGCCTCGGTCAGCGCACCATCGCGGTCAAGCAGGCCGCGGGCCGCGAGGCCGCTGACGGCGCTGTCCCACTCATCCCGGCTCCACCCGCGGCTGGACAGGGCGAACGCCGGGTTGAATCCCTTCGCGGTAGCGACGTGCGTCGCCAGCGCCTCGATGCCGCTCAGCCCCGCGCAGGCCAGCGCCCAGACGTGCCCGTCACCGCGGTGCTCGCGCAGCAGCGACGCGGCATGCCACATCACCAGGTGCGGTGCATCGGGCCAGTCCAGGTCCGCGTGCCCGGCGTACAGCGGGCGCCCGTCGGGCTCGCAGGCACTGACCGCGTCCCGCAGCGCCTCGGCCAGCGCGGCCATGTCGGCCGACCCGGTAACGTCCGGCCCGAGCAGCCGGGTCAGCGCGGCGTCGGCGGCCGCGAAGCGGGCACCGATCACGACCGCCGGGCTGGCCAGTTCCCAGGCTTCGGGAATGGACCGGGCCACCAGGGCCGGGTTGAAGTTATAGAAGGTCGCGGCGACCACGCCGCTGCTCACGGCACCCATCGGGGCCGCGCGCCCCGCGAAGTAGCACATTCGCCCTTCCCGCAGGCCGACCCGGGTGAGCTCTCGCTCCGCCTCAGGCGCGAAGTAGATCAGCGAGTGAAGGGAGTTGGTGGCGTTATGCGCGCTTCGGGCAAGAGATGAGGCCATGGCTGCACCTTAACGCCATGACCGGGCGGCGTCCGCGCGGTCCACACCGGTCTAAGCTGACCCCGTCCACTGGTCGCCCGTTCTCCAGGTACACGCACCGCCGGTGCCGTGTCGCGGCCCGTACCCGCCGCCGGATCGGCGGCCGCAGCAGCTCAAGCGCCTCGTCAAGCTTCACGAGCCGGAACTCGGCCACCTCCTCCGGCTGCACGGTAACCAACGCCAGCTCCGCGTCGCCGACCGTGCCGCAGTCGAACAGGAACCGGATCCCGCCGGCCCGCTCGGGACGAGAAGGCCGGAAGTCGACGCACGCCAGCCGCCCGCCGCGCACCTCAAGGCCGCACTCCTCGCGCACCTCCCGCCGGCACGCGTCCCACGGCGTCTCCCCGTCCGCCTCCATCACGCCGCCGGGGATCGTCCAGCCGGTCTTGTATGTCGGCTTGAGTATCAGCAGCCGCCCGGCCCCGTCGTAGATCAGCGCGCCGGCGGACGCGGGTATCGCGGGGAGCGGAGGCATGGCGGCGGGTATCGCGGGCGATTCGGCATCGGTCACACCGCGGTCATTCCCCGCGGACGCTACGCCTGCAACTTCTCGGCCGGCTGCCAGGTCACCACGGGAACGTGGCCCGTGTCATAAACCCGCTGGCGGCCCGCCGTCGCCCCGTCCCCGGCGAAATGCCGCCAGTCGAGCCCGAGCCCCACGAAGATGCCGACGCTGTCGCCGCATATCGCGCAAACCGGCACGGCCTCCGGGGCGGCGGCGCACCAGTCCTCTTCCCCGGACTCCGCCGCGTCCATTGCGTAGTCAAAAGCGTCCGGGCTGACGTCACTCAGCACCATGAGCGCCGTTTTCAATTGCTCGCACGTTGCCGCCGCGACCCGATCCAGGCGAGAGCGCGCGCCGCCTCCCTCGGCGATGACTGACCTCATTGGTCATCCTCGGTTGCGTGAACGGGATGGTCAGCGAGACGCGCCGCTGGTACGGTAACACCACGGCGGCCCCGCCCGCCTAATGTAGACTGCACGACAATTTTAAACGCATTTCAGTCCGATAACAACGGACAAAACGTCCAGTTTACCGAACGGAAATTCATATTATCCGGCGCTTGAACACTCTTTATGATGGCGCCCCAGGATCTCCCGCATGTCCCTCGATAGCTCAACCCGCACTTAAGCCCAGCTCAACAAGGCGGAGTCAGCCTGTAGCGAGTAACGGGGCGCGGGGGGACGACAAAACATGCGGGACATCATCAGAAACCAGGGCGGCGTGGCGCCCCTGATCGCGGCCTCACTAGTTTTCGCCCTCTGGAACACCGCGTACAAGTACGCCGTCGACGCCCTGCCGGTCTCGGTCCCGGCCGCGTCCTAGCTCGTCCCGGCTACACCTCCGTCGGCTCACGCGGAGCCGGAACTGGCGCTCGGCCGGCTACATCTCCGTCGGCTCGCGCGGAGCCGGAACTGGCGGTACCGGCGGACCCGGCGGTGCGGGCAGGCTGCCGCCGTCGCCGCCGGCCGGAGTGCCCGCCGGCGAGCCGGCCGAGATCGCCGGGACCACCGGAACCGCGGGGATCTCCGGGACTTCGGCGGCAGCCGCACCGGACGTCGAGCCAGGCTTTCTTACCAGTGGAATGGCCACCCGGTCGACGAGCGCGCGGAGCGTGGGCGTGGTCGCGAGCGCGCCGCCGCCCGCCAGGATGGCCAGGATCGCGTACTGGGTCGTGCTGCCGCTCCAGTCCGGGTTGGTCAGCACCTGCGCGTCGAGCACCGCCAGCGGGACGACGACGAGCACGGCCAGCTGCAGCACGATGTAGAGCCAGAACCGGTAGTCCCGCGGCGGCGCGTCCGCCTGCCTGGTCAGGTTGACCAGCCACGCCCAGAAGAAGCCGGCCCACGCCGCGGCGAAGCAGGCCATCGCGGCCCGCCACCGGTACGGGTACTCGACGTGGATGTACGCCGGCACGCTGCCGCCGGCCGCCCGGGCGTCATCCAGGTACACGCTCCCGGTGTAGCCGCCAGGCGCGGTCACGCTGCCGTAGCGCGGGCTCACCGCGAGGTAGACGGTAACGCGCGTGCCCGTGTTGTCGGACTCCGCCCAGCTGGAGACCTGGCTGGCCGGGATCGACTGGCCATCGGAACGAACGAAGGCGCTGAACGAGGTGCCCAGGCACTCGTTCGGCTTCAGCGTGCCGCCCTCCACGGTGAGCTGCGCCGACTGACGCTCGGTCGCGTCGTCTGCGCGGTCGGTGAAGACAGCCACCGTTCCGTTGTCCGTCGAGGCGCTGGTCACCGTCACCGGGGGACCCGCCGCTCGCACCGACGCTGCGCCCGCCGCCGCGGCGCACGGGTTCGCCGGCGCCTGACCGCTGGCGAGCTCCGGGTGATCCATGGCGAACGCGAGCACGATCGTCGTGACCGCGACGATCACCATCATCACGAGAACCGCTGCGACCTCGCTCCTAGCTGTCCTGGCGGCGAAATGCCGCCAGGACCTGATCGCCCTGCCGATCGACGCCTCCACCCGATTCAGTTATCCGACGGAGTTATGGGAATCGCCGGGCCGGCCGCGGCACCGGTCGGCACTGGCGGGGCGGACGGGGTGCCCGGGCTGCCGTCATCAGGACCTGGTGGAGCAGCCGGCTGGCCCGGGGTGCTGTCGTCAGGACCGGCCGCGGCGCTCGTCCCGCCAGCGGTGCCGTCGCCGGTGCCGTCGCCGTCGGTGCTCGGCGCGCCGCCCGCGGGCGCATCTTGCGAGGCAGCCGAGGCCGTCGTGCCAGTAGTGGCTGCTGGCGGCCAGGAAGCAGTGTGCGGAGACGGGCCCGGAGAAGCGCCCGGCATGAAGATGGCCGCCCGGTCGACGAGAGCGCGCAGCGTAGGAGTCGTCGCCAGCGCACCGCCGCCCGCCAGCGACGCCAGGGCGATGTACTGGCTCACGTCGCCGGACCAGTCCGGGTTAGTGAGGATCTGCGCGTTCAGCACGGGGAACGAAACGATGGTGAGCACGGCGACCTGCAGGATCACGTAGAGCCAGAACCGGCCGGCCGTAGGAATGTCCGCCCTGGTCAGGTGGATGAGCCAGGCCCAGAAGAAGCCGCACCAGGCCGCCACGATGCACACCATCGAGGCACGCCACAGGCGCGGGTACTCGACGTGGAGGTCCACCGGTATGAGCCCGCCGACCGCGCGTTCGTCATCCATGGACACGGTGCCCGTGTAGCCGCCCGCCGGCGTCACCTGGCCGTACCGCGGGCTCACCGCGATGTAGACGAAGACCCTGCGTCCCGCGTTGCCGGTTATCCCCCAGCTGGTGACCTGGTTCGAAGGGATCACCTCGCCGTCGGAGCGCACGAGGTCGCTGACCACGGTGCCAATGCACAAGTTGGGCGGCAGCAGGCCGCTTTGCACGGACAGCGGCGCCGACACCCGCTGGACCACACCACCGCTCCGGCCCGTGTAGACATCGAGCGCGTTGCTTTTGCCCGAGGCGTCGCTCACCTGCACTTGGTTAGCCGTCTGAGTGGTCGAATTCGCGATGATCTGCCCGATACACGGGTTTACCGGCGCCGCCCCGTTAGCGCTTACCTTGGCATCCGCGAAGAGAGCGAGCGGGAACGTGACGAGTCCGACGAGCAGCATCATCACGAGAATCGCCGCGACCTCGCTCCCGGCCGGACCGACGACGAACTGCTCCACGTTCCTGAGCGAATCGCCCATCGCACCTCTAAAGGTGACTGTGTTATTCGTTTCAGGCACAACCGCCCCCAAGATTCTCGGGATCTCCAGGCATCGCGTGCTCGAAAATGTTGTATCAAACGGACACTAACATTTCCCTGTTATGGATATCAATACCGCAGGTGAATATGGCCTTTAAATCCAATTCCAGCCATTCTGCAAAGTATTCACCGCAATGGCGATAAATTAAGTACTACGCGTTCCTTAGCGAATCGGGACCAGGACGACCACGGCGCGCCCTGCTCGAACTCGCCGGGGCGTCCGGCGAAGGCGGCTTCGTCACGGTCGCATGCGGCGAGGGAAATCGCCCCGTTCACCGCTGGGGCTCTATTCGGCGTGCAGTCGGCGGACCTCGGCGGCGACCGCCGCGACGTCGACCGGCGCGGTCGTGTCCACGGTGATCAGCGAGCCGATGCCGACCGGCCGGTCGTACCGTTCCATCCACGTCAGCGTCACCTGCTTCAGCGTGTGGACCTCGTGCCTCGACCGGGCGTTGTAGCGGGCGACCGCGACCTCGGCGGGGCACGCGCAGTGCACCTCGACCACGCTGCCGCCTAGGCCGCGCAGCTTGCTCAGCTCGTACTCGCTGTGCGGGTGGAAGTTGGCCTCGAGCACCATGTCGCCCGCGTGGGCCGCGAGCGCGAACATCAGCTCCATCGACGCGGCGCCCAGCCGCCGCGACCAGGCCTGGTCGACCTCGCTCTCGGCCGGGACGTGCAGCGCGTCGTGCAGCGTCTCCTTGACCAGGTCCTTCGTCACCAGTGAGTACCCGAGCTCCGCCGCCAGCGGGACGGCCAGGCTCGTCTTCCCGGCCCCCAGCTTTCCCGACACGTACACAAGCCTGCGCATGCCAGCCCTCTCCGGAATTCATGTCCCAGGCCATCATTCACAACGGTGCGTCGGTTTCACTGGCTTCTCGGCGAAGTCTCTCGGCCTGCGAGCTGGAATGTCGGTGGGCCGCCGTACTCGATTAGTCACAACCGCCAGGCACCTGCTGAGTTGCGCGGGCCCGCCGGGCACGGAAGCATTACCCGAGTGACGAGCAGCCAGGATCCAGCCGGCAACAGTGTCCCGTTCGACACGACCCGGGCTCACATGGCGCGGGTGTACGACTACTGGCTCGGCGGTAAGGACAACTACGCCGTCGACCGGGCCGCCGCCGAGCAGGTCGCCGTCGCCTACCCGGATATACGAGACGCGGTCCGGGCGCAGCGCGCGTTCCTGGCCCGGGCGGTGCGCTTCCTGGTCACCGCGCGCACGCACGCTGAGGCCTGCCAGTTCTTCGCGGGCCTGGAACTGCTTGAGCCCGGCGTCGTCCAGGTGCACCGCTGGCGGCCGGAAATCTGGGACCTGGGCAGCAATCGCAACCTGGCCGTCTACGCCGGAGTCGGGCGGAAACCGTAGCCACCGCCGGACAAGGAAGACCATGACCATGGCCGGTGACGCGGGCCGCGCCTGGCTGGCGGCGCTGCCCGGTGAACTCGAAGCACAGCGGCGCGTCATGGCGGGCCTGGTCGACTGCTGCGAGAACTGGCCGCAGGCGACGTCGCTGCTTGTCGGCTGCTCGCTGGGCCGTGGCGCGGCCGACGCGCTTTCCGACATCGACGCCGCGCTCGGCGTCGATGCCGCGCATGGCGAGGCCGGCGCCGCGGTGGTGGGAAGCGTCGAGGCGATGGTCGTGGCGGCCCTGCCGGACCTTGGCCCGGTCGTCGACGTGCTGCGGCACCGTACCGGGCCCGCCGACCAGCACATCCGGCGGATCTTCGCGCAGTTCGCCGACGGCACCCAGCTTGACCTGGCGGTGGTCGCGCAGGCAGGGATCGATGCCCGGCTGCGCAACGGCGGCGCCCCGGACTTCGTATCGCTGTACCGGGCGTCCTGGCCGCCCGCCGGCGGCGGGGAACCGGGGGAGGCGAGGGACCCGGGAGAGCCCGCGACCGCGTACGCGGTCACCGGTCAGCAGGTCAGGGAGTGGGCCTTCCACGGCTGGTGCGCGCTGATCGACGCCGACAAGTACCTGCGGCGGGGCTCGCTGTGGGAGGCTCACGCCCGGCTGCACGAGGCACGCCATCACATCTGGGCGCTGTGGGCGGCGGCGCACGGCGCCCTGTACCCGTGGCACGGACTGTCGCAGGTACTCGACCACGACCCGGGGAACCTGCCACCGGGCATCGAGTCCACGGTGGCCGGCCTTGACGGGGCCGGCCTGCGCCGCGCGGCCCTCGCCGCGGCGCAGGCCCTCGCCGCGGCCAGCGAGGCCGCCGCCCGCCGGCATCCGGCCGACCTCCCGGCCGCGATGGCCGCCTACGTCACCAGTGCCCTCGCCCGCGAGCCGTGAGCCGCGGTACAGCTGAAGGGACCGGTGAGGGACCGGATCACGTGGTGCGCCGCCTGATCGCCGCGTCGAGGTTGTCAAGCTCGTTGCCGCGATGGGCGCGGTATCCCTGCGTCCAGGTTTCGTCGTGCAGGGGATCGACCGTCATGACCACGCGGGCGGCGTGGCCGGCGGGCTCGATGTCGATGGTCGTCAGGTGCTCGTACGGCTCGTGGCCCGGCACGAAGTCGATCAGCGACCGGTAGGCGAGGCGGGTCGGCGCCGCCGCCTCGGTGAACGTCTTGCGCACCTCGATCGAGAGCGGGTTGCCGGTGTCGCGCATGAACGCGACCTGGTCCGGCGCGGTGGCGGTCATGGTGTAGCGCAGCTGGCCGCCGGGCCGCAGGTCGAGTTCGCTCACCCGGGTCTCGAAGCCGTCGGGGGCGAACCACTCCTCGAGTCCGGCGGCGGTGGTCCACAGTTCCCAGATGAGCTCCGCGGGAGCCTCGTACGTGCGCTCGAGGCGCACGGCGTCCGGGCGGTTTCCGGATTCGGTGGTCATCGTTCCTCCTTGGTTGGGTCCGGGCAGGCCGGCGAATCGGCTGGGTTCGGATGGCCCGGAGGCCTCGCGTGCCGGGCTCAGCCCCAGCGGCTGATTTCGCTGTTGGGGTACGCCGCGAACGCGCCTCCCTCGGCGCCGGACTTGAGGCTGGTGAGGTAGGCGCCCCAGTTAGTGCTGCACCCGCTCATGAACTCGCTGGCCTCTTGCCAGTCCGCGTGGGTGAACAGCAGCGTGGTGCCGCCGTCGCGGTGAGGCCGGAACGTGAAGGTGATGTGGGTGCCGACCCAGCTGTCCGGTCCCTCGGTAACCAGCCACTCCACCTGGTCCGGGGTGTCCGTCACGACCTGCATGACGGCGGCTGGCTTGTCCGCGTCGCCGAAGTAGGCGCTGAAGCCAGAGCCCACGGCGTGGTCGCCGGCGAGCGGTCGGCCGGTCCACCAGCGGGCGATGCCGTCGGTGCTGGCGACCAGGTCGTGTACCTGCTGCGGCGTGGCGTCGATGCTGATGCGGTGCAGGATGTCGGGCATTGTCGTTCCCCTCGGTTAGCCGGTGACGTTGACGTCGGCCGGTGCCGCTCCTCATGAGCGGATCTGCACCAGTGACGAACGGGGTAAGCGCCGGACGGACACCGTCGCCAGGAAAAGTTGCGGGAGAATCGGTTCGCGGCCGCTGTCCGTCCACGGCGGCGCTGTTCGTCTGACACTTGAAAGCGGCATCGGCCAGTGGCAGGAGGACTCATGCAGTACGCGTTGTTGGTCTACAGCCCGGCGGAGGACACCGGCAGCCCGGCGGGGGACACCCGCCGGGCAGACAGCCAGGTTCCCGATTCCCTGGCCGTTCAGCTCGGCCGCCCGCACGTCACCGGCTGGGCCCGCCTGCACGCTGACGAGTCGGCGACGACGCTGCGCAACGACGGCGAGCGGATGCTGCTCACCGACGGGCCGTTCATCGACAGCAAGGAGTACCTCGCCGGCCTCATCCTGATCGAGGCCGCCAACCTCGACGGGGCACTCGCCATCGCCGCGGACCTGCTCCTGGAGACCAGGCCCGGCAGCGCGATCGAGGTGCGGCCGGTACTCGGCGGGCACTTCCGTGGCGCTTGACGCCGTCTTCCGCGACCAGTGGGGCCGTGTGCTGGCCATCCTGGCCGGGATCCTCGGTGACCTCGAACTAGCCGAGGACGCGGCCGCCGAGGCGTTCGCCATCGCCGCCGAACGCTGGCCACGCGAGGGGGAGCCGGCCAACCCCACCGGCTGGCTGGTCACCACCGCTCGTAACCGCGCCATCGACCAGCTGCGCCGCCAGCAGGTCCTCGCGGCCAAGACGAAGCTGCTCGCCCGCGACCTGGAGGTCGCGTCACGCGGACCGGAGGCCCTCATGGACGACGCCGCCACCATCCCGGATGAGCGGCTTGAGCTGATCTTCGCCTGCTGTCACCCGGCGCTGGCCCTGGAGGCGCAGGTGGCGCTCACCCTGCGCACCCTCGGGGGCCTGTCCACCGAGGAGATCGCGCTGGCGTTCCTCGTCCCGTTCGAGACCATGAGCAAGCGGCTGGCCCGGGCCAAGCACAAGATCCGCGACGCGGGCATCCCGTTCGCCGTGCCGCCCGATCACCAGCTGCCCGACCGGGTGGCGGCCGTCCTCGCCGTGGTCTACCTGACCTTCAACCAGGGCTGGGGCGGCGGCCGCGTCGACCTCGCCGCGGAAGCGATCCACCTCGGCCGGGCGCTGGCCGGCCTGATGCCAGACGAGCCTGAAGTGCTCGCGCTGCTGGCGCTGATGCTGCTGAACGACGCGCGGAAAGCGGCCCGCCACCGCGACGGGCAGGTCATCCCGCTCGACGACCAGGACCGCACCCTGTGGGACGCGCGGCAGATCGACGAGGGCAGGGCGCTGCTGCAGCGGGCGGTCGCCCGCGCGCGCACCGGGCCCTACCTGCTCCAGGCGGCCATCGCCGACCTGTACCTGCAGGAACCCCGGGACTGGCGGCAGATCGCCGCGCTGTACCAGACGCTCGCCCGGCAGACGGGCTCACCCGTCGTCGAGATGAACCGGGCCATCGCCGTGGCCGAGATCGACGGGCCAGAAGCCGGCCTGGTCATCCTCGACCATCTCGACCTCGACCGCTACCGGTACTTCCACTCCACCCGCGCCGCGCTGCTGCGCCGCGCCGGCCGCGACGCCGAGGCCCACGACGCCTACCGCCAGGCGCTCGCCCTCGCGCAGACCGAACCGGAGCAGCGCTTCCTCGCCGACCGGCTAGCCGAGACCGCCCCCTCCGCCCGGCGAGACCCCGGACTGCCGAGGGCGTGACCCGCCAGCGACCCCGGAATGTCACAGGCCCCGCCTAACGTAGTGGGCGTGAACCGGACCGACGCCGACCTCGAAGAAGGCCACTACTTCGCCAGGTAAAACCGGTTCGTCAATATTCGCTCGGTATTCGCCCGGCGCCGACGTAGGATCTAGTTTTCTATGCGCGCGTCGGCCCGGGTGTACTGGCGGCTGCTTGCAGCCGGCTTCCGCCGTCGTTCGGCGTACCGGCTCGCCGCGCTCGGCGGCCTCGTCGCGAACCTGACCTTCGGGCT
>Ga0070714_100002252_pt1 | contig 14194 bp, 7 predicted proteins | sample LARL83metaG_FD_65450 | JGI IMG/M metagenome (GOLD analysis project Ga0070714, IMG submission 65450) | Corn, switchgrass and miscanthus rhizosphere microbial communities from Kellogg Biological Station, Michigan, USA - LAR L8-3 metaG | ecosystem: Host-associated > Plants > Roots > Rhizosphere ...
GGCGAATGCCTGGCCGCCCCGCTCGACTACGCCGTGGCCACCACGGGCAGCGGCTGGCGCGGCTGGATGTCGGCGGCGGAGAGCTGGGGCCTGGGCGAGGAGCTCAACCGGGCGCTCGGCCGCGCCGTCGTGGTCTCCCGCGGCCCGAAGGCCACCGGGGCCGTGCGCGCCTCCGGCATGCGCGAGAGCTACAGCGCCCCGTCCGAGTCCAGCGAGGAACTGCTGGCGTACCTGCTCGAGCAGGGCGTCGCCGGCAAGCGCATCGCGGTGCAGCAGTACGGGGTCGAGAACCCCGCCGAGGACACGCGCTTCGTCACGACCCTGCGCGACGCGGGCGCGGTCGTCGTGGACATCCCCGTCTACCGCTGGGGGCCGCCGTCCGACCGGGTCGCGGTGCGCCGCCTGGTGGACGCGATCGTGCGCCGCGAGGTCCACGCGGTCAGCTTCACCTCAGCCCCCGGAGTCACCGCGCTGCTCGAGGCGGCCGCCGTCACCGGCGCACTCGACCAACTGCTCGTGGCGCTGCGCACGGACGTCACCGCGGTCTGCGTCGGCCCGGTGTGCGCCCGGCCGCTCGAAGCCCTCGACGTGCGCGCGGTGTGGCCGGACCGGGCCAGGCTCGGCGCGATGGTGGCGACGCTCTGCACGGTGCTGCCGCCGCGCATCCGCAACGAGGTGTCCATCAACGGCGATCGCACCCTGACGCTCCAGGGCCTGGCCGCCATGGTGACCGGCGCCGAGCCGGTGATCCTGGCCCCGCTGCCCGCCGCGGTGCTGGCCGAGCTGGGCCGCCGCCCCGGCTGGGTCATCTCCCGGGCCGACCTGCTGCGCCGGGTCTGGGGCCCGCGCGGGGCCGGTTCCGGCGGGCGCGACGAGCACGCGGTCGAGGCGACCGTCGCCCGGCTGCGTACCGCGCTCGGGCCGGACGCGTCGCTGATCAAGACCGTGACCAAGCGCGGCTACCGCCTGGCCGTAGATCCTGCGCTCTGACAAGCGCCTGACCGGCATCGTCTTGCCAGCACAGCCCGACCAGCACCGTCCCAGGGCCGCCTCAACGCCGACCGGCACCGGAACCGCGAAGGAGTATCCACATTGTCCGTGCCGGTGCTCGGCCTCACGGCGTTCGGCGACCGCCGCCCCGTTCCCGCCTGGCTGCCCGCCACGCCCGGCGCGCTGCCCCCGCCGCGCGCCGACGTGCCGCTGCTCGCGGTCGCGCACGGCACCAACGACCCGCAGGGCCTGGAGACGCTCTCCGCGCTGCTCGAGCGGGTCAGGTTCCTGCGACCCGGGGTCGAGACCGCGCTGTCCTTCGTCTCGGTCGCCCGGCCGCGCGTGGGCGAGGAACTGCTGCGGCTCGCGGCCGCGGGCGTCACCGAACTGGTGGTGCTCCCGCTGCTGCTCGGCCACGGATACCACGTGCGCCACGACATCCCGCAGGCCCTGCGCGCCCTCGCCGACCAGCCCGGCGGCGACGCGGTCAAGATCTATCCGGCCCCCGCGCTCGGCCCCGACCCGCTGTTGGCCGCGGCGATGCAGGACCGGCTGTCCCTGGCCCGCGGCACGGTCTTCGGCACGCAGGTGGTGCTGGCCGCGGCGGGATCGGCCGACCGGCGGGCCAACGCCGACGCGGTCGCCATGGCCGGGATGCTGGCCGAGCGCCTGGGCATGCCGGTACGCACCGGGTTCGTGACCACCGCCGAGCCCGACATCGCGACGCTGCTCGCCCGCCTGGCCCGCCGCGGCCGGCCGGTCGCCGTGGCCACCTACCTGCTGTCCTCGGGCGAGTTCAGCCGCCGGATCGCCGACAGCGCCACGCTCGCCGCCCTCGGCGCCGAGCGGCCGCTGCGGATGACCGTCAGCGAACCGCTCGGCGCGCACGACCAGGTCGCCCGCCTCGTCCTGCGCCGCTACGACGCCGCGCTGGCCGCGCCGCCGCTCGACCTCGACGCGACGCCGCCGCCTGATGCGCGCTGAGAGGGACTGCTAGTCCGGGGCACTAGACCTCCGGCGGACGCGCCGTGCCCTGGGTCTCCAGCGCCTCCAGCGCCATCCGGATCGCCGTCTCCAGCTGCGGATCGCGCCCGGCCGCCCAGTCGTGCGGCGGGATCCACACCTCCACGTCCGGATCGACGCCGTAGTTCTCCACGCCCAGGCCGACGCCCTCGTCGAACCAGAAGGCGTACTTCGGCTGGGTGACCCCGGTGCCGTCCACCAGCGTGTACCGGCTGTCGATGCCGATCACCCCGCCCCAGGTGCGGGTGCCGACCACCGGCGCGATCCGGTAGCGCTTGATCGCCTGCGTCCCGATGTCCCCGTCGGAGCCCGCGTACTCGTCGGTGATCGCCACGATCGGTCCGCGCGGGGCCTCGAGCGGGTAGGTCACCGACTCGTGCAGTCGGGAGAAGGCCCAGCCGATGACCTTGCGGTTCAGCTTCTCGACCACCAGCTCCGAGGTGTGCCCGCCGCCGTTCTCGCGCAGGTCGAGGACGAGTCCGTCGGCCCAGAACTCGCGGCGCAGGTCCCGGCTGAACTCGGCCCAGCCCGAGGAGACCATGTCGGGCACGTGCAGGTAGCCCAGCCTCCCGCCGGATGCCTCACGTACCGCGGCCCGCCGCTGTGCAACCAGATCGTGGTAGCGCACTGCCCCCTCGTACGCCAGCGGCACGACCACCACACGCCGGTCGTCCGCGCCGTCCCTACGCAGCGTCAGCTCGACCGGCTTGCCGGCCTTGCCGCCCAGCAGCGCGTTCGGTCCGCGCACCGGATCGACCGGCCGCCCGTCCACCGCCACGATCGCGTCACCCTCCCGGGCCGCGACTCCCGGTGCGGCCAGCGGCGAGCGCGCGGCGATCACGGAGGTCTCGCTGCGCAGGACCCTGACGATCCGCCAGGTCCCGTCCTCGTCCGGGGCCAGGTCCGCGCCCAGCAGCCCCTGCGCCAACGCCTCCTGCGTGTTCCCGCCCGGCGCGCGCACGTACGCGTGCGAGGAGCCGAGCTCGCCCTGCAGCTCCCAGAGCAGGTCGTGGAACTCGTCGCGCGAGCCGATCCGCTCCAGCAGCGGCCGGTACCGCTGCGCCATCGCGGGCCAGTCGACCCCGTTCATGTCGGGCCGCCAGAAGTTGTCGCGCATCAGCCGCCACGCCTCGTCGTACATCTGGCGCCACTCGGCGGCCGGATCGACGCTCACGCGGATACGCTCCAGGTCGACGTTCACCGCGTCGTCCTCGTCCCGGGCGTCGGCGGCCTTGATCTTCAGCTCGCCGCCGTCCTGGTAGGCCAGCCGCGCGCCGTCGCCGGAGACCGCGTAGCCGTCCAGTTCGTCCGCGATCGTCGTGCGCTTGCGCTTCTCCAGGTCGTAGCGCACCAGGTTCGGCTTCGGATGCTCGTCCTCGGCGCCGATCAGCGCCTCGCGCAGCTGTCCGGTGACCGGCGGGTTCAGCCACGTCACGCCGCCCTTGACCGCGCGCAGCGACCGATACCCGCCCGCCTCGACGGGGAAGGGGACCACCCGCTCCGTGATGCCGTCCAGGTCGATCACGGTCGGGCTCGGCGCCTCGTCGTCGTCGGAATCCTTCTCCGACTTCTCGGCGTCCCTCTTCGCCGACTTCTCCTTGTCCTTGTCCTTCTCCGGCGAGACCGGACGCCCGTCCAGCTCGGGCGCGAACGGCGACGGCGTCGTCTCGGCCAGCGGGACCAGGTACGGCCGCACGCCCGGCAGGAAGCCGAGGTCGAAGAGCTGGTCGTCGTATACGGGGTCGTAGACGCGGTTCGACAGGAAGGCCAGGTGCTTGCCGTCGTGGGTGAAGACCGGCGAGCTGTCGGCGAAGCGCTGCGCGGTCACGTCCGCGACCGTGCCGTCGGACAGCCGGGCCAGCCGGATGTGCGCCGCGATCTCCGGCGTCCACGGATGGGCCCAGGCCAGATACGCCGAGTCCGGCGAGAACGCCAGGTCGAAGACCTCCGCGTTGACGCTACGCGTCAGTTCCCTGATCTCCTCGTCCTCCCCCTCGCCCAGCTTCAGCAGCAGCAGCCGGCCGTCGTGCGCCGCGACCGCCGCCACCTTGCCGTCCGGGGAGACCACCAGTTCGAGCACGTGGCCGAGGCGGCCGTGTGCCAGCCGCCGCGTCGCCGAGCCGTCGGCCGGGATGACTTCGAGCCCGTCCTCGCCGCCCTCGTCCGTGACGCAGACGACGGCGGAGCCGCCCGGGATCATCTGGGGCAGCCGGGCGCGCACGCCGGGCTTGCCGAGCAGGACGCGCGCAGGGCCGTCCCGGCCGGGCAGCCAGTGCACGGTGCCGCGCACCTCGGCCGCCACCACCCGGCCGGCGCGGTCGAGCGAGAAGTCGCCGAGGTGGTGGCGCGCGGAGACCGGGAACGAGGCCCGGCCCGAGCGCACCCCGCCGAGCTTGAGTTCCAGCCGCAGCGGCTCGGCATCGAGCGACTCGAGCAGCCACAGCTCGCCGGCGCACTGGTAGACGACGCGCGTGCCGTCCGTCGTCGCGTGCCGGGCGTAGTAGGGGCCGTGGTCGGTGTGCCGCCGCAGATCCGAGCCGTCCGGCAGCGCCGAGTAGACGGCCGCGACCCCCTCGTGGTCCGTGGTGAAGACCACCCGGTCGCCGACCCACATCGGGTTGACCAGGTGGTTGCCGACCTCGGCCAGGATGCGCGAGTACTCGGCGCCGTCCGGCGAGTACCAGATCTTGCCGCCCGTGCCGCCGCCGTACCGCTTCCACCGCGAGGGCTCGGCGTAGAGCGGCGAGCCGACGAGCACCGCGCCGCTCGCCGAGATCGACACGTCCCCGGCCGGCCCGTACGGCAGCCGCCGCGCGGGGCCTTCGAGCGGGACCGCGAACGCCCAGGTCTGCATCGTGTCGTGCAGGCCGGTGCGGCTGATCACCAGCACCTCGTCCTCCGACAGCCAGCCGCGCACCGCGTTCGAGCCGTCGCCCCAGTACGTCAGCCGCTCGATCGCGCCCCCGTCCACCGCCACCGTGTACGCCTCGCGCGCCGCGCCGCGGCTGAGCGTGCCCGTGCCCTCCCGGGTCGAGGTCCAGGCCACCCGCGCGCCCGACGGGCTGAGCCGCGGGTGCAGGACCGGGGCCCGGTCGGCGGTCAGCCGCCAGGCCCGCGCACCGGCGCCGGAGCCGCCGCCTCCCGCGGCCTCGGAGAGCGAAGCGAGCCAGACGTCGTCCTCGGCCACGAAGGTGACGAGGTCTCCCGCGAGATGCGGATACCGGAGGTAAGAGAGTGAGGGCACCAGCCGACCCTATCCGGGCCCCGCCTTGTGGGCGACGGAATTCGCCATGGGCGAAAATGGCAGGCATGACCACGCTCCCCGGCTCGGACCCCGGCCCCGGACCTGGCTCCGCCCCCGGATCCAGCCCCGGTTCCGGACCCGGCCGAGATTCCGCACCCAGCCCCGGACCCGGCCCTAGTTCCGGCTCCGCCCCCGGTTCCGCACCCGGCTTCGACCCCGGCCCCGGACAGCCCCGCGAGTACGTCCTGACGCTCTCCTGCCCGGACCAGCGCGGGATCGTGCACGCCGTGGCCAGCTTCCTGCTGGTGACCGGGTGCACGATCGTCGACAGCCAGCAGTACGGCGACCCGGACACCGGCCTGTTCTTCATGCGCGTCCACTTCGGCGCGCAGGAGGAGGGCGTGGACCTGATCTCCCTCAACGGCGGCTTTGCGGCCACCGCGGCGGCCTTCCGGATGACCTGGCAGATCCACGACGCGGCCGTGCGCATGCCGACTCTGATCCTGGTCTCGAAGTTCGGCCACTGCCTCAACGACCTGCTGTTCCGGCACAGCATCGGCGCCCTGCCGATCGACATCCCCGTGGTGGTCTCCAACCACGCCGACTTCCGGCCGCTGGTCGAGTCCTACGGCATCCCCTTCGCCCACCTGCCGGTGACCAAGGAGAACAAGCCGGACCAGGAGGCGCACCTGCTCAGCCTCGTCGAGCAGCACGGCGTCGAACTGGTCGTCCTGGCCCGCTACATGCAGGTGCTCTCCGACCGGGTCTGCAAGGCGCTGGAGGGCAGGATCATCAACATCCACCACTCCTTCCTGCCGTCCTTCAAGGGAGCCAAGCCCTACCACCAAGCACACACCCGCGGTGTGAAGCTCATCGGCGCGACCGCCCACTACGTGACCGCCGACCTCGACGAGGGCCCCATCATCGAACAGGACGTCGCCCGCGTCGGCCACGGCCTGACCCCCGATCAGCTGGTCGCCGTCGGCCGCGACGTCGAGTGCCGGGTCCTCTCCCGCGCCGTCGCCTGGCACTCAGAGCACCGGGTCCTGCTCAACGGCCGCCGCACTGTGGTGTTCCAGTAACGCTGTGGTGTTCCAGTAACGCTGTCTTCCAGGAGCGCTGTCTTCCAGTAGCGCCGTCTTCCGGCGAACCCGGCGCGGCGGCCGACGGCTTACGGTCGGTCCAGTCGCACCACCTTCTGTTCTGTGATTCGAGCGATGCGGTCGAAGTCGTCGTCGCGGTGCAGCAGCGTCAGCTTCTGCCCCTCGGCCGTGGCGGCGATGGCGAGATCGATCGGGCTCGCGGAACCCTGGGCGCCCATGGCGATGAGCGAGTCCTGAACCTCCACAGCGCGAGCCCATGCCTTCTCGTCCATCGGCACCCAGGTGAACATCTCCCGCAGCGAGCGGGAGAGGGTCTCGTGGTCCTCGACCGAGCGGACGCCGCGTCCCAGTTCCAGCTCGACCGCCGGACAGATCGCGATCACTCCCGCCGCCGTCTGCGTTCTCCACCGCTCGCGCAGCTTGGGCGAGCCGAAGATGGTTATGACGGCGCTGGTGTCGGCGAGGAACAGCTCTACTCTTCCCATCCCCACTCCTTCTCGAGGTCGCTGAAGTCGAGCCGGCCCGAGTCGAACAGAGCGGCGAGTTCGTTGAACGCGCGGATGCGACGGTGGCGGGCCACCACCTCCTCCAATGCGTGGTTGACGGTGTCCTTCTTGGTCGTGGTGCCGAGTAGCTCCATGGCCTCGGCGAGCATTGCATCGTTCACGTCAACCAGGATCTTGGTCATCTTCGCCTCCTGTATATCCCCCCAATGGGTGAGGTATATATGCCCAAAAGGCGTCGTGGGAGTACGTTTTTGCCCGGAACGACGCCTCGTTCACCCGAACGAGGGGCACTGTTCCGATCGTCGTGGCGGCGCGGCCATTACGTTAGGTGCCTGGGGACTGTCTCGACAGTTATCCACAGAATGTGTCCACAGCCCGTGGACAAGGAGATCTTGTTTATCCACAGGTCAGCGGGGGTATCAATCAGCTCCCACGCGCGGTGAACTGCGGGTGTTGACATGCGGAACGGCGGACGGCCAATGGCCGTCCGCCGCGTGGTTTCCGGGTGTTCCGCCCGTTCAGAGACCTTTTTCCGGACTGTGTCGTGCTCAGCCGGTGTTGCGCAGCCCGGCCGCCACGCCGTTGACGGTCAGCAGCAGGGCGCGGGTCAGCTGGGGATCGACCGGCTTGCCCTCGGCGACCGCCTCGCGGTGGCGCTTGATGAGGGCGACCTGGAGGTACGAGATCGGGTCGAGGTAGCCGTCGCGGGTGCGCAGGGTACGCGCCAGGACCGGGTCGTGGCCGAGCAGCTCGCTCTGCCCGGACACGCGCAGGACCTGGCGGACCGTCAGATCGTGCTCCTGCCTGATCGTGTCGAAGACGTGCCGCAGCTCCCCGGGGACCAGCTGGTCGACGTAGCGGGCGGCGATCCGCAGGTTGGTCTTGGCCAGGGTCATCGAGACGTTGGACAGGAAGTTGCGGAAGAAGTGCCAGTGCTCGTACATCTCGGCCAGCACGTCCTCGTGGCCCTCGTCGTACGCCCAGGCCAGGCCCGTGCCGACGCCGAACCAGCCGGGCACGATCTGCCGCGACTGGGTCCAGCCGAACACCCACGGGATCGCGCGCAGGCCCTCCAGGCCCGCGCCCGAGTCCGGCCGGCGCGAGGGGCGCGAGCCGAGGTGCAGGTCGCCGAGCTGGTCCACCGGGGTCGAGGCCAGGAAGTACTTCGGCAGGTCCGGGTCCTCGACCAGGGCGCGGTAGCGGGCGAACGCCGCGTCGGAGATCCCCGACATCGTCGCGGTCCAGCGGGCCAGCGCGTCGGCGCTCTGCCGCGGGCCCAGGTGCAGGACCGAGGCCTCCAGGGTCGCCGCGACGGTCAGCTCCAGGTTCTCCCGCGACAGCGTCGGCAGGGCGTACTTGTCCGAGATCACCTCGCCCTGCTCGGTGACCTTGATCTCGCCTTCGAGCGTGCCCCAGGGCTGGGCCAGGATCGCGTCGTGGGTCGGGCCGCCGCCGCGCCCGACCGTGCCGCCGCGGCCGTGGAACAGCCGCAGCCGGATGCCGTGCCGGTGCGCCACGTCGCGCAGCTTGCGCTGGGCCAGGTGGATCTCCCACTGGCTGGTGGTGATCCCGGCCGCCTTGTTCGAGTCGCTGTAGCCGAGCATCACCTCCTGCACGTCCCCGCGCAGCCGCACCAGCTTGCGGTACGACGGGTCGTTGAGCAGCTCGCTCAGGATCGTGTCGGCCTGGCGCAGCTCCTCGACCGTCTCCAGCAGCGGCACGAAGCCGATCGCCGCGTACTGCGCGCGCAGGTCGATCAGCCCGGCCTCGCGCGCCAGCAGCGCCGCCGCGTACACGTCGTCCACCCCGCGGCACATCGAGATGATGTAGCTCTCGATCACGTCCGGGCCGAAGCGGTCGATGGCCTCGCGGATCGCGGTGAAGATGCCGAAGGTCCGCGCCCCGGCCTCGTCCAGCAGCGGGGTCGCGGTCGCCGGGTCCGGGGCGCGGTGGATCGCCACGGGCAGCAGCGCCAGCGGGCGGCGCGAGCGCAGCTCCTTGGCCAGCAGCCCGGCCCGGTAGTCGCGCGGCATGTCCTCGTAGCGCCAGGACTCGCCGCCGAGCCGGTCGATCAGCTGGCCGATCGCGTGGTGGTGCGCGTCGGCGTGCTCGCGCACGTCCAGGGTCGCCAGGCTCAGCCCGAAGGCCGAAAGGGTGCGGATGACCTGGTCCAGCGAGCCGTGCGCGATCAGCTCGCCGCGGTCGGCCAGCAGCGAGTCGCGCATCAGCACCAGGTCGGCCACCAGCTCGTCGCCGTTGAGGTAGTCCTCGCCGGGCACGTGCGGGCGCTGCTTCGCGATCCGCTTGCGAGTGTTGACCAGCTTCTGCCGCACGCAGATCGCCTTCAGGCGGTACGGCTCCTCCTGGTTGAGCCGCTTGTAGCGCGGGGCGATGTCGGGCAGCGCCGCCAGGTCCACCGCGACCGAGGCCGCCAGCTCCGGGGTGATCTTGGCGATCCGCTGCGAGGTGGACAGCGCCGAGCGCAGCTGGTCGACCAGCTTGAGCGCGTCCTCGATGGCCCGCTCGTGCTGGAAGGCGAGGATCTCCAGGGTCAGCTGCGGGGTGACGTTCGGGTTGCCGTCCCGGTCCCCGCCGATCCACGAGCCGAAGGACAGCGGCCGGGCGTCCACCGGCAGCGTCACCTGGATCCGGTCCAGCTCCGCGGCCAGCTCGTCGAGCACGTCCGGCACCGCGTTCGCGTGCAGCGCGTCCAGGTAGTACAGCGCGTTACGGGCCTCGTCGGTCGGCTCGGGGCGGGCCACCCGCAGCTCGTCGGTCTGCCACATCGACTCGACGAGTTCGGCCAGCCGCCGCTCCGCCCGGCGCCGCGCCACCGGGTCGCTCGACGTGGTGAAGGGGCTGGCGTCCAGCAGCAGCCCGATCTGCCGCAGCTTGGTCAGGATCGTGCGCCGGGCCGCCTCGGTCGGGTGCGCGGTGAAGACCGGGCGCACCGACAGGTACGAGACGACCTGCTCGACCCACTCCCGGGTGACCTTGGACTCCGGGTCGTCGATCGCCGCCGCGATCCGGTCGATGGCCTGCGAGAGCCAGGAGCCGACGGTGGCCCGCTGGTTGTGCAGCTCGCGGCCGCGGTGCACCTGCTCGGTGACGTTGGCCAGGTAGAAGTACGCGGAGAACGCGCGCACCAGGCGGATCGCGGTGGCCAGGTCGATCTCGTCCAGCCGGCGGGCGGCGGCCTCGCCGTCCGCGGGATCCTGCGAGCGCGTCAGCGCCCTGACCTCCTCGACCAGGTCGTAGAGCAGCTGGCCCTCCTGCCGCACCAGGGTGCGGCCGAGCAGCTCGCCGAGCGACTTGATGTCGGTGCGCAGGGCGGCGTCCGGGGCGGGCGGCCGGTCGGCGGCGGTGGCGTTAGTGACGGCGGTGGTGGAGTCGCGCTTCACGGGCTCGGGCATGGCTCATCCTCGGCAGGTCGGCACGGCGCACGGCGGCACTGCTGGCGGACCACGCTGTCCACACCGGTGTCATCCTATGCGGCGTACGTCACACCTTCGTCATCAGTTCACCCGATGAGACTTGGGCGGGACCGGGGACGGCCCCGCTCAGTGCCGCCGCAGGTGGTCGGGCAGCGCGGAGCCCAGGTGCGGTGCGTCGTCCACCGCACGGGCGTGCCCGCCGCGCACCGCGGCCTCCGAGATCTCCACGATCTGCGCGGGCAGCGCCACCAGGTGCCGGGCGAAGTCGTCGAAGTCGTTGCCGACCCGGTGCAGCAGCTCGGCGCACACGGACGCGGCGTCGCGCCCGTCGTGGTCGCGCGGGTCGTCGTCGTCGAAGTACCAGACCGAGCCCAGGTCGTTCCCGCGGATCTTGACCGCCAGCATGCCGCCCTGCACGAAGCCGACGCCCAGGTACTCCTCGGTGAACCGGTCGTAGAGCGACTGGTTCGCGTAGACCAGGTCCTGGTGCGGGTCGGAGCGGCGCAGCCCGAACAGCCAGCCGTCCGCGATGAAGCCGCAGTTGAGGTTGACCGCGGGCACCAGCGGCCGGCCGCCGTCGGTGCCGCCGAGGAACCGCCGGTAGGAGACCGGCAGCTGGAAGCCGAGCTGCGACTCGAGCTGCAGCAGCGCCTCCTCGGGCACCGAGCCGGAGCGCTCGAAGGCCACCGGCTCGAGCATGCCCTCGTGCCACAGCCCGGTCTTCGACGGGTCGACCGCCAGCGTGGCGACGCCGCCGTGGTGCCGGAACGAGGCGCTCAGCTCGGCGGGCACCAGGTACAGCCGGCGGCTGCGCGCCTCGTGCACCCAGGTCCAGCCCTCAGGCGTGACCGTCGGCGGACGGCCCTGCTGCCACAGCGGGTCGCCGCCGGCCGAGCCGATCAGGTTCGCCGCGATCACGTCGGTGACCCGCACCTCGTCCACGGACAGGCCGGAGGGCGGGTCGGCGATCTCCACGGCGGCCCGCGCGTATACCGAGAAGTTCGGATAGCCGTGCAGGTCGACGTAGACGCCGCGCGGGTACTTGCGGTCCAGTTCCGGGTCGCTGAACTCGATGAGCCGGCCGGCGAACTGCCCGTTCGGTATCGCGGCGCGCGTCTGCGACCCCATGCCCGATCCTTGCGTCATGTTCTCCAGCCCTCTACCAGACCCTCACGTCCACCCGGACAGCCGACAGCGCGTTAACCAACGACAGTCGAACGGTACCCGTCCGGGCACTCGATAGGGTAGGCGGAAGCGCCTTCCCGGTGGATTTGGCACGATTGTGAAGGGGCTGTGAAGGCGCTGTGCAGAGTGCAGCGTGCGTGAATGCGCGCCCCCTGCGGCACTTTCCCATGACACAGCCACACGCCACAGCCACACGGCGCGGTTTCAGGGCCCCGCCGCACATGTCGGCCGGACTGCGTACCCTGGTAGGTAATCACCGCACCCCCTGTCCGCACCGGACTGGGGGTAGTTCGCGTGCCCGCCTCGCAGCGAGGAGCCCCCCATGCCTCTGCCCGGACTGCTCGGCCCCGTCGCGCAGGACGCCGCGATCGCCGCCGCCGTGCGCGTCGCCCGCGACGGCGACCGGCCCCGGCTCGACCTGACCGCCCCGCCGGGCATCCGGCCCTTCGCCCTGGCCGCGGTCGCCAGACAGGCCGGCCGCACGGTCCTGGCGGTGACCGCGACCGGCCGCGAGGCCGACGATCTGGCCGCCGCGCTGCGGGCGCTGCTGGGCTCCTCGGCCGTGGCCGAGTTCCCGGCCTGGGAGACCCTGCCGCATGAACGGCTCTCCCCGCGCTCCGACACGGTCGGCCGCCGCCTGGCCGTGCTGCGCCGCCTCACCCACCCGGGCACCGAGGGCGACGAGGTGCAGCCGAAGGTGGTCGTCGCGCCGATCCGCGCGGTGCTCCAGCCGCAGGTGGCCGGGCTCGGCGACCTGGAGCCGGTGCGGGTGACGGCGGGTCAGGAGATCGAGCTGGACCAGGTCGTGCGCCGCCTGGCCGACGCCGCGTACCTGCGCACCGACCTGGTCGAGAAGCGCGGCGACTTCGCGGTGCGCGGCGGCATCCTGGACGTCTTCCCGCCCACCGAGGAGCACCCGCTGCGGCTGGAGTTCTGGGGCGACCAGATCGAGGAGATCCGCTACTTCAAAGTGGCCGACCAGCGCTCCCTCGAGGTCTCCCAGCACGGGCTGTGGGCGCCGCCCTGCCGCGAGCTGCTGCTGACCGACATCGTGCGCAAGCGCGCACACGGCTTCGCCTCCGAGTTCCCCGCGCTGGCCGACGTTTTCGCGAAGATCGCCGAGGGCATCGCGGTCGAGGGCATGGAGTCGCTGGCCCCGGTCCTGGTGGACCGGATGGAGCTGCTGATCGATCTGCTGCCTGAGGGTACGCACATCGTCTCCTGTGACCCGGAGCGGATCAGGGCGCGCGCCGCCGACCTGGTGCGCACCTCGCAGGAGTTCCTGGACGCCTCGTGGGCCGCCGCGGCGATGGGCGCGGCCGCTCCGCTCGATCTGAACGCCGCCTCGCTCTGGTCGCTGGCCGACGTGCGTACGCGCGCCCGAGCGCTGAGCCTGCCCTGGTGGTCCGTCAGTCCGTTCGGCCTCGCCGACAACGAGCACGGTGTCGCCGACGAGACCCTGGCCGCGTTCGCCGAGCAGGCCCCGGCCGTGGACGACGCCGACTCGCCCGAGGGCACCTCGCTCGAGGACACCGTGCGCTCGGAAGCCGTCGCAGCCCCCGAGTACCGCGGCAACACCGCCGCCGCGCTCGCCGATGTGCGCACCTGGCTGCGCGACGGCTGGCGCGTGGTCCTGGTCACGGAGGGCCACGGACCGGCCGAACGGCTGGTCGAGCTGGCCAAGGCCGCGGACCTCGGCGCGCGGCTCGACGTCGACCTGGCCGAGGAGCCCGAGCCCGGCATCGTGCACGTCACGACCGGATCGATGGACCATGGTTTCGTCCTCGAACGCCTGCGCACCGCCGTGCTCACCGAGACCGACATCGCAGGGCAGCGTTCGTCGACCAAGGACATGCGCCGGATGCCCTCACGCCGTCGCAACATGGTCGATCCGCTGCAACTGCGGGCCGGCGACTACGTCGTGCACGAGGCGCACGGCGTCGGCCGCTACGCGGAGATGGTGCAGCGCACCGTCGCCGGGGCCACCCGCGAATACCTCGTCATCGAGTACGCGGCGTCGAAGCGCGGCCAGCCGGGCGACCGCCTCTTCGTGCCCACCGACCAGCTCGAGCAGGTCACCAAGTACGTCGGCGGCGAGTCCCCGACGCTGCACCGGCTCGGCGGGGCCGACTGGCACAAGGCCAAGAGCCGCGCCCGCAAGGCGGTCAAGGAGATCGCCGCGGACCTGATCAAGCTCTACTCGGCGCGCATGGCCGCACCCGGGCACGCCTTCGCCCAGGACACCCCCTGGCAGCGCGAGCTCGAGGACGCCTTCCCGTACGTCGAGACCCCGGACCAGCTCGCCTGCATCGACGAGGTCAAGGCGGACATGGAGAAGTCGGTGCCGATGGACCGGCTCATCTGCGGCGACGTCGGCTACGGCAAGACCGAGATCGCGGTGCGCGCGGCCTTCAAGGCGGTGCAGGACGGCAAGCAGGTCGCCGTCCTCGTGCCGACCACGCTGCTGGTCCAGCAGCACTTCTCCACCTTCGCCGAGCGCTACGCCCAGTTCCCGGTCAACATCAAGGCCCTGTCCCGGTTCCAGACCGACAAGGAGGCCGCCGAGGTGCTGCGCGGCCTGACCGACGGCACCGTGGACATCGTCATCGGCACGCACCGGCTCTTCTCCCGCGAGGCGAGATTCAAGGACCTCGGGCTGGTCATCGTGGACGAGGAGCAGCGCTTCGGCGTCGAGCACAAGGAGTACCT
>Ga0070714_100002253_pt1 | contig 14193 bp, 11 predicted proteins | sample LARL83metaG_FD_65450 | JGI IMG/M metagenome (GOLD analysis project Ga0070714, IMG submission 65450) | Corn, switchgrass and miscanthus rhizosphere microbial communities from Kellogg Biological Station, Michigan, USA - LAR L8-3 metaG | ecosystem: Host-associated > Plants > Roots > Rhizosphere ...
CCCTCACTGTGACGGCCGGTACCGGTGATCCCTATCCGGGAGCTGCTCGCCGGCCGCAGTAGGGGGAGCTGCAGGAGGTCGCGATGGCCGCGGATGTTGCCGGGCAGGAGTCAGTCCGATCCCGGCGGCCGGCCCCGTCCGGCGCCGTCCCTATCCTGGCGTCCAAGATCACGGTGCCGCGGGTGCCTGACTGGGCCGTGCCGCGCTCCCGGATCACCAGGCTGGTCGCCGAGGGGACGCGGTGGTGCCCGCTGACCGTGGTCACCGGCCCTGCGGGCGCCGGCAAGACGATGGCCCTGGCGTTGTGGGCGGCGGCCGAGCCGGGACCGGTGGCCTGGGTCTCGCTGGATGACTACGACAACCGGCCGGGCATGTTCTGGCCGTACGTCGCCGCCGCCCTGCGCCGGTCCGGGGTTGAGGTCCCGCTGGCGCTGCCGGCCGGCCGGGGGCGGGCGGTCGACCACGCTGTCCTGCTGCAGCTCGCGCTGGTCCTGGCCGCGCAGGACCCGCCGGTCACGCTGGTCCTGGACGATCTTCACCTGCTCACCGACGCCAGGGTGCTCGACGGGCTCGACTACATGCTCAGGAACGTGGGGCCGGGCCTGCGCCTGGTGGTCTCCTCGCGGATGGATCCGCTGCTGCCCCTGCACCGCTACCGGATGGCAGGCCAGCTGGCCGAGATCAGGGCCGGAGACCTGGCGTTCAGCGTTCCGGAAACCGGTGAGCTGGTGGCCCAGCACGGTGTCACGCTGTCCGCCGACGGGCTGGAGTGCCTGACTCAGCGGACCGAAGGCTGGGCGGCCGGGATCCGCCTGGCCGCGATCTCGATGAGCACCCATCCCGAGCCCGATCAGTTCGTCAAGGAACTGGTGTCCGAGGACAGCGCGGTGACTGGTTACCTCGTAGGAGAGGTGCTCAACGCCCAGCCGCCCGAGGTCAGGGACGTTCTGCTGAACACCAGCATCCTGGAGCACGTCAGCGCCGACGCCGCCAGCGAGCTGGCCGGGAACGAGCAAGCCGCCGAGATCCTGCCCGCCCTGGCCCGCGCGAACGCGTTCGTGCAGCCGATCGGGCGCGGCTGGTACCGCTACCACACGCTGTTCGCGGAGGTGCTCCGGCTCAAGCTGAGATACGAGCATCCGGACCGGATGCCCGGCCTGCACCGGCGGGCGGCCCGGTGGTGCGAGCAGAGGGGCTCGCTGACCGACGCGGTCGTGCATGCGGCCGAGGCTGGCGACTGGGCGCTGGCCGCCGACATGGTCATCAACGGGCTGGCCATCAGCGAGCTCATCGAGCCGCGGGGCAGCCAGGCCCTGACCAGCCAGTTGCGCCACCTGCCGCGCGGCCAGGCCTGGACCGGGCCCCAGCCCTACCTGGTCTCCGCCGCGCTCGCCCTGGCGGATGGCCGGGTCGCAGCCTGCGCCGCGGCGCTGGCCGAAGCGGAACGCGTGCCGTACTCCCTGACGGCCGGCCAGCAGGCCGCGGCCAGGCTGGCCGCGGCGCTGATCCGCCTCGCCGCCGCCCGGCGCACCGGGGATATCGGCGTTGCTGCGGCCGCCGCCGACGAGGCCGAGGCTCTGATCAGCGAGCTTCCTGGCGGCACCACCACCCGGCAGCTGCAGATCCGCGCGCGGGTGCTGGCCGGCCGGGGCGCGGTCGAACTCTGGAGAGGCCATCTCGGCGCGGCGGCCCAGGTCCTGGAGTCGGGGGTGGCCGCCGCCAGCGCCCCGGGCGCCGAGCACGAACGCGCCGACTGCCTCGGGCTTCTCGCGCTGGTGGAGGCGCTGCGCGGGCAGTTGCGCCGCGCCGCGCAGCTCGCCGCCCAGTCGACGGGGGCGCTCACCGCCGACGGACGGCGGCCGTCCGGACCCCGCCGCAGCCCCGGCGCCCTGGTCGCACTCGCCTGGGTGCACCTGGAACACAACGAGCCGCGCGACGCGCGCAAGATGCTCAAACAGGCCCGCGTGGCGCTGGAGGCGCGGCCGGACATGCTGGTCGCCGCGCTGGCCCAGCTGGTCACGGCCGGCACCAGCCTGGCTGAGGACCGCCCGGCCGTGACCGCGCAGGCCCTGGCCAGCGCGCGGTACGGATGGACGGTCCCGGCCTGGATCGAGCAGCGGCTGAACCTGGCCGAGTCGCGGGCCGCCCTGACGGCCGGTGACACCGAGGCCGCACTCGCCGCCGCCGAGCGGGCGGGCAAAGACGGCTCGCCGGAGGCAGCGGCCGCCCTCGCACACGCCTGGCACGCCATAGGGAACCCCGACAACGCCTGGAGCGCCCTGGCACCGGCCCTGGCGGCAGGCAGCGAGGTGCCGGAAAGCACCCGGGTGCAGGCGTGGCTCGCTCAGGCCCGGCTCAGCTACGCCGGTGGCGATCCGGCGCGGGGACGGCGGGCGCTCGCGTCCGCGCTGCGGCTCGCCGAGCCAGAGCGGCTCGGCTTGCCGTTCGCCCTGGAGCGCGGCTGGATCGATCCGGTGCTGCGGCACGACCCGGAACTGGCCCTGGCCTACCGGCACCTGGTCACGCCGGTCTCGCGCCACCAGCCGCCGGCCCTGCCCGGTGACCCCGCGCAGGCCGGGTTGCTCGTGCTCGAACCGCTCACCGAACGGGAACTGGAGGTCCTGCGGCACGTTTCGACGATGCTGAAGAACTCCGAGGTCGCGAGCGAGATGTATATCTCCGTCAACACCGTCAAGTCACACGTCAGGAGCATCTGCCGCAAGCTCGCCGCGACCCACCGGGGCGAGGCCGTCCGCCGGGCCCGCGAGCTCGAGCTGATCTGACCGTTCCCCGGCTCTGCCGCGGCGCGCGGCTTAGCCGTGCCCAGCGCGGCCGGATCCGCGCCGCCTAAGGTTGGGCTGAGGTGCTGCGCGGCTTCTGCCCGGGCCGCCTGCGGCCGACAGTGACCGGGAGCGGGAAGGGGTTGCCGCGTGGCTGAGCTGAACGCCGACGAGCAGGCGATCGTCGAAGTGGTCCGCGAGTTCGTGAACCGCGAGGTCAAGCCCGTCGTGCGGGACCTCGAGCACGCCAACACCTACCCAGAAAAGCTCATCGGCCAGATGAAGGAGCTCGGCGTGTTTGGCCTGGCCATCCCCGAGCCGTGGGGCGCCAGCGCGGTCAGCACGCCCTGCTATGCGCTGGTCACCGAGGAACTGGCCCGCGGCTGGATGACCCTGGCCGGCGCGATGGGCGGCCACACGGTCGTGGCCAAGCTGATCCTGGCCTTCGGCACCGCCGAGCAGCAGCAGCGCTACCTGCCGCGGATGGCCACGGGCGAGCTGCGCGCGGCCATGGCGCTGACCGAGCCGGGTGGCGGCTCTGACCTGCAGAACATGACCACCACCGCACGCCGGGTGAAGGGGGATGGTGGAGGGGGAATGGGGAGGGGGGCGGGGGACGGGGACTCGTACGTCATCAGCGGGGCCAAGACGTGGATCACCAACGCGCGGCGCTCCGGCCTGATCGCGCTGCTGTGCAAGACCGATCCCGCGGCCAAGCCCGCGCACACCGGGATCAGCATCATCCTGGTCGAGCCGGGGCCGGGTTTCGTGGTCTCCCGCGACCTGCCCAAGCTCGGCTACAAGGGCGTCGAGAGCTGCGAGCTCAGCTTCGACGGCCTGACCGTGCCGGCCACCGCCCTGCTCGGCGAGCGGGAGGGCGAGGGGTTCGCGCAGATGATGCGCGGCCTGGAGATCGGCCGGATCCAGGTCGCCGCCCGGGCGGTCGGGGTGGGCCGGGCCGCGCTGGAGGACTCGCTGCAGTACGCGCAGCAGCGTGAGTCGTTCGGCAAGCCGATCTGGCAGCACCAGTCCATCGGCAACTACCTCGCCGACATGGTGACGAAGCTGACCGCGGCGCGCCAGCTCGTCCTGCACGCGGCCCGCTGCTACGACGGCGGCGAGCGAGCCGACATGGAGGCGGGCATGGCCAAGCTGTTCGCCTCCGAGACCGCCATGCAGATCGCCCTGGACGCCGTCCGCATCCACGGCGGGTACGGGTACTCAACCGAGTTCGACGTCGAGCGCTACTTCAGGGACGCGCCGCTGATGATCGTCGGCGAGGGCACGAACGAGATCCAGCGCAACGTCATCGCCCGCCAGCTCATCAAGCGGAATTCGGTGGCGCCGTGACCGCGCCCGGAGAGGCGGCGCAGGGCACGGGGGAGGCGGCGCTCCCGCTGGCGGGGATCACGGTCGTCGCGCTGGAGCAGGCGGTCGCGGCGCCGTTCGCCACCCGCCAGCTCGCCGACCTCGGCGCCCGGGTCATCAAGGTCGAGCGGCCGGGCACCGGCGACTTCGCCCGCGGCTACGACCGGACCGTGCTCGGCCAGGCCAGCTACTTCGTGTGGCTGAACCGGGGCAAGGAGTCCGTGGAGCTCGACGTCAAGAGCGATGACGGGCGGGCCGCGCTGGCCGCCCTGCTGGCCCGGGCCGATGTCTTCGTGCAGAACCTGGCGCCCGGCGCCGCGGGCCGGCTCGGTCTCGGCGCGGCGGACCTGCGCGCCCGCTACCCGCGGCTGATCTGCTGCTCGGTCACCGGCTACGGCCCGGACGGGCCCTACCAGGACAAGAAGGCGTATGACCTGCTGATCCAGTGTGAGACCGGGCTGCTGTCGGTGACCGGAACCCCGGAGGAGCCGTGCAAGGCCGGCATCTCGGTGGCCGACATCGCCGCGGGCATGTACGCGTTCAGCGGCGTGCTCACGGCGCTGTACGAGCGCGAGCGGACCGGGCACGGGTCCAGCTTCGACGTGGCCCTGGTCGACGCCCTTGGCGAGTGGATGAGCCAGCCGGTCTACTACTCGGTCTACGGCGGCCAGCCGGCCCGGCGGACCGGCGCCCAGCACGCGTCGATCTCCCCGTACGGCCCCTACGCCGCCGGCGGCGGCCAGGTGTTCCTGGGCCTGCAGAACGACCGCGAGTGGGCCGTGCTCTGCGAACGGGTGCTGGGCCGGCCCGACCTGGTCAGCGACGAGCGGTTCCGCACCAACCCCGACCGGGTGGCCCACGACGCGGAGCTGACGTGCATCATCGAGTCCGCGCTCGCCGCGCTGACCCCCGATGAGGTCGCCGCCCGCCTGGATGAGGCCGGGATCGCCCACGCCCGGCTGCGCACCCCGGCGGAGTTCGCCAGGCACCCGCAGCTGGCGGCCAGGCACCGGTGGCGCGAGGTCGGCACCCCGGGCGGCCCGGTGCGGGCCCTGCTGCCGCCGGTGACCGTGCCCGGCCGCGAGGCCGCGATGGGGGCCGTGCCCGCGCTGGGCCAGCACACCGCCGCCGTGCTGGCCGAACTGCGCGACGGCCCCGCCCGGGACGGCGGCTGACCGCAGCCGCGCAGGGTCGCGCTACTGCGCTGGTATGACGCAACATCGCTCCGCAGCGTGACGACACGGTCCCGTTCCGCCGGGCAGACTGGCGGGCAGTGACTGATCTTGAGCCCGGCCCCACTCTGGACACCGCCACGGCCGTCACCACCCGCCGCCGGCGGGCCCTGGCGCGCACCCGGGTGGACTTCTGGCTGGACGCCACGATTCTGGTGGGCTTCATCCTGGCCTACAGCTTCGGGTTCACCGGGCCGGTCATCCACGAGTGGCTGGGCCTCGCACTCGGCCTGGTCCTGCTCGTGCACCTCACCCTGCACTGGGACTGGGTGGTCCGCACCACCCGCAGGCTGGTCACCCGCCGGGGCCGGGACCGGGTCATCTGGCTGGTCAACCTGGCCCTGCTGGCCGCCATGACCCTGTGCGTGGCGTCCGGGATCGTGATCTCCCGGGTGGCGATGCCCACCCTGGGGATCCTCACGGTCAGCACCCCGTTCTGGAACCGGCTGCACATCCTCACCGCGGAGATCACGCTGGGCCTGGTCCCGGTGCATGCCGCGCTGCGCTGGCGGTGGATCGTCTCGGTCGCGCGCCACCTCGTCACCCGCCGCCCGGGACGGCGGTCCCGGTGAAGTTCACCCGGCACCTCGCGGCGGCGCTGCTCGCCGTGACCGTGGTCGTCGCCCTGGGCGTGGCCTGGGAGCACAGCAGCGCAGCCCGGATGATCGCGCCATCCGTCCCCGCCCCCGGCGGGCCCGGGTTCCGCAAGCTCATCAAGGCGCCATCTGCCCCGGGCAGCCACGGCGACTTCCAGGTCATCCGGGGCCGCGGCGGGGTCAGGGTGGTCCACCCCCAGCCCGAGAGCGGCGGCCTGAACGTGTCCGACCTGCAGAACCTGACCAGGACCGCGGAGATCGAGGCCGCGATCGCCGCCGTGGTGGTGACGCTCAGCCTGATCCGGCGCAGCCAGCGCCGGGCCCGCACCCGGGCCCGGCTGCGCACGGCCGGCCAGGCCGCCGCGGCCGGGCCGCAGCCGGGACCAGAAACCGCGGACTAGGCCGCGCCGCCGAAGATCTACGGGACACGGCCTAGCTGACCGGCTCCAGGATGACGACCGGGATCTGCCGGCTCGTCTTCTGCTCGTACTCGGCGAACCCCGGGTAAGCGGCCTTCTGCGCGGACCAGATCTTCTCGCGCTCGCCGCCCTCGGCCACCCGCGCCTTGAGCTCGACGGTCCGGGTGCCGATCTCGGCGCTCACCTGCGGATGGGCCAGCAGATTGTGGTACCAGTCCGGGTTGTCCGGCGCGCCCCCCTTGGACGCGAACACGGCGTACCCGTCCGGCACCGTCTGGTACATCATCGGGTTCACGCGCTGCTGTCCGGTCTTCGCGCCCATGGTGTGCAGGAGCAGCAGCGGGGCGCCCTCGAACGGGCCGCCCACCTTGCCGTCGTTGGCCCGGAACTCTTCAATGATCTTGCTATTCCAGTCAGGCATCTCTCGTCTTCCTCCCGTCACCCTCAAGACGGGAGGCGGTGGGTTCATTCCCGGATACGGTACAGGTGGGGTGTGGCCCGCCCCCGGTTTCCCAGGGGCGGGCCCGCTTGGCCTGGCCGCGCTCAGCTGCGCGGGCGCAGGTGCAGGATGACGACCTCGTCGGTGCCGGATCCCGCGTTGTTGTTGGTGCCCGACGGCTGCCCGGTCTCGTACGGATTCTGCTGGGTCGGCCAGCCCACGAAGTGCTGTGAGTTGTACTCGAACCACTCCGACGCCGTCGTGATCGGGATCACCGGCAGGTTGTCGGCCACGTAGGTCTCGATCGGCACGAGATCGGCCGTCTGCTGCTCCACCGTGGAGTCACCGGCCAGCTTGGCCAGGGCCGCGTCGATATCGGGGTTCTTCAGCCGCTCGTAGTCGCCGGTGGCGTTGTTGCCCGAGGCGAGCGAGCTGTCCAGCCAGTTGTCGTACAGGTTGTACGGCGTCAGGCCGTTGTTCGACCAGTGCTCGCTGACCGAGAAGTCACCCGCGGCCACGGCGGCGTTCCAGGCGTTCACGGTCAGGCCCTGGAACGTCGCGTCGATCCCGGCGCTCTTCAGCTCCTGGGCCACGATCGACCCGACCTCGGCGTAGTCGGTGTACGCGGACGGGCTGATCAGCGTGACCGACACGGTCTTGCCGCCCTTCTGGAAGAAGCCGTTGGACCCCATGGTGAAGCCCGCCTGCTTCAGGATGTTCCTGGCCGCGGCCGCGTCGCCGGTGGCCTTGACGGTCTTCGACGAGACCGGCCCGCTCCAGGCGGAGAACGTGGGCAGCGTGATGCCGGTGGCGTTCAGCACCGGGTTCTCCAGCCCGGCCTCGCCCTCCGAGGCGAGCACGTTCCGGTTCACCGCCGTGCTGATCGCCTGCCGGACGGCCAGCTGGTTGGTCGGCCACCGGTTCAGGTTCGGCATCAGCGCGTTGGTGCTGCCCGGCGCCTCCCAGAAGTGGTGGTACGCGGGCGCTTTCTCCACGAACTGCTTCTGCAGCCCGGGGATGAAGTTGCCCGTCCAGTCGATCTGCCCGGAGAACAGCGCGTTCAGCGCCCCGGTGTTCGAGGTGTAGACCGGGAAGTAGACGTTCTGGACCCTGACCTGGGACGCCTGCCAGTAATGCGGGTTCTTGGTCAGCGTGAAGCCCTGCGGCGTGAAGCTCTTCAGCATGTAGGGCCCGGTGCCGACCGGCGTCGCGTCGGTGAACGTGGCCGGGTTGCCGGCGCTGCCCCAGACCGCCTTGGGCAGGATCGGCACGCCCGCGACCTGCTGCAGGTTGGTGTACTGCGGCGTCGGGAACGTGAGCGTGACCGTGTTGCCCGAGGCGCTGATGCTGGAGATCTTCAGCCCGGCCAGGTTGATCGCCGTGTTCTTCCGCACCAGGTCATAGGTGAACACCACGTCGGCCGGCGTCATCGCCGTGCCGTTGTTCCACTTCACGCCGGACCGGATTGTGAATGTGATCGACTTGCCGCCGTCGGCCCACTTGTAGGACGTGGCCAGCCACTTGTAGTACTTCGGCGGCGCGGCCAGGTCGAACTGGAGCAGCGGCTCGTAGATCAGCCCGGTCGCGCCCATGCCCTGCGGGGCCACCGTGGGCACGAACGGGTTGAAGTCCTGGGTGATCGCGCTCTCCGGGGAGCTCTCCATGACCAGCGTGCCCGATGCGCCCGACGCGCCGCCCGATGAGCTCGCCGAGCCCGAGCCGGAGCCCGACGAGCAGGCGCCGAGCCCGGCCGCGAGCAGGCCGGCCGCCGCGACCGCGAGGAGCCTGCTCGATCTCAGATGCGTAGTTGCCATCTCTGCCTTCCTGTGCTTCGAGGGATGGGGTATCCCGGCTGGTGTGTGCCGTGGCTAGGTCGTGCCGTCCCCACCTCCCTCCGGCCGGGCGAGAACGTCAGGCGCGGCGACGTCGAGCCGCCAGCACGCGGCCGCCCGGGCCGCGGAGATCGGCTGCAGCGCGGGGGCCTCGCGGCGGCACCGGTCGTCCGCATAGGGGCACCGGGGGCTGAACGGGCAGGCGCCGTCGGGCGGCGGGCCGGCCAGCCCGGGCCGCCCGGCGCGGTTCGCGCCGTTCCGCAGCGCGGTGCCGAGGTTGTCCGGGTCAGGTGCCGAGCTGACCAGGAGCTGGGTGTAGGGATGGGCCGGCCGCTGGGTCACGTCCTCGGCCGGCCCGCGCTCGACGATCTCCCCCGCGTACATGACCAGCACCTCGTCGGCGAAATACCGGGCCGACGCGATGTCGTGGGTGATGTAGAGCAGCGCGAGCCTGAACCGCTTCCGCAGGTCGTCCAGCAGGGCCAGCATCTCCAGCCGGATCGACACGTCCAGCATCGACACCGGCTCGTCGGCCAGCAGCACGCTCGGCTGGGCGGCCAGCGCCCGGGCGAACGAGACCCGCTGCCGCTGCCCGCCGGACAGCTCGTGCGGGTACTTGGCCAGGAAGTCCTCGGCGGGCGTGAGCCGCACCTGCTCCATCAGGGCCGCGGCCTGCTGCCGCACCTCGGCGGCGGACAGCGGCCCGCGGTGCAGCCGCAGCGGCCGCTCGACGTGGTAGCGCACGGTGTGCGCCGGGTTCAGCGAGGCGAACGGGTCCTGGAACACGAGCTGGACCTCGCTCTTGTAGCGGCGGAACGCCCGGTGGCCGGACAGCGCCACCGGCTGGCCGTTGAGCCGGACCGTCCCGGCCGACGGCCGCTCCTGCCCGGCCAGCAGCCTGGCCACGGTGGACTTGCCAGAACCGCTCTCGCCCACCAGCGCGACCACGGCGCCGCGGTGCAGGCTGAGCGAGACGTCGCGCACCGCGTGCAGGACCTGGTGACGGGCCAGCCGGTAGTCCTTGCCCAAAGACACCGCATCCATAACGCAATCGCCGCGCACCACGGCCGGATGCGTAATGGCCGGTGTTACCGCCGGGGGCTGTTCTGGCGCCGGCTGAGGGCGGTGGTCGTGTTCGCCGGTCACGGGGAAAGCTCCTCCGCGCTCGGCCGGCGGCCACCGGCGGGGCGGCGGGCCTGGCCGGGCCCGTCCGTCCTGTCGGGCAGAACGAACGGGCAGGCCGTTACGTGCCAGGGATCCGGGGACGAGGCGACGGGCTCGAGCCTCACCTCGATGCTGGCGCAGGCCTCGGTGCCCTCGGTGCAGCGGGGCAGGAACGGGCAGCCGGGCGGCGGGCGGCGCAGGTCGGGCGGGGAGCCGGGGATGCCGGCCAGGTCCCGGCGCGCGCCGCGCAGCGACGGGAACGAGCGCAGCAGCCGCTTGGTGTAGGGGTGCGCGGGCTCGTGCTGGATCTCGCCCGCGGTGCCGACCTCGAGCAGCTGGCCGGCGTACATCACCGCGATCCGGTCGGCCAGCTCGAGCAGCAGCGACAGGTCGTGGGTGATGAACAGGATCGCGAACCCGAGCCGCTCCTTCAGCTCGAGGATCTGGCCGAGGATCTCGCGCTGCACGACCACGTCGAGCGCGGTGGTCGGCTCGTCCATGATCACGACCTCGGGGTCGGTGGCCAGGGCCATGGCGATCATCACCCGCTGGCGCATGCCGCCGGAGAGCTCATGCGGGTAGGCCCGCAGCCGCGAGCGCGGGATGCCGACCAGGTCCAGCAGCGAGCCGGCCTTCCCGGCGGCCTCGCCCGCGGAGACGCGCAGGTGCGCGCGGATCACGTCGGTGAGCTGGTCGCGCACCCTGAGCACCGGGTTGAGCGCGTTCATCGCGCTCTGGAACACGATCGCGATCTCCCGCCAGCGCAGGCTCATCAGCTGGTCCGGGCTGAGCTGCAGGATGTCGGCGGGCGTGGCCATGCGGCGGCCCTGGTAGCGGACGCTGCCCCCGGTGATCAGCGCGGGCGGGCGCAGCAGCCGGCAGGCGCCGTAGGCGAGCGTGGACTTGCCGGAACCGCTCTCGCCCACGAGGCCGACGACTTCGCCGGCGTGCAGGTCGAGACTGACCCGGTCCACGGCCCGTACCGCCTGGCTGCCGCTGCCGTAGCTGACCGAGAGGTCGCGGATCGCGAGCACCGGGTCCGTGGCGCTCACCGCGGGTCACCGCCCCGAGCCCGGTCGTCCAGCAGCGAGCTGCGGGAGAACGAGTGCGCGAAGGCGGCCAGCCCGCTCCGGCGCGGCGGGGGCGCCTGCAGCACCGGTGTCGGGTCGGTGGGGCGCACCCGGCGCCCGCCGACCCGGCCGGCGCGGGCCGCGTCGCGCAGCCGCGGGTTGCCGAGCTCGTCCATCCCGGTGTTCAGCAGCACCAGGGCCGTGCCCATCAGCGCCACGGCCAGGCCGGGCGGCGCGAACCACCACCACGCCCCGAGCTGCAGCGCCTGCTGGCTCTGGGCCCAGTAGAGCATGGTGCCGAGGCTCCAGCTGGACAGGTTGGACAGGCCGATGAACGCGAGCGCGACCGAGGCCCCGATCGCGTACAGCACCGTGTTCACGAAGTTCGCCGCGATGAGGCTGACCTCGTTCGGGATGATCTCGAAGGCGATGATCCGCCAGGTGCTCTCGCCGGTCTCGCGGGACGCGGCGATAAAGTCGCGGCCGCGGATGGCCAGGGTCTGGGCCCGGATCACCCGCGCGCCCCAGGGCCAGCCGAGCCCGGCGAGCACGAGCACGGTCGCGGTCTGCCCGGTCTTCGGCAGGTAGCCGAGCAGGATGATCAGGAGCGGCAGCGCGGGGATGACCAGGAAGACGTTGGTGATGAGGGACAGCACTTCGTCCCACACCCCGCCGAGGACCGCGGCCGACACGCCGACGATGACCGACAGCGCGGTGGCGATCACGCCCACCAGCAGCGCGAGCTCGAGCGTCATCCGGATCCCGACCAGGAGCTGTGAGAGCACGTCCTGGCCGCTCTGGGTGGTGCCGAGCAGGTGCGCGGCGTCCGGCCGGTGCAGCGACAGGCTGAACGCGGGGTTCTGGTACGAGGGGTCGTAGGGCGTGACCAGCGGCCCGATGATAGCGGCCAGCACGAACAGCCCGAGCAGGACCGCGCCCGCCTTGGCCTTCAGCGGCAGCCGCCGCCACCGGCCCAGCTGGCGGGGCGGCGCGGCGGGCACGGCCGGGTCGGTGCTGACCGGCAGCGTGGCGGTCACCGGCCGGCCCCCTGGGCCCGGACCCGCGGATCGACGGCCACCAGCACCAGGTCGATGATCAGGTTGGCCAGCAGGACCGCGAACGTGATGACCAGGAAGATGGCCTGCATCAGCGGGAAGTCGTTCGACGTGACCGCGTTGAGCAGCAGCAGCCCGATGCCCGGGTAGGAGAAGACGATCTCCATGATGATGGCGCCGGACACCACGAACCCGAGGGCCAGGCCGAAGCCCTGCAGCTGGGGCAGGAGCGCGTTGCGGGCCGCGTAGCTGAGCACGACCCGGTGGCTGGGCAGGCCCTTGGCCTGGGCGGCCAGCACGTAGTCCTCACCGATCGTGGTGATCATGACGTTCCGCATCTGCAGCATCCAGCCCGCGAGCGACGTCAGCACGATCGTGAGCGCGGGCAGCAGCGAGTGGTAAAGCGCGCTGCTCGCGAACGCCCAGTTCCAGCCCGGGATCAGGCCGCCCGCATAGCCCTGGCCCAGCGGGAACAGGTGCACGGTGACGGCGAGCAGGGTGAGCATGATCAGGGCGAGGAAGAAGTACGGGATCGCCTGCAGGAACATCAGCCCGGGCAGCACCCGGTCCAGCCAGCCCCCGTGCCGCCAGCCGGCCAGGATGCCCAGCGCGGTGCCGACCAGGAACGCGATCACCGTGGCGGTGCCGACCAGGGTTAACGTCCAGGGGATCGTCTCGGCCAGCAGGGTCGACACCTGGGCCGGGTACTCGGCCACGTCGGTGCCGAAGTTGAAGTGGGCCACGTCGCCGAGGTAGGCCAGGTACTGGTGCCACAGTGAGCCGGGGTGGCCGACGCCGAGCATGGCCTCCAGCGCCCGGTAGGCGGCCGGCTGCAGGTTGGGGAACTTCGACATGATCGCCTGGACCGCATTCCCCGGCATCAGCCGCGGGATGAAGAAATTCAGCGTCAGCGCCACCCAGGCGGCGACCAGGTAGAAGCCGAGGCGGCGGAGGATGAACGGCATCGCCTGCTCCTAGCTGAGTGCGGCCGGCCGCGTGGGAAGGGTGTCCCGGGCCGCGCCGATCCAGGCGTCGGGACCACGAACGGTGAGCGGTTCGATCGGGCTGCGGGCCGCCGCGCCGGGCGGGCAGCCGCAGCTCCGGCGCAGCACCAGCTCGGTCGGCAGCAGCTCCACCCGGGGAGGCAGGTCCGGGCGCGCGATGCGGTCGAGCAGCCGGGCGCAGGACCGCTCGCCGAGCCGGCGCATGGGCTGGTGGACGGTGGTGAGCGTCGGGTCGATGATGCCCCCGAGAAAGATGTCATCGAAACCGGTCACGGCCACGTCCTCGGGAATCCGCACGCCGGCCCGGCCGAGCGCCTGCAGCACGCCGATCGCCATCTGGTCGTTGGCGCAGACCACGGCGTCGGGCAGCGCGCCGCCGGGCCTGGCCAGCAGGCCGGCCCCGGCCTCCTCGCCGCTCTGCACGCTGAACCGCCCGCTGAACGTGCCCACGAGCTGGCTGTCCGGGTGCGCCCGCAGCACGTCCCGCAGCGCGAGCCGCCGCTCCTTGGCGTCGGGGGCGGTGCGCGGCCCGTCGACGTGAAACAGCCGCCTCGCGCCGTGGGCCTCGACGAGGTGGCTCACCAGGGCGGAGGCGCCGGCCCGGTTGTCCGCGGTGACCACGTCGGCCGCGCGCTCCTCCGGGTCGCCGGCCACGACCACGACCGGCATGCGGCGGGCCAGGCGGGCCACGACCGAGGAGGGGACGATGCCTTCCCCGATCAGCAGGCCGTCGACCTTGCCCGACAGGGACAGCAGCCGGGGGATGTCGAGGTCGTTGGCCTCCCGCAGGTACGTGATCAGCAGCGACCAGTTGTGGTCGCGGATGCGGCCCTCCACGCCGCGCAGCACCTCGTCGTAAAACAGCAGGCTCATGCTCTCGATGTCGTACTGCCGCGGGGCCAGGCCGACGTGCTCAACGCAGACCAGGCCGATCACGTTCTTGCGGCGCCGGGACAGGCTCTGGGCCGCGCCGTTGGGCACGTAGCCCAGCTGCTCGATCACCCGCAGCACCCGCTGCCTGGTGCTGTCGCGCACCTTGTCCAGGCCGTGCACCACCCGGGACACGGTCGCGGTGGACACGTCGGCCACCCGCGCCACGTCATACAGCGTGACGCTGTGTTGGCCCGGGGGGGACACAGTGCCCCCCGGGGACACCCCAGACCCCGATGGCCCAGGACCCCCCCGCGTGCTGTCCTCGCCCCGGGGGGACGACCCCCCCAGACCCCCCCGCGCC
>Ga0070714_100002255_pt1 | contig 14190 bp, 8 predicted proteins | sample LARL83metaG_FD_65450 | JGI IMG/M metagenome (GOLD analysis project Ga0070714, IMG submission 65450) | Corn, switchgrass and miscanthus rhizosphere microbial communities from Kellogg Biological Station, Michigan, USA - LAR L8-3 metaG | ecosystem: Host-associated > Plants > Roots > Rhizosphere ...
GCAACACGCTTGACCTCAAGGTCTTCATCCACAAAGTGCACATGGGGGCGAATCTTCCCAGCGTCAAGGCTGGCAAGCCGTATCAGATCATCGGATTCAATCAGGGCGTCAGCGACTGGTCGGACGTAGTGTTTCCGGCCAACCCCGGCGACCCGCGGACCTGCCAAACCTGCCACCAGCAAAATACCGGCGCCAAGCAGGCCACCGCATTCATGTCACCGAGCCGAGCGGCGTGCGGCGCCTGCCATGACAATGTCAATTTCGCCACCGGCGAGAATCACGTCAATCTTCCGCAAATTAACGACAACCAGTGCAACAACTGCCACACTCCTCAGGGCGAGCTGCCTTTTGACGCATCCATCATGGGTGGGCACACCAATCCCACACAATACTCGGGGCTGCCCGGAATCGTCATCAACATTCTGAAGGTGGATAACGGCTCAGCAGGAAGTAAGCCGGCCATCACGTTCACACTCAAAGAAACCGGAGGAAATCCGCTACCGGCCAGCAGTCTGGTTGGCGGTCAGAATCGCTTGGCGGCTGTAATGGCGGGCCCAACCACCGACTACGGCTATACCAGCTTCGGTTCCGACGTTACCACCAATGGCTACGTTTCCGAGGATGCCACCAAGGCGACTTGCAGCACGGATGGGACTTGTATATACCAGTTCCTGCATGCCATTCCGGCGGACGCAAAAGGTACGTTCTCGATCGGCATGGAAGGACGGCGTGGATTCACGATCAACGCCGACACCAACGCCGCTGTGGTTACCGAGTATGGCGCCGTCAACAAGGTCTTCGATTTCTCGGTGGATGGATCTCCCCTTCAACATCGCCGCCAGGTCGTGGACATTTCAAAATGCAACGCCTGCCACGTAACACTTTCGGTGCATGGAGAGAATCGCAACCAGATCCAGATGTGCGTGTTGTGCCACAATCCGTCCGAGACGGACGTAGCCCGGCGGCCATCGGCGGTGAACCCGGATGACAAGAACGCTCCGCCACAGTCGGTAAACTTCTCTCTCATGATCCACAAGATCCACGATGGAGCCGGTCTGGAGGCCAAAGGGCAGCCGCCGTTCACAGTCGTCGGATTCGGCGGAAGCCACAACGACTTCTCGGGTGTCACCTTCCCAGCTTTCAGCCCCGCTGGCGGAGTCGGCAACGTACAAAGTTGCGATATGTGTCACGTCAACGGGTCTGAGGAGAACTTGCCGGTGGGCCTGAACGATGTCAGGACGCCGAATAGTCTACTCACCACTACGCCCGCCACTACGGCAGCCTGCATGGCCTGCCATGCGACCAAGGGTGAACTGTCTCACGCGGTAGCCAATACCACGCAGTTCGGCGAAAGCTGCGCGGCGTGTCATGGAGCCGGCGCCGAATTCGCTCCTGATAAGGTCCATGCTCAATAACTCCTCCAGGGGGGGAAGCGGAGCTCTCGCGGGTATCGTGATCTTGGCCTCGGGCCTCGCGATATCCGCGCAGGAGCCTGCCAAGCCTCCCGATGCCACCAAATCCGCGGAGCCTGCGAAACCGGCGGAGCCTGCCAAGCCCGCGGATTATGTCGGTTCGGATACTTGTAAGGTCTGTCATGAAGAGATCTACAACAACTTTCAGAAGACTCCTCACTTCGCGGTAGAGACCGGCGCGCGCAAAGGTTGGGAACAGAAAAGCTGCGAATCCTGCCACGGTCCCGGCTCTAAACACGCTGAATCGGTGTCGGCCGATGACATTCGCAACCCGGCCAAGCTTCCGGCAGGTCAAGTGGATCGCACCTGTCTCGGCTGCCATTTGAATCAGCGCACGTCCGGCGGCCGTATCGCCACCGGACACGCCAAGGATCAAGTGGCCTGCACTACCTGTCATTTCGTGCACGGAGCCGGCGGCGCCAAACTGGTGGAACACAAGAAATCGGAAATCAACGCCAAGTGCGCCAGTTGTCATGTGTCCCAGTGGGCGGCGTTCAATCGGCCGTACAAGCATCGGCTGCCCGAAGGAGCGATGTCGTGCGTGGACTGCCACAATCCACACGCCACTTTCCGCGCCGACAGTATGAAGGCTTCGTTCGGCAACGAGCCGGGCTGCCTGCAATGCCATAGCGACAAGCGCGGCCCGTTCGTCTTCGAGCATCCTCCGATGCGGCTGGAAGGCTGCGGAGCGTGCCACGAACCGCATGGATCGGCGAACCCTCGCATGCTGGTGCGTCACCAGGTCCGGGACGTCTGCCTGGAGTGCCATGCCAACCTGCCGATCCCTGTCTCCACGAAATTCGGGACCGGCAAGGCTGTCATCGGCGGCGTGCCTCCGGCCTTGCATGATCTTCGGACCGCGCGCTTCCAAAACTGCACGATATGCCACATGAAGGTTCATGGGTCATATGTGGATCGGACGTTCTTCCGATGAGATACCTCGCGGCCGCTCTAATCATCGTTTCGCTGGCGGCGCAGGACTCACCCAAGCCTGCCGAGCCTGCGACCGCGGCGCCCACCACACCCGCTGCTCCCGCAACTACCGCCAAGCCGGCCGGTGAGAACTGGCTCGAAGGCAGCTTCGAAGTAGGCTATCGCTGGATTCCCAACGTCAGTGGAAATTTCGATGCCTATCGGAGCGTCGTTAATCTCGGCGAAGGTCTAAAACTGCTGGATGCGGATTTCACTCTGCGCGATCCGAAGAAGCGAGTATTCGACCGCGCCGATGTGCACGCCACCTCCTGGGGCGGCGATCCTTACAACACGCTGCGCGTCGACATTCAAAAGGACGCGTGGTACCGGCTGACGGCCGATTATCGAAACATTGCATATTTCAACTTTCTTCCGTCCTACGCCGATCCGACCATCAACCAGGGCCTGCTGCTGGATCAAAATTCCTTTGACACCGCGATCCGCACCACCAGCGTACAACTCGATTTGCTGCCGAAGAAATGGATCACACCTTACCTGGGCTTCGGGCGAAACACGGATTTCGGGCGCGGTATCACCGTGTTTCACACCGATCGCAACGAGTATCCGGTGGCGAGCCTCTATTCGGACCAGACCGATAACTTCCGCGGCGGCGTGCGCATGGAATTGGGCCGCTACCACGTGACGCTGGAGCAGGGCGGGACAACGTTCAAGGATGATCAGGGCGCGTCCGACGTCACGCTGAATCCCGGAAACTCCACCGGCCTTTTTCTCGGACGAACGCTGCCGCTCAGCGCGCTTTCTGAGCTTTACCGGGTGCGTGGCGATTCGATTTATTCCAAAGTATTGCTGGCCGCCAACCCGTATTCGTGGATGAGCATCTCCGGCGACTTCACCTATTCCAAGCCCCGCACCGATGTCAACTACACCAATTCCGCCAATGGCACGTTCTATTTGCAGCGGATTTTGCAGTTCTACAGCACAGGTCGCGATGTGCTGTCGGGCGATGCCAACATGCCGCATACTTCGGCCAACGTGACCGTAGAGCTGCGGCCTTTTGAGCGCTTGCGGATCGTCGAGTATTGGATGACGGACCGCTTTCACAATGCATCCAGTGCTCTGCTGGCGGAAAACTTCTTGCTGGGTGGGGCTACTTTAACCGACAGCCAGATAGCCAACGACCGGCTGATCCTGAATTACAACCAGCAGGAAATCGACGCTTACTATGATGTGACTTCGAAGCTCACCGTGCGCGGCGGTTATCGCTATGAGTGGGGCGACACGCAGGTGCGCGCCCCGATATTGACCGGCCAGAATCTCGAATCCGCCAACCTGCGCCGCAATATCGGAATCGCTGGCTTCAACTATCGCATGGGACAGAAATTTCGCGTTACAGCCGATGCGGAAGGTTCCAGCTCAGGCGCAACCTATTTCCGCACCAGCTTGCAAAATTACGAGAAGGCTCACGTCCGGGCCAGTTACGATCTGTTATCCAACTTGCGCGTGGCTGCCGATTTCAGCCTGCTCAACAACAGCAATCCCGATCCCAGCGTGCGGCTGGACTTCTCGAGCAAAGTGGAATCGGCTTCCGTGTTTTGGACGCCGAATGGCGCCAAGTGGGCCAACGTGCTGCTCGACTATTCCCGGTCGGCAGTACAATCCAGCATTCTGTATCTGGTTCCGCAAGTGCTCGCGCCCGCGACTTCCACCTATCGCGAGAATGCGCACTCTTTCACGATGGTGACCGGTATCAAGTGGTTCAGTTTCGGAGGATCGCTGTTCCTTTCTACCGGCAGCCGTCCGACCAATTACTATCAACCCCTCGCCCGGGTCTCAATTCCGCTTCACAAGCATGTGCAGTGGAACACGGAGTGGCGTTGGTACTCGATGTCGGAGGCGTTCTTCCTGTTCGAGAATTTCCGCAGCAATCAGGTTATGACTAGCCTGCGGTTCACGCGCTGACCGGTTCTGGCTCGGCTGATACCACCTTCACTTCCATAACAGGAGGCTTGTTGAGCGTATGCTTCAGAAAACAGGCGTCCACGGCTCGCAGAATGCCGTCGCGATGGCGCTGGTTGAGACCCGGAGCGACGACGTCGAACTGCAGCGAGACGATCCGTGCCGGCTTATCGCCTTTTTCACCCCTCACGTGGATCTCGAGCCCTTCCTCGGGCAAGCCGCGTGCGCGAAGATACTCAGCAGCGTAATAAGCCGCACAGGCGCCCAGCGAACTCAAGAACAGCTCGGGAGGCGCCATGGCCGAATCGACGCCGCCATTATCAACTGGTTGATCCGAGAGGACCTTATGGCCGCGCGTTGTCATCTCGAACTTCTTCGCGCCAAGGCACCGAACCTTAATTTCCATAGAGACACACTCCCGTCATTCACGTGCATGCCGACTACCATTTATCTGGGTCCTAAGATGGTATTAAGGCTGCTTTAAAGGAGCGAATATGGATTCGGCTCTAGCCGTTCACCGGCTGCATTTCGCCTTCACCATCACTTTCCACTATCTATTCCCGCAGCTCACCATGGGGCTGGCGCTGCTGATCGTCATCTTGAAGACGCTCGCGCTCCAGACCGCCAATGACCATTACAATCAAGCCGCTCGCTTCTGGGTCAAAATCTTTGCAATCAATTTCGCGATGGGCGTAGTCACCGGCATTCCGATGGAATTTCAGTTCGGCACCAATTGGGCGCGCTTTTCCAAAGATGCCGGCGGAGTGATCGGCCAGACGCTTGCGATGGAAGGTGTCTATTCGTTCTTTCTCGAATCGACGTTCCTGGGCCTATTCGTTTATGGCGAGAAGCGGCTAAGCCCGAAGCTGCACTGGGTATCGGCATTCTTAGTTTTCGTGGGCTCTTGGCTGTCGGGATTCTTCATCATCGCCACCGACGCCTGGATGCAGCATCCCGTGGGATACAAGCTCGGGCCAAACAACCAATTTGTGCTCGATCGTTTCTCGGACTTGATCTTGAATCCCTGGACGCTGTGGCAGTACCTGCACAACATGACCGCCGCGGTGGTGACGGGCAGCTTTGTGATGGCGTCGATCGGCGCGTTCTATTTACTCACCGGCCGCTTCATCGAGCATGCGCGGATTTTCGTGAGAGTCGGCGTGATCGCGGGAACGGCGGCGATGATCCTCATGCTCTTTCCAACTGGCGATGGCCAGGGACGAATGGTTGCCGATCACCAGCCCGTAACGCTGGCCGCTATGGAAGGGCTGTTTGACACCAGCGCAGGCGCGCCGATCGTGTTGGTCGGGCAGCCCGATACCGACAATCTCAAATTGGACAATCCGATCGTAGTACCGAAGGCTTTGAGCTTCCTGACCTATCGCCGCTGGGAAGCGGAAGTCAAGGGTCTCAACGATTTTCCGCGTGACCAATGGCCCGACAACATCCCGCTGCTCTATTACAGCTATCACGTTATGGTCGGACTCGGAACGCTGCTGATCGCGCTGACGTTTATGTGCGCTTGGTCATTGTGGCGCGGCCGGCTCTACGGGAATTGCGCACTGCTGTGGGCCCTCATGCTGGCGCTGCCGTTCCCCTACATCGCGACCACGGCCGGCTGGATGACCGCGGAGTTAGGGCGCCAACCGTGGCTGATCTACGGCGTGATGCGAACCTCCCAAGGTTTTTCCTCGCGCGTCTCGGCGGGCAATGGGCTCTTCACCCTGATCGGATTCATGGGATTGTACCTGCTGCTCGGAATTCTGTTCTTGTTCCTGGTTCATCGCGAGATCGATCATGGACCGGCACGCGAAGCAGCAGTGCCAGAGCCGGGAGGCGCCCAATGATCGAAATCGTATGGCTTTGCTTGGTTGCGATCATGATCGCGGGTTACGTGGTGCTGGACGGCTTCGATCTCGGCGCCGGGATCATCCATCTATTTGTCGCGCGAACTGAGCAAGAGCGCCAGCGCGTGCTGCGCTCCATCGGCCCCGTGTGGGACGGCAACGAGGTCTGGCTACTGGCCGGAGGCGGAACGCTCTACTTTGCGTTCCCTGCCCTGTACGCCGCTGCGTTCAGCGGATTTTATCTGGCATTGATGATGGTTCTGTGGTTGTTGATTTTACGCGGAATCGCTATCGAACTGCGCAGCCATATCGAGAGCCCGCTGTGGAGACCATTCTGGGACCTGATCTTCGGCGGATCGAGCGCGGTTCTGGCCTTACTCTATGGCGCCGCACTCGGCAACGTAGTGCGCGGCGTTCCTCTGGACTCGGACGGATTCTTCTTCATTCCGTTGTGGACCAACCTCCAGCCCTTCTCTGAGGTCGGCATCGTAGATTGGTACACGCTGCTGATCGGCGCCGCGGCGTTCGCCGCGCTGGCTCTGCATGGCAGCTATTGGGTGGCTTTGAAAACGGAAGGGGATTTACAAGAACGCTCGCTCCAGTTCGCCTCGCGACTCTGGTGGGCTGTGGTAGTTCTCACCGTAATCATCACAATCGTGAGTTTTCGGATGCAGCCAAACATCCTCAAGGAATTCTCGGCGTATAAGTGGGGCTACGTTTTTCCTCTGCTCGCCTTCGCGGGCCTGGCGGGGATGCGGTTCTGGAGCGCGCGGGAGGCTGATCTAACGGCCTTTCTCAGCTCGTGTTTGTACCTGATCGGAATGCTGACCAGCGCGGTGTTCGGTTTGTTCCCCTACGTGCTGCCGTCCAATAGCTCATTGGATGCCGGGCTGACCGTGACCAACGCGGCCGCCGCCGAATACGGCTTGTACATCGGCCTGGCTTGGTGGATTCCGGGCATGGCGCTGGCTTTGCTGTATTCGGTCTTTGTGTATCGCCACTTCAGAGGCAAAGTCGCATAATAGAGTTGATGCGGCCGGTGATTCTTATCCTGCTGATCGCTTCTACTGCAATGGCGCAGTATGTGATCGATCCGGTCCGAGCAGCCAAGGTCTGGGCTTCGCATGCCGACGACCGGCCGCTGCACTGCGAAGTGATTCCAGTTCCGGCGCGCTTAAGCTTCAGCTTTCGCTTCCAGACCGGCTATGTGGTGCGGATGCCGCTGAAGCAGTACACTGGCGCGGGACATCGTTGGAACGTCCTGATGCGAATCACGCCGAGTGGCGGCAGTGAACCGTTCTACTTTGGAAGTTACACCCGCCTCCGCAATGTTCCTAAGACCAACGCGCAAGGTGAACTAGGTGGAGTCTACCAGGTGGGCGAAGGACGCTACACGGTGGACTGGATGTTGGCCGACGACCAAAATCGCGTGTGCCGCAAGAGCTGGAAAATAGAAGCCAAGCTGGATGCCAGGGAACGCGGTTTGAAATTAGGGATGGCCGCGAACACGGTTGCTCCTCTCACCTTCCGGCGCTGGTCGCCTCAGAACGACGACCGTGACGTTCATCCGATCGGCCGTCTCACGGTGCTTTTGCACGCCGCGCCATTGTATCCACGCTCCATGAGATTCCGAGCGCAGGACCGCCTGTTGTTGGTCAGCTCGCTCGCCTCGCTATTGGAAGCTTTGCCGGCGCGATCGGTACGGGTGGTGGTTTTCAATCTGGACCAGCAGAAGGAACTGTTTCGTCAGGATGACTTGACGCCGGACGCGTTCGATCAAGTGGCGCAATCCACTAGCAATTTGCAGCTTCAGTTGGTGGACTACCGCGTGCTCCAGAACCGGCGCGGCCACATCAGTCTGCTGGCGGATCTGATCAATCAGGAACTCGGGGCAACCGAACCATCCGACAAAGTGATATTCCTCGGTCCGACGTCGCGCTTCTACGACAAGTTCCCGGAAGCCGCCCTCGAACAGCCTGCCGCCACTACGCCCCAATTCTTCTATTTCCAATACAAGCCCTACTTCGGACGCGAGGCGGATTTTCCCGACTCAGTTGCGATGGCGATCAAGAAGGTGAAGGGCAAGACCATGCCGATCCACACTCCGGATGAATTCGCGCGTGCGATTCGAGAGGTAGGGACGCAGGTGGGCACCCGCAACTAGCGAACGGCGGGCGTAGGGGCAATCACTTTCAGCTTTTCGAGTAGCTTCCAGATATCGATTGCCGCGCCAAAGCGGTAGAAATCCCGATTGACCCCTTGGGTGGTCAGTATCCTGGCTTTCGCGAGTACCGTCGGGTCGAAGACTACCGTTTGAAGAAATGGCGACAAGCCGGGGTCGAGGTCGGAAGGCGGATGATTCATTTTTGCGATCACAGTAATAAAGAAGTGCAGGAAGTTGATTTTTTCCGACGGAAAAGAGAAGAATCCGTCCACGCGGATGGTGGGTACGATGCCGGGCCGTGAACCGGCTGCATCATGGCCGAACAGCATGTCGATGGTGGTGGGCGCGATGTTGAGCAGGTGATCGCGGTCGTCGAAATAAAATGTTTTCCATCGGAAACCCCCGTAGTATTGGCCTGGGTAGGTGGAGGAATCGGTTGGCCGGATGACCCCGTAATACTGGGGCGAGGTGTCCGGTAATCGAACATCTTTGTAGAGCGTGACGGGCGTGCCATTGTCGAAGGCGGACGTGATTCCGGCGGCGGCGATCGTGTGCAGCGCAAATCTTTCGCGGGTGCCGCCGATGCTGAAGTGCGCGTCAGCCGTTTCGGCAAGCCGATATTCCAGACCGCCCAACAATTCCATGGCCTGCGTGACGTCGGTGAGTTTTGCATTCTGAATCGCGCTGTTGAATGCCTGGATGGCGTTAGCTATAGAGCTGTCGAACTGCTGCGGAGCGCTAGTGATTCGGAAATTCGACCAAAAGCGCAGCCGGCGTCCGTAGAAATCGTCGTAACCGGCGGTCTGGGAATGATGGCGGTAAGGGAAAGGGAAATTTACACCCAGATCGATGAATAAGCGAAAAATGCGATCCGATCCACTGGCCTGCCCTTGCTCTACCCCCACTACCGAATGCCAGACCATCCCCAACGGACATCCGATGGCAACGTTGGCTTCAGAATAGTCGTTGGCGTTGAATGGATTCTGACCGCGAAACGTCCACACTTCCTCGCGGCACGAAGACGGATCCACCGGAGTCTGCAGTTGGCTGCTCGGTCCTGGCAGGGAACGCAAGTGGGAGACCGGAGCCGATATGCTCCAGTTGACGCTCGAAGCGGGTTGCGTCGTCAGGCTAACGAGTTCGTGAGGAGTTACACGATCGGGCACCGCCGAGACGGAAAATGACGACCAATCGAAAGTCCGGCTCACGCTGCTGTGGCCGCTGGGCGATGCGATCGAGCCTTCTATCTCGCAGTGCTGCGTTCCATTTCCTTCCGGCGGTGAAACGGCGATCGGATTTCCAGAAGCCGGAACAGTGCAACCGCCCGCGATCACGTTCCAGGCCGGAGTAGCGCCGTTGGTGCCACTGGCAGTCAGAATGGCGCTTTGTCCCGGTCCAAGACGCTGGCGGTCGGCCTCGATGGCGAAAGGAGTCGCGGCTAGAGAGCAGGAGATACAGAGCGTGAAAGGAAAGAGCATGACGGTGCCGTGAATCGCCTTTTGCATGGCTTCATCATAGGCACGAGGGTTTCAAATCTTGAACGGTGCGTTGGAAGTCGGTACTGCTTAAAGTGGTCAGGTAGCGGGAGTTGTCCGGCGGCAAATTCTTTGCAAAGTTTGTGACCGGGGCTCCGGCGACGTCTACTGAGATGGAATGATCGGCCGGGCAGCCGCAGGGATGATCGGCTGGATGCACAGACGCTGGCAAGAGTGGACCTGCAGCTGCTGCGGCCGATCCAGCACGCATCGAGATGCGTGGCGATTCTATGCGTAAGAATCGTGGCGGGTTGAAAAAGCGAGCTCTGGAAACCAGCGCCCCGTACTATGCTAATCGTGCTTCGAAATGAGAGCGAGCACGCCTTACTTCATCGGCAGATGCGCCCGCGCGAACAGACTCCTCATCCAGTGCAGTCGCAAGTGCAGGCACCTTGCTTAAGATTTTAGTTAAGTCCGACGGGTCGACATGCTCATTCTTGAATGGTGAGAACCGTACAGACACCGTTCGTTCCACTTCGACAGAGTCAGCCACCTGGAGCAACAACTTCAGCAGCGGCTCGATGTCGGCAAAATGCATTATTTGTTCCAGCCTCTCCGGCCGCGATGATTCGCAAACTAAGGAATTTAAATCAACGGGCCCGAGATTTTTCCGGAAAGCCTTGAAGGGAACAGTAGATCCTGATCCGACGGTTATCAACATGAACGAGTCCCTTCGCCGGGAAGGGGACGCGGTCGGAGGAAAGCAAAAATCCAATCGGAATCGTCGTTCCCCGAACTGCCCAACTAAGACTGAAGAAGTTACTTTTCGATCCCGCTGAAGGCAGGCACGGCCCTACGAACGATCCGCCGTCGATACCAACTTCGAATAGAGACGCATCCAACAGCGAATAAGACCGACGCCGCCGCGATCAATACTTTGACCGTGAGCGGCATAGTGTCGGTCGGCATATAGATATTTATTCTAAGAATGAAGACTAGCGCCGAACAACCGTCAACCACCCGACGATCAGGCTGAGCCCAAAAGCACTCCCATCACGTTCTGCCGGGCCCACGATTAAGCCGCAGCGAGAGAGACCGCGCTTCGGATCGGCTTCTGCAGAATTAGAGTTCGGCTTCGCAGCGAATCCCCAATGCCCAGCTTAAAATCGTGTCGTCATGGGAGTTGCCTGCCAGTAAATTTTTTCCGACCTTTGTGATCGAACTGGGCCGCCCGCAGCTCTCCCTCTGTCGGAACAGGGTACGCTATAAGAGTATGGATGGAGTTCAGGTCACTCTTTCAGCTGAACTACTGGAGGCAGCCGGCATGAATCCTGCTGACGCCTCCAAGGATGCAACCATGCTCCTCACGCTCGAACTCTATCGCGAGAATAAAGTATCGCTGGGACGCGCGGCAGAATTGTGCCAAACGTCGGTTGAGGCGTTTATGGCCTTCGCCGGCAGCCACGAAGTGCCAATACAATACAGCCTCTCGGATCTGGAAGACGACCGACACACACTTGAACGCTTCGGCTTGTGATCGTCGTTTCGGATTCGTCTCGCCTCATCACTCTCGCCCGCGCCCAACAACTTAATCTTCTCCGTGAGTTCTACGGCCAAATAACAATTCCAGATGAAGTTCACAGCGAAGTCATCATTGCAGGCGCCGGTTTGCTGGGGCCGAGGAGGTTCGGACAGCCTCTTGGATTCAGGTCCAAGTGACGCCAGTGCCTCACATCGGGGTGAAGGCAGCATGTACCGGACTGGGAGCCGGCGAACGAAGCGCGATATATCTGGCATTGGCCGTCAAAGCCGATATCATTCTCATAGATGAACAGCGGGCTAGGCGTGCCGCGAAGAGTACCGGCCTAATGGTCGCGGGTTCAATATCGATCCTGGAACGTGGAGCACAGCTCAAGAAGGTCGCCGACCTGAGGTCAGCCTACCAAAGCCTGCTCGATCAAGGAATACGCTTTGATCAAAAACTATTGGAAGACAGCCTTGCAAAATTGGGCCTTGCGAAGCTGAAACCGTGAGCTCCAAATTGCTGGGCGCTATCGCAGCATCAACTCTGCTTCCAGGGACTCGCTATCGGCGCCCTGGTGCAGTTGGAACCCAAGCTTCTGAAATACCTTTTGCATGGGCCGGTTTTCGAAAAGGACAGTCGCGGTAATGCGATCCAGTTTCTCGTCGCGGGCGAAGTCCACCAACTGACCGACGACTGCAGTTCCGATGCCCCGCTTCTGAAAGCGATCGCTCACGATCACCGCCAGTTCGGCCTCCTCGGAAGTGTGCGACTTCACCAGCCTGCCGACGGCTACGATCTCGCGCGCCCCAGTACTGGGATCATGGCTCTCGGCCACAAACGCCATTTGACGATCGTAGTCGATGAAGCACATGCGCGTGAGGCGCTCGTGCTCGGTGCGCTGCTCGAGCTTCATCCAGTGAAAGTAGCGCATGTAGACGCTCCGTTCGGAAAGCGTGTGGTGAAAATTCACCAGCAGTGGTTCGTCTTCGGGGCGAATGGGCCGAATGTCGATCTCGGTGCCGTCATCGAGCGGAAGACGCTTTTCGTAGCGCGTGGGATAGGGCCGGATGGCCAGGCGCGGCAGATCCGACTTGTCGGTATTCTTTGGGTAGACAACAACCCTGGCATCGAGTGCCAGCAGCCGCTCCGGGGAGGCCAGCAGCGGATTGATATCGATCTCTTTGATCCAGCGCTGCTCGGTGACGAGACGGCTGAATTTTACCAGCAGCTCCTGCAAGGCGAGCAGATTGATCGGCTTTCTCCCACGCACACCTTTCAGAGCTTTGAAAATCTTGGTCTGCTCGATGAAGCGGCGCGCCAGTGTGGTATTGAGCGGAGGCAGTGAGAGCGCTCGATCCTGGAAAACTTCGACTAATTGGCCGCCGGCTCCAAACAACAGCACTGGACCGAATTGCGAATCAATGCTGCTGCCCAGAATCAGCTCATAACCCTCGGTCGAGATCATGGGCTGAACGCTGACTCCGTCGAAGTGGCCCGGACCTGCCTTTTCGGTGACCGCGGCTTGAATGGAACGATAAGCCTCGCGCACGGCGTCTTCATGCGCCAGGTTCAACTTCACGCCGCCCACGTCGGTCTTGTGCGTGATGGTTAGGGAGTTGAGTTTCAGCACCACGGGAAAACCGATTTCTTTCGCGGCCGCTACTGCTTCGTCCTCAGTTACAGCGATCTTCGTCTCGACCACCGGGATGCCGTAGGCCTTGAGCACTTGCTTAGATTCGAATTCGGTAAGGATGGCACGGTCCCAAGCACGCGCAGCGTCGATGATCTGGGCGGCTCCAGTGGGGTCAATCTCATCGGCACTGGTGAGAGCCGGAGTTTCGTACAATGCGCGCAGGTTATAGCTGTATTTCCACATGTAATGAAAGGCCGTCACCGCGGTATCGGGGAATGGAAACGTGGGAATGCCGGCGCGGTTCAGTACCGCTTGGCCTAGGGCTGCCTCGTCGCCGCCCATCCAACTCGCGAGGATGGGTTTGTGATCAAGCTTGGCAAAGCGCGTTAGTTTTTCGGCGATGGCCGCGGGATTGGTCATGCCCTGCGGCGTCATGATCACCAACACTCCGTCGGCGTTGGGATCTTTGGCTACCACCTCTACCGCCTTTTCAAAGCGCTCCGGACCGGCATCGCCGATGATATCGATGGGATTGTTGTGGCTCCAGTGCGGTGGCAGGAATTTGTTCAACGCCTCGAGAGTCGCGGGGGAAAGCTCGGACAGCTCGCCGCCCAGGGTGAGCAGCGCGTCGGTGGCGATTACTCCTGGCCCGCCGGCGTTGGTGACGATGGCCAGCCTGGGACCGCTGGGCCGCGGCTGGTTGGCCAACACTTCGGTCATGTAAAAGATGTCGGAGATGCTGTTCACGCGTAGGACTCCCACGCGACGGAACGCAGCTTCCAGCACTTCATCGCTACCCGCCATGGACCCTGTGTGGGATGCCGCGGCTTTGGCGGCCTGTTCGGTGCGTCCGGCTTTGATGACGATGATCGGTTTGTTCAAGGCCACTTCACGAGCAGCCGAGAGAAACGACCGTGCGTCACCGATGGATTCCATATAGACGACGATGCTGCGAGTATGCGGATCGTCGCCCAGATAATCGATCAGGGCGCCCCAGCCGACATCCAGCATCGAACCGGCCGAGATGAAGGCGCTGAAGCCGATCTGTTCGCGCAGGCTCCAATCGAGGATGGCGGTACACATAGCTCCGCTCTGGCTTACAAAGGTTACCGTTCCGGGCCGCGCAACGGTGTGCGCGAAGGTGGCGTTCAATCCGCTCACCGGACACATCACGCCCAGGCAGTT
>Ga0070714_100002256_pt1 | contig 14187 bp, 9 predicted proteins | sample LARL83metaG_FD_65450 | JGI IMG/M metagenome (GOLD analysis project Ga0070714, IMG submission 65450) | Corn, switchgrass and miscanthus rhizosphere microbial communities from Kellogg Biological Station, Michigan, USA - LAR L8-3 metaG | ecosystem: Host-associated > Plants > Roots > Rhizosphere ...
GCAGGAGACGCGCGATGTGTATCACCGCGTGCGCGACTTCCTCGTGGCGGCGGCGGCGGAGATCGCGAACCACGAGGCGGCGGAGGTGAAGGCGCAGATCGATCTGCACACCGCGCTGTCCGACGACGAATCGGTGTCCAAGGAGCGGCGCGCGGAGTTCAAGAACGCGCTGCGGCAGCTCGAGAAGCTGGCCGCACGCGACGCCGCCGACACCCTCGAGTCGCTCGAGCTGCCCGCGCTGGCGCGGATGCTCGGCCCCAAGTCCGAGGTGGACGTGGACGCCGCGGCCGTGGAGCTCATGCGCCTCGCGCGCCTAACGGTGGCCGGCAAGGTGTGGCTGCGCGACGGGCGTAGCGGCGAGCGGTTCGCCAGTCCCGTCACCGTGGGCGAGATCTACATGCTCAAGCTCTCGCACCTCGTCGATGACAAGATCCACGCACGGAGCATCGGACCGTACTCGCTGGTCACCCAGCAGCCCCTGGCCGGCAAGGCGCAGTTCGGCGGCCAACGGTTCGGAGAAATGGAGGTGTGGGCGTTGGAGGCTTACGGCGCCGCGCACACGCTGCAGGAGATCCTCACCGTCAAGTCCGACGACGTGAACGGTCGCAGCCGCGTGTACGAGGCCATCGTGAAGGGCCAGAACCTTCCGGAGCCAGGGATTCCGGAGTCGTTCAACGTGTTGGTGAAAGAGCTGCAAGCGTTAGGCATTTGGGTCAAGCTCGGCTCCACCGACGGGGATGGCATGAACGGCAACGGCAACGGAGAGGAGTAGCACATGATCGACTTCCGCAGCGTGCGCGAGCCGCGCAGCTCGAGCTTCGACTTCATCCAGATCCGCATCGCCTCACCCGAGGAGATCCGCGGACCCAAGGATCCCAAGGAGCGGGAGCGCCTCGAAATGCAGGGGCTCCGCAACTGGTGGTCGTGGGGTGAAGTCACCAAGCCCGAAACCATCAACTATCGATCGTTCAAGCCCGAGAAGGACGGCCTGTTCTGCGAGCGCATTTTCGGTCCGGTGAAGGACTGGGAGTGCCATTGCGGGAAGTACAAGCGCATCCGCTATCGCGGTGTGATCTGCGACCGCTGCGGCGTCGAGGTGACCCTGTCTCGCGTCCGCCGCGAGCGCATGGGCCACATCGAGCTCGCCGTTCCCGTCGCCCACATCTGGTTCTTCAAGACGCTGCCCAGCCCCATGGGCAATCTCCTCGACATCACGCTCCGCGATCTCGAGAAGATCATTTACTACTCGAACTACGTCGTCATCGAGCCGGGCCAGCAGGACGTCGTGCCCAACCAGCTGCTCGACGAAGACGAGTATCTGACGCTGCGCGACAAGGCGAGGCAGGAAGGCGACGACGCCTTCCGCGCCGACATCGGCGCGCCCGCCGTGCGCGAGCTCCTGCGCCGCCTCGATGTCGACAAGATCTCCGACGAGCTGCGCTCTGCCGTGGCCGTCGAGTCGTCGCAGCACCGCAAGAAGCAGCAGCTCAAGCGGCTCAAGATCATCGACGCATTCCGGAACTCCGGCGATGCCGGCGGCACCCGGAACAAAGCCGAGTGGATGATCATGGACGTGATCCCGGTGATTCCGCCGGATCTGCGTCCGCTCGTTCCGTTGGACGGCGGCCGCTTCGCGACGTCCGACCTCAACGATCTCTATCGCCGGGTGATCAACCGCAACAACCGGTTGCAGAAGCTCATTCTGCACCGCGCGCCGGAAGTCATCCTGCGCAACGAAAAGCGCATGCTGCAGGAGGCGGTGGACGCGCTGTTCGACAACGGCCGCCGCTCGAAGGCGATCCGCGGCCGCGGGAAGCGTCCGCTCAAGTCGCTGTCCGACATGCTCAAGGGCAAGCAGGGCCGGTTCCGCCAGAACCTGTTAGGCAAGCGCGTGGACTACTCGGGCCGCTCGGTGATCGTCGTTGGGCCGGAACTCAAGCTGCACCAGTGCGGCTTGCCCAAGGCCATGGCGCTCGAGCTGTTCAAGCCGTTCATCATCCACAAGCTCGTCGACAAAGGCATCGCCGAGACGGTGAAGCGCGCCAAGAAGATCGTGGAGCGCGAGTCGCCCGAGGTGTACGAGATCCTCGAGGAGATCATCCGCGACCACCCGGTGCTCTTGAACCGTGCGCCGACGCTGCACCGGTTAGGCATTCAGGCGTTCGAGCCGGTGCTGGTGGAGGGCAAGGCCATCCGCATTCACCCGCTCGTGTGTGCGGCATTCAACGCCGACTTCGACGGCGACCAGATGGCGGTGCACGTGCCGCTGTCGTTCGAGTCGCAGCTCGAGTCGCGGCTGTTGATGCTGTCGTCGAACAACATCCTCAAGCCGTCCGACGGCCGCCCGGTGGCGGAGCCCAGCCAGGACATCGTGCTCGGCTGCTATTTCCTCACCAAGGCGCCGCTCGACTTCGAGGCGAAGCTCAAGAACGCACCGCGCTACTCCACGCTGGCCGAGGTGGAGATGGGCCTTGCGTTAGGCAACGTGCAGTTCCAGAGTCCGGTGCGGTACCTGGTGAGCGACACACGCGGTGCGCGCTGGGTCGACACCACCGTCGGCCGCGTGCTGTTCAACAGCATCGTCCCGCCGGCGTTGGGCTTCCAGAACCGCGAGATGAAAAAGAAGGCGCTGTCGGAGCTCGTGTTCGAGGCCTACCGCAAGGAAGGGCTGGCGAGCACGGTGCAGTTCCTCGACCGCCTCAAGGAGTTCGGGTTCCGCCACGCCACCATGGGCGGCGTCTCGATCGGCATCGAGGACCTGGAGATTCCGGGCGAGAAGGCCACGCTCCTCCAGGAAGCCGAAGCGCGCGTCGAGCGGTTCCAGCGCGCGTACCAGACCGGCAACATCACGAACGGCGAGCGTTACAACAAAGTCATCGACACCTGGACGCACGCCAACAACGACGTCGCCGACGCGATGGTGAAGACCATGGCGAAGGCGAAGAACGGCTTCAATCCGGTGTTCATGATGTTCGACTCCGGATCACGCGGATCGCGCGACCAGATCCGGCAGCTCGCCGGCATGCGCGGCCTCATGGCGAAGCCGCAGAAGAAGCTCACGGGCGGCATCGGTGAAATCATCGAGAGCCCGATCAAGTCGAATTTCCGCGAAGGCCTGTCCGTACTCGAGTACTTCATCTCGACGCACGGTGCACGAAAGGGCCTGGCCGACACGGCGCTCAAGACGGCCGACGCCGGCTATCTCACGCGTCGCCTGGTGGACGTCGCGCAGGACGTGACGATCACCGAGGAAGATTGCGCCACGATTCTTGGCTTGGAGGTCGGCGCCTTGAAGGAAGGCGAAGACATCATCGAGCCGCTGTCGGAGCGCATCGTCGGGAACGTGGCCGCCGAGGACGTCGAGGATCCGCACGAGATCGACGAGATGGGCCGCCGCACGCTGCTCGTGGAGGCCGGTCAGTTGATCGACGAGGAATCTTCGCGAGCCATCGAAGACGCCGGTATCGAAACGGTTCGCATTCGCTCCGTTCTCACGTGCGAAGCGAAGCGCGGACTGTGCCGCATGTGCTACGGCCGCAACCTGGCCACCATGGGCATGGTCGACCTCGGCGAAGCGGTCGGCATTCTGGCCGCGCAGTCGATCGGCGAGCCGGGCACGCAGCTTACGCTCCGCACGTTCCACATCGGCGGCACGGCGGCTCGTATCGCCGAGCAGACGGCGCGCAAGTCGAAGGTGCCGGGCGTGGTGGAGTTCGGCGAGCGGCTGGCGCACGTGACCAATCCCGAGGGGCAGAAGATCGTCACCTCGTACGAAGGCGAGATCATCATCCGCGCGTCCAACGAAAAGAACGCGCCGGTGGTGTCGCGCTTCCAGGTTCCGTTAGGCGCTTACCTCATGGTCGAGGACGGCGCCGACATCCGCCGCGACCAGGTGGTGTTCACGTGGGATCCGTACACCAACCCGATCATCGCCGATGTGGAAGGCACCATTCGCTTCGTCGACATCGTCGAGGATGAAACGGTCACCGAGGAGCTCGACGAGCTCACCGGTCTGCGCCAGCGGGTGATCATCGAGGATCGCGAGAAGAAGCTCCACCCGCACATCGAGATCGTGCAGGAGAAGGGCGGAAAGGAGAAGCGCGTCCGCGACTTCGTCATTCCGGTGGGCGCACAACTCACCGTGGATGATGGCGAAAAGATCGCCGCGGGCAGCATTCTCGCGAAGATCAGCCGCGAAGCGTACAAGACGCGCGACATCACGGGCGGTCTGCCCCGTGTCGCCGAGTTGTTCGAGGCGCGGCGGCCGAAGGATCCGGCCACGATCTCGGAGATCGACGGCGTGGTCCGGTTCGGCGAGATCAAGCGCGGCAAGCGCGAGATCTTCGTCCAGCCGCTCAAGTTAGGCGACGGCAATCAGGCCGTGGTCGACGACAGCCAGCCCGCGCAGCTGTACGAGGTGCCGGCCGGCAAGCACCTGCGCGTGCACGAGGGCGACCGCGTGCGCGCCGGCGACCGTCTGTCCGAGGGGCCGGTGAATCCGCACGACATTCTGCGGATCAAGGGACCGCGCGCCGTGCAGGAGTACCTGTTGAACGAAGTGCAGGAGGTTTACCGGCTGCAGGGCGTGAAGATCAACGACAAACACATTGGCGTGATCGTCCGCCAGATGTTGCAGAAGGTGCGGATCCTGGATCCGGGCGACACCGAGCTGCTCGAAGGCGAGCACGTGGACAAGGGCACGTTCCGGGAGGTGAACGACCGGTCGCAGAAGAAGTCGCACCAGCCGGCGACGTCCGAGCCGCTGCTCCTGGGTATCACCAAGGCGAGCCTTACGACCCAGTCGTTCATTTCGGCGGCGTCGTTCCAGGAGACCACGCGCGTCCTAACCGACGCGGCGATTCGCGGCGCCCGGGACGATCTGTTGGGACTCAAGGAGAATATCATTATCGGACACTTGATTCCGGCGGGTACGGGGCAGTATCGGTATAGCGAGGTGGAAATCGAAGGCGTGGAGCCGCCGCCGCAGCCCGAGGTGCCCGCGGCTCTACCGGAGGCACCGTTCGCTCCGCTGTTGACGAGTACAGCGTCGACACTGCCGTCGCCCTTCCCGTTGGGCGGCGACGAGTAGCGGGACAACGACTGATGTGAGGCATGACAAGGCCCGGGCGACCTATGGTTGTCCGGGCCGTTGTGTTCGACCGGCACTCCTGCCGGCGATGCGAAAGCAGATCGTCCCCCATTTGCTTGGAGGTCTCATGCGCGCGTCCGTTGTCGGTATCCTTGGAGTGGGAGTGCTCGCGGCCGCATTCGCGATGCCAACGAGGAGCTCCGGAGCCGTACGGGATGGGAGGCCGAAGTGTGGGGCGCACGGGTGGCTGCTCAACCAGATCGACAGCTCGCACATCTACGACGGTGGTGTCGACCAGGAGGCGACGCCGGATCGGGACAATCCAAAGATCCCGTGGCCTGGATCCTACGGCTTGAATCAGAACGGCACGGTCGAGTCCGATATGAAGATCGGCGACAATGCGTCGGTGGTCGGAAAGTTCGTGGTGGACACGATGGGCTGCGTCGACTCCTCATCGTTCAAGGTCGTGTCCACCAGCGATTCTTCCTTCACGGCCTCGGTGGAGAAAATGCTCAAGCGACTCCACTATGAACCGGCGAAGAAGGGTGGCCAGAAAGTACGCAGCTGGGTGCTCTGGAAGTTCGTGTTCTTCCGGGAGGCTGGAGCGTCGAATCCGATCGCCCACTGATTCCTTCGGAATTTCGAGGCAAACTGGTTGACACGATTTTGGGGGCGGTCTAACTTTATTGTTCTGTGCCGCCCCCGGGGCGGGTTGCGTTCGTTCTTCCAGAGGTTATGCCGACTATCAATCAACTTGTCCGGCGCAGTCGCCAGGACGTCGAGAAAAAGGAAAAGGCGCCGGCGCTCCGGGGCAATCCGCAGAAGCGCGGCGTGTGCACTCGCGTGTACACTACCACGCCCAAGAAGCCGAATTCCGCGTTGCGAAAGGTGGCGCGTGTCCGGCTCACGAACGGCTTCGAGGTGACGGCATACATTCCCGGTGAAGGACACAATTTGCAGGAGCACTCCATCGTGCTCATTCGCGGCGGTCGTGTGAAGGACCTGCCGGGCGTGCGCTATCACATCGTGCGCGGCACTCTCGACGCGTCGGGCGTGAACGGCCGCAACAAGAGTCGCTCCAAGTACGGCGCCAAGAAGCCCAAAGCTGGTGCTGGAGGTCGCAAGTGAGTCGTCGACAGAAGTCGATCAAGCGCCCGGTGCTCGCCGACGCGCGCTACGATAGCCAGACGGTTTCGAAGTTCATCAACACGCTCATGCTGCAGGGGAAGAAGTCGACGGCCGAGCACATTTTCTATGGTGCGATGGACCTCGTCGAGTCGCGCACTGGCCAACCGGGCGTGAACGTGTTCAAGCAGGCCCTCCAAAACTTGAAGCCGGTGGTGGAAGTGAAGAGCCGCCGTGTGGGTGGCGCCACCTACCAGGTGCCCGTGGAAGTCCGACCCGAGCGCCGCACCGCGCTCGCGATGCGTTGGCTCATGCAGTTCTCGCGCGATCGCAACGAGAAGTCGATGGCGGAGAAGCTGGCGGCCGAGGTGGTCGCGGCATCCAAGGGCGAAGGCAATGCGATGAAGAAGAAGGATGACACGCATCGCATGGCCGAGGCGAACAAGGCGTTCGCGCACTATCGCTGGTAAAGCGTAGGCCGCGCTCGACACGGCCGCGGGAACGAAAAACGAGGGGCACCCGGTACGAACCGGGTGCCCCTTTTGCCGTGTTGGCGCGACGCCCTGCCTCCGTTAGAACAGCGGCGCGCCCGGACGCGGACCGCGGATCTCGTAGCCGGCGGGCGGCTCCGCGCCCAACAGATAGCGCACGAAATAGTCCCAACGCCGGCGGATCATGTACGGCTCGTTGCCGAACCCGTGTCGCCGGTTAGGCAGCGCGATCAGGTCGAAGTCCTTGTTGTGCTTGATCAACTCGTTCACCAGGAGCAGCGAGTTGTACGGCGGCACGTTGTTGTCGGTGGTCCCGTACGCGATCAGCAGCTTGCCCTTGAGGTTCGCCGCCATGTTCTCGTTGGCCTGGTCATCGTAGTTGGTGGTTCCGTCCGCATTGCGCACCAGCAACCCCTGCCACTTCTCGCCCCAGTCGTCCTCGTATTCGCGGTTGTCGTGGTTGCCGGCCTCCGACACGCCCACCTTGAAGAAGTCGGGATAGCGCAGCATCGCATCGGCCGTGGCGTAGCCGCCGCCCGAGTGGCCGTAGATACCGGCGCGGTCGAGATCGATCCAGGAGTACCGTTGGGCGAGCTGCTTCATCGCGGCGATCTGATCGGGAAGCCCGTTGTCGCCCATGTCGCCGTAGTAGGCGGCGTGGAACGCGTGCGAGCGCATCGGCGTGCCCATCGCATCGATCTCCACCACCACAAAGCCTAACTCTGCCAGCGACTGCGCGTCGCCCCGCGAGGCCGAGAAGAATCGGGAGCCGACGCTGCCCACCTGCGGGCCCGGATAGATGTGATTGATGATCGGATACGTCTTGGTCGAGTCGAAGTCCGTCGGGCGGAAGAGCAGGCCATAAAGATCGGTGTGTCCGTCGCGCGCTTTGACGGTGATGGGAATCGGCGGCTTCCAACCCGCGGCCACCAGGCGCGAGATGTCGGCTTTCTCGAGCGGCATCACGGTGTGGCCATCGGCCTCGCGCAGCACCGTTACCGGCGGCACGTCGGGGCGCGACCAGCTATCCACGAAAAACCGGCCGTCTGGCGATAGCGAGACCTCGTGGTCGGCGTTCTCGGGCGTCAGCAGCTGCAGATGCGTGCCGTCGAGCCGAACGCGATAAAGATGAACGAAGTACGGATCCACGCCGGGCTCGCGCCCCGCGCTCGTGAAGGTCACGGTCTTCTCGCGTTGATCCACGCGCAGCACCTGGAGCACGTTGCCGGGACCGGTGGTGATCTGCTTGACTAACGCACCGGACGCGAGGTCGTACAGGTAGAGGTTGCCCCAGTTGTCGCGCTCCGAGTACCAGAGGACCTGCTTCAGCGTGTCGAGCACCCGCCAATTCTCGGCGTTGTAGCCGGATTCGTAGAAGGTGGCTACCGACTCCTGCAGCACGTCACGCACCGCACCCGTCGATGCGTCCGCCACGCGCAGCGTCTCGTGCTTGTGGTCGCGCGACGTGGACACGAACGCGAGGCGCGATCCGTCGCCGCTCCACTCGACGTCGGCGAACTCCCGTCCGCACAGAATGTGATCGCACGTCGTCGACCGATGCTGATCGGGCGCCATCTGGAGCCTGATCATGCGCGGTCCGTCGAGGTCGATGATGACGCGCTGAATCGTCGGGATGATGCTGTCGCCGGGCAGCGGGTACTTCCATTGCTCGAGCACCGGATGCCCAACGCGCGTGTCGACCAGGTACATCTCGCCCACGCCCCGCTGATCCTGCTGAAACGTCGCAATCTTTTTGGAGTCGGCGGACCACGCGAGCACCGGGCGGTCGCTCTTCGTCCAACCGGCGTTGTCGGTGGCGTAGCCGAAGTCTTTCACACCATCGGTCGTGAGCTGCCGGTCGCTCCCGGTTGCCAGATCGCGCACCCAGAGGTTGTCGTTGCGGATGAAGGCCGCGAGTTTGCCGTCGGGCGAAAGCACACTGTTGGGCACCTCGGCTCCCGCGTTCTGCGGCGTGCATCGATTACCGGCGGCATCGCACGTGAAGGTGCGATGCGAGTCGTCGGTTTCGAACGTGATGGACCGGCCGTCGGCCGACGGATCGAACCGCATGAATGGCAAATGCCATGGGTCGTACGTGCGGCCCGCAGCGGCCGAGAGCGCCGCGGCGACGCGGTCTTGATCGAATGCGCGGCTGCGCGTGCGGCGAGCGGCGTCGATCATCACGAACTCATATCCCTGCGGCGTCGAATTGCGGTACCAGAACCTGTCACGCGGAAGCCATGTGACGCGCACCGTGGCGCCCGACACGAGCGGCGCAGTATTCCACGCCAGAAACCTCTCGGCGCGGGCGTAGTCCTGGGCGCTGACGCTTGGCGCCGTGGCCGATGGCGCCGCCGCTTGTTGTGCGAAGGTCGGCGGTGAGAAAGTGAGTGAGATGAGGAGCAGGCGTGCGCAAGGACGCATCAGAAATCCTCGGGAGACCGAAGTGGAAGGGAACGGTGTCGCGCGACGCGGCGAGCCGGCGACGACCCCAATACGCCGATGCGCCATTGGGTGATGAGATTGATTTTTGGGGCGAGCGCGCGAGAGTGATCACCGCGACTATGTGACAAATGGCCTTGCTGGATGTGGGGCACATGGTCATGATGATTGGCGGCGCAGCCCGGGAATAGTCCCGGTCGCTGTTGGGCCAGCCTGGATAGTACGAGGGGAAGGGTACGGCCGCGCTTCAGGACGTCGTCAGTTTGTGGCGCGTTCGCACCCTGTTGTAGCGGGAGCGCGAGGCGCCTATCGGTTTACGGTGCGCGGTGTTGCGCTTCGTGACAGGTATGACCGAGTGGTACCTCGTACAGCCCAGGCTGGCGTGCTGCGCGGTAGATTGGCACTGGCACGTTCGGTGCTCGAATCCCGGTCGGGTTCGACACTGAGCCCGAGTTTTCTGGTGCCGAAGTGGGCCTCGGACCGCGACGAAGCGGCGGTGCTCGCCGAATGGCGAGGCAAATAAACCGGGGCTCGGTATCCGCCTGCTGGGGACTGCATGCTTCCGGTTGCGAACCCGAAGGTCATCTACAAGGCGTTACTCGACGGCGAAGCCGTGCTCTTCTCGACCGAGGAAGAAGTGTACTTCGGTCTCAACGAGGTGGGAGCGCGCGTATGGGAACTGCTTCCGCCTGCGACCAACTCGTTGGATGAACTCTGCGCGGCGCTAGCCGTGCAGTACCCGGACGCCGATCCGGCGATGGTTCGGGCCGATGTGATGGAGCTCATAGCGGAGCTCTCGAGCCATCGGCTAGTCATCCCGCATGGCAGCGAGCGGACGGATGCGCAGCGTAACGAAACTCCTTCACAAACTGGCCAGCCTGAGTCCGCGCGAGTGGGTTGACCTGCTGCGGGCGCAGGTGGCTCTCCTGGCCGCGCAGGTGTTGGTGTGGACGCGACCAACGGGGCGCCTCGTGAGCCACGCCGGATCCGCCGATGGGCCTACGTCATCCATGCCTATGGTTGAGTCCGCTTTAATGGACCGGGCTCAACAGCTTGGATTGGCAGTGAGCCGGGCCGGCGATTACGGCGTATTTCGGCCCCTCTGTCTCGTTCGCGCCGTCGCCGTACACAGAATGCTCGAGGGACACCGCATGCACGGCAGCCGCATTCGAATCGGCGTGCGCATGCGCCGTGGACGCTTCGGCGCGCACGCATGGGTCGAGTACGGCGGTCGGGTCATCGGCGACAACATCGAGCACGTCGAGTCTTTCGCCGAGCTGGCGGAAGTCCATCTCGTGGACGCGCCATGACCGCGATCCTGGGCGTGTTCTCCTCTGGTGACGACAAGCGGGCGCCATCGGAGACGGTCGGGCGGCGCATGCTCGAGGCGATGCGCGCGCGCGGCATCGACGTGAGCGAGATCCGCTCGTTCGATGGCGCGATGGTGGCGGCGTGTCGGCACGCGTGGGAGTGTGCCCCCGATCTCGCCGGCGACACGTTGGTGGCGGAGTGGGATGGCCTGGTGGTGGCGGCGGACGCGTCGGTCTACTATCGCGCCGACCTGCGCGCTGCGTTAGGCAGACGCGGCGTCATCCCGCATGCCGATGACACGGCACACCTGGTCGCGGCCGCCTATCGCGCCTGGGGCGATGACTGCGCCGAGCGTATCGAGGGAGATTTCGCGTTCATCGTGTGGAACCGGAAGACGGGCCGGGTCTGCGCGGCACGCGACTTCGCCGGGAAGCGCACGCTCGCGTACGCGCAGTTAGGCGGTACGCTCGTGATCGCGTCGACGGTGACGGGTGTGCTCGCGCACCCCGAATGCCCGGCGGAGCTCAATCTCGCCGCGATTGCCGCGACGGCGAGCGGGATGTTTGCCGCGGGCCACGAGACGGCGTACACGGCCATCCAGATCGTGCCCGCCGGGTGGACTCTCGTCCGCCGCGCCGAACAGCGCGCCGAGCTCTTCCGGCATTGGATGCCGCCGACCGCGAATGACCGAGGTCGAGATGGCACCTCGTTCGTCGACGGAGCGCTGCAGTTGCGCGCGCTGTTGGAGCGAGCCACGTCGGAGCGCATGCCGGCGCAGGGCCGGACGGCCGTGTGGTTGAGTGGAGGATGGGACTCATCCGCGGTGTTCGGCATCGCGCAACAGACTCTGCAGGACCACGGCGGCAAGCGCTTGGTGCTGCCGGTTTCGATGAGTTACCCGGTCGGCGATCCCGGTCGCGAAGACGAGTTCATACAGAGCACCGCCAATCGGTGGGGCGTAGATGTACAGTGGGTGCGGATCGCCGACGTGCCGTTCTTCGAGCGTCCGGCGCAGCGCGCGTCGCGTCGCGATGAGCCGTTCGCGCACGCGTTCGAGATGTGGCATCGCGCACTCGCGCGCGGCACGCGCGCGGTGGGAGCGCGAGTCGCGCTCGACGGGATGGGAGGCGACCAGTTGTTCCAGGTGTCCGAAGTGTATTTCGCGGATCTGCTGCGCACGGGACACTGGATCGAGCTCGCGCGCGATTGGCGCGCGAAGGGCGGTGGATTCGGGATGCGTGACGCACGCGAGTTCGTGCGCACGGCGTTGGATCCGCTGCTGGGCGAGCGCGCACGGCGGGCGATCACGGTGATGCGTCGGGGCCGCCGCCCAACGGGGTATCTCGAGCGTCGTCCGCCATCGTGGATTCGTCGGGAATTCGCGAACGAGCACCATCTCGAGGAGCGCGAGCGTGCATTCGCGCCACAGCGGGGACGCGTCAGTTGCGCCGCATTCGAGACAGAATGGTATCTCTCGCACGCGTACTTTCCGCGAGTCTTCGGTGCAGTGGCGGGTTTCGCGCTCGAGGAAGGAGTGGATCTGCGCTCGCCGTTGTACGACCGGCGGGTGATCGAGTTCGCGACATCGCGTCCGCGGTGGGAGCGATCGACGGGTCGAGAGACGAAGTTGCTGCTGCGGCGGGCGGTGCGCGGGTTGGTTCCGGACGTCGTGTTAGCACCACGCGCCGCGCGCACGGGTGTGACATCCGGTTATTTCGACGACTCGATGCGCAAGCACTTTCCGGTCCTGTCGAACGGGCTCATGCAAGACTCGGTATTAGGAGATGTTGGAATAATCGATGCAGAAGAATTTCGGCGTTGGTCCGATTATTACGTACGAAACGGAGGCGCGCAGCTGGGTGTAACGTTGTTTTTCACGCTGCAAGCGGAGTTGTGGTTGCGTTCGCGCGTGCGCCCGGTTGATGCGTTGGTTGGTGAATTGGATACCGCGCGCGAGACATTCGTGCGGCGTTAGATTCGAGTGTTGTCGTGCAGTATGCTCGACGGCCACGGGGGCCGTACTTCCGCCGGGCAAGCCGCCCGGCCACACGACACAGGGAGGCGTCGCGTGTATCAAAAACCGAAAGTGGAGCGCTTCGGGACGTTCCGGGAGCTCACGCAGATCGGTCTGCAGGGTTCTTCAGATGGCTACACCATCTGTGGTATCGGCGGAACCGGCAACAACTTCTGCGGCGGTCCGGACAGCCCACCGTGTAGGGTTGGTTCCTAACGCTCTATCCGGGGAGGCCGTCGAAGTTCCGGCGGCCTCCCTGGTTCCCCTCCTTCGCATGCCCGACTACTCGATCTTCGGCGGGTGTCTGCGCTCCGAGATCGTTTTTCCCGAGCTTCGTGAGTCGTCGGACGCCGCGCCTAACTGGACCTTTTCCGCGCGCACGAGCGCGTTCCCCATCGACGCCGCCGAACCGTTAGGCGAGCTCGAGGTAACGCCCACGTGTCGCGTCCGCATGTCGCGCCACACGCGCGGCTACCGGCTCGAGTACGACGACACCGGCGTCTACGACGTGTCGCCCGACGGGCGGACTATCGTCTGGGCGAGCGGGCCCAATCCGGCGCCGACGGCGGTGCGCGCCGACGTGACCGGCCGGGTGCTCGCCACCGCGCTGCACGCGGCTGGCGTCTTGTGCCTGCACGGGAGCGCCGTGGCATTGGACGGCGGCACCATCGCGTTTCTGGCGCCCAAGTTCCACGGCAAGTCGACACTCGCGCTCGCGCTCGCCCGCGCCGGCGGCCGCTTGGTGACCGACGACGTGCTGCCGGTGGAGTTAGGCGCCGAGCCCACCGCCGTTCCCGGCGTCCACCAGGTGAAGCTGTGGGATGACACCGCGGAGTTGTTCGGCGTGTCGCGCGACGGCGTCGAGGCGGGCGAGAAGCACCTCGTGCACGACTTCTCCGACACCGCGCTCATGACCGACCGGTCGCCGCTCGCCGCCTGCTACCTCCTGGCGCCCCTGACCGGCGATCAGACCCCCGAGGCTCCGGCGGTGCGCACGAAACTCGGCGACATCGCGTCGGCGCTGGCGCTGGTGCGCCAGGCGACGTTGGGCGCTCTGTTAGGCGGAAGCGAGGCCGGCGTCGTGTTCGACCGCGCGGTCTCCCTTGCCAAGAGGGTGCCGGTGTACCGCCTCGACGTCGCGCCCGGGCTCGAGCGGGTTCCCGAGATCGTCACGCAGCTCCTGGCATGGCACGGCGCACGCACGCCCATGGCGGCGGCGTGACCGAAACCACGACGCCGACGCCGCTCGAGGCGCCGGTGCCCGCCGCCGCGCGGCCCATCTCCGTCGTCCTCGACGGCCTCTCCAAGCGGTTTCCGGTGCGGCGCGGCTGGATGCAGATGATGCGGCATCCGCGGCGCGTGTCCTACACCGCCGTGCTGCAGAACGTGAGCGCCGAGGTGCGCGAGGGCGAGTTCTTCGGGCTGCTCGGGCCTAACGGAGCCGGCAAGACGACGCTGTTCAAGATCCTGGCGACGCTGATCCTGCCCGATGCCGGCACGGCCACGATAGCCGGATTCGACATCATCCAGAGTGCGCCGAGCGTGCGCCAGGTGCTCGCGCCGGTGATCGCCGATGAGCGCAGCCTCTACTGGCGCCTGTCCGCCCGCGAAAATCTCGAATTGTACGGCGTGCTGCAGGGCCTGGACCGGCGCGCGGCGCGAGAGCGCGCACACGAGCTGCTGCGCGTGGTCGGACTCGACGACACCGGCATCAA
>Ga0070714_100002259_pt1 | contig 14174 bp, 10 predicted proteins | sample LARL83metaG_FD_65450 | JGI IMG/M metagenome (GOLD analysis project Ga0070714, IMG submission 65450) | Corn, switchgrass and miscanthus rhizosphere microbial communities from Kellogg Biological Station, Michigan, USA - LAR L8-3 metaG | ecosystem: Host-associated > Plants > Roots > Rhizosphere ...
CAATCGCAATTCCTTAAACTGACCTTCAATAGGCGGATTTCCAACGACCACATAGAACGCCGAGACGACGCGGACGGCCGTCTTGATTCCGTTACCGCCGACTTGAGCGTCGGTCGGAAGCGTCGAAAATCCGATGGCGCAGTGATATCCGCGGGGCGATTCGGCGTTGGCCGGCACGCGCACGGTATAGCGGATGTTCACCTGTTTGAGGGGCGCCACTTCCGTTTCCACGGGGTTGACGCTGACCCAGTCACGGCAGGAAAAGCCAGTCTCCGATTGCAAGCTGGATTCGAACTGCGGCGTCTGTTCCTGGTCGATCCAAAAGTCGAGCGCTTCGGCGCGGACCCGGACTTTATCGCTGGAGTCGCTGCTCAAGGTCAAAATACCGGATTGTTCCAAGCCGGGCTTGATCTTCATTTCCAGGCGCATGGGACTGAGCCCCAGCCCGACTTGTGCCGAGAGGATTTGCGCCGAGAGTAGCAGCAACCCAGCGCTCAGGGCGCGGTAACTGTGTAAGTGACTGTGAGTGTACATGATGATTTCGCTATGTAGCTCCAACTGTCGGCCAGAGTGAAATTGAGAGTGACCGAATATGGAGCATTGTTGCCGGTCGACTCCTTGCCGCTGGCAATCTGTTGCCCCGCGCCCGTTAATGTAAAGCCTCCGCCGCAAGTTCCAGCGCTTCCGCCGGTGACACCACCGCACGTTACGGTGACTGCCGACCTCGGAACTGTCGCACAGCCTGTGAAAGATGCTGCGACCGCGTTCACCTTCAAGTTCCAAGTATTCGCGGCTGTCCCACTTGACGTCGTCCAACTGACCGTCGCCGCTGAGCTTCCCGATACGCTTCCCAAATCCGGATCCGTCGCGGTGAAGCTAATGGTGCCCGGGCTTGCCGTGACCGCGCTCAGGGTTGTGGGCCCAGCCATCGGCAGGATTCTGTTCGGCACCACAACGCTGGCCTTCTTTTGAGCGAAGCCCTGGCTCGCAGCGGCCAACATAACCAGCAACGTTAGTTTGGACAAATGGTTCATGTTGCGCTGATGGTATAGGTGACCGTCGCCGAGTAAGCGCCGGTGTGATAGACCGGATCGTTGGTCAACGACCAGACCGTGGAAGCTGAGTTTCCGGCATTGGCCGAGCTGGCGCCGGCGCCGAATGTCGCCACACTAGTGGAGGCCGTGGTGCTGGCGGTTTGCGAGCCGCTGCAGGCAGTAGCTGGTGCAGCACCGGTGCACGTGTAGGTCAACGCGTCGCCGGCTGTCGGCGGTGTCGCCACCGAAGGACCGTTGGCCGGGCTGAAGTCGGACGTGACCTTTAGCGTCACGCTTCCGGTTCCAGTGGCCTGAGTGGTCCGAATCTTGTACGTCAGGTTGGTTGTGCCGGTGTAGGGATTGAAGATAGTCCCGATGGCGGTCAAGGTTGTGGTTGAGGTTGTGACCTGAAGAGCGGCTTCGGCACTGACCGTCACCGAGAGGTTAGTGGTCCCGGTGGCCGCGAACTGGCCATAAGTAGCGGGGGCAACTAGGAGCGCCGCCGCCAAAGCAAGTATATAGTTACGTTTCATGGTTCCTCCTAAATAGCGCTGATCGTAAACGTGAGAGTTGCTGAGTACGTTCCCGTCTTATATGCGGGATTGTTCGATAGCGTAAATGTGCTTAGCACGGTATTGGGATTGGCGGCACTACACGATCCGCCCCCTCCCGTACAAAGGCTGGCGCCCAAGGTCACCACGCTGGTCTGTGATGCCGTCGAGGCTGTCTGTGTGCCTGAGCACGCAACGCCCAGAGAAGCAGCGCTGCATGTGTAGGTAAGCTGTCCACTTGCGACCGAGGGTCCACCGGCTGGACTGAAATCAGCCGTTGCTCGCATAGTGAGGGATCCGCTCCCCGTCGCCGAGGTAGTGCGGGCGCGATAACTAACGGTCAGGTTGCCCGAATACGCGACGAAGGTTGTGCCAACGGTTGTAAGATTCAAACTCGCCGGCACGGAGACTTTTCCGATCGCATTGATTTGCGCAGACAGCGTTTGAGTGGTGGTGCCTGAAGCGCCTAGGAGGAACGCGGGGGCAATGACCAGCGCGGCGGCTACACGCGTGAAGCGAGTGACCAGCGCGCACGAACCTATGGCTCGTATTGAAACCATCGCAACCTCCTCGGTATGCGACGAGATCCAGCGTCCTTGCTTTTCCCGTTCCTCTTGTAATCGGCGCATCATTCCAGTCTCTTTAGTACTTCAGAACTAAAACTTCTTATTCCGTAGTGTGTATCTTGTACCTTGCAAGCACTCGGCCAAACGGGGACAATCCAACACAATCAACGGATTATGATTTGGGAGTAGTACTCGGATGAGACAAATTGTCCCCGTAAACAGGGGACGACGTGTCCAACGCAGTTCAAATTTTTCTAATCTACAATCCCGTAGAGCGAACGTTTTGTGCGAACGAGACGTGATGGAAAAGCTCAGAGTGCTCGATAGATCCTTTGGCAGAGTTTCTTGACGCATATGAAAACCTGTGATTCCGCGATTCCGGAAGGGTTGAAGAAAGTTCCGCCGTTTCCTCCCGTTGCAGCCCGACTACTCACGGTGCTGTCGCGCTCTGATGTGGAGGTAGCCGATGTCGCAGAGCTCATCAAAAGCGATGCCACACTCAGCGCCCGCATGCTCCGCTGCATCAACTCAGCCGCGTTCGGACTCGGCCGCCAAGTCAGCGAGATGCGTCAAGCGGTGGCTCTGCTAGGCTTCGAGCGAACCCGCCAGATTACGGCGATGTGCGCCACCGCGGCGTACGCCCGGGGAACGCGTCACAATTCTGAATTGCAGACTTCCTGGGAACATTCGATGGCAACCGCGATCCTGGCGACTGAAATCGCCGGGCACTGCGAAGCCTTCGCCAATGTTGCTTTCACGGCGGGCATTCTGCATGATATCGGCCGTTTGGGGCTTATCGTTGCATATCCGAGCCGATACGCACAGGCGATCCGCGAAGCTCATGGCAGACATGTAGATTTTCTGGACTTCGAGCGGGAGCAATTTGGGCTGGATCATGCCGAGGCCGGCCGGCTCCTAGCCGAAAGCTGGGAGTTGCCAGACCAGTTCCGCATTGTCGCTGGACGCCACCATGATCCGTGTGAGGGGACCGAAGTCGACCTTCTCAGGATCGTTCATGTAGCCTGCCGGCTAGCCGATGCATTGGGATACGGTCTCGCCCCGCCCCGAGGCGATCAAAGCCTGTCTGGCATCTTAGAGACTTTACCCGAGCCTGTCAGAAAACGGTTGCAGCGGACTGAAGAGGAGCTGCGGGCCGGGATAGAAGAACACATCCACGCCATAATCTAGTACCCGGGGATTGACAGGTGATGTGAATTATCGTACTCTGCCGCCTAGGCTGCAAGAGCGCGAGGTGACATCTGGCAAAGCCGGCAAAGAGTAAGAAGGCGATTCCAATCTGGCGTAAGGAAGATCGCGCCGACCATATCTATCGGGTGGCAGCGGAAGTCATGTGCCGGAAAGGCTACGAGGCGACGTCGATGAACGATATCGCCGATGCGGTTGGGCTCACCAAGGCGGGCCTCTATCACTACATTCGCGGCAAAGAGCAACTGCTCTTCGAGATCATGAATTTCGCGATGGACATGGTGGACGAAGACGTGGTCGCTCCCGCTCGGGAAATTGCCGATCCGGAAGAGAGACTGCGCACCATCGTTGAACGCCACGCCAAGAGGATTATGGAAGTGGGCGGCTCCGTTACTATTCTGCTGGAAGAGATGGCGGCGCTGACGCCGGCCCATCAGCGGACAGTCAGGAATCGCAAGCGCGCCTATTTTGAATTAGTGAAACAGACGCTGGAACAGCTGGGCGCCGAAGGAAAGCTGCGCGACGTTAATCGCACAGTGGCCACATTCAGCCTGTTTGGGATGATCCTATGGATCTCGCGCTGGTATCGCCGGGATGGAGAACTGACGGCTCCGGAGGTCCTGCGCGATTTTCAAGAGCTGGCGTTGAGCGCGGTGCTGCGAACGGAGAGCGTCCGCAGCTCCGAAAAAGTTGTGAGACTGTCTTAGAACGTAACCCTGGCGCCCACCTGAAGCGCCCGAGCTCCGGCCGACCCAAAAGTCTGGTTGGCGCGTTGCGTGGGCTGGCCAAAAGAGGGAGTTGCTCCAACATTGTCCAGGGTGTAGGAATACCCGGTCAAGTTGGCAATATTGAACGCATTAAACATTTCGGCGAGGACGCTGATCTTGTAGCGCTCTTTGAAGGTGAAAGTCTTCGTCAAGCGAAAGTCCTGGGTGATGGTGGGATCGCCAAATTGATAATCAGAAGGTAGAGCCAACTTGGCGCTAATCAGATTACCCTTGGCGTCCCTGGTGCCGACGACGCTCGTGTTGTAGCTGTCGACCGCTTTCTGCAAATCGGCCTTGCTACAGCCCGCCGCCAAACAACCGTAATTCATGCCAGGGATGGGCGTGGTGATGGTTCCCGTGACCGATTGGTGCGGAACCGTGCCAGGCAGGAAGAGACCGTTGACAACGGCGGTTTGGGGCGTGCGGCTGATGATGGACGAATTGAGACTCAAGACTAAGCCCCATGGAAAATTCACTGTGCCTGCAACCGTGAGGTTGTGGTGGGGAAGATACTCGCCATAGCCTTTCATGTAGTTGTTGTCATCCACGACATTCTCGCCCAGGCCTTTCTGGAAGGCATACGAAACCAGGAACTGAAAATGATTGGAGAAACGCTTGTTTACCTTTACGAGCAACCCGTCGTAAACCGAGCGTCCTTGGTCGGTCCAGAAGGTCATGCCGCCGGTGGAACAGTTGTGGGTCGGATTGAAATCGGCGACGGGCCCGCAGTAGGGGATCACGGGGGCCGGCGTCGGAGTGCCAAGATAGCGATTAAACAGATTCCAATCGACCTCTGAGAGGCTGACATTCTCACCTTGCCGGCGAGCCCAATCGGCGGTCACAACGAGGCCGCGGCCGAGATCGTGCTGGACGCCCAGCGATGTCTGGTAGCTGCGAGCCAGTGGGAAATGTGTTGGATACATCTCCACTCCTTGCTTGGCATAGTTAAGGTTCGGATACGGGAAGGCGCCGCTCCGCGGCGGATTGGGCGGTGCCAGGATCGCTGCGATACTGGGGAGTTCCCGAGCTACAAGGGCGGTATACTGGCCCACCGTCATGGTGGTCAAGCCGCCAAGCGGCAGCGACGCGCCGATCGGAAGCACCGAACAGGGCAGGCCTGGGATAGGACAAGTCGAGGGACTGCCACCGATCACCAGAACACCTGATCCTCCGAATGGTCCGGGGATGTCGTTGGTGAAGGCGCTGCCAGCCAGCGTACTACGCGCGCTGCCGGGAGGTCCGATGACGGAAGCTTCGCGAAGCTTGTAATATCCAGGCGTGCTGTCCCAATAAATGCCCGCGCCGCCACGGATGACCCATTTCTGACTCTTGCCCGGGCTCCAGGCGAAGCCGAAGGCCGGCTGAAATTCTTTCAGGTTGTTGACGGTGGGCCCGAGGTTATTGGAACCCGTTCCGAGAACTGGTGAGAGCAGCGCCGGCTTGGGCAGATCGGAATTATAGAAGCCGGTCTGCGCGTTCCATGCCAGCCCGTAATTGAAGGTGAAGTTGGAACGGATCTTCCAGACATCCTGGAAATACATGCGCCACTGGTCATAGTGCTTGTTCTGATCGTAGTCGTACGCGCCAGGCAGGGAGACCACTCCGACTCCGGTGCCGCTGAATATGCTGGCTCCGAGATTCAGGACGGGAAGATTGAGAGCATCGGCATCAGTAGTTAACTTCTTGGCAAAAGCGCCGGGGAAAATCGCTGGAGCCGAGGCGCCGAAAAGTCCCGTCAGGTAAGTGGGTGAGAATGCGCCCGCGCAGAGCGGTGTACAGAATCCCCACAGGCCGGCGGATTTGGTGGGGTTGAGATCGCCGCCGAACTTAAAGCGATGGGAACCCTTCTGCCAGCTCAGCGTTTCAACCAGTTCAAAGCGGCGGGTGTTTCGAGCTTGCGGAGCGTTGAAATTTGGACCAATAGCGGGCATGTTGCCGCCTACGAAAGTGAAAATGTTCGGAAGACTACCAGCTACGCAAGGTCCTCCGCAGTCCGACGCGACCGATTGATTGTTGTGGTTGTTCCAGTAGTTGTATTGGAACCGGAGATCGTTCACGATGGTGGGCGTCAGCGAACTGGTGAGACCGATGATGGCCTGATCGGCCCAATTAGTGTTGTGCGGCCAGTTGGAAGGATCGCCAAATTCCAGGGACTGGCCGAATCCGGCATTGCCATCGTGCGAGTAGCGCAAGAACAGGTTCTCTTTAGAGTTGAGATGATAATCGAAGCGCAGACTGATCTGTTTGCTGTGGTACGGGCTGCCGTACGTATTCTGCAGCAGTGCGAAGGCCGGATCTGTAGTCTGGATACTGATCGCCTGCACCTGGTTGAGATACTCGTAATTGAAGAAGAAGAACAGCTTGTCTTTCTTGAGGGGGCCGCTAAACGAGAAGCCAGGATTACGGCGGACAAAGAATGGGTCGGTAATTCCGGGAAGGCGCTTTAGGTTGGGGTAAGCAGCCATATTATGGTCGCGGAAGAAGAAATATCCGCTACCATGCCAATCGTTGCTGCCCGAGCGCGTCACGACGTTGATTGCGCCGCCGGCTGCGATGGGAGTGGCCAGATCGAAATTGACCTCGGAAAGCTGGAATTCCTGCACTGTTTCTTGAGAGAAGTTCATGGAGGACATGCCGCCGCCGACATCGATGTTGTCCGAGACGTTTCCGCCATCGATGGTGACTGCCGTCCGGTTGCCCGCGCCTAGAACGCTGACGGTGAATAGAACATTGAACTGCGCCACTGTTCCCGAGGCGATCGTCACGCCGGGCTCGAGCGATGCCAATTGAAGATAGCTGCGGCCGTTGAGCGGCAGGTCCTGGATGGTGCTACGCTCGATCACACCTTGAATATTGTGGGTTTCGTAGTTGATCTGCGCCGTGGCTGCTTCAACAGTAACGACTTCTTGGGTGGACCCCAGCGACATGGGCAGGTTGACAGTCGTGGTTTCACCGGCTCGCACCGATGCTTCGCGCACAACAGTTCGGAATCCCTGAACTTCGGAGCGGACCTCGTAGTCGGCGGCCGGAAGGGCTGTGGCGCTGTAGTTGCCATCCGCAGCGGAGGTTGCAGTGCGGCTGACACCAGTTGCCTTATTGGTGATCGAGATGGATGCATTCGGGATTACGGCCCCGGATTCGTCTGAGACCGATCCGATAATCGTCCCCGTAGGCGCTTGAGCCAGCGCAATCATGCAGGCGAGCGCAGCAAGCAACATCAACGCAGAAGTTACTCGTAACATGTTTCGACCCTTTCCTATTGGCCCTGACGAGAGCAATTGGTCAATTTTGTCTCAAGATGCACTCAGTGTCAAGGGGAGTTTCCGATACGGCTCACGGGAACCGGTGTGAAAGTACTTGAGAAATTGAGGGGTTATGTTCAACCGAACGACCGGTCGGTCTACCGTATAGTCGGCAAATCCCTTCAAAACCGGAAGCGAATCGCCGCTTGGAGCGATCTTGGACCGCCGGCTTGAAATACGGGCGCCAAGCCACTACCGGGACTGCCAGTACCAAGCATCAGATTCAGCATGGAACTCGATTGCCCAAAAAGAGGGCTGGCCAGGAAGCGTATCGGATCGGCAAAATTGGCGTGATTCAGCGCGTTGAAGGCGTCGATGCGGAACTGGAGCGCCCGTTTTTCTCCAAAGGCAAACTCCCGGCGCAGCGCCAGATCCAATTGCGACATTCCAAAACCAGCCAACGCGTTACGTCCTAGATCGCCTTGGACCGAACTGCGAGCCGGGAGAAATGCGCCAAGGTTGATGCGGCGACCGCCGGGCGCGGACGAGTCCGTGATCCAGAGCGGCTGACCGGGGACGACATCGGGACGGAATACATTCTCAAAACTCACGCCCATGAACTGGTCGGCATTCAGCACATTGATCGGAAATCCGGTGCGGGCGCGAAACATTCCATCGACCGACCAGTTCCGTAGCCAGCGTGAGCGCGTACCCGCGGAGTCATAACTGAAACCGACAGTAAAAGAATGCCGCACGTCGAAGTCGGAGGAGCCGCGATCGCCCTGGACCAGCAGTCCGGAACCTGCCCAGTAAAGCCCCGCGTCCGTGGAACTGTTGTCGATGGAGTGGGACCAAGCGTACGAAGCGAGAGCCTGAACGCCGCCCGCCAGCCGTCGGCGATATTGCGCCTGGAAGCTGTGGTACTCGGACTGGCCGTGATTGGTGCCGAGCGCGAGCAACGAGACATTGGTGCTTCCCGGTCCGCCGATCTCGCGCCGGATCAGATTGCCGCCCGAAGAGCCAACATAGCCGGCAGTCACAACGTCGTTGCGGTCAAAGGCGTGTTCGATGGAAACATTCCACTGTCGCACCAATGGCAGCCGCAGGCCTGGGGTAAAGCCGAAGATCAATTGAGCCTTGACGAACTGGTTCCGCGGGCTTTGAAAATTCGATACATTCAGCGGTCCGTCGTTCACCAGATCCGTCGCGAGGCTGAGGCTGGAATCGAAATAGAGTCCGATGCCGCCGCGTAGCACGGTCGTCCCGTTGCGGGAGGGTTGATAGGCGATGCCCAACCGAGGCGCAAAATTCGTATAGGTGGATGGCCAGGTAGGCCGGTGAATATACAGCGGCTCGCCGCTGACCGGATCGTAAGTAGTAGCACCGCGCAGCACGGGTGCGGGGCTGATTTCCCAACGAAGTCCGTAGGTCGCCGTCAACCGGGGCGTGACGCGCCAGGTATCTTGCGCATAAGCCGAGATTTCACTCACGACGGCCGAGACATATCGCTGGGGCGAAGTCGCATCCCAGAAATTACTGCTGCTGGCCAGATCCTGCACTGTATCCGCAAGAATGCTGACGGCGCCGGTTGCGTCGTTGCGAATTGGCGCCAAGCGCCGGTAGTCCGCTCCGAAACGGATGGAGTGGGCTCCCTTATTCCAGCTCGCGGCTGGCGAGATCTGGTATTGCGATTGGCTGCGACGGCCCTCGGAGCCCGAGACCACTTGCCCTACGCCAGCGATTGAGAGACGCACCAGGTAATTGCAGACACCAGCGGGACGCCCGGGTAGGAACTGCTCGGTCGCTTGCGCGATTGCGCAGTCGGGCAAAGTCGCGCCACTTTGACGCCATAAGGAAACAGCGCTGGCACTGGAAGCATTCAGGCGCAGATCGAAGATCAGAGTTGGCTGAGCGCGAAAACTCAGACCTCCGGTGATGGCGCGGGACCGGATGTCCAGGGAGTTGATCGGATTGCTTCCGAACTCGGTGGACGACGGTGAGTCGCTGTATCTGGCAAAGCCGGTAAGCCGCGAGGTGAACGCATGGTCGAGGCGCAAGGCGCCGGCATCGAGCTGGGCGGGGCGGCTAATCCCCCCTGTCCACTCCGCCAAGCCTGGTCCCAGCTCGGGTCCATTTGGCGTTGGAAACATTTTGAGTAAGGGCTCAGCCCAGGCGAGCGATCCGTCTCTTGCGGCTAGCGACGGCACCGGCACATTCCAGACGAAAGGCTGTTGCATCCGCATGCCTTCGTACGAAACAAAAAAGAAGGTGTGATCGCGCCAGACCGGACCGCCCAACGCAGCCGAAAGATCCTGAAAACGAAGCGGAGCGCGGCCATCGCCATGCTGATTCGCAAACCAGTTGTTGGCATCCACGGCATCATTTCGAAAGCGGCCCGCCAGCGAGCCGTGCAGCTCATTCGATCCCGATCGGCTGGTGAGGGAAATTTGCGCGCCCGGCAGACGGCCGAATTCCGCCGCCGTGGTGGACGTTTGCGCGCGCATTTCCTGCAGTGCGCCAACTGAAACGAGGCTATCCAGGCTCCCGAAAGCGGTCATAGCCGGGAGCGCGCCTCCGGTAGCTTCCGCCGCCGAACCGCCGCCGCTTACGCCTGAATTGGCGCTCACTCCATCCACGGTGAAGTAGTGTGTATTGGGCCGCTGTCCATTCACCGTAAACTGGCCCGACTCGCCGCGAGTGGCGGGCGTCACCACTAAGCCGGGGGTCAGCTCCAGCAGGCTAAGCAAAGGTCCGCCGTTCAGTGGCAGGCGCTCGATCTGGTCCGCGCCGACCACGGTGCCGACGGCGGCATCGTCGCTGTTGATCAAAGTCGGCGAGCCCTCCACTGTTATGGTCTCCTGCAGACTGCCGACCACTAGTTTGAAGTCGACGCGCGCCGGCTGCGTCTCATTCACACGGATTCCGAAGCGGATCATGGTCCGGAATCCTACTTTGCGAACGGTAATCTTATAGGTCCCCGGCAGCAAGGAGGGGATCAAATAACTGCCATCGGATTTCGAAAGCTTGGCGTGATGGAAACCGGTGTCTTCGTTAACGACACTCACCGTTGCATCCGGGACCGAGGCGGCGGATGCATCGACGACAATTCCGGAAATGTGACTGTATTGCTGCGCGCGCAATATCCCGCTGCCAGCCAGGCAAATCAGTATCACGGCCGGCAGGCGGGCGAAGATCACTTATTGCTCCGCTCGTAAATATCCAGCCGGGCATGTAGTTGTGCCAGACCAGTCTTCAATTGGACGGGCAGTTGGCCTACCGATGTTTCACTGGGTGCAGCGCCGAACATCACTCCCACTAGCTTATCCAGCTTGCGGGCGGATTGGAACAAGTCCTCGGTGGCGGCTTGCCAAGGCTCGGTGGGATTGCCGGAGTTTGGCGCTGAACCGGGGTCGCCGGGCACCATGGCCAAGATCGGCTGCAACTCACGATCGATCTCGGTGACCTGCCGGCGCAGGGCGGTGGAATGTTCGCCGCGTAGCCGTGCGAGCAATTGGCGGTCGGAGGCATTCAGCTCCTGCTCAGCCGCTAAAGGGAATTGTTCGGCCAGACGACGCAGCGCATAAGCGCGCGCCATAAGTGATTCGCTGGAGTCCAGAACCTGTGCGGAAAGCTGCTCAAGATTCGCGCGCCCGCCGAGTTGTTCGGCTAGCCTGGCCTGCAACTGACGAACGTCTCCAGCGGGCGCGTCGTTGGGAGCGACCGGCTGGTCTGGCGCGGTAGCCGGGGGAGAATCGGAAAACCGCACCACCACGTGAGCCTTCGAACCGAGAGCGTTCTTGATCTCCTGCTGGCGAGCAGGCGCGAGACCGGTTCCGCTGACTACAACTTCGCTTCCAGAGCGCGACACCTCCACCGGATCACCCAGGTCGGCGCCCACATCGTGCAATGCGGCAATGACCTGGAGTTCATCAGCGGCGCTGGCCTCAGGAGCGGAGGTGACCACCGCATTGGATGTTTCGCTCGGCGGTGCAGTAGGGCTGCCGGCAGCGCGACGTGCGTCCGCGCCAGCACCGATCGGGGCCGGGGGCACGGCATCGTCGGGGACCTCGGTAATCTCGACCCACTCCTGATTCGAAAACTCCAACCGCTCTTCCACTGGCCGCAAATCGGCGGCTCGCAGCTTTAAGGTGGCCTGCCTCAATTCCGAAGTGGAAGAACTGGTCTCGATCTGATAGGTCTGATTTTCTTCGATCACTTGATCGCGCTTATCAGCAAGCTGATTGCGCCAGGACTGGAACGACTGTGCGCTCAGCGGATCCGTCCAACTGTAGTTCGCTCGCTGGAACATGGCCTGCAAGACATCGGCGTCGGCAGTGCCGAAACCGGCCGGCTGTGTGGCGACCGCAGGGCGAGTGAGCCTGCGATTTCGCGTCCGAATCTGAATACGCCGAGGCTGGTACGGGTGTGCGCTGGCTGTGGCCACCGCTTGGCGCAGCAGCTCAGCCGCCTGCACCGAAGGCGTCTGACGGTAGCGGTAGAAGAGTCCGAGAACAACTAGTAGCGCCACCGCGGCCAGCGCCCACTTTTTGGCCCCCGTATCAAACGGCGATTTCAATAATCGCGTGATCCGACGAAAGAGGGCCGGCTCCAAAGACGCATCGATTTCATCGAAGTGACGATAAATATCGACCCATGGAGCCGGTGGAGTAGGAAGATGGCGTTGCAATACATTCTTTCTGTAGTGCACGCATTGGCTGACAACGTCTTGTAATTCCTCCAGTGCGGCGCGGCACTGCCAGCAGGCTTCCAGATGCGAGCGGACCTCGCCCGCTGCCTGAACCGGCAATTCACCGTCGAGATAGCGCAGCAACTGCTCTTCTTCGGGGTGGAGAGTGAGTGAGGACCCCTTCATAATTCATCCTTCTTTAATCGCGAAATGGCCCGGCGCAGAAATTCGCCGACCGCCGAAGGGCTGATCCCCAGGACGGACCCGATCTCCGGATACCGCAGGCCTTCCAGGCGCAACAGGAGACAGCGGCGTTGTTGCTCGGACAGCCGCTCCACCGCCTTGTGGAAGCGAAGTGTTTGCTCCCGCTCGAGCAGGTTCTGCTCCGGGTCGAGCGCAGAACCGGCCAGTTGCGATTCCAGATCGGGATCGTAAGGGGTTTGAGAACTTTGCCGGGCACGGATCTTCAACCCGAGATTGTGGGCCACGCGAAAAATCCAGCCTCTCGGATTTTGAATGTCTTCGCCCTTCTTGAGCGTAGTGTACAGCCGTAAGAAAACCTCCTGTGCCGCCTCCTGCGCTTGCGGAGGGTACAACCCCAAACTCAACAAATACCGATATACGTCAACGCGCGCCTCCTCGAACAACTGAGCCACCTGATTCTGCAACGTCATGCTGGCTCGTCGCTTCTGGACAACACCCGCAAGCTCTTCACCCAGCGGATACGACGACATCATTTCCTATAAGACTATAAGTTCTAACCAAAGACCCCCAGGTCTCCGCTTCCAACTACACCGCGTCGGAAAAAATCCTTAACTTATTGTCAAGTCAGTGTAGTTTAATCGGGCCGATAAGGGTCTTAGGGATGTAGAACGCCTTGCCATCCATGCCCACTTCGGTCTCGATCACCATCGTCACCTATAATTGCCGGAAATACCTGGAAGCCTGCCTGCACTCGATCTTCGAGCAGGACTACCGACCGCTCGAGGTAGTTGTCGTGGATAACGGCTCCATGGATGGCACACGCGCGTACCTGTCACTGTTCGAAGATCGGATTCGTGTCGAATACAACGACGTCAACGTGGGATTTGCCGCCGCGCAGAACCAAGCCATCGCGCTGAGCTCGGGCGACTGGATCCTGGTGTTGAATCCGGATGCAGTGCTGCTTCCCGGCGCAATCGAGCATCTGGTGGAGGCGGCCAGGATCGATGAAAAGGCCGGGACTCTGTGCGGGCGAATGCTGGCAATCGGCCGAGACCTGAAACCGCTCGAGAATCCGCTCATCGACACCACGGGAATTTACTTCACCGAGGCGATGCGCCACTTCGATCGGGGCTGGCATGAGCCCGACGACGGCCGCTTCCGGAAAATGGAATATGTGTTTGGCGCCAGCGCCGCGGCCGCACTGTACCGGCGGGAAATGATCGCGGACATTTCAGAAGACGGAAAATTCTTCGATCCGGATTTCTTTACCTATCGAGAGGACGCCGACGTGGCTTGGCGGGCGCAGTTGCTCGGGTGGCGCTGTCTTTACACAGCCGCGCCCGTGGGCTATCACGTACGTACCGTCGGTCCGGGCAATCGACGCGCGGTACCGGCGGTCATGAACATGCACTCGGTCAAGAATCGGTTCTTGATGCGCACGAAAAACATGACCGGAGGCGTGTTTCGGCGATTCTGGCGTCAGATGCTGGCGCGAGATCTGCTGGTGATCGGCGGCTGTCTGCTGAGGGAACCAAGGTCGCTGCCGGCTTTTTGGCGATTTGCACGGGCTTTTACCCGCGCCCTTCGGAGCCGCAAGTGGATCATGAGCCGCCGCCGAGTCAGTGATGACTATCTCGCGCAGTGGTTCAGCACCCGGCCATCCGCGCGACCAGTTCCTGAGGTGACGATGCCCGCGAAGTCCCTGGATGTTCTTTCCCGGGGCGCGTCTCAGTAGCGCTAGCTTACCTATTCACGTCTATCACGGTCCGACCACGAACCTTACCGGCCAGGATATCCTCGCCAAGCTGGAACACTTCAGCCAGCGGCTTCACCTGGATGATGCTGTCGAGCAGATTCGTCGGCAGATCGCGAGCAAGCCGCGCCCAGATCTCACGGCGGCGCTGGTTGGGCACGCGC
>Ga0070714_100002261_pt1 | contig 14165 bp, 12 predicted proteins | sample LARL83metaG_FD_65450 | JGI IMG/M metagenome (GOLD analysis project Ga0070714, IMG submission 65450) | Corn, switchgrass and miscanthus rhizosphere microbial communities from Kellogg Biological Station, Michigan, USA - LAR L8-3 metaG | ecosystem: Host-associated > Plants > Roots > Rhizosphere ...
CGCAGTTCACCACGGCATCGGGAGCCATCTCGGTGAGTATCGCGGCGATCGCGGCCGGCCCGTCGGCGGCCAGGTCCGCGAGCCGGTGGCGGGGCGAGTCAGGCAGCGGGGAGCGGCCAGCGGTGACCACGTCCAGCCCGGCCGCCAGGGCGTGGCGGCGGACGTGCGCGCCGAGAAACCCGCCCGCGCCGATGATCAGCAAGCGCATGCCTCAGGCCCCCTTGAGGAGGCTTCCCTTGATCAGGCCGAACTCGGCATTGACGCGGTCGTAGTCGTCCGGGCGCCCGATGTCGAACCAGTAGCCGTCGAACGCGTACTCCGCCGGGAACGTGCCCTGCGCCAGCAGGTCGAACACAAGCTCGTCGAAGCCGAAGGGCAGCCCCGGGGTGTAGCCGGTGAGCGTCCTCTTGCTGCAGGCGTAGATGCCCATGCTGACCCGGTAGTCGATCGTGGGCTTTTCCGCGAACTCCACCACGCGGCCCTCCCGCGTGGTCAGCACCCCGTATTCGATCCGCTCCTGGCGCAGGGAAGTGGCCACGGTGAGCGCGGAGCCCTCTTCGGCATGCCGCCGCATCAGGTCGGAGTAGTCCAGATCGGTGAGCACGTCGCCGTTCATGACCAGGAAGTCCTCCGGCAGCCGGTCGAGCAGCCGCAGCACCGGCCCGATCGTGCCCAGCGGCATCTCCTCCGGAACCCCGTAGTCGACCTGCACGCCCCACCGGCTGCCGTCACCGACGTAGGACCTGATCAGCTCGCCGAGATGGCCGATGGCCAGAGTGACCCGGCTGAAGCCGCACCAGGCGAGCTGGCTCAGCAGGATTTCCATGATCGAGTGCTCCTCGCCGATCGGCACGAGGGGCTTGGGAAGTCTCGTCGTGTAGGGCCGCAGCCTGATGCCCTTGCCACCGGCGAGAATGACCGCGTGCATGATGCCTCCGTTGCTCACTGGTTGTATTCGTCCGGGTTGTAGCGGGCCAGGTTGCCGGGCCGCTGGAACCACTCGATGGTTTGCTCGAGCCCCTGCTCACGGGTGACGCGCGGCTCCCAGCCGGTGCGCTCGCGCAGCCTGGTGGCGTCGCAGCACAGCCGTAGCACCTCGGAGTCCTTCGGGCGCAGCCTGCGGGGGTCCTCACTGATCTCGGCGTCGATGTCCATCAGACGGGCGATGTCGGCCGCGAGCTGCCCGACCGAGGTGTCCATGCCCGTGCCGGAGTTGAACAGCTCACCGACGACGGCGGACGCTGGCGCATCGCCGAGGTCGATGAACGCCTGGGCGGTGTCGCTGACATAGGTGAAGTCCCTGGTCGGATCCAGCGCGCCGAGCCTGAGCTCACGGGAACCGGCCGCGAGCTGGATGATGATGGCCGGGATGACGGCCCGGGCCGACTGGCGCGGGCCGAAGGTGTTGAACGGCCGCAGCGTCACCACCGGTGTGCCGAAGCTCAGGTAGTAGGACTCGGCAAGCTTGTCCGCGGCGACCTTGCTGGCCGCGTACGGTGACTGCGCCTGCAGCGGGTGGGCCTCGCTGATCGGGACCGAGCGGGCGGTGCCGTAGGTCTCGCTGGTCGAGGTGTGCACCAGGCGGGGGGTGCCGCAGGCCCGCACCGCCTCGAGCACGTGCAGCGTGCCGATCACGTTGGTGTCCACGAACGACCGTGGCGCGCGGTAGGAGTACGGCACCGAGCCCAGTGCGGCCAGGTGGTACACCACGGCAGCGCCCTCGACCACCTGGCGTACCAAGGCCGGGTCGCGCACGTCGCCGAACACCACCTCGATCTGGTCGAGGACGTCGGCGGGCAGTTCCCCGAGCCAGCCGCGTGAGCTGTGCATGTTGTAGAGCACCATGGCCCGCACCCGGTGCCCGCGGCGGACCAGCATTTCTGCCAGATGGGAGCCGATGAACCCCTCGGCCCCGGTGATGGCAACTTCCTCCCTCATGGGCTTCCCCCCTCCAGTTCTTGCAGATAGCTGCGTCTGGCCCGCGCGGTGCCGGCGGGCCTAGCAGGTGTGCCGCGTCGCGCTGCCAAGCACCAGGGCCGCGTACCCGGCGAGCCCGATGAGCAGCGCGGTGCAGGCCAGAAGTTGCGCGGTGAGGCCGTCGCTGCGGCACACGGCCTCGACGGCCAGCGCCACGGCGCAGCAGGCCAGCGGGACCACCCGGCTGCCGAAGGCCTGCAACAGCAGCGCGGCGAACATGGCGCCGCCGACGGCCAGGTAGGCGGCCACCTGCGGCAGCACCGCGAGGCCCGGGTCGGCCAGCTTGGCCACGGCGGCCGCCGCCGCGACCACCGCGGTCAGTGCGGCGGTCACGGTCAGGTACACCAGCAGCGCGGCGAGCAGTGCCAGCCGCGCCCGGGCGGCGAACGCCCGCAGTTCCCCGGTGGCGCGCAGCAGCCGCTGGGTGCGCCGCCGGAACCAGATGAGGATCCACTCGGCCGCGCCCATGCTCATCGCCAGCGGCAGCGAGACCAGCACCCCGGCGCTCGCGTGGCCGGGCAGGCCGGCCGCCACGGGGAACGCGAACAGCCCGGCTGCCACCAGCCCGAATCCGGCGCTTGGCAGCGCACCGCGCAACTCGGTGCTGGTGACCAGGCGGCCGCCCTCCCGCCCGGTTCGTGCCTGCCCGGTTCCCGGCCCGCCCCGGGCCCCCGCATGCCTGCCGTGCCCGGGGCGGCGGCCGCCCGCCGCGCGGGTGGCCGAGGCTGCGCCGAGCGCCAGGGCAAGCAGCGGCGTGGCCGTCAGTGCCGCACAGGCCGGTGCTGTGAGCTCCGCTGGCCGCCCGAGCAGGAGGAACACGGCGCCGCCCAGCACGCCGGGGGCCGCCGCGGCAAGCAGCAGTCGTTCGGCACCAAGCACGATGAGCACGGTGGCGCCCAGCATGTACGCCCCCACCCCGGCCGCGAACAAGACCGCCGGGAGCCGGACGGGCAGCACCAGGCGGGTCACGGCCAGGGCGAGCAGCACCCCGGCCAGCCCGGCGCCGAGCCCGGCCCGGAGCAGCCGCGCCGCCCGTGCCGGGTCTGCCTGGCCGAGGCGCAGGTAGCCGAGGTAGGCCAGGGACTGGCTGATCGCCCAGGAGACCAGCGACACCACGACCAGCAGGCCGACCACGCCGGGCCCGGCCAGCAGCCTGGCGGCGGCCGGGAAGCAGACCGTGGGCAGCCCGTAGAGCAGCCCGTGCAGGGCCGGCCTCACCGTGGCCAGCTGCCACGGATCCGGCGGCTCGTCCGGATCCACGGGCCGCCGCGGCACTCGCACGTACATCTGCTCGGCCAGCGCGAACACGTCGCGGATCCCGTAGGACTCCCTGACCGCCTTGTCGCTCCAGCCCTCGAACTCCAGCGCGCAGCAGATCTCCAGCGGGTCCACCGCGGACTCGCAGACCGGCGCGAACTGCCTGCACAGTTCCCCGACGTCACGCGGTCCCGGCTCCGCGTCACGCGGCTCCGCCGCGCCGGCGGGCTCTGCCGGCGCCCCTCCGCCGCGGCCGCCTCTCTGGCTGCCGCAGGCGTGCATCCGGGCCGGCAGGATCGCCGCGCTCATCGGGTGCCCGCCGTGGGTGCCGCCGGGGCGGCCGGCAGCGGCTGCCCGGAGCCGAGGAAGTGGTAGATCTCGTCGAAGGTGTTGATGGCCTCGTCGACGGTGAAGTACTCAAGCGCGCGGGCACGGGCCGCCGAGCCGAGCCGGTGCCGCATCTTGTCGTTTTTGAGCAGGGTGAGGCATGCCCGGGCCAGCCGTTGCGGGCTGCGCGGCGGCACGACGAGACCGGTGTCGCCGAGCGCCTCGGTGACACCGCCCACGTCCGTGGCGACGCAGGCCCTGCCGCAGGTCATCGCCTCGATCAGGCTGTAGGGGAAGCCCTCGGACACGCTGCAGAGGACCACGATGCTGCCGGCCTGGTAGGCGTCGCGGATGTCCGCCACCCGGCCCTCGAACGTCGCGGCATCGGAGATGCCGAGTTCGGCGGCCAGCGCCTGGCAGCGCTGCAGGTAGGCCTCGCCGCCCGGCGGCGCCGAGCCGAACAGCCGCAGTCTCGCGGCCGGGAGGTCGCTGCGCACCAGGGCAAACGCACGCAGCAGGGTTTCCAGGTCCTTGATCGGATCGATCCGGCCCACCCACGCGATGGTGGGGGCGGTGGGCGCACCGTCCACCGCCGGAAAGCTGGCCGGATCGACGCCGTTGTACACGGTTCTGATCCGCGACGGCTCCGCGCCGAGCCGCTCCTCCCACCGCCTGTTGTAGGCGTTGCCTGGAGTGATGGCCCCCGCCTCCTGGTAGCCCGTCGCGCAGAGGTACCGGAGGAACCGCAGGTACAGCGCCTTCACCGGCCACCGGTACGGGCTCCTGCGGTGCTGCAGGAACTGTTCGCGCAGGTAGATGCCGTGCTCGGTGAGCACCACCGGCGTGCCGTGCTGCCACTTGGCGGCCAGGGCCGGCAGCAGGCTAAGCCCGTTGGCCACCGCGTGCCCGAGGTCGGCCCGGACCGGCGGGTAGCACAGCGGGCGGAGGGAATGGTCGAGCAGTTGCAGCGCGGTCACCGCGTCATGCAAGGTCGGCGCGGGCCGTCCGGCGTCGGCCTGGCGGTCCCGCCACGCCCGGGCCAGCAGGTGCACCGCCCTGTCGCTGGCCAGGCTGGTGCCGAGCGTCCCTTGCTGGGCACAGCACTCGTGCAGTTCGCGGAGCACCACGCCGAAGCGCTGCCGCGCGCCTGCATAGGGGTCGAGCAGGGTGTCGATGAGCTGGCGCAGCAACCGCAGCGGCAATCCCGCGCGTCGGCCGCCGCTGTGCCGGCCACCGCCGCGCCGGGCCGCCGAGGCGACCGGCGCCGGGCCCCACAACGGCAACTTGACCAGCGAGACGACGTTGCCGGGCAGCGTCCAGACGGCGGGCTCGGCCGCCGTGGCCACCAGCGCGACCACGTGGAACTCGTAGCCAGGCATCCCGCGGATGAGCTGATCGCACCAGACGCTGACGCCGCCAAAAGCGAACGGATAAGTACCTTCCGTCATCAATGCTATCTTCATAAAAGACCAATAACCGCCTGAATCGCACGGGCAAAGACTGGGCTGACTCCTCGAATTACCGAGTTCCCATGCGCGTGGCGGGGTGACGCGCGGAAGGTGCATTACGGAATGCACTCATAATGTCGTCTCGTGAGACGACCGGGCTAAGTGCTGATACATCCGTCCCGCTCTCCTGGCATCCGCATGCAGGCACACTTCAGCCAATGTGGGCAACGAGGTGATACCGGGCGAATCTCGCGAACGTGCCTGTTGAGCCGCCCCGTGCAGGTAACCCGGGCCCGAAGTGCTGTCGTTACTTCAGACCCTAGAATTACATTACCCAGAGCATAACAGTATTCAACACGGGGGTGCCGCTTCTCCGCGCCGGTGTGGGTCACAAGAGACCGGACTGTGGCTGACGGCCGTCAATCTCTTCCTGACATTTCAAGGAGAAGCCAGGCAGGGTCCCCTCAGCGCCAGCCGCCGCCCAAGTGCCGGTCCCGTGTCCTGGCATGTGGGCACCGGCTCGCCCGCCACCGCCATTGGCGCCGGCGCCGGCCCGGGTGCCACCTCGCCGGCAGGTGCCGGCCCTGGCCCGCATGAACTGCCGGATTCGTGGTAGCTACGGCGGCATGGTGACATTCATCATCATCCTGATCCTGGTCGGCCTGGTCGCCGGGGCGGTCGCCCGCCTCGTCGTCCCCGGCCGGGACCCCATAGGCATCCTGGGCACGATCGTGCTGGGCATCGTCGGCTCGTTCGTCGGCGGGTTCATCTGGAACCTGATCCAGTACCACAAGCTGGCGCCACACAAGTTCCACCTGGTCGGCATCATCGGCTCGATACTCGGCGCGATCCTGGTGCTGATCGTGCTGCGCATGACCGGCATGGAACGAGGCCGCCGCCGCGTCCTGCGCTGAGCCAGCCAGGCCCGGCCGGGACGCTAGGCGCGCCGGGCCGCTGGCTTGACGATGTTGGCCAGCGGCTGGCCGCCGACGTGCCGTTCGGCCTGGTCGGCGACGAAGCCGGGAGCGCGACGGGCGAAGGCGAACGTGTCGCCGCCGATGTGCGGGGTGATCAGCACATTGGGCAGCGCCCATTCGGGGCGGTCCGCGGGCAGCGGCTCGACGTCGGTGACGTCGAGTGCCGCGCGCAGCCGCCCGCTGGTGAGCTGCCCGACCAGGGCGACCGCGTCCACGATGGGACCGCGCGCCACGTTCACGACCAGGGCACCGTCCGGCAGCGCGGCGAGCACCTCCTCGCCAACCAGGCCGCAGGTGCCCGGGGTCAGCGCGATACACACGACGAGGATGTCCGCGCCGGCGGCGAGCCGGGCAAGCTGGGACAGCGGCGACACGCCGTCGCGTGCGGTGCGGGAGCACCGGGTTATCCGGGCTCCGAACGGCGCGAGCCGCTCCTCGATGGCCTTCCCCATGCCGCCGTACCCCACCAGCAGGACGTTCTTGCCGTCGAGGCTGTCGGTCCGCACGTGCTGCCAGCGGTGCCGCGCCTGGTCGAGCGCGAAGCGCGGAAGCTGCCGCAGGCTGGCGAGAATCAGGCTGACCGCAAGCTCCGCGGTGCTCTCCTCGTGGTGCAGCCCGCTTCCGTTGCAGAGCGTCACCTGCTCCGGCACGGCGTCGATGATGTTGTCGACGCCGCTGCTCAGGCTCTGCAGCACCCGCAGCCTCGGCATCTTCGCGATCATGGCGACGCTCGCCCCGTTCCCCATGTAGGGCAGGCAGTAGAAGTCCACCTCGTCGAGGTCGCGGCCGCCGTCTTCGTACCGTGCGATCGTGGCCTGCGGCAGCCGCCTGGCAACCTCGTCGGCCACTCCGTCCGCCGTCGGCAGGAGAAACGTCATAGACCGGTCACACCCCTCCGCGCATCTGGCACCTGCGACGGACGCTAGCGGCCGAGGCCCCGGGCGCGCTAGCCGGTGATCAGTATGGCCTTCGGGTAGCCGCCCACCTTGATCGCCCGCAGGGCGGTGTTGCTGGCGACCCGGATCGGCGTCACCATGCCCGAGCTGAAGCTGACCACGTAGGCCATCTTGCCGTCCGGGGTGATCGCGATCGCGGACGGCCACCCGCCGATCTTGATCGGGCGCAGGGCGGTGTTGCTGGCAACCCGGATCGGTGTCACCGTGCCCGTACGGCTGTTGGTGACGTAGGCGGTCCGGCCGTCCGGGGTGATCGCGATCGCGGACGGGTCGCTGCCGGTCTTGATCGGGCGCAGGGCGGTGTTGCTGGCGGTCCGGATCGGTGTCACCGTGCCGGACGCGGAGTTGGCCACGTAGACGGTCTTGCCGTCAGGGGTGATCGCGAGGGCATCGGTGATCTTGCCCCCGGTACGGATCGCCGGGAGGGCGGTGTTGCTGGCGGTCCGGATCGGCGTCACCCAGCCCGACCGCCCATCCCCGTAGCTGGTGACGTAGGCGGTGGCCCCGTCGGGGGTGATCGCGATGGCAACGGGATCCGGGCCCACCGTGATCGCCGGGAGGGTGGTGCCGGTCGCGGTCCGGATCGGCGTCACCGCTCCCGAGCCGCCGTCGGCGACGTACGCCGTCTTGCCGTCCGGGGTGATCGCGATGGCCGTGGGGATGCGGCCCACCCTGATCTGCGGCCGGGCGGTGTTGTCGCTGATCCGGATCGGGGTCACCATGTGCCCGAGCCTGTTCCTGGGGTACTCCATGTTGGCCACGTAGGCGGTCTTGCCGTCCGGGGTGATCGCGATGGCCGTGGGGTAACAGCACGACCGGATCGGTGGCAGGGCGGTACGTGTTGCGGTGCGGATCGGGACGACCGAGGAGGACGTCTCGTTAGCGACATAGATGGTCTTGCCGTCCGGAGTGATCGCGAAGGCAACCGGGTCGGGGCCCGTCCTCAGCCGCGGCAGGACGGTGCGGGTGGCGGTACGGATCGGGACGACCGCGCCGGTGGACACACGCGGATCGGCCACCCAGGCGATGGCCGGGGCCCCCCCGCCCGCCGCGCGGGGCTGGGCCGCGGGGGCATGGATCGCGCTGAGCACGGCCGGGGTGCCGACGATCACCGCGGTGACCGCGGCCGCGGCGGCCAGCGGCGCCACCCAGCCGCGCCACCGGTATCCCAGCCGCCCATAGCCGGCGAACAACGGCCCCCGCGGTCGCGGGCTCCCGCTGCGGGGGGCAGCGGCCCTCTCCGCCCCGATCGCGCTGAGCAACGCGGCTTCCGCGGCGGCCGGAAGCATCTCGCCGGGCACCTCGTCGCGCAGCTGCCCCAGCAGTTCCATCTCGTTCACTGGCCTTCTCCTTGTCCGGCCCGCGCCTGTTGCCCGGCCGGCGCCTGTTGCCCGGCCTGCGCGGGCGCAGCCCCCAGTGCCTGGCGGAGCCTGGCCCGGGCCCTGCTGATCCGGGACCGCACGGTCCCGACCGGCACGCCCAGGGCCGCCGCGGCCTGCTCGTAGCTCAAGTCCCCCCAGGCCACCAGCAGCAGCGCGTTGCGGTGCCCGGCCGGCAGGCCCGCGAGCGCGGCGGCCAGTCGCCGGCTCTCGGCACCGGCGCTCACCCGTGCGTCGGCGCGGTCGGCAAAGGACTCGGTGACCGGGTCCAGCCCGGTACGGGCCAGCGCCCGGTACTGCCTGACCTCGGCACGCCGGTGACGGCCGACGAGGTTGGTGGCGATCCCGTACAGCCACGGCCGGGCATCCGGGCGGTCGCGGCTGTACCTGGACCGGAGCCGGAACGCGGTCAGGAAGGTTTCCGCGACCACGTCGTCGGCGGCGCCGGGGCCAAGCCGCCGCACCACGTAGCGGCGGATGTCGGGCGCGTGCCTGCGGAACACGACGGCGAACTGCTCGGGGTCATCGAGGGACCGGGCGATGACCGTTGCGTCATCGCCCGGGTCCCCGCTGACGGGTTCCGGTGTCAGCATCCCGCGTGGCTCAGCCATGGCCACCCTTCAGCCGTCGGGACCAGCGGTACACCCGCTATTGCCCGTGCCACCCAGCCGGGTTCCCGCGGAGTTGGCGACCGCGGCCTGCCGGCCGGCCGGCCGGGGCTGCGAGCATGGGTGGCATGCGGTGGATCGAGCTTGACGGCGCCGTCAACGTCCGTGACCTGGGTGGGCTGGCGACGCGCAGCGGTGGCCAGACGCTGCGCGGCCGGCTGCTGCGCGGCGACAACCTGCAGGAGTTGTCGGCCGCCGATGTCACGCACCTGGTGGACGACATCGGCCTGACGACCGTCGTTGACCTGCGCAGCACCGCCGAACGCAACGCCGAGGGCCCGGCGCCGCTGCAGGCCGTGGGCAGCGTCCGGCATGTGCATCTCCCGGTTCTGCCGGAGCGGGGTTCCGCTACCGACATGGTCGCCGATGCGCTGCTGACCCGCGAGGACGCCGACCGGTCTCGCTATCCCGCCGATCCGGTGACCGGCCACTACCTGGGCTACCTGGAAGACCGCCCGGATCAGGTGGTGGCCGCGGTGCGCACGATCGCAAGCTCCGAGGGGCCGGTGCTCGTCCACTGCGCGGCGGGCAAGGACCGCACCGGGGTGGTCGTGGCGCTCGCCCTCAGCGCGGTCGGCGTCCGCCCGGCGGCCATCGTCGCCGACTACATGGCCACCGGTGAGCGCACCGGCCCGCTCCTGCACCGGCTGCGCCGGTCACCGACCTACGCCGACGACATCAACAGCAAGCCGCAGGCCGAGCACGCGCCGCGGCCCGGCACGATGGCGGCGTTCCTTGAGCAGGTCGATGCCCGGTACGGCGGGACCGGCCGGTGGCTGGCCGATCACGGCTTCGGCGCGGACGGCCCCGGCCTGCTCCGCGCCAAGCTGCTGTCTGCCTGACGGTCAGCCCCACGCCGGGTCGCGGGCCAGCTTCTCGGCGATCCGGTCGTGAAAGCTCCTGCGGCGCAGCGCTGCTTCGATGTCGGTGACGACCTGGCTCAGCGGGTAGGGGATCTCCGCCTCGATCTCGGCGACGGCGGCCTCGGTGGCCCGCCACTCCGCCGCCAGCCGGCCGGTGATGCGGGCCGCCTTGGCGGTGAGCGTCACCCGCTTGGTGCGGGCATCCGCGCCGGCGGTGGTGCGGACCCAGCCCGCGGCGCGCATCGCGGCCACCTTCTGGCTGGTGCCCGAGTGGGTGCGCCGTACCGACCGGGCCAGCTCGGTGATCGTCATCGGGCCGCTGGCGTGCAGCCGGAGCAGTTCCAGCACGAAGCTCGGCTTGAGCCCGTCGATCCGCGCCTCGGCGTAGACCTTGGCGATGTCGGCGTCCATCGCGTCCTGGAGCAGCCGCAAGGGCCGCCATCTGCTGTGCTGAGTCGGGTCTGGCGTGCTTCCTCCGGTCACAAGGAAATTCTAACAGTACTTATATAAGTACTGATACAATACGACGGCCCGTGGCAACGTGGCACCGGCGCGAGACCAGGTCCCGCCCTGACCAGAAGCGGGCCCGTGGCCGGACGGAACCCTTGGGCGGGAGCGGGGATCGTGGCTGACCGGCGCCGGCTGCTTGCCGACCTCACCCCGCTGCGTGCCTCGCCCGCGTTCCGGCGGCTGTGGACCGGGACCACGCTGTCCTCGGTCGGCGCTGCCATGACCGCCTTCGCCGTCATGCTCCAGGTCTACGACCTCACCGGCTCCTCGCTGGCGGTCGGCGCGATCGGCGTGGCGCAGATGGTGCCGACCCTCATCGTGGGGCTGCTGTGCGGCCCGGTCGCGGACGCGATCGACCGGCGCAAGCTCGTGCTGGTTACCAGCACGTGCCTGGCCCTGGTGTCGGCAGCGCTCACCGTGCAGGCGTTTGCCGGTCTTGACCTGCTCTGGCCGCTGTATGCCCTGGTCGCGGTGCAGTCCTGCCTGGCCGCGGTGGACCGCCCGGCGCGCAGCACGTTCGTGCCCGCCCTGCTGCCGCCCGGCCAGCTTGCCGCCGGGCTGGCGCTGAACCGGCTGAGCTTCCAGGTCATGCTGACCGCCGGCCCCGCCCTCGCCGGGCTCATCACGGCCGTGCCGCACCTGGGCCTGCGCGGGTGCTATCTGGCCGATACGGTCGGCTTTGCCGCCTCGCTGTACGGGATCGCCAGGCTGCCCGCGATGCGGCCGTCCGGCGGCACGGCGCGGCCGGGCCCGCGCGCGGTCGCCGAGGGGCTCGGCTTCATCCGCCGCAGCCAGGTGATCGGCGGGGCGTTCCTGGCCGATCTGGCCGCCACCGTCTTCGCCCTGCCGGTGGCCCTGTTCCCGGCGATCAACGCCGAGCGGTTCGGCGGTGACCCGCGCACGCTCGGCCTGTTCACCACGGCCATCGGGGTCGGCGGCCTGGTCAGCGGCCTGTTCTCCGGGCCGGTCGGCCACATCGCGCGCCAGGGCCGGGCCATGCTCGTCGCGGTCGCCGTCTGGGGCGCGGCCTTCGCAGGCTTCGCGGTCGCTTCCGGCCTGTGGCTGACGCTCGGCCTGCTCGCCGTGGCCGGGGCGGCGGACGCCTTCACCGTGGTGTTTCGCGGGGCGATCGTCGCGGCGGTCACCCCCGACCGGCTCCGCGGCCGGGTGATGGCGGCCGACTACGTGGTCGGTGCGGGCGGCGCGCAGCTGGGCAACCTGGAGGCGGGGGCGGTGGCGGCGGTGACCTCGCCGGCGATCAGCGCAGTTGCCGGCGGGCTGGCGACGGTCGCCGCGGCCCTGGTGATCGGCCTGGCGCTGCCGGCCTTCACCCGGTACCGCAGCGAGCCGGATGCCGCGGCCCGCGACCAGCCCCGCCCCCGCCAGCGCCGCCCCGCCAGCGCCGCGCACTGAGCTTCCGGCGCGCAAATAACCTGCTGACACCTTCCCCCGGACGCGGTTATAAAGGGTGTGCCTGTCGCACCCGGGCAGGCAGGGGCCGCGCTCGTAGCCAGGGCGCGGGGAAGCAGGGGGCACACCATGCGTGACGACCCCGTGGTCATCGCGCTGGCCCGCCGTGCGGCCGCCGGTGACCAGGCCGCATGGAACCAGATCGTCGATCGGTACGCCCACCTGGTGTGGTCGATCTGTGTCCGGTCCGGGCTGAGCAGCGAGGACATCGATGACGTCAGCCAGAGCGTCTGGCTGCTGCTCGTCGAGAGCATCGGGAGTCTCCGCGAGCCTGCGGCATTACCCGGATGGCTGGCAAGGACCACCAAGAACGAGTGCCTTCGCGTGCTGCTGGTAACGCACCGGCATGCGCACGCGGGGCTTCCGGCCGACGACCCGATGCCCGTGGACCCCGATGCCGTCGTGATCGACGACGAGATCCTGCGCGCGGAACGCGACGCCGCGCTCCGCGCCGCGTTCGCCGAGCTTCCGCTTCGCTGCCGCGAGCTGCTGTCCATGCTTATGCGTGACCCGCCATGCCACGACGAGGACATCAGCGCAACGCTGGGCATACCGGTGGGGACCATCGGCCCGATGCGCGACCGCTGCCTCGATCGCATTCGGCGCTCTCCCCACATCGGCCCCGCCCCGCCGTGAGGGTGCTGGCGCCGGGCGGCCGCGATCGGGCCGCCCGGCGCCATGGACGTGACCAGCGCCCTGCCAGCGGGCGTGTTACGGGTAGCTCACCACGTTGACCGGGGCGTCGGGGTTGGCGGCCGTCGACGAGCCGCCGACGCCGTTCACCACGTGGTCGATCCCCCCGGATCCGCCGTTGGCGTTGAGGAAGATCGTCAGCATGTCGTGGAGCGCCAGCCCCGGCGGGTTGTCCGCCTCGATGGCGTTCGTGGCGAAGATCGGCACGCCCTGGTTGAAGAAGCTGTAGCTGCCCATCCCGTAGCCGGAGAAGTTGGCCGCGTGGCTGGTGACCAGGAAGGCCGGGTAGCCGTCGGTGGACGGATTCTCCATCCAGGCCGCCTGGCTCGGCGGGTCGTAGGGCATCTCGTTCTGGAAGAAGATGTCCGTGCCGTCCCGGCCGTTCCAGACCACCTCGGCCTTCTGGTAGTGCTCGACGAACAGGCCGTAGGCCGTGACGTCGTCTCCGTTGACGACCACGCCGGTGTTCCCGACGTTGCCGGTCCAGCCCACGCCGTTGCCGTGGTCGGCCCGCCAGGCCCAGATGTCGTCGAGGATCACCTGCGAGGAGTTGACCACCAGGCTGTTATCGGCCTGGCCGGGCGTGGCACCGCCGACGCGGAAGAACACGTCCTGCACCAGGGTCGGATCGGCCGGGTCCGACCAGCCCCGGCCGGGCAGGCCCACCTGCAGCAGGGCAGGCGAGTCCACCGGGCCCGCGTCGAAGATCATCCCGGACAGCTTCACCCCGGGAACGTTGGCCACCAGCATCGAGAGGTTGCCGCGCGCGGGCACCAGGGTGGGGAAGCCGAGGCCGAGCACCACGGTGCCCGGCCGGGTCACCACGATGGGGTGGTTCAGGCTGTACACGCCCGGCGTGAGGATCAGGTCCTTGCCGAGCAGCAGCGCCGCGTTGATCAGCCCCACCGGGGTGCTCGGGCTGGCGATAAAGAACCGCTGTATCGGGATGGCCGTTCCTGGCGTGGGGCCGTTGGCCCAGGTGGTACCCACCGAACCCCGCTGCACGGCGGGCACGAACACGCTGTAGTTCCCGGCGGAGTCCTGCTGCAGGAACGGCTCCTCCTGGGTGACCGGGCTGGCCGCCAGCGTGGTGTACTGGCCGCCCGAGCCGAAGTTCTGCGCGGGCGCGCCCACGTCACCGGAGAACACCTGGTTCCACACGGCGTTGGTCCAGCCGTCCAGGTTGCTGTTCCGCACCACGAACTGCTGCTGGCTGCCGTTCAGCACGGTGCTGCCGGAGAACTGTGAGTCCGCGATGAACCCGCCGCTGGAGTAACTCGGCGCGGTGCAGTAGTCCATCAGCGAGAAGAACCCGTTGACCGCCACCCGCCGCACCGGGGACGCCTGAGACGTCGCCCAGAACTCCGCCGACTGCGAGCAGGGGGCTCCCGACGGCGGTGCGGGGAAGTTGATGGTCAGGTTGGACAGCGACCGCCAGAAGTTCACCAGCGCCGTGCAAAAGCTGCCGCTGCACTGGTTGAACGAGTCGACGGCGCCGTTGATCACGACGTCACCGGGCGAGGCGCCCAGGCCGGCCACGCTGGTGTAGTAGCCCACCTGGAAGAACAGCGGGTTGGCGGCGGAACCGTAGGTGCCCGGCTCGAAGAGCAGCGCGTAGCGCTGGGTGCCGAACTGGTTGC
>Ga0070714_100002262_pt1 | contig 14162 bp, 10 predicted proteins | sample LARL83metaG_FD_65450 | JGI IMG/M metagenome (GOLD analysis project Ga0070714, IMG submission 65450) | Corn, switchgrass and miscanthus rhizosphere microbial communities from Kellogg Biological Station, Michigan, USA - LAR L8-3 metaG | ecosystem: Host-associated > Plants > Roots > Rhizosphere ...
GCGCACTGGCCGGACACCGCGGCTCAGCTCGACCTCGGCGGGCGGGTACTGGACGTGATCCCGGCGCCGGGACACAACCCGGCACATGTGGTGTATTACGACCGGGACACGGGGCTGCTGTTGTCGGGCGATTTCCTGCTTCCAGGCCGGCTCCTGGTCTCGGACCTCGACGCTTACCAGGCCAGCGCCCGGCGGGTCGCCGCGTTCCTGAAAGACCGCACGGTGAACTACGTGCTCGGCGGCCATGTCGAGAAAGACCGGGATGGCCGGCTATTCGATTGGCAATCCACATATCACCCGGATGAGCATGCCCTGCAGCTCCCGAAGAGCGACGTGATGGCGCTGCCGGCGGCACTGGCCGCGTTCAATGGGCTGGAGAGCGATGAGGGCGGCTTCACGATCATCAACTCGATACATGAGTTGGAACTGCTGGCCGCGGCCGCGGTGCTGTTGCTGACGGCGTTGGGCTACGGCATCTATCGCTGGCTGCGCCGCAGGCGGCGCAAACGTGATGCAGTTCAATGAGTGCCACAAAATGTTGACTTGACCGCGTCGTCAAGCATGCCGTGCAGAGTCCTGAGCTGCATAACCCGGTAAATGGGACGCCTATTTTCAGGTGATTTCCCGCTCGTCGGACGACCCATCTACGCGGATATTGGCGCCTACCGGGACCGGAGTCCCGGCGGGTGATGGAGCCCACGCGCGATCGACCGGCCCGCCACGTGCCAGATGAGCAGCGGCGAGACCGGACCGAAAACTCTTCGACGGCGGCAATCCACCCATCACCCGGACGAGCGCAAGCTCGCCGATACCGACGTGATGGCGCTGCCCGCCGTGCCTGGATGCCTTCAATGGATTGGAGCGCGACCTGGGACGGATACACGATCGTCGACTCCTGCCTGGAATGGAGTTGGCAGCTGCCGCGGTGCTGTCGTTGACGGCGCCGGACTGCGGCCCCGCCGCGGACCGGAGCCTGGACGGTGACGGCGTAATCGAAGAGTGCCGGGGGCGCGGGATGCGTCCTCTCGTTCACGGAGATGGGTGTCATGAAGCTATGGATGGCATCGGCTGCCACTGGATTGGCGGCCGTGATGATGATGGTTTCCCAAGCGGCCGAGGCCGGTGATGGCCTCACGCGCCAGCAGAACTGGGCCTTGCTCTACGCCTCGATGATCGGCAGCAGCTACTATGCGGCGCTGTTGCCGGCCAACTACGATTTCCCGCACACGCTCACGGCCGTGCTCACCCAGGAGTCGAGCCTGTGCACCCACAAGAAGGGCATGGACAAGACCTCCTACGGCTGCGGCCAGGTGAAGTCGCACACCGCCCAGCTCATGTACGGCGCGCCGGTGACGGTCAAGAAGCTGCAGAAGGACGACGCCCTCAACATCCGCATCGCCGCGCGCTACCTCGCCTACTGCATGCAGCAGATGCCGAGCTGGGAGCGCGGTGTGATCTGCTACAACACCGGTCCACATCTGGCGAAGACCATGAGCAGGATCCAGGTGGAGAAGAACGCGTATCTGGGCCATATCCGTCGCCGCATGCAGGAAGCCCAGGAGTTGCTGGCGAACGTGGACTGAATGCGCGTTGCCATCCCGCGGCCTCCTTGAGAATCTGAACCAGAAGCTGGGTGGCACTCGCGCGCCACCCGACATCACCTTCCTGGGCTCCTCGCGGCAATGTCGCCCTCCCTGGCCGCTGGCAGACGGGGCCGCCTTGCCTGCGCAGACGTGCGTCGCTCACTTGTTTGACGGATCGATGACCCTGTAAAATATGTCAACTGGGAGCGCCGCGCCGCGCTTCTACTGCATATGGGATGGGAATTGAGCATCAAGACTCCGGCCTGGGCTGCCCTGGGCTTCATCCTCTGCGCCTCCACCATGCCCGCCAACGCGGGAGACGGCCTCACGCGCACCCAAAACTGGGCCGTGCTGTACGCGTCGGTGGTGGGGTCCAGCTACTACGCCGATGACATCCCGGCGAACTACGACTTCCCGCGCACGCTTACCGCAGTGCTGACCCAGGAATCCAGCCTCTGCCACCACAAGAAGGGCATGGACAAGCATTCCTACGGCTGCGGCCAAGTGCGCCAGCAGACCGCGCTGCTCATGAACGGCAGGCCAGTGACCGCGCACTCGCTGCAGCATAACGACGGCCTCAACATCCGCATCGCGGCGCGCTACCTCGCCTACTGCATGCAAGAGATGCCGAGCTGGGACCGCAGTGTGATCTGCTACAACCGCGGGCCGTACCACGCGCGGAGCATGTCCGACAGGGACGTCGCGCGTGACGCTTATCTGAAGAACATCCGGCATCGCATGCGCGAGGCGCAGAACCTCCTTGCCGATCTCGACTAACTTAAGACTGACGTCCCTGTCCAAATCCGTTCCGCCGCCTCCGGGCGGCGGGTTACTTTTGGCGCGCCAAAAGTAACCAAAAGCGCCCGACCGGAGCGCGGGCCACCGAAGCGGCGGCTTCCCTGCGCTTCTCGCTCGCTACGCAGCGTCACACACGAGGCTTCCCTGCCTCGTGTGTGACGGCGCCGCCGTCCTGGCGGCGCCCTTACGGCTCAGCTTGCTCGCTGCGATGCTCGGCTCGCGCTACGGGGTAAGAGGAAGAGCTCAACCGCGCTTTATCAGCCACGCGGCTATCCGGCAGAGAATGGAATTAAGTTATTTTTTTAGATAGTCGCTTATAGGCCGACGATCTGTTTTGAATTTTACGGAGTATTCGAGTGCCGCACTGAACCAGTCATCGAAATTTGCGAATCCGTATCGTCTGTCAGATTTATCAGTTATCAAGATTAATACCGCTGGATTTCCAGTTCTGTCGTCGCCGTCAAAGCACGCTATGTCGCCATCTCCATTCTGGACCTGCGCGAATGGAATCAAATTGCGACCATCATGCTGCCTTATTGAATAGAACAGTTTTCCAACCTTGCTCTCGGCATCGAAAAAGAACCAAGGATGAATAGTAGGTACTTGTATGCCGGCATCACTAATCGTCACAAAGGCTTCCGGATAACGGAACCTTTTGGGCAATAGTGATTCTGGGTATATGAATTTTGACGTCATTTCTTGTAAATCCGAGCGCGGACTATTCGCACATCTGTGCGAGCGTGAACGCGGTCACATACAGCGGCTGCGGCACGTTGTTGATGGTGAACAGGTAGGGCTTGAAGCCGCTCTTGTCCTTGTACATGACGAACTGCAGCACCGCTACAGCGGGCCGGTCCTGGTAGGTCAGGATCCCGCTGACGTTCACGAAGTCAACGCCGCCCTTGGTGGCACCGGCCTCCCAGCGCGGCGTCTCGAAGTAACCGCTCACCTCCTGGTCCAGCGTCTTGCGTGGGCAGTTGTCGAGGTGCCCAGTCTTCACGATCTGCACGTCGTCCGCATCCGGCAGCCAGTGCGGGTCGGCGGTGAGCAGGGTCGGTTCCTGGTCCGCCAGCGCCACGCTGGGCGGCGGCTTGGCGTAACCGGTCACGGTGACGAAGCCCGCGGCGATCGCCGCGGCCACGAACAGCACATCCATGACCACCGCAGCCTTGAACCAGTCGTCGAGCTTCAGGGTCTTGCGCTCACGCTGGTAGAGCGGGAAGGCCACTGGCCAAGCCAGCAACAGCAGTGCGCCCCAGCGCAGGATGCGCTTGGCAGGTGGCTCGCCGCTCCAGGCCGCTGGCGCCTGCACGATCTCCAGCATGGCCATCACCGCGCTGATGAACGTCGTGAGCACCACCAGCCAGATGAAACCCGCCAGCGAATAGCTGGCGAAGGCCGTGATCAGCACGCCGATGGCGCCCATGATCGGCACGGCCATCAGGAACACGCCGTAATCCGCCCCCGGCATGGTGGAGGAGAGCAGCCGGCGGGCTGGCTTGGCCTTGGGGGCAGGTTCGCTCATGGGGATAGGGTAACGCACATATGAGAAGGCCGGAGGATAGCCATCCCCCGGCCCTTGTCACCTGGCCCTTGGAAAGCGGATCAGGGCAGTTTGTCGAGGCTCGCCAGGTCCGGCCATTCCAGGTACGAGTATGGATCGTCGGGGTTGTTGCTCACCGCCATGCTGCCGCACATCAGCTGCGAGAGCTTGTCACGGGTGGTGATGCCGGGGGTCTTGCCTCCCCCCAAGTCATAGGTGAGCACCTTGCCCGGGGCGTTCCATTCCTTGGGCAGGTCCTTGGCCTTGGGGCTGACCTGCACGCTGATCTCCACCCACTTGGTCCAGCCCCACTTCTCGGTGCGGTAGTTGAAGCTGTTGCCGGCGTTGCTGGCGACCGAGGCACTCCAGGTTTTCTTGTCCAGGTCGTAGACGTACTGGTTGAGGCCAGTGCAGGCGGTGTTGAGCTGCTTGGTGGCATCTTTGACCAGGTCCGTCACGGCGGCGTCCTTGGTGCCCTGCACATCGACCACCTTGTCGGGGGTCTTGCCGCAGGCGGCCAGCGTCGTGAGCAGGACCAGGGCGTAGGAGACGACGATGCTTCGCTTCATGGGCATGCTCCCCAGGGAATGTTTCAGGAAATTATACCGCGTCACCGGCAGGCCGGCCGGGGCTCAGCGACCCCGCCGCCAGCGGTGCCGCACGTAGACGCCGAGCAGCACCAGCAGCATCGCCAGGACCAGGACTACCACCACCAGCCCGGCCTTCTCGGTCACGTCGTCGACACTGCGGATCTGGCGCCCCAGCTTCCAGCTCCCCAGGCCCCACACCAACGACCAGAGCAGGCCGCCGCCCAGGTTGGCCAGGAAGAAGCGCCGGAACGACATGTCGACGGTGCCGGCCACGATGCCCTGGATCTGGCGCAATACCTCGAAGAAGCGAGCGAACAGCACGAACCACAGGCCGTAGCGGTCGAAGGAAGCCTCCAGGCGGTCCAGCTCCGGCTCGCCGATGCGCACGTAGCGTCCGAAGCGCAGGATCAGGGCGCGGCCGCCGCGTCTGCCGATCCAGTAGCCGAGCACGCCGCCCAGCGTGGTGCCCACCACCGCGGTGACCAGCACCGCGATTATGTCCAACTTGCCATGGGCCGCGAGCAGCGCGGCGGTGATGAGCAGGGCCTGGCCGGGGCCGGGTATCCCTAAGCTCTCCAGCAGCACCACCACGAACAGGGTGGGATAGCCGTAATCGAGCAGGTAGCGGTGGAGTAGGTGCATGGTCACGGACGAAGCGGCAGGGAAGGCCGCGACCCCGATGTTAGCAGAGGCCCGTCTACGGAGCCCGCTTGGGACGCAGCTTGCCGGTCAGTTGATGGCCTTGCTGGAGGAGACGAAGGCCGCGTGCACGCCGCGGTTCAGCAGTTGCTCGCAGGCCGTCTCGTCCAGCGGCTTGCTGAGGAGGTAGCCCTGGATCAGTGAGCAGTCCTCGCCCTGCAACCACATGAGCTGGGCCTCGTTCTCGACGCCCTCCGCCACCACGTGCAGCCCCAGGGTGTTGGCGAGGCGGATGGTGGCGCGGGCCACCGCCGCATCCTGCGGGTTGTGCGCCACGTCGCGCACGAAGCTCTGGTCCAGTTTCAGCACCTCGATGGGGAAGCGCTTCAGGTAGCCGAGCGAGGAGTTGCCGGTGCCGAAGTCGTCCAGCGCCAGGCGGATGCCGAGGCCGCGCAGCTTGCGCAGCTCCTGCATGTTGTTATCCTCGTTGCCCAGCGTCACGCTCTCGGTGATCTCCAGGAGCAGTGCCGAGGGCGGCAGGCCACTCTCGCCGAGGATGCGGCCGACGGTGCCGGCCAGGTCGGTGGCGGTGAACTGGCGGGCCGACAGGTTCACCGCCATGTGGAAGTGCTCGCCGCAGATCTCGCGCCAGCGCACTGCCTGCGTGCAGGCCTCGCGCAACACCCACTCACCGATGGGGATGATGAGCCCGGTGTCCTCGGCGAGCGGGATGAACTCCGAGGGCGGCACCAGGCCGAACTCGTGGCTCTGCCAGCGCAGCAGCGCCTCCACACCCATGAGCTTGCCACTGGGCAGGTCGTAGAGCGGCTGGTAGTGCAGCTTCAGCTCGTCGCGGCGCAGGGCCTTCCTCAGCTCCACTTCGCGCTTCAGGCGCTGCAGCGCGGCCTCGTGCATGTCCGGGGTGAAGAACTCCGCGCAGTTGCGGCCGAGCTTCTTGGCGCGGTACAGCGCGGTGTCGGCATTGGCCAGCAGGCTCTTCACGTCCGGGCTGTCCTCGGCCAACAAGGTGATGCCGATGCTGGCGGTGACCCGCAACTCGGTCTCCCCCAGCAACATGGGCTTGCCGATCACGCGCAGGATGCGTTCCGAAAGCACGTTCAGGTCCTCGCGGTCCTCGGCGTCCTCGATGAGCAGGATGAACTCGTCGCCGGACAGGCGAGCCACGGTGTCGCGCTCGGTCACCGAGCGCTGCAGGCGCTGGGCCACGCGCTTCAGCACCTCATCGCCGATGTTGTGGCCTAGCGAGTCGTTGATGGTCTTGAATCGGTCCAGGTCCAGGAACAGCACCGCCAGCTGCGCATGGCCGCTGCGGGCACGCACGATGGCGCGGCCCAGCTTGTGCTCGCAAAGCGTGCGGTTGGCCAGGCCCGTGAGCGGGTCGTAGTTGGCGAGCTGGGTGAGCTGCTCCTCGGCACGGCGCCGGTCCGCCATCTCGTTGCGCAGCTCCTCGGCGATGTCGGACACCGCGAAGCGGATGTTGAGTTGCTCCACCAGGCGCTTGTGGGTGCCGAAGGCCATGCGCATCAGCAGCACCACGCCGACGCAGGACATGATGCCGGCGATGAGCTGGATCTCACCGCCTTCCATCACCAGGCGCGCGGCCAGCGGCAGCGCCGCCGGCAGCAGGAACAGCAGGTAGCAACCGAGGTCGGCAGCCAGCGCCGGCATGGTCACCGCGCAGGGACCGAGCACCACCATGGTGAGGAACAACTGGTGTGCCACGTCGCCATGCGCGAACAGCAGGCCGCCGGCTGCGCCCCAACCCACGGCGGCGGCGACGTTGCCCACTAGGAAGCGGCGGCGCCACAGCGGATGCTCGCTGAGCGCGATGGCGTTGTGGCGGAAGCGGCGGCCCAGGAAGCCGCGGCCGATCTCCACCGCCATCATGTAGATGAGCCACAGGCCGAGCAGGCTCGCCGGCAGCGCGGTATCGCGCAGGGTGACGACCAGCAACAGGGATACGGCCAGGCCCGCGAGGTGCATGCCGCGGGTGTTGTGGTACAGCAGGTTGGTCAGTTCCGCCTGCACGTGCCGGCCCACATCGCGGCTCGGCACGCGCGGATCCACCATGGTGGCTATCGCCATCACGTCTCCCGGTCTCCAGCGTCCCCGTCTGGCGCGGGGTCGGGAGCCTGTTCCCTATATGAAAATCGCCGGCGCAGTGTGCAGGGAGCCGTGGGTCCTGTCCAGAGCCCTGAATGCCGCGCCGGACGGCCGCCCCGGGACGACCGGCGGCCTTGAGGCCCGGGTAGGGCGGGCGCATGATTCGATAGAAGGGGCCTTCCGAGAGAATATAGATAGAGCCTTCGGGGAAGCATGGAACCAGCCCATCTGTCTTTTCAGGTGCTGATCCAGTACCTGGGACTGCTGAGCCAGGCGGCCACGGTGTTGCTGCTGGTGGTGCTGTTCGTGCTGTTGCGCGGCTATGCCGACCGGCGCGCCTACTTCCATGCCTGGAGCAACGCCTGGATCGCGCTGGCCGTCGCGCTGACGGTGCTGTCGGTCCGCTACGTACTACTGCCGCGCCTCATGGGCGGCCCGCTGGCTGAAGATGCCCTGGCCACCCGCGTCTGCTACTTCATATACCAGTTCGGCAAGCTGGCGTTCCTGGTGCTGTTGCTGCGCGGCACGCTCCTGTATGTGGGCGGCCTCGCCAGTCCACCCCTCGGCTACGTGAAGTATCTCTGGGGTGTGATCGCGGGCGTGGCGATGGTATCCGCGTGGCTCACCCACGACGCGGTGGGCGTGCTGTTCTGGCAGGCCTTCGCCAACGTCATCATGTTCGGCTGGTGCAGCCTGGCGCTGTTGCTGTTGCCGCGGGCGCGCCGCAGCCTCGGCACCCGCACCACCGCGGGCACCCTGGTGCTGAGCACGCTATTGTGGGTGGCCTACGCCTTGGCCTTCACTCACCACTTCTACCCGCAGCTCGGCATCGGCGCCGGTGCCTGGAACTTCTTCAGCGGCCGCAACGTCTACTTCGACCTGATCCTGAACATGCTGCTGGCCTTCGGCATGGTGCTGGTGCTGTTCGAGGATGCGCGCCGCGAGATCGACAGCGCGCACCGCGAGTTGCGCATCGCCCACGAGCAGTTGCTGCGCGAGTCCTACCTGGATTCCCTCACCGGCGCCTACAACCGCCGTGCCTTCAACGAGGGGGCGGGCCTGGAGGACGCGCGTGGCAGCTTCGGAGCGCTGGCGGTGTTCGACCTGGACAACCTCAAGGACGTGAACGACCGCCACGGCCACAAGTACGGCGACGAACTGCTGCGCCATTTCGCCAACATCCTGCGCGCCGGCCTGCGCTCCAACGACAAGCTGTACCGCTTGGGGGGAGACGAGTTCCTGCTGGTGATGCCCCGCGCGGTGGCTTCGGTGGTGGAGAAGCGCATGCGCGAGCTCATCGGCGGCGCGCCGCCGCTGCAGATCACGGAGCCCAGGCTGAGCTTGCCGGTCAGCGCCAGCATCGGTGTGGCGGACTTCAAGAGCGTGGAGCAATTGGAGGCCGCGGTGCACGACGCAGACCGCGCCATGTACAGCGCGAAGCGTTCCCGCAAACGTAGCCGGTGAATATGCAGATATTTCGGTCGCGAAATAGCTTGTCATAATCCGCGGCCGTTCGCCCCCTGTCTGTCGATATGCCACCTATACTTTCCGCTGCCCAAGGGGATATTGGGCGTGGCTGGTGGTGGTGGAGAAGGACATCTGGAGTCTCATAGGCCTGATCGGTCTCTTGGTGCAGGTGGGCATCAGCGGCCTGCTGTGGGTGTTCTTCGTGCTCCTCAAGCGCCACGCCGGCCGGCGCTCTCGCTTCTTCCGCCTCTGGACCTGGGGCTGGGTGGCCCTGTTGCTGGCGTTACTGTGCGTCGGCGTAGGTCTCTACGGCCCCGCCATCCCCGTTCTGCGCGGCACCGTGTTACTGCTCTACCAGGCCTGCAAGCTCGGCTTCCTGCTGCTGCTGCTGGCGGGCACCCTCGAGTACGCCGACGGCCAGTTGCCCAGGGATTTCTTGCGCAACGGCCTGGCGGTGCTGCTGATCTGCGTGCTGCTGTGCCTGCCCGCCGCCGTCGATCAGGAACGGGCCATCCTGCTGCAGAGCCTGCTGAGCGTGCTCACCGCCGCTTATGCCTCCTTCCGCCTGTTGCGGCTGCCTTCGACGCGGCGCAGCCTCGGCGCCCAGGTCACCGCCATCACCCTGGTCTGCTACGGCCTGCTTTGGTGCACCTACGGTCTGGTCCTATATAAGGAGCAGCATCCCTTCCCGGAGGGGCTCGCCCGCGGTCTCGACCAGCTCGGGCGCTTCAACGGTTACCTCGATTCCTTCATGGAGCTGTGGCTGGCCTGCGGCATGGTGCTGATGCTCCTGGAGGACGCGCGCCGCGAGACCAATGCCGCCCACGCCGAGCTCGCGGTGGCCCACGAGAAGCTGCTGCATGACTCCCTTACGGATCCCTTGACCGGCGTCTACAACCGCCTGGCCTTCACCCGCGGCGTGTTCCTGCAGAGCGCCGGTTCGACCTTCGGCTCGGTGTTCATCTTCGACCTCGACAACTTGAAGCGCGTCAACGACAGCCACGGCCACGAAGCCGGCGACGAGCTGCTCAAGCACTTCGTCGCCACGCTGCGCGGCGGCCTGCGTCCCGCCGACCAGGTGTACCGCTGGGGCGGCGACGAGTTCCTGCTGCTGCTGCCCGGTGCCACCTATGCGTCCGTCTCGCCGCGCCTGCGGGAGCTGATGCGCAGCACCCCGACGCTCGGGTTCGGCCCCAAGCAGGTATCGCTCAAGCTGGAGGTGAGCAGCGGCGGCGCCGATTACGTGGACCTGGAGAGCCTGCGCGCCGCGGTGAACGTGGCGGACCGGGCCATGTACGAGCAGAAGCGCATCCACAAGACCGCGCCGCCCGCCGGTGCCGACCTGCCCGGCGCCACCAGCTAGACCCATCGGATACATCCTCCGAGTGGCACCTTCGGCTGCTGCCGTGGTCTCATCATTCTCCCGGCCACCGCAGCCGGCCGCCGATCCGTCGTTCCAGCAACAGGGAGTCACCATGAAACCGCTTATGAAACATGTGCTTGGGCTGAGCCTCGGCGCCTTGCTCTCCGCGACCGCCGTACAGGCGGAGGACCAGGCCTGGGTGAAGGAGAGCAACCAGGATGCCGCGATCCTGCTCAAGGTGCAGGCCCAGTTCGCTCCCGAGTTCGCCGGCCGGACGGGTGTCGAGGGCCTGGACGACAAGATCTTCGACATGAAGAAGGGCGCCTACGAGCGCCGCCAGGCGGCCACCGCCGACGCCATCAAGCAGCTGGAGGCCAAGCAGAAGACCGCCACCGATCCCAACGTGAAGCAGGACCTGGACATCCTGCTCAACTCGGCGCGCAAGAACATGGCGAGCGCGGCGCTGGACAAGAAGTACATGCTGGACTTCATCGACGCCGCGCAGATCGAGTTCAGCGGCATCCGCTTCCTGCTCGACAAGCAGGTGCCGCCGGAGCGGCAGAAGGCTGCGCTCACCCGTCTCAAGCTCTACGCCGGCGCGGCCAAGGGCGTCACGCCGTTCACCCAGCTCGCCGAGGAGCGCACCCAGGAGCGCTTCGGCGTGAAGGGGCTGACCGGTCCTTACGTGCAGGAGGTCAAGGACGGCATCGACAACGGCAAGCAGTACATGGACGGCATCGAGCAGCTGTTCAAGGCCAGCGGCCTCACCGGCTGGGAAGATGACTTCGCCAAGCTCAAGCAGCAGGACCAGGAATACGACGAGTGGCTGACCAAGAACCTGCTGCCGCGCACCCGCCAGGAAGTGCGTCCGCCGGCGCCCATCTATGCCGACAACCTCAAGCAGGTGGGTGTGGACATCGACCCGCAGCAGCTCATGGCCATGGCGCAGTTCTCCTTCACCGAGATCCAGCACCAGATGGAAGGGGTAGCGGCGCAGGTGGCCAAGGAGAAGAACTACCCCAGCAGCGACTACCGCGACGTGATCCATGAGCTCAAGAAGCAGCAGATCACCGGCGATGCGATCCTGCCGTTCTATCAGAAGCGGCTCGCCGACATCGAGGACATCATCCGCCGCGAGCATATCGTGACGCTGCCGGAGCGCAAGGCCTCCATCCGCCTGGCCTCCGACGCCGAGACCGCCCAGACCCCGGCGCCGCATATGGTGCCGCCGCGGCTGATCGGCAACACCGGCCAGTACGGCGAGTTCGTGCTGCCGCTGAACCTGCCGCCCAAGCCCGGCCAGGAAGCCGAGAAGTTCGATGACTTCACCTTCGACGCCGCCGGCTGGACCCTCACCTCCCACGAGGCGCGCCCCGGCCATGAGCTGCAGTTCGACTCCATGGTGGAACACGGCGTGTCCCTGGCCCGCGCCATCTTCGCCTTCAACAGCGCCAACGCCGAAGGCTGGGGCCTGTATTCCGAAGCCGAGATGCAGCCCTACGAGCCGCTGGACGGCCAGCTCATCACCCTGCAGCTGCGCCTGCAGCGCGCGGCCCGCGCCTTCCTGGATCCCATGCTGAACCTGGGAATGATCACGCCGGAGGCGGCGCGGCAGTTCCTGCAGCAACAGGTGTGCCTGTCGCCGGCCTTCGCCAAGTCCGAGGTGGAGCGGTACACCTTCCTCTCGCCGGGCCAGGCCACCAGCTATTACTACGGCTACCTACGGCTGATGCAGATCCGCGGCGAGGCGGAGGTGAAGCTGGGCCAGGCCTTCGACCGCCAGAAGTTCAACGACTTCATCCTCTCCCAGGGCCTCTTGCCCCCGGACCTGATGAAGAAGGCGGTGGACGAACAGTTCATCCCGGACCAACAGAAGCAGGGCGGGGCGGCCAAGCAGTAAACTGCGCCCGTCGGAGACTGGAAGGCCCGCATTAGCGGGCCTTCTTCTTTATGGGTGTTTGAATTCCTTCGGCTTTATCTTCAGTTTCCTCATCTTCGCCCGCAGGGTGTTGGCGTTCACCTTCAGCAACAGAGCGGCGCCGTGTTCCCCCGAGACCCGGCCCCGGGTCTGAGCGAGGGCCGCCTGGATGTGGGCCCGTACCGCCTCGTCCAGGCTCACGACGCCACTGGCCGCCGCCGTGGCGGCCGGTGCCCGCACCGCGCCGGTGTCCAGGCCCAGTGCCGCGGCGATGGCCAGACGTTCGCCCTGTCCCAGGATCGCCGCCCGTTCCAGCACCGAGGACATCTCCCGCACGTTGCCGGGCCAGGGATAGCTCTTGAGGAGCGCCACATCTGCGGGACTAGGCTCGCAGGGCGGCAGGCCCAGCCGGCGCGAGGCACGGCGCGCGAAGTGCAGCGCCAACTCTGGGATGTCGTCCTGCCGCTCCCGCAGCGCGGGCAGGATGATGGGGAACACGGCGATGCGGTACCAGAGGTCCTCGCGGAATTGGCGATGCTGCACCATGGCGGCCATGTCGCGGTGGGTGGCGGCCACAATGCGCACGTCCACCTCGATCTCCTTCTCGCCGCCGACCCTGTGGAAGCGGCCGTCCTGCAGCACCCGCAGCAGGCGCACCTGGGCGGAGGCCGGCAGTTCCGCCACCTCGTCCAGGAACAGGGTGCCGCCGTCGGCGCGCTCGAACCAGCCGCGGCGCTGGCCTACGGCGCCGGTGAAGCTGCCTTTCTCATGACCGAACAGTTCCGAATCGATCAACTCCGGCGAGATGGCGCCGCAGTTCACGCGGATGAACGGACCGGCGGCGCGGGCCGAACGGGTGTGGATGGCGCGGGCCACCACCTCCTTGCCGGCGCCGGTCTCACCCAGGATCAGCACCGAGGCGTCCGAACTCGCCACCATGTCCACCCGCTGCAGCACGGGCTTGAGTCCGTGGCTGGAGCCGATGATCTGGTCCTCCAGGGCATCGCGGCCCAGGCGGGCGAGTAGGGACTGGCGGTCCGCCTCGGCAGCATCCTTCAGGCGCGCCATCTCCTTGAGACGGATGTGGTTGTCCAGGGCTGCGCCGAAGGCGTCCAGGAGCGTCGCCGCCAGCTTCTGGTCTGCCTGCGAGAAGTGTTTCTTTGGCACCGCCACCAACAACACAGCGCCGGTGGCGGTGTCGCCGCTGTGCAGCGGCGCGACCAACAGATCCCGCTCACCGGCGCCGAGCTCGAGCCCGATGAGAGGTGCGGGCAGTTCGCGGTTCACCTCGCGGTGCGCGCACCAGCGCGTGAGCGCAGCGTACTGGCTCTCGGCGAAGCGCAGCGGTGGATCCACGTGCGGCCCGCGGCCGTGCTCCTGATGCAGCACCACCTCCGCGGAGTGGCTCTCCGGCAGGAGGTGCACCAGCACCAGCGCATCCACCGGCAGCTCTGCCGCCAGCAGCTTGAGTAGCGGAGCGGCGGATTCCTGGAGGCTGGCGTGGCGACCCACCTCGCGCCAGAGCTCCAGTAGGAGGGATTTTGGAGTGCTCATAATCATCAAATATAAACGAATTAATAGTCTTATTTAGAAAATAAAGTATTCCAATAAGACGAACTAATCGCGAAAGAGCCAGTGCTGAAGCTGACCCCCTTGTGCCACAAGGGCCCCAGGACTTGGCACGTCACCTGCAATGGTACTGGTGCGACCTCTGAAACCGCACGGAGTATCAAGAATGCATCTGCGTATCGCGAGCCTTGTCACCCTCACCCTGGCGTTGTTCGGTGCCGCCTTGAGCGCCCAGGCCGCTGGACCGGTGGAGCTGCTCAACGTCTCCTACGATCCGACCCGCGAGTTGTATGAGGCCTTCGACACGAGCTTCGCCGCCGACTGGAAGGCCAGGACCGGCCAGGAAGTGGTGATCCACCAATCCCATGACGGCTCCGGCAAGCAGGCCCGCGCCGTCATCGACGGCCTGGATGCGGACGTGGTGACCCTGGGGCTAGCCTACGACGTGGATGCGGTGGCGAAGGCGGGGCTCATCTCGCCGGACTGGCAGAAGCGCCTGCCGGACGAGAGTGCGCCCTATACCTCCACCATCGTGTTCCTGGTACGCAAGGGCAATCCCAAGGGCATC
>Ga0070714_100002263_pt1 | contig 14160 bp, 16 predicted proteins | sample LARL83metaG_FD_65450 | JGI IMG/M metagenome (GOLD analysis project Ga0070714, IMG submission 65450) | Corn, switchgrass and miscanthus rhizosphere microbial communities from Kellogg Biological Station, Michigan, USA - LAR L8-3 metaG | ecosystem: Host-associated > Plants > Roots > Rhizosphere ...
AAAACAAGATCTGATCCTTCGGTTGGAAAAAGCTGAAGGTTATTGATCAGAGTTGATCCCACCTAAGCACGACCAAACACCAAATTCCTTGGAGGACCTTTCGTAATGAAGCTGTATTGTCTCGCATTTTTCTGTTTATCAGTCTTCGTTTCATCCGCATTAGCCCAGACATCGGCACCCAACTATCACCAAGTCTCGAATCTTCAAAAGCAAAAAGGCTGGTCAGGATATGCTCTGCTTCCACCGAGCTGGGGCATTTGCGCTAGCTGCTCGGCGACGTCTCCCAGCGTGAATTGGTCCCGTACGCCGTTTGTCTCCTCTCCTTCCCTGAGTGGTGCCTCGGCTAATCACCACATCGGCGGAACCCATCCCTATGCGGATATTCTTTGGAACAACCACATCATCGGGAACTTTTCGTCCCAGGGGATTTATGACACCAGTCACACCCTGGTTCCACGTCTTCACAATTTCGTCTACGACGTCTATTTCTATGCAAATAACATCTCCGCTTCCCAGGCACTTGAGTTCGACATCAATCAATTCATGGCTCCCCAGGGTTTCATCTGGGGCCACGAGTGCCGAATTGCAGGTGGCCACGAGTGGGACACATACGATAACGTAAACAAGAAATGGGTCCCTACTGGAATTCCGTGCAATCCCAAGAACAATGCGTGGAATCACCTTGTGATTCAGGTGGCCCGAACAGCATCCAATCAGTTGCTTTTCAAATCCATTACCTTGAATGGTGTCACTCACAATGTGAACATCACCCGTGCGCCGGGGAAGACCAGTTGGAACGCAGTCACGATCAATTATCAGCAAGACGGCAATAGCAAAATGACCGGCTACTCCATATGGCTCGATCGCTTGAACTTTAGCTACTGGTAATTGGATACACCGAGTTCGCCAGTGAACAGTGTTAGCACGGAGAGTGTTGAAGCCCGGCCATGCGGTCGGGCTTTTTATTCGAGGAAAGCGCATCGGTTGGTCACAGTCGTGACTCTGATTTCTCCGGCGGCGCTATTGCTTTATGCATCCCCCGAGAAAACGCGAGTGTTCAATGTGTTTTACTGCGCCGGGTTCTTGATCAAGTAAACACGAGGAGCATCTTCCGGCAAGGTTTCATCCTGTTGTGTCGCCGGGCGGTGTTCTTCGCTTGGACCGCACGTGCCCTCATAACGATAGTCGCAGCGGGCCTGACTCTGCCTCGGCGGACGGGGCACGGTACGCCGATAGTCGGCTTGATCGCGAGGAGACTTCGGATCGCCCTGGCCATTATAGGGACCGCCGTGACGGTAGTAGCCGTATGGAGCGTAGTACGGGTAAGGGCTGGGGTAGGGGCCGTAGGCGTATGGCGAACCCCAATATCCCCAAAAAGGCCCAAGGCCGAAACCGATACTGAATCCGTAGGAATAGGGCGGATAGCCATAATAAGGATATCCATAGTAGGGGTGAGGGTAGTATCCGCCGTGGTAGTGAGAACCGTAGTAGCCGTAGCCCCCATGATGAAAACCCCTACCCGCGCCCCCGTGAAAGGTCGCGAAACCACCCCCACGATGGAAACCGCCGAAGGTTCGACCACCGGAATGGAAGCCCCCGCCATGAAATCCGCCACCGTGCTGGGCGAACGAAGCATACGCGGAAACCATAATGATGATAGCCGCCAGGCAGAAAGTGCGCAGAGGACCAGACCAACTCATCATGTTACCCCTTAAGAGGTAGACCGCAAGACCAGTCCATTGGGATGCGGCGGACTCAGAGAGTTCGCCATTCTTGTCGGAATATAGCCCAAACCGGGACATCGATCCCCTGTCAATTGATGAAGTCCGGCGAACCGTGCGTTATTCCGATACTTGGCCGTCACGAATTTGCAAAGACGCAAATCGGGGCAGCAGTCTGGCGAAAGCCCTGAACGAGCGATCGTGCGGGCGTCAAGACTCAAACCGGCTGCCAATAAGAACAGTTCACCCGTCGAAAGCGCAATGAAAACCTGTTTCAGCACCATCACAAAGCGTGATCTTGGCACGAGCCGACGGCCCGGTGCCCGCAATAGTGGGTTGAAGCACGTTCCGAAAATTCGCATCGGTACATGGATCAATTGTGCGATTATCGCAGCTCTACATTGCAGTTCTGATTCTTCTTGCCTTTGGGCTGCCAACGCGAGTACACGCGCAGGGCAGCAAGTTGCCAGACGGGCAACCAGGCAGCGTCATCGGAACGGTGAGTGACGTCAACGGTGACACGGTTCCAAACGCTACGGTTGTGATCGAGAGCTCCGACCGCACAGATCGCCGCGTGGTCGTCACCAATAACAGTGGATTTTTCGAGTTCCACAATGTGAAGCCAGGAATTCCGTTTCACATCACTGCTAGTGCTGAAAAGCTCGCAGACTGGAGATCGCCATCAATTACGATTGCCCCCAATCAATTCAAGATTCTTCCGGAGATCCGGCTTCGAGTGCCAACAGCCATCACCACGGTCCAAGTGACTCAGACATCCGAGGAGATCGCAACCGAGCAGGTAAAGGCCCAGGAGAAGCAGCGCATCTTTGGCTTCATCCCGAATTTCTACGTTACCTACGACCCAAATTCCGCGCCCCTCACCACGAAGCTGAAGTTCAGGCTAGCGCTTAAAACCGCAACCGATCCAATCACGTTCCTCGGAACCGGAGTCATTTCTGCGCTGCAACAGGCAGGTGACACCCCCAACTATGGTCAAGGTGCTCAGGGATACGCCAAGCGCTTTGGTGCTAATACGGCCGACGCCTTTACAGACATCATGATTGGTGGGGCCATACTACCTTCGTTGTTGCACCAGGACCCGCGGTATTTTTATCAGGGTACGGGTACCACTAAGTCACGGATTCGCCATGCGCTTCTGTATCCATTTGTGTGTAAGGGAGACAATGGGAAATGGCAGCCGAACTATTCCAGTTTAGGTGGTGACTTGGCGTCCTCAGCTATTTCGAACATCTACTATCCGAAATCGGATCGTGGGGTTGGGGTGGTGTTCACAAACCTTGCGATCAGCACAGGGGCACGCATGGCCGCGAGTCTCGCTCAGGAGTTCGTCCTCCGCAAATTGACCCATAGGAAACGTGATTCAAAGTAGTCCCAGTCGAACGGCCGGGTTGGGCTTCAGAATGCCCAACGTAAGGACAATGTCGCATTATTTGCATGGAAGTAGCGTGGGTCGGTTGGGCCGACAAAAGATTTCTCACCGTACTGGTAGTAATTCCATCCGGCTTTCAGGGCCACATTGTGGCCGACGTCAACGGATAATGTGGCGAGTGGCTGGTGGTAGTTGTACTGTAGCGAGCCGAACGGCTGCAAACCGTTGAATTGCGGAGTCTCGCCACCAACGCTGGTGATGCTGTACCCCAATTGTGTCGTGACCCTATGCAACGGCCTGAACATGATTGAACTCATGCCGTAGTGAGTGCGCGCGGAATAGGAACCATAGGTCAGAAGCGGATTCTCGCTGTCATTGTAGCCATTTGCGACGCAACTACCTGCAGTGGCTACGACGGCAAGAGTAGTATCAGAGTTATCAAAGCAGACGAATGCATTCTGCTGATAATCGTTATAGTTGTAGGCCATCTCTAGGCTTACCCTCTCGTTGGGCGAAAGAGCTGCAGTGAACCCGTAATTGCGATTGTGACCACGATAGTTAATGAGTGCGTCGGCATTCGATCCCTCCCAGACATTCATAGACGCACCCAACACCGCCCACGGTTTGGGCGTGTAGTTTGCCTGGGCCCGGAGGCGCGACTCCTTCCGCAATCCGATGCGCACGATTGCATCGCTATTGTTCGTGTGCTCCCAATCGACATTGAATCGCACATGTGTTGTGGGCTTTGCCCAAAAGCCGACGAGTGGCGTGTATTGGTGGACGACAATTCGGTCTTCGTCTCCAGTCGCGAAATCCAGGACGTGGTGAAAAACCTTGTCGCCATATCGAAAGCCGATCCGTGCGCCGATATGTTTTCCGTCCCATCTCAGGTCGGTTTCATTTTGCTTCCATTGCTGATTAAACGAGAGTTGATCCAGCCCCGGTGTTGTGCTCGCGACTGTTCCGCCATTGATAGGAGTCAGCAGGTTGCATGTTGAGGTGCACGTCCAATCCGTCGTAAGAGATGCGAATTGCTCCGGAATGCGATAGCTCCAGAAGCGAAATGTGTCGACCACTCGAAGATGTTCACTTAAGTGCAGAGTGACGCTGAAGTCCGCGATATTGGAGACGCGGGTCGCGTTTCCAGGTCCGGTTACCGTCTCCTGGCGAACGCCCGTTCGCTGGATCAACCCGTTGAAGAACTCGTTTAGCGGAGCGGTCAAATCTGCGGAACTGTAGGCATAGGAGCCACTGAACTCCAGCCTTTGGAAGTACGAACTGTGTAGGCTCAGTCTCTCCGTGGGCATCGAGGTACGAGTCCGGTTCGAGCGGTTGTAGCCGAAATAGGCATTGCAGGCAACATTGGTTAGTGTCCCTGTGGAGTCAATCAGTGATGAAGAGGGGGGCACGACTGCGCACGGGTTCCGGTTAAGCGTATTGATCGGAAGGCCCAGTTCTACCGCGCCACCACCTGGCAGGTTCGCAGGAGCGAAAGATGCCAAGTTCCACAGGGTATCCCCCTTGTAGTAATCGAGGAATTGGTCATAGCTAATTACCGTCCTGGGAAGGAGCTTCAGATCGACGCCGAAGCGATACGAATTCGTGGTGGTGTTCCAGGACTGAGCCAGCAGTGCATCCGTCCCCTCATGCACGCTGGAAAAAGACGGTCCAGTCATGTTGTTGTGAGAGTATCCCACCCGGAAATCGACTTTGGATTGAGGAAGAATCGTCACGTCGAAGTCGCTCATTCGTCGCCGCGTATAGAAGCTGTGGGGAGAATTGAGAACCGGCAGATTCGGGCTGGAGGTTGGAGGATTCAGCGGATTTGCGAGCAGGTTATAGTCAAAGTCTGTTTGATCACGCCGGAACGAGCCGTTGAAATCGAACCATCTGTTTTTATCGACTCTGATACGAAGCGCATTATTAGGATCGCCTCCCCATCCGAAGCTAGTGATCAGGAGATTGTCGAACAAGAGACCGTTGTGGTCTTGCGATCGCATCGAGAGCATTTGATCCAGAAAACGCGGCCCACTGCGCAGATTGACGAGCGTGTCATACATGCTCTGGCTACCGGTAACATCTGAGCCGCGATAACCAATCTCCAGAGACTGGTGCATTACGTAGCCTCCGCCTTCCCAGCCCTCCTGCGGTTGGCTCTGATTGGAAGCAGTATTAGTTTGTGCGCTCGCTGCTAAGCTGCAAAGAATCGCTGTTAACAAGAGTCGTGATGTTCGCCCAAAGGTGGCCATAGTGCAACCTCATCTAAAAAACACGCTGCTCGCGTTAGAGCCATGGATCTGCGTGTGGCACATTGTGCACGCCTGGTACTTCGCAGACTGATCGTGGGAAGGACCTGCGGGCCCCTGAACCGGGAACGAGTGACATTGCAAGCAGAGCAAGTTGACCTGGCTCACTCGCAGGTAGCGCGGGTTGGTTGACCCATGAGGAGTGTGACAGCTAGAGCAACCCTCGGTCTTCACAGGTACATGTTCGTAGACGAACGGTCCCGCCTTTTCAGCGTGACACTTGACGCAAATTGCATCGCCGCTTGGCGTTGTCCGAACCTGGCGAAGGGTCGTCGTGCCATGTACATTGTGGCAGTCGCTGCACCCCATCAGTCCTTCATTGACGCGATGGTGATAAGGCCTGGCAAAATCCGCTTTGGCCGACGTGTGGCAACCATAGCAGAGATCGGGTTGCGCCCTCACCAGCAGATGCTGAGCTTCCTTGGCATGATGAGGCGAGTGGCACTCTAAACAGCCAAGACCACTACCGGCGTGCACTGATGCCGAAAAGTGCCGCTGCTCGTGCTTCTCACCATGACAACTAAGGCAAAGTGTATTGACCTTTGCGGCCGGCATGGTTTTAAAGCTGGTGATCTTCGAAACGTCTCCGCCGCCTTCGACGTGCGCCGAACCTGGGCCGTGGCATGACTCGCATCCATGTCCGTCGTGGAGCGTCGTCTTGAAGTGAGGGGTCCTCTCGAAATTGCTCTTGTACAGGTCTTCGTGGCAAGTTTTGCAGGTGTCCGACCCAACGTAATGAGCTGCACTCGGCGATTGAGAATCGACCGCTTTGGGCTCCTCGCAACTGGAGACGGCTGCATGGAACAGGGCTAGAAGGAGAATTCCTGGAACAGCCAGCGTGGATAACTTCACTCGCGCTCTCATTGTGCTCACACTGGCTCCTCTCTTCAATCAAATGACGCCATTTCAGTGTCAATTCACTTACTTGAGACTCTTGACATAATCGGCGATAGCAGCCGCCTGTTCTTCTGACACTCCGCTGATGCCTTTATTGTGGGGTGGTTTGCTACTGGTTTCGCCCTTCGTGATGTGCTGCACAATTTGAGCGGGCTCCAAGCTTGTCCCCTTAAGTGGGGGCGCTTTCATGGCCGGCTTTCCTTCGCCACTGGGTCCGTGACAGGCCGCACATTTCTGCTTGTACAGGGTCGCGCCGTCGTCGGCGGCTGATGAAACTAACGACGTCATGAGTAAGGCTGAAACGATGCCGATTAAAACTCTCCCTTTCATCTTTGACTCTCCTTATTGTTGTTCTTCAAAAGGGCGAAGCGTGGACCTCACTGTTTTTGAACCCGAGCGATCCGCTCCGCAATACCAAGTTTCTTCAAAATGTCCGGTGATGCCTCATCCGAGGCCAGTGTTTCGTGACAAGTGCTGCAATCCCCGGTGATGGTTGCCCCCTCCGCCGTCGCGTGCGCCCCATCGTGGCACCTGAAACATCCGGGGAAATCCATGTGACCCAGATTGTTGGGGTACGTACCCCAGGAAACCTTAAGGTCTGGGAAGACGTTTCGGTTGTAGATTGCTAACAACGCCTGGGAAGCATGTTGTACGTCGGCTTTTCGGTTCGAATACACATTCGGATATTCTTGCCGATAATAGGTATCGAGCCCTCTTGGTATTTTGTCGGCAGCCTCCGCACTAGTTGCGTAGTTAGCTTTCAACAGTTCAGTGCCTTTCTTCTTGATGAATGGCAGACCTACGGGTATCTCGCCGAGCGCAAGAGACTTATCCAGGGCTTGTTCTGGCAGTTCAAATGTGTGCGTCGGCCGATTGTGGCAGTCCACGCATTCCATTTCGTGAATCGTCGAGTTATCGAGGGGCCCTGAAGCTGGACCCTGGCTGCTGTACTCTCGATGTATTCCGGTGCTTGTGTTTTGATATTCGACCCAAGGAATGGTCTGTCGCGCTGGATCGGACGCGGCGAAACGGATTCGGACACCCGCTCCAAGATGTGCACCGTGGATCCCAGAGATGAGATTTCCGCCGATCAGCATAAGAAGAACAGTTTCTGAACGAGTATTAGGCTCGTCGTCGGCGTATTTTGTGATGACTCGGAGCCGCACCCCTTCAAACTTTTGCGGCCAATGGCAGTTCTCACACGTCTGCTTTGCCGGGACGAGGCGATTACTCTCGATGGCCGAAGGAATCGGCTTTGGGCTGGTTCCTAACACGGTTTCAACGAGTTGGCGAACCCCATTCGCCTTGCTGCTTACCCAGCCCGCCGCACCCGGCGCAACGTGACATTCCACGCATTCGACTCGCGAGTGCGGTGAATTCCGATAAGCAGCGAGCTCAGGGTTCATGGTGTGGCAACTCGCGCCGCAAAATTGTGGTGTCTCCATATGCTTGAGGGCACGGTAGGTGACTTGGGTTCCAATCAGAATGTTTATTAATGTCGTGACGGCAAAGAACCAGGCAATCCGGCGAACTGCGGCTTTCCGGTCGAATGTAGTTGCCGATAATGTCTGCTGCAGCCGCCGCCTGCTTAAATAGATACCTATCGGAATCAAGATCAGCCCAGCGATGAGCAGCGCTGGTATGACGAGAAAGAGAATCAGTCCTATGTAGGGATTGTCGGCATGGCCACGAATCTGCTGAGGCAATACAAATAGCCATGAAATGACGGCCGTCGTGACCAGCGCTGCTCCGCAGAGACTGAGCCAATGCTGAGTCAACAGGAACCACACCGGCTTCGAATCTGCGGTTCTCATCATTCCGCATCAGCTCTCCATGCCTGCAAGATTGAGGAAGTTTAGAGGGAATCAACCAGGCCGAGCACTGGTAGAAGTAACAGTGAAACTGGGCGCGCGACGGCGCTTTCTGTTGGCTTGCTTTGACGAGACAGCAGTTTCAAAAGGTAAGTTGAAACATCGTGATCACAGTGGATTGTTCCAGCCGCCGAGATCGGCTGCCAAAGCGTCTGCCTCGGCAGGGCCCCAACTCCCAGGCTCGTATGCATAGGCGGGCGTTACATCGCCCAGCAAGTCCTGCACAACCATCCAGGAAACATCCACGGCATCTTCACGCACGAAGAGCAGAGAATCTCCCCGCATCGCATCGGTGAGCAAGCGTTCGTATGCCCCGATCTCGTCTTTCTGAGCGTGATCGACTGCTACCAGCTCGATCGGCATTGCAGTTCTGGAATCGGGCCGCTTCACGCGAAGACCTTGCGCCAGTGAGACGTCCGGGCCGAGGCGGAAACGGAAGTAGTTGTTCTCGGCGCTGGCCCTCGCCAGGGGTGGTTTCTTCAGGTTAACGAGCACTTCAGTCACCGTTGACTTCAAGCGTTTGCCCGCGCGCACAAGAAATGGCACTCCTGCCCATCGCCACGAGTCCACTTCAAAACGTACGGCGGCATAAGTTTCCACCTTGGAATCGGAGGCTACACCAAGCTCATCTACATAGCCTCGAAATTGTCCACGGACCAGATTCGATGGTTGGATCGGCGGGATCATTCGAAACACTTTGACCTGCTCATCTCGGATAGATTCCCAATAGATCGAGGTGGGTGGTTCCATGGCCAGAAGAGAGACTACTTGCAGCAGGTGATTCTGGATCACATCGCGAATTGCACCAGCCTCTTCGTAAAACTTGCCTCTCCCTTCCACTCCGAATTCCTCAGCCATGGTGACCTGAACACTCTGTATGTAGTTGCGGTTCCAGATCGGCTCAAAAACAGTGTTGGCAAAGCGAAAGAAGAGCAGGTTCTCGACTGCTGCCTTTCCTAAGTAGTGGTCGATACGAAAAATTTGCGACTCCCCAAACACTCCATGTAGCGTATCGTTGAGCTGTAGGGCGGAACTCAGATCGCGTCCGAATGGCTTTTCTACGATGATGCGGGCACCCACTGCGCAGCCTGAGTTCTGCAGGGCCTGAGTGACCACGCTGAACAGACTGGGCGGAATCGCCAGGTAATGCGCGGGTCGTTGTGCTTTGCCGAGGTGCTCTCGTAATTGAGAGAACGTGCTTGGATTGCGATAATCTCCGTCAATGTAATGTAACAACTGGATCAGGCGCGCAAATGCCGCGGCGTCGACCCCGCCTGCGAATTTCTGAATGCTGTCCCGGGCACGCTCGCGAAGGTCGTTAACTGTCCACCCGGAATTGGCAACTCCAATCACGGGAACGCTCAACGTCCCACGCCGAACCATGTTGTGTAAAGCCGGGAAGATCTTCTTGTACGCCAAGTCCCCTGTGGCGCCGAAGAAAACTAGTGCGTCCGACATCTCACTACCGGACAGGTGCGCTTTCGGTTCAGTGCCAGATTGCGGAGGCATAAGTAAATGCAAGTCGACGCTCGAAAATCATTGCAAGAAGAGATGCCAGGCGAAACCTGTCAGACATTACAGAGCTGGTTGAAACCGATGAAACGCTTCGCCGTCAGGAATTGACTGAACTTGGTATGTCGATCGCCTCACTCGGACTGGTAATTTTGCCAATACCCCATCTGAAACCACCTGCCTAAATTACGTTCAGGTTTGTGGTGGGCAGCGCACCGCCATAGTCACCTTGTTCGTACATAAGGAACCCTGCAAATGAAAAAACCCTTTCTCCTCCTCCTAGTATTTGCAAGCTCCCTGATCTCAGCGCCTGTGGCCCGTTGTCAGAATAAGGGGGAACCGGCATCGTCCAATCAAGACCTCGCGCTGTTGAAAGAAGACGTGCAATCGCAGCGAAAGCAAATCGTCGCCGCGAATCTGCAGCTTAGTGATGCTGACGCAGTTAAGTTTTGGCCAGTCTACGACAAATACATCGCTGAATTGTCGAAGATCAACGAAACGAGATTGACATTGATCAAACAATACGCGGACGCGTATCCAAATGTCCCTGATGCAGAGGCGCAAAGCCTTGTCGGGAAATGGCTGCAAACGGATGAAGACCTCGCACAGCTCCGATCAAAATACATGGCCATGTTGGAGAAGGTCCTACCGGGAAAAACAATGGCTCGATTTTTTCAGATTGATCGCCGTCTCGGAATCCTGATCGATGTGCAAGTGACGTCTCAAATTCCTCTTGTTCCATGAAGCACTGGGCTCAGAAACTCAAGCTCAACGTCGTAGTTGTTCAGCGATGGTCTCATCTCTTCGGCGAAAACCTGAGAAGCCTGTCTCGCGGTGCCTTGCTTCTGTTCGCGTTTGTGCTGGCCTTGAGTTGCGCAGCCCAAGAGCATCCGATTGAGCACACATGGGACTATGAAGGCACGCATGGGCCGAGCCATTGGGGTGATCTGAAGCCAGAGTTTGCAACCTGCAAAACCGGACATTATCAGTCACCGATCGACATTCGTAAACCCAAGCGAGCGGCTCTGGCTCCCATTTACTTCGACTACAAGCCTTCTCCACTCCACATTATTGATAACGGCCACACCATTATGGTGAATTACGGTCCGGGAAGCTCCATCTCCGTCGGGGGGAAGAAATACGCACTCAAACAGTTCCACTTTCACCGGCCTGGCGAGGAGAAGATTAACGGCAAAGGCTTCGAGATGACGGCACATCTCGTACATGAGGACGAAAGTGGCAACCTCGCTGTAGTAGCAGTTCTGCTCCAGAAAGGGCAAGACAGCCACCTCCTGCATGAGTTGTGGAACGACTTTCCGAAAGAGAAAGGCAGGGAAGAGTTTCTTGACAAGGTCCAGATCAACCTATCGGAATTACTCCCGCCGGATCGGAGCTACTACACCTTTTCCGGTTCTCTAACCACCCCGCCTTGTAGCGAAGACGTAACCTGGTTCGTCCTGAAGCATCCTGTAGACATTTCGGCGAAAGAGATTGAGCAGTTCTCTCAGCTGTATCGCGACGACGCCCGCCCGACTCAGCCGTTGTATGGCCGGGTTGTCCTTGAAAGTCAGTGAAATCGGAACAAGCTGCGTGTTGTGGTCCCGGGCGAGGGGGCCGGTCTGCTCTGAAACTGATTCTAGTCAAGGTGGAGATGCGGATACAAAAAAAACGCCCCCGCTGGGACGGATGTCGTCTCCTAGCGAGGGCGGTTGCACGTCATTGGTCTGTGAAAACCACACTACTCGCCGGCAACGCGGAACGCACCTGTCAATTATTGCCGGTCGTCACTGGCGCTGTTTCGGGTACATAACCTTCACTTCGACGCGGCGATTTTGCGCCCGTCCAGTACTCGATTCGTTCGATGCAGCCGGTCCATATTCTCCCATTGCACCCGGTGCCACGACGCGCTGCACTGGCACTCCAGCCTGCTGAATCAGGTAGGAGACCACAGCCTGTGCACGAGCCTCGCTGAGCTTGGTGTTCATGGCGGGGTCGCCTGACGAGTCTGCAAACCCTGTGACCTTGATCAGGTATTCGGGAAGTTTGTTTGCATTGTCGGCCAGTTGCTTCAGTTGCTGTTCGTCTGCCGAACTGATTGTGGAACTCCCACTATCAAACTTGATAGTCGCCTCACCTTTCACGGTGAAATTGTCGGCGCGTTCAAACCTATCATGGTTCTCTTTTGCCTGCTTGAGCGCAGCTTCGATCTTCGCGATTCTCTGCTCATTCGATTCGATTGCCTGTCCCTGGCTTTCAAGTTGCTTGCTATGAGCTTCCACTTGTTCTGCCGTGGGATTTAACCCAGCCTGGATCATTTCCGAAGTTTCCAGGTCGTCTCCATCAACGTTGATCTTCTTGGCGACGAATCGGCCCTGATCGTCTTTGGCTCCGTCGATGTCCACTTTGAGACCCGGAATGAGCACAACGTCAGCCATTTCCTTCTCGCGCAACCCAATCAGTCCCCGATTGTCTTTGGTCTCGGTGGTAGACGTCAGGAGAACGGGAACTTCTCCCTGATCGGTTTTTACGGTCAACATTTCTCCCGTTCTGTTCGTGATCACCCCCTTGACGCTGTCATCATCCGAAGCCGCAACGATGCCAGCACTGAGGCAAAAGAACAGAAAGAAACCCGCAATAGCTAATTTCCGCAACATGGCTTTCTCCTTATTTGCTTACGCGAGAGCTTGGTAAGCTTCCGCTCCCCCCGCGAGCGTTGCTGCGTTTCGACCAAGCGAGAACGGCAACAACTCGCGCTGATCGTAATGAGAGGTATTGCACGATTGAACTGGCACAACTGCCAGTCTTGAGTCCAACGAAGGTTCTGGAGCGCGACAGATTTTTGTTATCGACGGGTAGTCCCGCTCTGTTTGATCGTGCGCCTTCCCGCGGAAGTTCTTGTGAACAAGGAGCTTAGCCGCGCGCGAACTAAGGGCTTGCTCTTATATGCGCGATGTACGTGCTCCTTTAGAATGTTTGGCATGCGTATCGCTTTTATCGTGACAAGTTCGATCGTCCTCGCGATTGCTGACCGGAGAAACATAAGGCAGCGCGAGACTGTATGAAGAAGTGGATTGTGGGGTTGTTCCTCGTCACGCAGACCGCCTTCGCGGGGTCACCGAAGTCCGTCATGGTCGACGGAACCAAATGGGAAATTGTCCTTGAGCACAAAATCATTATTGAGCGTAGCCCCTACGACGGCTACACGTCGTGTGATAAGCATGTCATTCAGATCGCGGACGATATCGGCCGCTGCTTCGAAGCCGTAACCCTGTTTCATGAACTGGAGCATGCGTCGGTCTGCAATCAAGGTTTTGAGTTACGGAATATGACCGGGCACGACGCAATGGACCGCCTGGCTTTTGGCATGTCGAAAATCATTGCAGACAACCCCAACCTTCGTCGTTACTTCGCCAAAGCCCGAAAGTGTTCGTGGACTGATGCAGAGTGAGACTCGACACCGCTCCGCGGACGAAGTCATGATTAAGCGCCTTGCTGATCATGCGAAGCCCAGCCATGTGGCAAGGCTTCGCATACGACATCGCTCTTCCTAGTTGCCTATGCATGCACAGGGTGCCGGAAAGAGTGGGCCGCACTCTCCGTTGCAGCTGCCCGTCACGCATGCACCGTTGATGACGGCGCATGCCGCTTGAGGCGTCTTCTTGGCTGCGACCTGCACTGCGCTCATGAGAACGCAGGCGAACAGGCCTACAGCCAGCACTAGCTTTGTCATGGCTTGCATTTGTTTCATTCCTCCTTGTGTGAAGTTCAACCAGAGACTTGAGATAGGGACGAATGCGCTAAGGCGACGACATGTGCGCGCTGTTGCTGGCTTGGGTGCCATGGGTGCCAGGGTGGTCCAACAAGAACTGTGTCGCCGATTTTGCGGACTCCATGTTGAGTCGTCCTAACCACACTTCGTCCACCTTTCCGTTTGCGCCGACCGCCACGACTTGAGGGACAGCGGCGAGACCGAGCCTCACGTAAGTGGCATAAGGAGGATTCACCAGCGTTTCCTCCAACGGGATGCCACTGGCGTTACAGTAGGTGCGGGTTTCCTCGGGATTGCCACGGCTGATCCACACTGTGCGCCAGCCCAGTTTCTTGGCCTGTTCGCTTAAGGCGATGTCGAAAGCCTTGCTCAAAGCGCACTCCGGACATCGCGGTGCGAAGGTGAAGACGAGCAGGTGTTCCGCGGCGGACCGTGGCAGTTCAATGGTGCGGAACTTGCCGTCGAACCCAACGCCTCCGAGATCGTACAGCGGTGTCTCGCGATGTACGGCCAATGCAGAAGGCAAAGGCAATTCGGTTTTGAGACGCTGGTTCTGGCGCATGAGGAGGACGTTTGCGGCGATCAGGGCAATCACCAGAAGGGGTAGAACAAAATCGAGCGACTTGCGCAGGCTGGGGCGAAGCACGGACCACCTCCCCTGAACGGCAGCATCGAAAAAATACCCACGAAGACT
>Ga0070714_100002267_pt1 | contig 14149 bp, 15 predicted proteins | sample LARL83metaG_FD_65450 | JGI IMG/M metagenome (GOLD analysis project Ga0070714, IMG submission 65450) | Corn, switchgrass and miscanthus rhizosphere microbial communities from Kellogg Biological Station, Michigan, USA - LAR L8-3 metaG | ecosystem: Host-associated > Plants > Roots > Rhizosphere ...
TCGATGAAGGTGATCCAGTAGGCGTGGATGCCGCCGGCAATGGCGGTGAAGAGAGCGGAGAGGATGAGCGCCAGCGTCTTGTAGAGCGTTGCGTTGATGCCCATGGTGCGCGCCGCGTCCTCGTCCTCGCGGATGGCGATCAGGCCCATGCCGAAGCGGCTACGCGACAGCCATGCCACGCAGAGCGTGCAGGCGACGAGCAATGCGAGCGACAGCTCGTAGAACATCGCGTCGGCCCGGGTCAGCGGCAGGATCAGGCCGATGTTCGCGCCGGCGATCGGCAGATTGGAAAAGACGGCGGACATCGCGGCGGACAGGCCGAGCGTCGCGATCGCGAAATAGGGCCCGCGCAGCCGCAGGATCGGCAGGCCGAGAAACAGGGCGCACAGCGCGGCCAGGGCCGCGCCGAGAATCAGGCCCTGCCAGAACGGGTGATGAAACTGGCTCATGGCGATTGCGGTACCGTAGGTGCCGAGGCCGTAAAACACCGAATTTCCGAACGACACATAGCCCGTGAAGCCGCCGATGATGTTCCACGACTGCGCCAGCGTCGCGACGAGAAGAGCATTGATTCCGTAGTTGATCAGGACATCGTTGGCGATCCACGGCCCGGCGGCGAGCACGACGACGACGATGAGGGCGATGATGAGGGAAAGGCGACGCATCAGGCGGCCCGAAGCGTCTTGGCCGGCCGCAATACCAGGACCAGCACAAGGAGGCCGAAGCTGACGACGTCGGCGTAGGTCGATCCGAGATAGAACGAGGCGAACGCCTCGGCGAGCCCGACGACAAGCCCCGCAAGGACGACATTGAACGGATTCGAAAGGCCGCCGATGATCGAGATGACGAACGACTTCGCGGTCAGGGTTGCGCCGATGTAGGGCGTCACCTGCGCGATCACGCCGTAAAGCCCCCCGGCCGCTCCGGCCAGGGCGGTCCCGATCCCGAAAGTGATCGCGTAAAGATTCCGCGGATCGACCCCGTAGAGCCGCGCCGCGACGAGGTTCTGCGAGGTTGCGCGAATCGCGCGGCCGAGCGGCACACGGTTCAGGAGCCACCACACCGCAGCCGCGAGGCCGATCGCCACGGCAAACGCGGCGAGGCGGGCGAGCGGAATGGTGATGCCGAGGAGCGCCACGTTCGAGCCGGCGTAGCTCGGGTTGATGGTGCGGAAGTCGGCACTGAACGAAAGCTGCGCCAGATAGGTGAGCACGACATCCAATCCGAAAGTGATGAGGAGCGTGTTCAGGAGCGCCGAGCGGACGATCAGGTTGAGGACGAACCGCTGCAGCAGATAGCCGAACGCGAACATCGCCACCATGGCGATCGGCAGCGCCGCGAACGGATCGATGCCGCCGAGCGTGAAGAGGTAATACACGGCATAGCCGCCGAGCATGATGAAGGCGCCGTGGGCGAGATTGACGATGTTGAGCACGCCCCAGACGAGGGCCATTCCCAGGGCCATCAGTCCGTAGAGCCCGCCGAGCAATATCCCGTTGGCGATGGTCTGCGCAAAAACCATGTGGGTATGCCTAGCCCCGGTTGAGAAACGACCCCGCCACGCCGCCCGCGCCGCAACGCGGACGTGTCGGGACGGGGTCTGTCGTCATGCTCCTAGTTTCGAGAATCCCAGGAAGGAACCGGGTATTTCGGCTGATTGATGAACTTGTCGGTGTAGATCGGCAGGACGTTCCCGTTCTGGATCTGGATCACGATCTGCGGCAGCACGATCTGGCCGTTCTTGCCGTATTTCACGTGGGCGTAAAGGCTTGTGAAATCGACCGCCGCGATCGCGTCGCGCACCTTCTTCGGATCGAGCGTGCCCGCCTTCTCGATGGCATAGGCGAAGGTTTCGACGTCGGCCGCGGCCGACGCCGCGTGGTAATCGGGGTCGTAGCCGAACTTTTCCTTGTAGGCCTTCGCAAACGCCGCCGCGTCGCCGAACCATTTGTCCTTGAGGCTTGCATCCGGCAGCCATGACGTCATTCCGAACGCGTATTCCGCGTCCTTGCCGAGGGCTTTGCGGAAATCGGCGGTCGGCACGCCGACCGTGAACGAGGAGACGTACTTGGGGCTGACGTTGAGGCTTTTGGCCTGACGGATGAAGTTGAGCGCTTCCGGCTCATGCCCGCTCCAGAACACCGCGTCCGGCTGGGCGGCCTTTATCTTCGTCAGGATGGACGAGAAATCGCCGGAGTTTTCGCGGTATTGTTCGTCGACGACGACTTTGAGCCCGGCCTTCTTGAAGATTTCCCGGGTGCCCTTTGCCACGGAGACGTCGAAGGCATCGTCGGCAGCGATCAGCGCCACCGTTTGCGGCTTCGGGTTGACCTTACTCAGCATGTCGATGGTGCTGGCGAAATAGTCCTCGGCCGCCGGCAGCGTACCAAAAATATACTTGTAGCCGCGCGAGTAGATCTGCGACGACGCGCCACCGCCCTGCACCATCGGGATCTCGTACTTCTCCGCGATCGAGCTGTCGTTCAACGCATCGTTGCTGGAAAACGGCCCGAGCAGGAAGTTCACCTTGTCGCTGGTGATGAGTTGGACGTATTGCCGGACGCCGAGATTGAGATCGGATTGGTTGTCGAGGAGCTTGAGCGCCAACGTGTACTTTTTGCCGCCGACGGTGATGCCGCCCGCCTGATTGATGCGGTCGATGGTCATCTGGTAGGCGTCGCGGTAATAGCGACCGGTGTTGGCGAGAGCCCCCGTCAATTGGACGGCCGCGCCCAAGGTCACGGTGTTTGTCTGGGCTTCGGCGAGCGATGACGCGCCGCTCAGAAGCGCGATTGCGCCGATGACTGCGAGAGAGCGTCTCATGGAGGCCTCCTTGCCTTTATTTATTTTAGGGATGCGACTGTGCGCTCCCGATTTCCGGCTCATGTTTTCAAATCGAGCGGCAGAAGTGAAGCCCGAACATCGTGTCGGGAACCGCGTTGTGCGGAAAAATTCCCCGAATCGGCCCCTTTGGCCCCGAAAAGCCCAGCTGCAGGCGTGTCAGGCCCTCCTTGATCGTGACGTGGGCGTCCAATGATTAACGGCCGCCGCGGCCCGCGCATCGTCCTGGGGCGGCCGATTTCTTGCAATATTCTGTACTTGCCCGAGTTTTCGAACGATGCGTGACGGACATTCATCCTTCCCTTTGCCGCCGTCGGGAAGGCATAACGGTATTCGCCGTCGTCGCGAGAGGTGCGGCGTTCGGTGAGGCCTGGGGGACGCGAGGTTGGGTCAGGATCGGTATTTCGAAGGCGGAATCTGGCCGTGACGGAAGAGGATGTGCTCGCCTTCATCCGGGCATCGATTTCGTCCGTCTGGGCGCTCGAGTTGCTGTTGCTGTTGAAGCGCAACGAGCGCCGATCTTGGCGTGCGAACGAGCTCGTCACTGAGCTGCGCAGCAGCTCCACCGCGATCAAGGATGCCCTCGGCGTATTGCGGACGGCCGGTGTCGTCGGCGAGGAAAACGGCCTCTATCGCTATCAGCCTGCATCGCCCGCGCTCGACGAGATGATCGTGGAGGTCGCAAAAGTGTATGCGCTCAAGCCACTGGTGGTGGTCAAGACCATCGCCATGGCGCCGAACGAAAAGCTGCGCATCTTCGCCAACTCGTTCAAGCTGAAGGAGTGACCGAAATGTGGGGATGGGCCCCTTTGATCATCTACCCCCTCTGTCTCGCGACGAGCGTTATTTGCGCGTTCCTGTTGAGCCGGAGCTACGCCCGCAACAAGGTCCGGCTGCTGCTCTGGAGCGCCGCCTGCTTCGTGTTCCTTGCCTTGAACAACTTGGCCGTGGTGCTGGATATCCTCGTGTTCCCGACATCCATCGATCTCACGGAAGTGAGGGCGCTCATGTCGCTCGCGGGCGTCCTGACCCTGCTCTTCGGATTCATCTGGGAGGTCGATTGATGAGCTCGATCGGCGTCTTTTTGTCCGGCATGGGGACCATGGGGTTCATCGTGGCCGGCCTCTTCTTCTTCCGGTTCTGGCGACGCACGCGGGACAGCCTGTTCATCGCCTTCGGCATCGCCTTTTGCCTGTTCGCATTGAACCAGGGATTGATCGTGCTCTCCCCGGTGCCCAAGGAGGAGCAGAGCTGGCTCTATCTTTTGCGAGTGGCTGGGTTCGGACTCCTGATCGTAGCGATCATAGCGAAGACGCTGCGCAGCGGACGCTCCACTCATACGTGAAGGCGCGCTCGTCGCGCTCCTATTTCGGCTTCACCGGCGAATCGTTGCCCGGAGTGCCCGGCGGCGGGATGACCGGCGTCCGGCCCTCCTCGGGCGCGGGCTTTTGTATCGACGGATCGACGCCCGTGGGCGGGCAGATGACGCCACCCGACTGGGACAGCGTCTGGCCCGGATTGCCGCCCCGGAAGCCATGCTCATTCTGACTCTGGCCCGGAGCGCCGGGAGGCGGCGCCGGACGACAGTCGTCGGTCAGCGGGCGGCCGGGATCGCGGGGCGGCTGGGATGGGCTCGGTTGCGCGACCGCGAGCCGACCGCCGCTCACCATTCCGATGAGGGCGACAATCGAAAGGCATGCGCATGCGCTTTTCATGACCGTTCTCCTCAGGCCGCCAGCGGCGCCGCATGCGACCGGTGGCCGCGCAGCCAGAAGGCCAGCGACAGCAGGAGCAAGCCGAACGAAATCCAGTATGCGGCGACCCACCACACCAGCGCGAGGAGCCCAAGCGCCGGCTCGACGATCATGACGACGCCAAGCAGAATCGAGAGCGCGCCGGATACGACCAGCAGCCAGCGCGGCGCACCCGCGAAGCGCATACCGCCGAACATCATCAGCCCGCCGGTTACGATCGCCCAGATCGCCAGCAGGTACATGAGGGCGAGAACGGAAATGCCCGGCAGCAGGAACACGACGATCCCGGCGGCGATGTTCGCGACGCCTTCGAGGATGAACGGCCACCACCGCTCGCGATGACGGGCGGCGCGCACGCCGGCCACGATCGCAAGAATGCCGTCGAGGAAGAAATACGCGGCGAGCAGGATAGCGAGCGTCAGCAGCGTCGCACCCGGCCACAGGATGGCCAAAACGCCGAACGCAAGGGCGGCAGCGCCGCGCAGAGCCACCGCCCACCAGTTCTGCGTGAGCAGCGCCGCCGGGTCGATCCCTGGACCGGATTCGGTGCGGATCGGAAAACTCATGACAGGAAAACGTCCCGGTTGGGGCGAGGTTCCGTAGCCACGTCCGTGGTCCGTCGCCGGCTGGCCAACGGCTCGCGATGGGATAAGATCGCCCGGTTCTCCATCCCCGATCCGATGACATTTACGGAGCTTCATGATCGACCGTCCCAAAGGTGAGCTTGCACTCCGCGCCATCGCGATGCCGGCCGACGCCAACCCGCACGGCGACATCTTCGGCGGCTGGCTCCTGTCGCAGATGGATCTTGCCGGCAGCACCGTTGCGACGCGCCGTGCCGGCGGACGCGTGGCGACGATCGCTATCGCCACCATGACCTTCCAGCGGCCGGTGTTCATAGGCGACGAGGTGACGTGCTACGCGCGCATTGCCAAGACCGGTCGGACCTCGATCGCCGTCGACGTCGAGAGCTGGGCCCGGCGCGGCGTCGGCGGCGAGCACATTAAAGTCACCGAAGGGTTGTTCACCTACGTCGCGATCGGTTCCGATCGCAAGCCGCGCGCCTTGCCGCCCGACGGCGGCGATGTGTCGACGGCCTAGCGGGGCGGGCACCCGACGTCCCGGCTGGCAGATCCGGCAAGCCCGTTTTCGATTTTACGCACGCCCTCGGAGAGCGCATCGACGCATCGCTTCTCCACGGCCCTTGAAAACCGCGTGTCGGGAATCGACACATGGAGAGCGCCTGCCGCGCAGCCGTCCCGGTCGAGGATAGCGCGGCCGACGGCGTGGCCGCGCGGCGTGAATTCGCCGGAGCTTGTCGCGAACCCGCGACGGCGCGTGCGGGCGATCTCGTCCGCGAGGCGCCTGGGCTCGGTTATCGTCATGGCCGAGAACGCATTGCGCTCGACCCGTGCGAGATAGGCGCCGATCTCCTCATCGGACATGGCTGCCAGCAGGACCCGGCTCGCGGCTCCGGCGTAGAGCGGGATCGCCACGCCGATCTGCTGGGTCTGTCCGATGGCGTGGGTGCTCTCGATGCTGTCGACGTTGTAGCGGTTGTCGCCGTCGCGGACGCTGAGGACGACTGTCTCGTTCACCGCATCGCGGATGGCCTGCATCGCCGGCCGTGCTCGCGCTCGGATCGCGAGACTCTGCAGGACGACGTCGGCAAGGCGCAGCGTTCCGAAGCCGAGGGTGTAAAGATTGGCGGCGGCGTTGTGTTCGAGGAGGCCATGGCGGACGAGGTTCGTGAGGAGCCGGAACGTCGTCGCCTTCGGCAGCATCAGGCGCCTCGACATTTGCGGCAGGGTCCATTCCGGCGCTGATCGGCTGAAGCAGTCGAGAATCGATGCCGCGCGGTCGACGATGCCGACGCGCTTGGCCGGACGATCCAAGGGCAGGTTGCGCGGAGTCATGGCGCGTATCCCAACGTCCGCGAAAGCTGTCGCGCGCCCCCGGTGACGAGGGCGATGCAGCGGCTCTCGAGGTCGCGCGTGAAGCGCTCGCGCGGGCAGGAAATGGTCAGCGCCGCAATGATCCTGCCCGAATGATCTTGCACCGGTGCGGCGACTGCCGCGGTCTGGGCGTTGACGGCGCCGGACACCACCGCATAGCCGTCCCGTTTGATCGCCGCGACGAAGCGGCGACCGGCATCGCGCGCATCGTCCGCTGTGATCGTCCGCCCCATATAGGCGTCGATCTCGGCCTCGCTCAGGCCGGCCAGCAACACCGAGCCGGCGGCGCCGACATGGAGCGGCGCTTCATGGCCGATCTGCGTGATGCGGCGAATCGACTGGGTGCTCTCGACATAGTCGAGATGAACGCGTCGCTCGCCGACCTTGAGGCTCAGGATGACCGTCTCGTCGATGGCGTCGCGGATTTGCCGCATCACCGGCAGGGCGCTTTCGCGGATGTTGAGCTGATTGCGTCGCACGTCGCCCAGTCGGAGCCAGGCGTAACCGAGGCGATAGCGCGCGGCTCCATCGACCGCCAGAAGACCGTGGCCGACCAGCGTGTCGAGAATGCCGCGCAGGGTCGCTTTGGGGACTCCGCTCGCTTCGGCCAGCTCGGCCAGCGTCCGCTCGCGGCGCGTGGGGCCGAACAACGCCAGGACGCGCGCCGCCCGGGCAATCGCCTCGCCTTTGTAGCGAACGGCGTTGCGATCTCCCGATTCGGCGGCAGTTTGCGGCTGTGCTGGCATTGCGTGTCTTTTTGGGTCGCAGCTTGACCGAGGACGGAGCTTCGGCCAGTATAATCAAGAAAACGAGACAACGTTTCATTTTTTTGAAAGGGCCGGCCATGCAGGACACCCTCGACATCACCGTCACCCCGCTTTCGCCGGCATGCGGCGCAGCGATCTCCGGCGTCGATCTGACCAAGGGTCTGTCGCCTCCTCAGGTGAAGGCGATCAAGGACGCATGGGACAAGTATCTCGTCCTCGTGTTTCGCGGCCAGACGCTGTCGCAGGAGGATCAGCTCCGCTTCGCGGGCTATTTCGGTCCGCTCGGCGACCGCAAGCAGGCGCCGGCGCCGCTGCGTGGGCGATCCGAGGGCATCTATCAGACTCACGAGAAGGTTCTGCTCGTCACCAACATCCGCGTCGACGGCAAGCCGATCGGCGCGTTCGGCGATGGCGATATGTGGTTCCACATCGACTCGGGCTACTCGGAGAAGCCGTACAAATACACGTTCCTCTACGGCCTCGAGTTGCCGAAGAGCGGCGGCAATACGCTGTTCTCGAACATGTACAAGGCCTTCGAAGCGGTGCCGCAGGCGCTCAAGGACAAGCTCGCGGACAAGAAGGCGCTGCACATCCACGAATACAAGCGCACCGAAAAGGCCGATCTCTCAGGCGACATCAGCCAAATTCCGCACTTCTATCATCCGGTGTTCGTCACCCATCCCAACACCGGCCGGAAGACGCTGTTCGTCGACCGCCTGATGACCGCGCGCATCGACGGCTTGAGCGAGCAGGAGAACCTGGAGATTCTCGAGCAACTCTATGAGATCGGCGAGCGCAAGGAATTCGTCTACGAGCACGTCTGGCAGCTCGGCGATTTCGTGATGTGGGACAACCGCTGCACGATCCATGCGCGCACGTATTTCGACAAGAGCGAGCGGCGCCTGCTTCGCCGCTGCACCGTCGAGGGCGAGCCGCTTTCGGCGTAGACCGGCGAACGTCGATCGATCGCCTCTTACTTGGCGGGCGCGGCGTTGACCGCCGCTCGCGCTTTCGCGACCATGTCCGGCGAGAGGGCGTAGGCACGGTCGAGGAGCGCGTGCATCTCGGTGCCCGAGACCGGATCGATGTCGCGCTTGACCCGCTTCGACTCGGCGAGAAAATCCTTGTCCGCCATTGTGGCGAGGAAGGCGGCTTCGAGCGCTTTCACGCGGTCGTCGGGTACTTCGGGGGCGACGAAGAACGGCCGCCCGAGGTCCTTCATGCCCATCAGCACCTCGAGGAGCTGGCGCTGCTCGGCGTTTCTGGCGAAATCCATCACCAGCGGCACGTCGGGCAGGTCAGCATGCTTTTCGAGCCCGAGCTGCATCAGAATGCGGATTTTCTTCTCTGGAATCCAGGTCGGCCGGGTGTTGCCGACGTCGGACCATGACCAGTTGGCGATGCCTTCAACCTCACCGCGCTCCATGGCGAGCAGGATTGGGATCGAGCTCGAATAGCCGCTGACGATCCGGAGCTTGGTGCCGAGCACGTTGTTGAGCACGTTGGCGTAGAGCACGGTGTCGGTGCCGGGCTGAGTACCGCCGACGATCGTCTCGCGCGCGAACAGGTCGTCGACCGTCCGCTGGCGCGAGGTATGCCACACGGCAAAGATGGCGACCTCCTTCGCCGTACTGCCGAGCCAGTGCATCTTGCGGGCATCGTACTTCGCGGCCGATTCGCCGAACAGTGGCCCGAATGGCACCAGGCGCTGGGCGGCACCAATGACGGTGCCGTCCTTGGGTGCGACCGTATAGACGGTGTTGGCCATCCGCATCGAGCCCGCGCCCGGCATGTTCTGGACGACCGCGGCGGGGTGTCCGGGCAGGTGGCGGACGAAGTACGTTGCGACCGTGCGGGCATTGAGATCATAGCTGCCGCCGGCATCGGCGCCGACGATGAAGGTCAGCGTCTTGCCTTTGTAGAAGTCGGCGACCGATTCCGCCGTCGCGGGCAACGCCGCCAGCATGGACGCCAGAACGACAGCCGCGCGGGCACAGCACGCGAACGACACCTGGACCATGGTTCTGCCTCCCCGTTCATGGTTGTGGACCGGTCATGGACGCAACGCGATGGTGAGCCTTGCCGCTTTTCCTCGTGGTGGTCGGCCTCATGGTCGACCGGAGAGGCCGGATTTTTCGCTCGGGACAGGGCTCGAAGCGTATCGTATTTTCGGACTAACGGAACAGGCCGCCCGTGCAGGCGGCCGACGCTGGCGATCGCCGCCGGGAGGTTTCCATGGTCCGCGTCTTCGCGCGTGCGGCGCTTGCCGTTGCGATCCTCGCCATCGTCGTGCCGGGGGCGGCATCCGCCGACGAGATAGCCGATTTTTACCGCGGCAAGCGGATGACGATCCTCATCAGCACGCCCGCCGGCACCGGCTACGACACCTATGCGCGGCTGCTGGCGCGTAATCTTCCGGCGCACATACCGGGCACGCCGTCGATCGTTCCTCAGAATGTGCCGGGCGCCGGCGGGATGACGCTGCTCAATCAGGCCTATGCCACCGGAGCGCGGGACGGCACGCTCCTGTTCACCCTGCATTTCACGCTCCCGCTCTATCAGGCTATGGGCGGGCGCGGGGTGCGCTACGACGCCGGCAAGCTGATCGGCCTCGGGCGGCTGCTCGCATCCAACGCGGTGATTGGCGTGGGCCGGGATGCGAAAGCCGACGTGCACGCCCTCGCCGACGCGCTCCAGCGCGAAGCCGTGATCGGCTCGACCGGCGTGTCGTCGAACGCAACGATCTATCCGACGATCCTGAACAACATGCTCGGCACCAGATTCAAGATCGTTTCGGGCTATGCCGGGGAGAACGCGATCTTTCTCGCCATGGAGCGGGGCGAGGTCGACGGCTTCGGCAGCTATTCGTATCTCACGTTCAAGGCGACCAAGCCCGACTACCTGACGAAGAAGCTGTTCTATCCGATCGTGCAGTGGGGTGCGAAACGGGAGGAAGAATGGTCGGACGTGCCGACCGCCATCGATGCGGCCACAACGCCGACCGAGAGGCGCGCGATGGAACTTGCATCGGCGGGGCCGGACATCGGCTTTTCCTATTTCATGCCGCCGGCCGTGCCGGCCGCGCGGGTCCGGGCGCTGCGCGCCGCATTCGAGGCGATGATCGGGGACCCAGCCTTCATCGGGGAAGCGAAGCGGCTCAACCTGCCGCTGCGTACCGCAAAGGGGCCCGAGATGGAGGCGATCGTGCGCAACGTGCTGGATGCGCCGCCCGCGGTGATCAACCGCCTCACCGAATTGATGGCGACGAAAGGCGGCATTCTCTGCAGGGATTTCACCAAGGCCGAGTTCTGCGCCAAGGGCGGCAGAAACTAGGGCCGTACGCCGGCGTTGGCGTTTCGGTTCCCTGCTGGTATGGCCGAACGTCTCAGCGGGCGGGCGCGCCGACGCCTCGCAGCCGAATGCCGACCCTGGCGACGGCGATCAGCATCCGCGAGAAAATCTCCATGTCGAACGGCATTCCATGGCGCCTCACGTCGAGGAGAAGGGCCGCACGGAGCTTGTCGCTGCGGTTCCACACCTCGTGCGGGTACGTATCGTCCCACAGCAGGCATTCGCCGTTGCCGATACGGTGCTCGACGCCGTTGATCATCAGCACGGTGGCGGGGGATCCATCCTCGCTGCTGGGGATCGACAGGCCGAGATAGAACCGGAGCACGCCGCGAAAGGGTCCGCGGTGCTGCGGGATATGCTTTCCGGGTGCCAGGAACGACAGCGATGCCGAGAGCACGTCGGGAATTGTCGATGCCAGCGACGAGAGACGGGGGCAGGACGCCATATTGGTCGGGATATCGGTGCCGTACGCCTTGAGGATGAACAGACGCCAGTCGCGGTGATCGTTGGCCGAGATCGCCTCCTGCTCCGGCATGACGTCGTGGAACCGCGGCACGCTTTCGATGTCCCGGGCGATCACGAGCGCTTCGTTGCGGATGTCCTGCCAGGCGCTGATGAACCGATGGCCATCGGGGAAATACGCATCGAGCGCGAGCGTCGGCGGCCCGGCGATCCGCCGGTCGTAAATCCGTCGAACTATATTGGCCGTGCAGTCGTAAAGAAAACCCATGCACGAAACCTTTGCTATGACACGAGTCCGCACGCGGCCGCTTACTCGTGACACGCCCGGTGTTGCGATTTGTTCCGCGGAGATAAGGACTTGCGGAGCAGGAGACGTCGGGGGGCGTAGGATCAGCCTATCGTCGGAGCCAGGATAACGCCTTCGCTCGGTGTCAGCATCATCCGTCCGCGAGCCCGATCGGACAAGGGATAAGGGATTAAGACTGGCCGTCGGCAGTGGCCGCCGTTCGGCTGGAGACGGCGGTGGTAAGGCCGGAACATGCGCTTCGCGGTCAAGACGTTGAGCGCGACGATGGGCACCCTCACCATGGGGCCGTTCGTAGACGAGCGCGTCATCTTCGGGGCTGGGCGGGCCCATAGCAACCGATCGTTGCACGTCGCCGTTCGCGTATTCTGCCGATTTCGCGTCGAGGGCGACCGCATCGCCGGCATCGAACCCCGTCGATAATTTTTGCGCTATGTGCTCGGCTACGGAGCATGGCTGCATTTCCCGCTGCCGGTTTTAAGCGCTGCATCGTTGCCGCTCAGAGTGCGCGCTGAGAACCTTCGTGTGCCCCAATCATGCGCACGGTGGAACGGACGGCGCGATGCTCGCCAACGACGGCTGGTTTCCTCCCGGGAACACCGCCGACCCTTGCCGCGCTGGCGGAGAACCGACAGTACCGTGGGTGAACGCACGTCGGGAGAGACGAGCGGCACCGACGGTCGGAGCGCAAGCAAATCTTGACCGCAGAATTGAACACTGCCCGTCAACGAGGAAAGCTGTGGGCGCAAACGAAGCTGTGCAGAACAGCAGCCTCGCGAAGATTGAGAACGGTGTCTTTCCGGCACCGAAAAATCTGCAATGGCTGGTATTTTATGACTTCTTTTTGAAAGTTTTTTCGCCCGCGCCCTCGCTCCGCTTGCGCGGCTAAATGCCGAGCATCGCCGCGCTACCGATGCGCGTGCATGCCAGCATGAGAAAGCGCCGCAAATGGGTATTCCTCTCAGTCTTTCCGGTTTCACTCTCACCTACGACGACGAATTCAACGCGTTCAAGTGGTCGCCCGACGGCAGCACGGGATACAAGACCACGTTCTATTTCGGCGGGCGCGAGCTCTATTCGAACGGGGACCTCGAGTACTACTCGGACCCGAGCGTCGGCGTGAATCCGTTCAGCCTCGCCAACGGCGCGCTGAACATCACGGCCTCTCCCGGCACCAACCCCGACAATCAGCCCTACAACTCGGGCATGATCACCACCGAGGGGAGCTTTTCTCAGACCTACGGGTACTTCGAGGCGCGCGTCGAGGTGGCACAGGGGCCGGGCATGTGGTCGGGCTTCTGGATGCTGCCCGCCGACAAGTCCTGGCCGCCCGAGATCGACATGCTGGAAGCGTTCGGTGCCCCCAACCCGAACGGCGACGGCGGCCAGGGCAAGACCTACCACGGCATGATCTCTGCGAATCGCAGCGAGAGCGGGGGAAGCTGGGCTCCCGTCAGCGGCGATATCTACGCGAGCTATCACACCTACGGCGTCGATTGGGAGCCCGATCACCTCACCTACTACATCGACGGCCAGCAGGTGTTCCAGGTCGGGCAGTTGCCGACCCCAGCCACCATGAACAAGCCGATGTACCTGCTGCTCGATCTCGCCGTCGGCGGATGGCCGGGCAACCCCGCCGGCGAGACGTCGGTGATGAGCATCGATTACGTCCGCGCCTACTCGAAGGATCCGAACGCCCATGCGGTGGCGCTGCAGACGGTCTCTTCGCCGGACGGAGTCGACACCACGCCGTACGGCGCCACCGACGCGAACGGGGTCATCGCGGCGCCCGATCGCATCGTCGTGCGGGTTTCCGAGGATGCCTGGAACGGCGATGCCCAGTTCACCGTCACCGTCGACGGCAACCAGATCGGCGGCGTTCAGACCGCGATCGCATCGCATGCCGCGGGCCAATGGGAGGACATCGCTCTCAATGCTGCGCTCGGGGCGGGCAACCATGCCATCGCCGTCAATTACATCAACGATGCAAATGGCGGTACCGCCGCGACCAACCGCAATCTGTACGTCCAATCGGTGACGGTGAACGGCGAAGCGATCGCCGGGGCCACCGCACCGAACACCGCCGCCAACGGCCACACCGATCCCAGCGCCGCGGTCATGGACATCGACGGCTCGGCGACGTTCAACGCCACCTATTCCACGCTGACGGTCCGCGCTTCGGAGGACGCGTTCAACGGCGACGCGAAATTCACGGTCCAGGTCGATGGAACCCAGATCGGCGGCGTCCAGACGGTGACGGCTTCTCATGCCGCGGGGCAATGGCAGGACATCGCGCTGGGCGGATTTTTCGACGCGGGTCCCCACACGGTGGCGGTGACGTTCCTCAACGACGCCTGGGGCGGCTCGGCGGCGGCCGACCGCAACATGTACGTCCAGTCGGTGACGATCAACGGCCATACGCTTCCGGGGAGTGCCGCGCAGAACACGGCGGCCAACGGCGCGAGCGATCCCAATATGGCGATCATGGACGTCAACGGCACGGCGACGTTCACTGATGGCACCGCTGCTCCTCCGGGTCCGGGCACGGGCGGCACGGGTGGGACGGGCCCGCTGACGCTGCATGTGTCGGAGGATGCGTTCAACGGCGACGCGCAGTTCACGGTGACGGTCGACGGCACGCAATTCGGCGGCACCCAGACGGTGACGGCGTCCCACGCGGCGGGCCAGTGGCAGGACATCGCCATCGCCGGCACC
>Ga0070714_100002269_pt1 | contig 14141 bp, 13 predicted proteins | sample LARL83metaG_FD_65450 | JGI IMG/M metagenome (GOLD analysis project Ga0070714, IMG submission 65450) | Corn, switchgrass and miscanthus rhizosphere microbial communities from Kellogg Biological Station, Michigan, USA - LAR L8-3 metaG | ecosystem: Host-associated > Plants > Roots > Rhizosphere ...
CGCCCTTCAATCCCGTGCAGATGTACCACCTGGGCCTGTGGTTCAACTCGCCGAAGGACGCAGTCGCCGCCGGCTGCGCGGGCGCAACCACACCATTCAACGGTGAGCACGACGCCGGCGGGCAAGCGCTGAGCACGCGCAATTTCCCCGACTTGGCCGGCCCACTGCGCCAGATCCGTTCCTGACCGCAGGCAATTCCGGAGGGGACAGTTTCCCTGTCCCCTCCGGTGCCTTGCTGCTGCGGTGGTCAGCCCCGTGGGCCGACGAGGTCGCTCATCGGCTGCACGTTGGCGGTGTCGCAGGTAAAGGCAAGGCAGCCGAGATGATCGTCGCGCTGCTGACCAGGTACTCGTAGGTGCCGAACAGGACAAGCACGAAGAACACCAGCGTGCCGCCGGCGACGACGAGCGTCTTCTTCCACGTCCAGTGGCGCCACCAGCCGCCCTTGCGCTTGCCCGCAGGGCCCTGCGGGCCACCGGCATGCCGCGAAAAGTCACTCGTCATTCACGTCTCCCGAGCGCGAATACGCATCAGGCCGCGCCTGCCCGGAGATAGCGTGGCATCATCGAGCCCAGTAATTCGTCAGAATCCAGAAATTTCCGACATCCGCCAAGCGCGACGATCCGGTCATTCAGCTGGAGGAGTCCTCGGGCGGGGTTGCCTGGCTGGAAAACCCGGCCGTTTCCGTGCGGTGGATCCAGGTCTGGGAGGATCCTGGGCGGTCGGGGCGAGGCCGGGACTCGGTACGCCAGCCGGACCCCTGCGGGCCCAGGATCGCGATCAGCGCCGGGAGGACGACCGGGCGGGCCCAGTCGAAGCGGTTGCCGACGACCTCTTCCGGCGGCGCGGCCTGCGCGAGCCATGCCTGGACCCGGCCCCAGGCCAGGCCCTCGGCACTGGACAGGTGGCGGGCGAACTCGGGCCGCTCGCGCAGGGCGTCGATCGCCGCCGCGCGATAGGCGGCCTCTACGTCCGTCGGGCCAGGGGCGGCGGCGGCCGCGTCCGCCGCCAGTTCTTCCAGGACCGTGTCTATCCCCGATCGGGCGACGGGACGGGTGTCCAGGCCCGTGCGCTGGCCGCCTGAACCGGTGCTCGCGCCCGCGGCGGCCAGCGCGGACCGGAACGTCGCCCGCAGCCGGGAGGCGTAGCAGTCGACCGCCTCCCCGTTGTAGGCCGGGTCGCGCAGGATGCGGTGCTCGGCCTCGAAGCTCAGCACGCGGATCGGCAGCGGGTAGGGCCGCGCGCCGCGGTCGGTGCCCGCGGCGCTGGACCAGAAGATCCCGTGGCCGACCAGCGGCTCGTTCAGCAGGGTCGCGAGCAGGTCGTCGGAGAAGTGCGCGTTGGCGCGCTTCAGCACCGCCAGGTCTCCGGCGGACAGCAGGTGGAATACGAAGAAGTTGTCACCCTGGCTCAGCAGTTCCGCCGGGATGCTGCCTGGCTGCTGGGTGACCAGGACCGCGCCGAGACCGTACTTGCGGCCCTCCTTCACCCACGAAACGAACGGGTTGTCCTCCGAAGCCGAGCCGGAACCCGACCCGCCGGCCCCGAGTACGGCCTGGGCCTCCTCGATCACGGCAATGCACGGGACGTTGTGCGGAATGGCCTTGGTGAATTCTCGCTGGTTGTGGGAGAAGATCTCGGCGAGGATGATGCTGGCGAGCTGCAGCCCGCGCTGCCCGCGCAGCTGGGAGATATCCACCACGCACAGCTTGCCGGCCCGCAGCGCGGTCATGAGGGCGCGCAGCAACTGGCTCGACGGGTCGTGCAGCGCCTCAACGACGCGCGTCATGTTGGAGATGATCGCGTTGGTCTGCAGTTCCTCGTTCGCGGTCTTGATGCCGCACAGGCGGCGGACCTCGGCCGGGTCGGCGTCGTAGCGGTGCGCGGCGATCAGGTCAACGAGCTGGCGCCAGCGGTCGGGGCCGAGTGACTTGAGCTTGGTGACGTTCTGCTGGTCCTGGCGATCGGCCGGGAGCGCGATGCCGATCACCCGCTGCGCCGAGAGCTGGCGGATGTCGAGCTTTACCGAGTCCACGGCGAAGGAGCCGTAGGCCGGGCTCGGCGGCTTCTGGGACGTGAAAACAACGATTCGTTCGGTCAGAAGAGGGACGTCAGCCAAACCGGGGCGGCCACCGGAATCGGGCCAGAAGTACTCGCCGTCGGGGTCGAAGATGACGGTGCCGACGGGAGCGGGGCCGTTTCGCGAGGGGAGCACCGGGTCGCCCGCGTACAGGCGGGAGAAGAGCAGCTTGATCAGGTTCGACTTGCCGAAGCCCGCGCGGGCGAACACGAACGTACGGCGGGACACGAGCTGGGCTGCCTCGAAGCGCGGCAGGATCGAAGGGTGCAGGACCCGCATCCAGTCCTCGGCCTGGACGCGCGGGTCGTCGCCGGCGTAAACGAACTCGCCGAAGGCCAGGAACCCGATCTCCGCGGCGCTGTTGACGGCGTCGGAGCCGGACGCGTTCGCCACCTCGCGCAGGACCTCGGGTGAACACAGGGCGACCTTCGCCCCGACGTGCGGCAGCCTTCGGTGGCTGGGGACGAAGATCAGCTTGTCGCCCGCCAGCCGCTCCACGCCAAGCACCCGGATGTCGACCCGGTACTTCAGGTACTGGTCGCGCAGCTCATCGGGGATAGGCCGGTCGTCGCGCATCGCGCGGATCGCGTAGTCCTCCCCGATCGGAGAAACCAGACGGCCCTCGGCGGACACGGACGTGATCCGGCCAAGCACCGCCTCGTCCTCGTGCTCCAGCTGGACCAGGACGAACTGGCCGTGCATGGGGATCGACTGCAGCTCGTCGCGGTAAGGGAGCACCAGGTCGGCGTGGAACTCCATGCCGCTGGCGGAGAAGCCACGGAAGACACCGACGACGGCGCCGGGGCCGAAGAGCCGCATCACCCGTAGCGCCGCGCGGCGACGTTCTGCGTGGCGAGCAGCAGCGCGTCGACGATGTGCCTCTTGCCGTCGCCGACGTGCTCGCGGACGGCATCGACCAGGCCGTCCTCGATGATGTCGAGGTCCAGGTCGGCGACCCGGGAGTGCGCGTCGGCCTGCTGGAGGCTGAACGGGTAGAACGGCACCGGGAATCCGGCGGCCGCGTCGGCCTGCAGGTGGCCGAAGACGGCCTGCGCGTCCTGCTTTTGCCACGCGAGCAGGTCCGCGGTCCAGATGGGATCACCCGCATGCGGGCCGAAGCGCACGAAGTACATCGCCCCGATGTTGTCTGTCGCCCGCCCGCCGGAATCGTCGTCGCCCGGCTCGCGCACGTAGTCGGGGTGCGCGCGGTAGACGCGCTCCTGGAGCTCGTGCGGGACCGGCACGAAACACGGCGTGCCCTGGTCGAAGATCCCCGCCAGCGACATGGCGAGCCGGTAGTGATCGAGCACCTGGGTCTTCTTGGCGAGCCCGGCGACCCAGATCCGCCTGCGGTTGTCCTTGGCCTGCCGGTCGACGGCCTGCTGCATGAGCCCGCCGAGCCGGACGAGGGTGTCGCCGGCGAAGATCGTGGTGCGCAGCAGGCCGTCCCGCACGATGAGCGTGTCGGCGGCGAACTCGTGGCTGGTGACGAGGTCATGCAGCGTGGCCCACTCGCACAGGTCCCGGTAGACCTGGACCCATCGCTTGTTACGGGTGGTCATCAGGCTGGAGAGGTCGCTGAGCCGCTGCGCGCCCAGGTCGTCCATGAGCTTCCCGAGGACGGTGCGGTCACCTCGGTGGCGGCGGCCGAGCTCGTCGACGTCCGTGGCGGGCGACACCACGTCAAGGAACAGCTCCTTGCCCAGCGAGTCCACGACCCGGATGACCTGCAACTCGAACGGGTTGAACGCGACCGAGTTGTTCCCGCCGTCGGCGGCGGTCAGCGCGACGGCGGTGGCGGTACGCGGCCTGATCGGGCGGACGTGCGGTGCGAGGCCGGCCGCCTGCTTCACGAGCTCGTCGAGGACCCGGGCCTCAAGCGCGGCCTGAGCACGGATCTTGCGCCGCAGCTCGGGAAGCTGCTCGGGAGTGAACAAGTGGCCTCCAGGGGGTACCTGGATCGCGGGAGGGCCGTGTGCTACGTGTATGCACACCCAGAGTGCCCGGCTCATCCGCAATGCGCAACATCAGACCGCTAATTTCATGACATAACACCGACTGGGGATGCCCGCCACGCGGCTGGGCATCCTGATCCGCCGCGACGACGCACTCGTGCCGTCGTTCCCACGGCGGTCATGGCGGGCTGACCCAACGTGTAACGGAGCAGTAACTCTCTGATCTGGATGCCCTCCACGCACGATTGGCTGATGTATACCAATTGCCGGAAGAATCCCGTATGCAAAGGGGACTGCGATGCGATTCCGGGGGCTACGCGCCGCGGCTGGTTCGGCGGTTGCGGCGGTCGTGCTGGCGCTTGCCGTCGGCCAGGCAGCTTCTGCGGCCCCATTGCCCCCCGTCGGCCCAGGCTGGACGGTTGCACTCTACTCGACCGCCGGACCGACCCATCGCTCCGTGGCCGACACGCTGTACCTGGTTGCCCCTGACGGCCGCCGCTACCCGCTGGCCCAGATCCCGGACACCGACGCAGGCGCGCGCCTGATCGACTGGTCCGGCGGGACACGCGTGCTCGTCCAGCTGCCCGGCGGCGCCGTGGAGCAGATTACGCTGACCGACGGCAAGATGCACCGGGTCAGCCTGCCGGCCGGCGTGGCCGCTGTCGGTTACACCCGTCCGCACGGGCTCGGCATCCTCGGTGAGAGCACCAGCGGCAACCGCACCACGCTGGCCCGCTATACGCTCGGCGGCGCGCTGGATCGGGTGCTCGCCACGTGGCCATCCGGGGCAGCGCCGGCCCAATCCGCCGTGTTCGGTGCGGCGGCGCTGGAGGCGCCGTCGGGCACGTCCCTGGTGATACCCGGCTCCGCTGCGCTCAGCCTGGTCAGCAACCAGGGCGGTGTGAGCCGCGTGCTGCCGCTCCCGGTGAGCCATGGCGCGAGCTGCAGGCCGGTCCGGTGGTGGCGGGACAGCGTGGTGCTCGCAGAGTGCAGCGGCCCGGGGATCACGGGACCGCGGCTGTGGCTGGTACCGGTCAGCGGTGCCCGTCCGGCCGCGCTGACCCCGCAGCGCGGCCTGAACGGCCCCGACTACGGTGACATCAACGGCTGGCGGCTTCCCGGCGGTGCCCTGTACCTGCAGGCGCTCGCATCATGCGGCCCGCCGTTCATCGCGCGTGCGGAGCGGAACGGAACGGTCACCCCGCTGCTGATCCCGGGTGTCGTGGTGACCCAGGCCGGCCAGTGGCTGCTGACCGAGCAGGCGGGCGGATGCCAGGACAGCACTTCGCTGCTGTGGTTCAACCCGGTCACCCATGCGGAGCGCTGGGTGTTCCGCACGCCCGCCGCAGACGCCGGCGTCATCTCAGCGGTGGCGTTCCCGAACTAGGTCTCAATCTGGCTGCCACGGGTACCCATTGAGCTTGACTTCGGCCTTGGTCTGGGTGGTGAGGATCCGGGGCGCCAGGCGGAACCACAGACACGCCCGGTGCGTCCAAATACCAATATTTGAGTAAGGCGGCGGCGAATTGACCCGGGAAACCGGCCCGACGACCCGGACGCCGGGACGGGACATCTGGGGGCGACGATGTCGGGCATGGGACTTACGGCGACGGGGGCGGATACACCGGGCGGGTCGAGTTCACCCTGGAGGCGGTTCACCGCACGGCGCCGCTGGAGCGTGGCGACAGTCGCCATCGCAGCAGTGATCGCCGGATCGCTCGCCTTCTGGCTCGGCGGCGGCCCTCGCGGAGCGCTTGCTAGCGATGGCCCGCAGACGACAACCGCCCGCCATGGTGAGGTTTGGCTCCAGGGCAGGATCACGCAGGACTGGTGCGACCAGTCTGAGACCCATATCGCGATCGGGGACGTCGGCTGCTCGATCGCCGTGAATGGCTACACCGTAAGCGTCATCCCCGGCAATATCAGGCTGCGGCATACGCCCGGCACGGTGACTGGCCTGGATGTTTCCACAGACCAGACCGGCCAGCACGCCGATGTCTACGCGCAGCTGATCGGGCCGCACTTGGCAACAATCCTCAGCGCGCCGAAGTACTACGCCCGGATCTCCGGCTAATCCGGTGGTGGCAGGGCGATGCAGGCGACAGCAAGCAGGCGGAAGATGAAGCCCTAGCCTCTTACGTCGGCTTCAATAACATCGGTTGCCTGGTCCGCTTGTACTGGATACATTTGCTCGCCACATAAGCAACACAGGAACCAGATGGGACGGGATATGACCAGCGGGCGGGCAATAACGGGAGCGGTTGCACTAGCGGCCGTCGCGCTGGCCGGATGCACCTCCCTCCCTCTGGGCGCACTAACCCACTCAGGACACAGCGGGCTAAAGCACACGGTCTCCACGCCGACCCAGCTCGACTCCTACACGCGTAGCCCCAGCCTGGAGAAGGCGATGAACATCAAGGAGCTAGGCGAGCAGGTCGTGAAGGGCAGTTCCCAGGCATCTAACGTCTTGTCCGCCGTGTACGTGCAGGGCAACCCGACGCCGGGCGCGGGCGGCAACCAGCAGATGTTCATGTTCGTCGGAGGTCACCTAGCCAACAGTGATCCCGCGGCGTCGATAGCAAGCTTCGAGCAGCAGTACCCCAGCGCGCAGGTGGTATCGGCTGGGTCGCTTGGCGGTGAAGCGGCGTGTGCCACGACAGCGGGCAACAACGGGTCCGCCGCGATGTGCGTCTGGTTCGACAACGACAGCTTCGGGACGCTCGTGTCACCGACGATGTCGAGAGCAAAGCTCGCGAACACCCTGGACACCGTCCGGCCTGGCATCGAACAGGTCGGCCAGTAGCAAGGGCTTACCCCGCGTGGCACGTACCAGCCAGGCTGGATGGGGCCCAGCAGGCTGGCCGACCGGGACCCAAGGCCGACCGGGAGCGAACCGCCCAACCCATGGTCATGTCCCGGCATTAAAGGTAAAATGGGACGTTACGTTCCAAATGTCGCTGGTTTCTGGGTGCTGCTTGCCCTGGATGGCCTTACGTCGGCCAGTGGGTTGTGCGTGGATGTGCTTGGCGCATTCCATGGGTCGGCACATGCGGAGCAGCAGTGATGTAGGGAGCTGGACATTGGAACATCGCAAGGGACTCGTCCTTGCGGTCACACTCACTGGCCAGTTCGCTACTGGCTTTCCCGTTACCGTCCTGACGGTCGTTCTGCCGGTAATCGCTCAGGGTTACGGTGTGTCTTCGGGCTTGCTGGAATGGGCCATTACCGGGCCCATGCTGGTGATGGCCATCTCGACCCCGGTCTTCGGGAAAATCGGCGACGTCTTCGGGCACCGCAGGCTGTTCCTGATCAGCCTGTCCGGCTCCATCGTCCTCGCGATGCTCACCGCCGCGGCCCCGTCGGCCTGGGCTCTGATCGGGATCCGCATCGCCAGTCAGGCGTTCGGCGCCGCCGCCCAGCCGTCCGCGCTGGCCCTGATGATGCGGGCGTACCCGCCTGCGGAGCGGGGGCGGGCCTCGGGCTGGTGGTCGATGGTGGGGGCGGGCGCACCTGTCGTCGGCCTGGTCATCGGCGGCCCACTGGCGGAGGCACTCGGCTGGCGCTCGCTGTTCCTGGTCCAGGCCGGGCTGACCGTCGTTGCCCTTGCCTTGGCCATCCCGTTGCTGCCCAAGGGCCAGATCGTGGAGCGGGTCAGGATCGATTACCTGGGGGCCAGCCTGCTGATGGCCGGGGCGCTGGGCGTTCTGTTCGCCGTCAGCCGCGCGCCTGCCGTCGGCCTCTCCTCGCTCGTCGTCGCGATGTTCCTGGCCGGCGTCGCGGTGACGGCCCTGTTCGTGTGGCGCCAGCGGCGGACCCCGTATCCGTTGATTCAGCTCTCCTGGTTCCGCAGACCCGGCTATGGCCTGCCCATCGCAGTCCTGTTCTGCGTTTTCTTCGGCTACATGGGCGGCTTCGTCATCACGCCCATCTACGTCGAGTCGGCACTCGGCCTGTCGCTGGCGGCCACGTCCCTGGTCATGATGAGCCGGCCTATCGCGAACAGCCTGCTTTCGGCGATCTGGGTCCGGCTGCCGGCCCGGTGGGGCCGCCATGGTCCTCTCGTGGGCAGCCTGTGCTCGGTCGCGGCGATGGGGGCCTTCGCGGTCGGTGCCGCCGACCACTCCGTACTAACGTTCATCGTCGGCAATGTCTTGGGCGGGCTCGGTGTGGGCATCGCCCAGCCAACCCTGACCGCCACGATGATCAACTCTGTGAGCACCGAGAACCAGGGGGCGGCCGGCGGCCAGCAGGTGATGGCCACGCAGATCGGCTCGGTCCTCGGGATCAGCGTGCTGGGCGGGATCGCGACCGGCCACCCGGTGACCGGGACCGCGCCCGCCTGGATCCTGGCCTACCTGGTGGGCGGCGTCGTCGCCGTCGGCGCCGTGCTGCTGGCCCTGGTGCTGGGCCGACGCGACCACCGGATGTCGGCGCAAGTGGACGCCGTGATCGAGGCCGCATGCCTCGGCCAGACGCCGATTCCCGATCTTGAGCAGGCTCCTTGGAGGAGGCCGGCCAGGGGCCCCGGGCAGGCCCTTGGAGAGCGGCCAGGGGTCACCGGCGGGGCTTGTGAGCAGGGCTGTGCCTGACGCGCGCCAAGTGGCGCTTATCGCGCGCCAGTTGGCGCCTATCGCTGGCGGCCGTGGTCATATATGGATTGGTAGTGGCCAGTCCGTCGATTCCGCAAGACGTCGGGTATGCGACCGTCGCGGCGACGAGGCCCGCGCGCGTGCGGCTGGGCCTGGTCGCTGACACGCACATACCGGAGGCCTACTCGGGCTCGCCGAGCCGCGTCGGGACCTGCGCCCTCACGATCCTGCGGCTGACCCCGAACGGCCGCCGACAGGTATGCGTCGAGCAGCTCAAGGTGACCTGATCCGGCTGGCGGCCGCGCCGCCCTGAGCGGGCAGGGCCGGATGCGCATGCTGGGCGCACTCTGGTCAGGCGCTTTCTTTGTCTTTGCCTGTGGCTGTGCCTGCGGCCAGGCTGGCGAGCCAGCGGTCACGTGGCAGTGAGTTGAGTTGTCGACTTGTGACAAGGAGTTATGCTGCTAGCTCTGCGTACAAAAGTGGTGACATGTACTCATGGGGGCAGACGTGATGGGTGGGACAGGCAGTGGGGCGGCCGGGCAGCAGGGCGGCCCGGATGCCGTTGGAGTGGCTATGCCACAGCAGCGGCTCAGCCAAGGGCCGCAAGAGTCAGCCCAGGTGCTAGTGCCCAACGGGAAGACCGACTCGTGGGATGGCTACCGGACAACAGGGGTCGGTGCCTGGGAGTGGTACGTGGCCTCGGGGTTGCTGTGCCTCGACCAGGCTTCGATGACGTTGCTAGGCGTCGACCCGGACACCTACGACGGACGTATCGAAACCTGGATCAGTCACGTTCATCCCGACGACATCGCCTGGGTCACTGCCGAGGTGGACAAGGCAATCAGCACGTGCGGGCCGTACCAGGCTGAGTACCGAGTCTGCTGGCCGGACGGCAGCACTCGCTGGGTGCAGGTCCGCGGCCAGGTTGAGGCAGACGCGGACGGGAACCCGTTTCGGATGCTGGGCACCGCATGGGACACCACGCAGGCGCGCACGACCAGTGACGGCCTACGCAGCGCCTTGCGGTATATGAGCGACGGTTTCCTTTCTGTCGGCAGGGACGGGCGGGTAATCTTCGCCAACGTTGAGGCCGAGCGTCTGCTGAACTCGCAGCATGACCTGACTGGGCTGCACCTGTGGGACCTGCTCGTGATCCGCCGGGTACCGGGTCTGGAAGCCCGCTGCCGCGAAGCAGTTACCGGGACGATGCCGACGAGCTTCGAAATCCAGTGGCCGGACACCAGACGCTGGTATCGCTTCCGACTCGTCCCGGTCTCCGAAGGCTTGGCCTGCTACGTCACCGACATCACCGAGTCGCGCCTACGGCAAGCCGAACAGGAAGCCGCCGAGCGCATGGCGGCCGAGCGCGCGGCCCGGATCCAGGATCTGGCCTCAGCCCTCGCCGAGGCCGCCACCTCGCTGGACATCGTGGCCGCGGTTGCCGACCGGGTACTGCCGCCGTTCGGGGCCTCAGGGCTCATCATCCAGGTAGTCGAGGATGGCCGGATGCGCACGGTTGGGTCGATCGGCTACTCTCAGCCGTTCCTCGACTTGATCAACGGCCCAGTCCCCGATCTCACCCCGGCCGCAGATGTGCTGCGCCGCCGTAGGCCCTCGTTCATCTCGTCAGCGGACGAGTACATGCGGCGCTACCCGGCCACGGCGGATGTGCTGGCCGTATGCGGCAAGCAGGCGTGGGCGTACCTGCCGCTGGTCGTCTCTGGGCGGGTGGTGGGCTTGTGCGTGCTCTCTTTCGACCAGCCGCGCCTTCTCACGGGCGCCGAGCGCGCGCTGCTGACCACGCTCAGCGGCCTCATCGCGCAGGCTCTGGAGCGCGCCCGGCTCTTCGACGCCGAGCACGCCCGGTCTCAGGCGCTGCAGCGCGCCCTGCTGCCCCGGCAGCTGCCCGAGCTGCCGGCCGTCTCCGCGGCGGCCAAGTATCTCCCCGCCGGACAGGGCATGGACGTTGGGGGCGACTGGTATGACGTCATCCCGCTGTCGGCTGACCGGGTTGCCCTGGTCATCGGTGACGTCATGGGACACGGGCTGCCAGAAGCAGTCATCATGGGGCGCGTACGCACCGCGCTGCAGACCTTGTCCGACCTCGAGCTGCCGCCCGACGAGATCTTGACACACCTCAACGACCTCGTCTGCGGCCTCGGTGACGATTCATTCGTCACATGCCTCTACGCGATCTACGATCCGACGACCAGCAGCTGCACGGTGGCCAGAGCGGGCCACCCTCCGCTCGCCATCGTCTGCCCCGACGGTACTGTGCAGTTCGCGCAGGCCGAAGCTGATCCACCGCTGGGCGTGGCCGGGCCCCCGTTCGAGGTGTCGGAGCTGCAGGTTCCGGACGGCGCCCTCCTTGTGCTGTACACCGACGGCCTCATCGACGCGACCAGCTGCGACCCGTCTGTAGGCATGGGCCGCATGGCTGGACTGCTCGGGACACTTCCGACCGAGGGCTTGGACCTGATGTGCGACAGCCTCACACGGACACTCTTGCCGGATGACCAGCAACAAGCCGATGACGCCGCGCTGCTCGTGGCCAGAGTCCGGGCCACGGCATCAGACGCCGTCGCCAGCTGGCCGTTGCCTGAGGATCCGCGGGCGGCCGGCGCTGCTCGCCGTTACGTGCGCGAGCAGCTCGCCGCCTGGCAGCTGGAGGAACTGGCGATGACCACTGAGTTGGTCGTCAGCGAGCTGGTCGCGAACGTGGTCCGGCATGCGCGGGGTCCGTACCGGCTCCGGCTGCTGCGCAGCAGCAGTCTTGTCTGCGAGGTCTTCGACGGCAGCCTGACCACGCCGCGCCCCCGACGGGCGTCCTGGACTGACGAGGGCGGGCGCGGCCTGCAGCTGATCGCCGCGCTCTGCGACCGCTGGGGAACCCGGAATGTGACGACCGGGAAGGTCATCTGGACCGAGCAGTCCCTGCCCGCGCCTTCGTCTGGCGCGACAGCAACGAGCGGCAGCTCGCGCGGTTGACCGACCAAATCCGCGAGCAGCTTTGCTTTTAACGTGAGGTGAAATGGCCACGTTCGCACTCATTCAGGAGTCAGACTTCACCGTGAGTGGCGAGACCAAGAGCTACTACCACCCGAAGAACCTGAACACCTGTGCGGGCAACGGCCTCGCCCGGGTCTTCTGCGTGGACTGCGGTTCTCGGGTGTACACGAACGAACTGGCCGACTTCGAGGGCGGAACCTTCGTCCAGGAAGGATCGCTGGACAGCCTGGACCAGTGGTTCCCGCCGCAGGTGGAGATCTTCACGTGGAGCCGACAGCCCGGGATGCCTGCGCTTCCGATCCCGCAGTACGACCACGGCGTGACCAGCGCTTCCGAGCCAGCAGCCGCAGACGCGCAATGAGCGATCAGCGCCCGTATCCGGGCTAGGCGGGCGTCAGCAGCCTAACTATTCCGTGCTCGTGCGTGGGCGACCCGTGTCGTGCGATGCTGTATCCGTGACCCAAGCTGAGGCAGGGATGAACAGGCGGATTGACTTCTACGATGATCCGCAGGCGCCTGCTGCGAACAGCCTCGTCCCGTCGGTGAACGTGGTCGTCGTGAACGATGAGGGATCGGTCCTCATGATCCGGCGGACCGATAACGGGAACTGGGCGGTGCCCGGCGGGGCCATCGACCTGGGCGAGTCGGTCGCCCAGGCCGCCGTGCGCGAGACGCTTGAAGAATCCGGGATCGAATGTGAGATCACCGGCATCGTCGGCATCTACTCAGACCCAAGGCACGTGATCCTCTACACGTCCAACGGCGAGGTCCGGCAAGAGTTCTCGATCGTGCTGACCGCGCGGGCCCTGCGCGGGCAGCCGACACCGAGCAGCGAGTCCAGCGAGGTCCGCTGGGTACCTGTGCCGGATGTTCACGGGTACACGATGGACCGGTCAATGCGCATCCGCATCAACGACTTCCTGGCACACGGCAAATCGCCGGTCGTCACCTGAGCCAGGCGTAAGGACTGGCATCGTCAGCGGACGGCCACCTTCAGCGGCTTGGTGGTGGCGTACCCGCTGACCACAGCGCGGAATGTGACAGCGCCCCGGTGGTTCTCGGTCAGCGTGAACGCGTACGACGCGTCATTGCGGCTCGTCACGTGCAGCCGGCGCCACGCGCCGAGCCAGTGATAATGCCCGCGGGCATCCGCTACCTGCAATCGCGCCAAGGCGGGCCGGGCGCCGGCGTCGTCTCCCACGGAGACCGTCAGCCGGAACGCGTGCCCTGCATGCGCGACGCGCGGTCCGGAGAGCTGGGTGTCCGACTTCGCGAACGCGGGCGTCGCAGCCCCCAGCACCGCGACGGCGGTCACTGCTGCGGCTCCGGCCGACATCACCGCTGTTCTGAGCTTGGCGGGCATCTCGTCCCCATTCACGTCGACCTAACAGTGAATCCTCAGCTTCCTGCACAGGATAGGACGAACGAGTCACCGGATTAGTTGGGGCATGACGGGACCTGTGTGAGCAGAACCTCCTCCTTGAGGAGGAAGCACCATCGCGGCCTAAAGGTCTGGCCGCAGCGCGTGGTCGATCTGCATCAGCTCTACCGGCGCTCCGCCTACCTCGACGAACGCCACGATTACCCCTCGGCTCGGGCTGTTCGGCTCGATGATGACCCGGTGTCCCTCGAGGGCCGCGGCTAGATCATCAACCTCGAACGCGACATGCGGCACCGTCTTGACCAGTTCCGGATAGGGCGCGTCGTCCCAGTACCGCTGCCACTGAATGCCGAACGGATTGCTCTGGTGATCGCTGACCGTCATCTTCAAATGGGGCAGCGGAATCTCGCCGTCGAACGGCCCAGTCGTCGGGATCCCGACATGGTTATAAGCCCGGATCATGCCGGCATCATTGATGACCCCAGCTGAACGCATCAAACGGTTTTGCGGTTGGGACCAGAGCTGGCGTTGCCTGCCGTGGCGCATGACAATCACGGTGATGGAAATCGAGGACCGCACGTGTCCCTGAGGCAGAACGGCGGGAACTCCCATGACCGACGTCACCACATCGGACGGGGTGCGCCTCTACGCTGAGGCGACCGGCTCCGGTCTGCCGGTGCTGTTTATCCACGAGTTCGCGGCCGACCACCGGACCTGGTCCCGGCAGGTCGACGCGCTGTCCGGCACGTTCCGCTGCATCACCTACGCTTCCCGCGGTTACCCGCCGTCGGAAGTCCCGCCGGAGCAGGAACGGTACAACTACCTCCGGCAGGCCGACGACGCCATCGACGTCCTCGATGCCTTCGGCATTGCGCGGGCGCATGTCGTGGGACTGTCCATGGGCGGGTTCTGCGCGCTCCAGCTCGGCATCCGCTACCCCAACCGGGTCTCGTCGCTGCTGGTGGCGAGCGCGGGCAGCGGGGCGAGCCCCAGTGGCCGAACCGCCTTCCTCGCCGAGACCGAGCTGATGGCGGCCGCCTTCCACGCCGACGGCATGGCGGCAGTCAGCGCGAAGCAGGCCATGGGGCCGAACCGGATCCAGCTGCGGCGCAAGAACCGCCAGGCCT
>Ga0070714_100002270_pt1 | contig 14139 bp, 10 predicted proteins | sample LARL83metaG_FD_65450 | JGI IMG/M metagenome (GOLD analysis project Ga0070714, IMG submission 65450) | Corn, switchgrass and miscanthus rhizosphere microbial communities from Kellogg Biological Station, Michigan, USA - LAR L8-3 metaG | ecosystem: Host-associated > Plants > Roots > Rhizosphere ...
TTGACGTGCGAGTTGCCGACCGCGAGCGCGCCGTCGACCTGGAGCTGGACCGGGAACTGGATGCCGGTGTTGTTGTCCGGCGGTATCTGCGTCCAGTCGACGTTGTCCAGGGTGAACATGCTGGTGGGATCGTTCGGGTTGACCTCGATCGCCAGTGAGTTGGTGCCCGGGCGGATCAGGCTGGTGAGGCTGAACGTGAACCTGGTGTAGGCGCCGGTGACCGTGGCCGAGGTGGCCACCTCGGTGCCGTTCACCCAGACGTTGGCCGTGCCCACGACGCCGTTGACGACCAGGGTGGCGGTCTGGCCCGTCGCCAGGTTCGGCGTGAAGTCGGTGCGCCACCACCAGGGGACGCTGAATTGGGAGACGGTGTCGGGGCCGATCTTGGTCATGTTGCCGTAGCAAAGCTGCATGTTGTTCGAGAAGAACACGCTGTTCGGGCTGCTGGTGGACTGGTTCACCGGCTGGAGCGCGGTGTCGCCGGGGCACTGGCCGTTCTGCGCCAGGGCCTCGAGCTCCGTGCCTGGCGCACCGGCGTCATCGTTGCTGACCGGGAGCCAGGTGCTCGTGTTGAACCCGGGGGCAGAGATCTGCGCGCCGGTCTGAGTGGCGACGGCGCTGCTCTGCACCATCCAGCCGCCGGTGCCGAGGTTGGCGATGTCGCTGGCCCCGGTGTCGGACGGCGCGTTCAGGCTGGTGGCGGCGTGGTGAGCCAGCGCCGCTGCCCGGCCCGGGGAGGGGGCGGCTGGCCTTGTGTGTGGCGGGGCTGCCGCGGCCGCGCTCGGCACCAGCCAGGCGAGTGTCGTGGCCGCCACCGCAGCAGCGGCCCAGGGGACTGGACGAGCACAAAGAATCCGTCGCATAGCGGGCCACTCCTGTCGTGCGGCAGTTACCACGAACGGCGGCCGGCCCGGCTTGAACAGTCAATTAGTTCGTAACCTTTCCAAACAAACCTGTCAAGAGGTCTGCCTGGCGAACTGCCCGGGGCGTGCTCAGCTGGTCAGCGTGATCGCAGGTAGGAGGAGAAGTCCGGGGACCATACCTCGCTGTTCTCGTCGATCAGGCCATACCGCCGGACGAGCGCTCCCTGCTCGACATCCACCTCGACCCCGCGGCCGGAAGCCAGCTTGAGCAGTGGCTCCCAAAGCTCCTCTTTCCGCATGAAGTCTTCGAGCTTCTTGTAGTAGGACGAGAGGTCGGGCTGAATGATCCGCCCGATGTCAGTCATCCCGTGCTCCATCATGCGGCAGAACACCACCTCCGAAAGGAAGGGATGCCCCGCCGCATACTTCCACGCCACGTCGGGTGCGTCGTCCGAAAGTTCCGCGGATCGGGCAGCCATCACCCTGACCTGTTCGTAGTCCATCGGGCGCAGGTATATCGAATCGCAGACCCCGGCGAAGCTGGAGACGTCCGCGGCGTCGACCTCGATGCGATCGATCGGGCGGCGCGCTACCGCCAGGACCGCCATGGGGATCCGGTCAGGGTAGTACACCAGCTCCCGGAGCAGGTTGAGGAAATCACGGGCGTCCGGGAAGAGCTTTATTGAGTCGAACTCGTCGAGGACCACGACGAGGTGGCCGCCCGACCTGCCCAGCCGCAGAAGTGCTTCACGGATCATTCGGTACAGGTCATGAATCGGAACCTCGTGGGTGTCGCGCACGCCACCCACGGCCGGTGGGCTGCCCGCGGTCGTGAAGGTCGCATGGAGGGCGACCTCGGACGGGCACAGTGCCAGGATGTCTCTGAGCACCTCGGCGCCGGAGCGGACGGTGGCGATGTTGACCCAGCCGGTCAAGGTCCCCTCGTCAGGTGCTTCCCTGAGGATCTGGTTGGCCAGGGAGGACTTTCCCATGCGGGTCAGGCCGATCAGCGCGGCGCTGCTGCGGGCTTCGTAGAGGCGTCTGCGGAGTGCCCCCCGCTCCGGGTCACGGCCAACGAACCGGTCGTCGGAGGCTATGGTCCCGTATCCGACAAATGGGTTAGTACTCGTCATCCCGCATTCCCGACACTGTTGGCTCGCAGCCACTCGGCGAACAATCCCACGCGAATACGCAAGCGCCCGCTGGCGTCTCGCTCAAGGACCTCCCGTGCGAAAAGGTCACGCACCAGCGATGCGTCCTCCGCCCCCACATCCTGCGAGGTGATCGACGGATTCAGCGCGACCCGGGTCAGCAGTGCGAGGTACCGCTCCTTCGGTGCCAGCGCGACCGACTCTCCGGCAGCGGTGATGAGCGGGTCGAATTTATCCATGGGCAGCGCCGCGGGGCCGATCGTCAGCTGGCCCAGAACGTCGCCGACCACGGATTCGGTGATGAAGGCCAGCCGGTTCCGGTTGAGGTGCTGGACCAGGCGGTCGCAGAAGATCTGAAGGTAAAAGGCGCTGCCCGCGGTCAGGCTGATCAGCCGGTCCACAGAGGCGCCTTTATAGCGCGACTCGCTGCCCATCATGATGGGGTCTTCGGCGAGTGCCCGTGCCTCCTCCTCGCTGAGGTAGCTGATCCTCTCGTCATGGGTGACGCCGAACTCGTTCGGGTACGCCTCCTTGAAGCGGGGCATGGTGTCCTGGCCGACCAGCACGGCATCGAACGTCCGGCTTTCCAGAAGCGACTTCCACTGCCGCATGAAGGCGGGGGTGAGCAGGCCCTCGCGTATGTACTCGTATACGTAGGTAAATTCGTCGACGAGGAAAATGGGCCGGACATCGCGCCAGCCCTTCCGGGCCTCCAGCATGCGCGTGGAGGCACGCACGCTGCGCCGGAAGCTCTCAATGGGCGAGGATTCCACCTGAATCTCCCGCGGCCAGTGGTGTTCCATGATGTCCGTCATGTCAAAGTCGTGCACGAGCCGCTCGTACAGCGAGTCGATACATGCCTGGACAAAGCTGCGCTCTGCCTTGGCCGTGTCGATGGTTCCCAGGCTGAGGTAGATGGCCAGGTTCGGCGGGCGGAGCCGTTTGGCCAGCTGCCGCAGCACCGAAGACTTGCCGGACCGTTTTTGCCCGTAGAGCACGAAGCACTGGCCGAGCGGCCCGCTGGTGACCTCACTGTAAATACGCTCGAGGAGTTCTCGCCGCCCGAAGAACATCTTCTGCTCCTCGACCGGAGTGCCACCCGAATACCGGCTATAGGGATTGGCGACGCTCACGAACCTGCGGGCGGGCTCGAGCGCGGCTACCACGGTCCGGGCTGGACTCTCTGCGAACTGGCCGGAGGCAAGCCGGAAGCTCAGGCTGAGGGACATCGTGACCTCGCCCAGGCCAAGCGCCAGGTCGGAGACCTTGAGCCGCTGGACAAGCTCCCGGGTCTCGCCCGGCCGCAGCGTCTGCAGGAATCCCGTCTGCCCATACGCGCGCAGGTCGGCGTTGTGCTGAAGCACGAGCTGAACGCTCTCCACGGGGGCATCCCCGGCCGGGAGGCCGATGGACACCGTCAGCAGGAAGGTCTGGTCGTCTCCCACATAGAAGCGCTCCCTGGAGGCGAGGCTGACAAAGTCAGGCGAGGAGACCGCGCTGCGGATGTGCCGGGAGTGCTCGGTGTCCACCACGTAAGTCAGCTGCCGCAGGAGAATGCGAAAGTACGCCGGTGGTTTCTGCCCCGCGCTTTTCGTGGAATCCAGCGCCTCGGCCGCCACGGCGATGCTCTGGCTGGCCTGCTCCCAGGCGGACACCCGGCGCTCGTATTCGTTTTCCAGCAGCTGCCTGGCAACGGCGTCGAGTGCGTCCCCCACTGAGCCCTTGAGCTGAGTGACTATCTTGTTTGCGCTGGGCTCTTTCACGAGCCTCGTGCGGAGGTCGAGCAGCCACGCGGCAGAAACGTCGCTGCCCTTTTCATTAATGTATGTAAAATAGAATGTCTCGGCGCTTACCTGTGGGGTTGCTGTGGCCGTTCCCGCCTGAGTATTCGTCTGCCCCGCGGCCTGGTTCCTGCCCGTGGGGGCCTGGCCCAGGGGCCGGGCCGAGACAACCGCCGCCCGCGGGACGGTCAGCCGCTGGCCGTCATCGAGCTGGAGGATCACCACATCCGGCAGCGCCGAAAGGACTCGCGCTGCCCGCACCCAGCGCTGGGAACCGAGCAAGGTGACTTCGTACCTCGCGCCAGTCCTTAGGTTAAGACTCGTGGCCACGACCCCTCCGGCCGTCCGTGGCACACCCGCAACCTCCAGCCCAGGATTGGTCGGTCATTGTGCGTGCGCAGGTTTGACATTACCTCGCGAGTTACCGGGGTGCCACGCCTTACCTGGCTGGCCGTGCTAGGAGCCGGGACCGCCCACTGCATAGGCTTTGACGATGATCACGCAGCCAGGCGAGGGAACGCGGTGGGCGTGGCTGGCTGAAGATGCCCTGCATGCTGCGCGTCATGCTGCCGCGGGCTCAGCTCAGATATGGACCGTCGCGGCAGTGGTCGTGGCCATAGTCGGTTCCGCCATTGTGGCGTGGCAGGCATTGGAAACCCACCGCACGACCACGCTGAGCCAGCGGACCCTCGAGGTTTCCAACGCGCTTGCCATCGACGCCGCCCGCAGCCGGCTGGACCAGGACGCGCCACGGATCGATGTCTACGTGGAGCAGGTGTCGTTCCTCCCCACGGACATGCCCGGCGCGCGGTGGAACCTGCCCGCGGACGCGGCTCGGCTGCTGCGGGTGCAGGCCCAGGTCACAGTCGTGAACCTGATGAACGACCGAACGATTCACCTCAAGGTCAAGGGGCTGCAGGACGCTCATGGGCGCCCCGACGTGGAGGTGCTGCTCGTTCCCGCCGCGAAGCTGTCCTACTACCTGACAGCGACTTTCACACTGAGTCAATGGGCGGAGAACTGGGAGTCCCATCAAGCCGGAACCCCGCTGCCCAACATCGTGGCAGGCGCCGTAACAGCGGGGGACGACAGGGATGAAGGGGTCGTGGACACCTGGCCGTTGCACCTTGCCGCCTGGCCCATTCAGCCGGCCGAAGACTCGGGCGGCTCCTGGCAGCAGGCCGCGGGGATGACGGGCAATGACTGGTTCCAGGTCGCGATCCGCCCGCTCCGCGAGCGCAGCTACTGGATCTCCCAGCGGAGAAACATCCCCATGCCGGAGCCCTCGCATTACCGGCCCCGGTAGCCATTGCTCAGTGACAGGGTGCGCCGTTCAGGGTGAACGCCGACGGTGAGGTGTCGTTGCTGGTGAAGGTCCCGGTGAAGCCGACCGTGGCGGTGCCGCCGGGCGGGATGGCGGCGTTGTAGGAGGCGTTGGTCACCCGGACCGCCTCGCCGGATTGGGTGTAGGAGCCGTTCCACAGCTGGCTGATCTTCTGGTCGCCGGGGAACGTCCAGCCCAGGGTCCATCCGTTGATCGCGGCGCTGCCGGTGTTCTTGATGACCGTCTGGCCCTGGAAGCCTCCGGGCCAGCTGTTGGTCAGCGAGTAGGTCACCGTGCAGGTGGCCGTGCCGGTCTGGGTGGGTGACGGGCTCGGGGTCGGGCTGGCCGTGGTGGGGGTCGGGCTCGGAGACGGGGAGGAGCCGCCGGCGCTGACCGAGAACGAGTTCGTGGCCAGTCCTGCCCCGCCCTGCCACAGCTCGAAGCCCGCCTCGACGTCGATGAGGTACCAGGAGTTCTGTATGTAACCGCGGCCGACCGCGTCCGCGACAAGCTGGTCGATGTCCAGGTTGCTGACCGAGGTCGCCGGGCTCGTCATGGTGTAGGAGATCGTGTTCCAGCCCTGGTTGCCGAACCAGACGTTGTAGCCGCGGCCGCCGATGCTGACGTTGCTGGCGACCTGCGACCCGAACGGCTGCACGCTGCCGTTGTGGTTCAGCCAGATCATCAGTTCCGCCCCGTTCGGCTGCCCGCTGGTGGTGGGGGCCTGGTTGAACCAGATGTCGTAGGCCACGTCGTAGGCATTGCCGCCGCCCGGCTGGCCGGTGCTCCAGTTCGACGTCACCGCGCCCGTGTGCAGGGCGGACACCTGGATCGGGAAGCCGCTGCCGGAGGTGCACGCGCCCCAGTGACAGCCCTTGTAAACGGACGGGTAGCCACCCGGGGCGCCGCCGGTGGAGTTGCTGATCGAGGAGTTCGCCACGGTGAAATCGGCATTGCCGTCGGTGCTGATGCACTCCGGCGCGCTCGATCCCCACTCGTTGTTCTGGATCGTGTAGGCGCCGCCCGAGGCCGCGAGGGTCTGCGAGTTGCACAAGGTCGTGGTGGCCGCCTGGGAGCTCACCGCGGGCAGGGCCAGGGCTACGACGCCCGCCGCCACGGCCATGGCGCCGGTCAGCGCGATCGCGAGCTTGTCCGGGGCAACGGTCATGTTCCTACCCTGCCCACCCGGAGCGCTGTTAGAGCCGCGCGCTGCCACCTGGGAAGTTGCCGCAGCTCACAGCGGCTGTATCCGCGCAGCGAGCTGAAAGTTTCATCGCCGCGCAGCCAGCTGGTTCGGCCGGCCGGCTTCGCCCGGGCGCTCAGGTACTTGCTGGTTTCCGCTGTGCGGTGCGGTAGAGGTCAACCAGTTCGCTGGTCGTCGTGGCGTCCTCGGCAGTTTTGTCGTCGCGCCATCGGCCGGTGAACCGGGGGAAGCGCATCGCGAGCCCGGCGTCCTGCTTGATCTGCCCCCAGGCGGCGGTGTAGGTGGGGGAGAGGGTCAGCTCGGCGCTGAGGATCTCCAGCACAACCCCCGGCTCGAACCACACGTCGGGCTGCTGGCGTGCGTCGACCCGGGCGGGCCGGTCCGGGTGGGCCAGCGGCGCAAGCCGGGCGGGCAGCCCGGCCAGTTCGGCGTCGGAGAACCCCGTCCCGCACTTGGTCACCGTGCGGAAGACGTCGGCGTCGGCGTCGTAGGCCGCCAGCAGCAGCGCCCCGTAGACGCCGGCGCGGCGGCCGCGGCCGGCGAACGCGCCGACGACGACCAGGTCGACGGTGTCGGCCAGTTCGGTGCGGTAGTCCCGCTTGAGCTTGATCCACAGCCAGCCGCGCGAGCCGGCCTGGTAGATCGCATCCGGGGCGACGGACTTGCACATCAGTCCCTCGCAGCCGTCGGTAACCGCCTGCTCGAACGCCGCGTCCAGGGCGGCCGGGTCGGCGACCTCGGTGGCGGTGGTGAGCCGCAGCTGGGGCAGCACAGTGACCGCCTCGGCCAGTCTTGCGCGCCGCTCCGGGTAGGGCAGCCGGGTCAGGTCCTGGCCGTCGGCGAACAGCAGCTCGAAGCAGAACATGCCCACCGGAACGTCCTGCACGGCCTCGGCGATGCCGTGCTTGCGCCGCCGGGTCATGACCTCGCCGAACGGGCGCAGCTCTCCCGTGGCCGCGTCAAAGGCGACGACCTCTCCCTCGATGATCGCCTCGGCCGGGCCCAGCCCCGCGGCGAGGAGTTCCACGACGTCGGGGAACTGGGCGCTGATCCGCTCCAGGCGCCGGGTGAACAGCTCGATCTCCCCGTCGGCGGTCCGGTGTGCCTGAACCCGGACCCCGTCGTACTTGTACTCGGCCGCACACTCTCCGCCCAGCTTGGCAAGGATCCCCGTGGCGTCGGACAGCCGCTGGGCGAGCATGGCCCGTACCGGGTTCCCGGGCTGGACCTTGATCTGCTCCACCGCCGCCACTCCGCCGCCGGCCAGCTCGGCGGCGACCTTGCCCAGGTCGCAGCAGATGTTGTAGGCGCGTTCCAGGACCGGCCGGGCGGACCGGTTGCCGATATACACCTGCGCGAGCGCGTCAAGGACGGTGGGCGTGCCGATGCCGAGCCGCAGGTTGCCGGTGACCAGCCGCAGCAGGTAGCGGGCTTCCAGCGGGGTTGCCTGGGCGAGCAGCCCTGCCAGCAGGTCCAGCTTGCGGCCCTGCGACCCTTGACCCTCCGCCGCAGCGATGTGCTGCAGGGTGTCCACCACGGTGGCGACCAGCAGGCTGGGAACCCGGTCGGCGGCTGTCGCGGCAAGCAGCTGCTCGGCGGCCAGGCCGAGGTCGCCCACGGTTCGCACGGTGACCGCCGCCTCCTGGAGGTCGGTGCCGGTCGCGCTGGCAACCGCGCGGATCGCGAGCTTCTCGGCCAGACCGAGATCCACCCCGGCGAACTCCGGCGCGATCAGGCCCTCGCACAGATAGCAGACCGTGGGCAGCAACTCCGCTGGGGTTGCTGTCAGCAGCTCGGCGAGACGGTCGATCAGCGCCAGCCGCGCGCTGGTTTGCTCTAGGTCGTGGTAGGCCTCGGCGACAACCTCATACTTCACAGTGCTCCCTCCGCCCTTACCCCGATCATGACATGCCCGTTCGCTGTTCCCCGGTATGTGGCGGCGGGTCTGCCTGATGCCTCCCCGGGCATCGCTGTGATCATTTGCCGGAGCCGTTCCCGCCTGCCGGCCAGCCGGTTCGCCCGTGCTGGCCGGCAGGCCTCCCTGGACCGGGTTCGGGCAAGACATCTCGTGGGTGGAAACCACTGCCGAGACACTGCCGATACGCCTCAGCCCTCCACCGGTCCACTAGCGGCCCGGGCCGAGGGCTGTGGGGTCAGGGGCCAGATGCTGGCCAGACCACACCGGGGGCCTTCGGTGTGGCGCGGTGCCGCCCCCAGCCGGCCGGGTGGCAGCCTTGTGTGGCGCGGCCGGGCGTGAGGTGACGAGGAACGCGTACACGACGGTGGAGCTGAGGTACTGGCTGGTCGCGTAGTCGAAGCCGCCGCCGCACGTTATCAGGCGCAAGGCCGCGAAGCGGGTCGCGTCGCGGTACACGGTCTTCGCCGGGAACTTCGACTTCAGGTACTGACGTACGCCGGTGACGCGGAAAACAGCGGTGACCCCGTCGGCGAGCCGCACGTTGACGAGGTCTCCTGGGCGCAGTGCGCCCAGGCGGAAGAAGACCGCAGGCCCCTGTTTGGTGTCGACGTGACCTTCAATGACCGCCGTCCCGATCTGGCCGGGGGTGACCGAGTACTTGTACCAGGCCGCCACGCCCGCTCTTTGCAGCGGCGGCACCTGCATGGCGCCGCCGGGCTTGACGCCAAGGTGCAGGAGTGCCGAGTGCACGCCGATGGCGGGGATCTCGATGGAGACCGGCAGCGAGTGCCGCAGCGACAGCCACCACGCCTTGCCGGACGGCCCGGTGGCGCCCGCCGCCGCCAGGGAGGGCTGGGGCGCATGCTGCTGGGCGGCGACCGCGACGCCGACAGCGGTGGCTCCGCCCACCAGGAGAAGGGCACCGGCCATTCCGGCAACACGCGAACGCAGGCCTCCGGGCCTGGGATGCTTGGTGGATGGGGGAGCGAACCCGGTGTCCGGCCATGACATGACCACGCGGAACCCGGCTATGCGCCGCCGCACGCGCCCCAATGCCGTCTCCTTGCCTTCCCCAGTCTGTTCTACCCGCGTAGCCTGAAATCACAGTGATGAAGAAACCATTACGTGTCTGTAGTGCCCGCTGGGCCTGCCTTTATGGCTGGCGGCGCGTCCTTGGCACCGTGCTCGGCTGCGCCGCCTTGACCATGCTCACGACCGTGTCGGTGTCGGCCTGCTCGTCAAGCTCGCCACCGACGACACCCCCGTCGTTCTCCCCGGGCGGATCCAGCCCGGCAACGCCGACTGACTCTGCCAGTGGCGCGCCCAGCGCCGAAACCTCTGGCAGCACCCCAACGCCGAGCACCCCTCCGCCCAGCGCCCCTCCCTCCAGCGCCCCTCCCTCCAGCGCGCCCCCGTCCAGTGCCAGCCCGCCGCCGCCGTCGCCGGGCCCACCGGCCAACTCGTTCCCCCCTGCGGCCCCGGGCACCGGTGGCGGTGGGACCGCCGGGTTCCAGCACATCCTGCTGTTCCTGCTCGGCGTGCTTGCGATCTTGGCGGGTGCCGGGGGGATCGCCTATCGGAGAAAGGTCATGCGCGGCCGCTGACACCCTGGCCGCGGCCGGCGTAGAGCATGCATTGCAGATCGTCCGGCTGGATGAACGTTCGCCCCGCGGCGGCGCGGGGCGGTGAGGCCCGCCCTAGCGGGCGAGCGGGGTGAAGATGCGGCCCGCCTCCGCCACCAGCATCGCCATCTCGTAAGCGACCGTGTCGAGGTCGGCGGTGGCGGTGGTGAGCACGGCGAGGCTTGATCCCTGGCCGATCGCCATGATCACAAGCGTGCTCCGTGCCATGGTCACCAGGGCCTGGGTGAGGGCGCCGGCGTCGGCGATCCGGGCCGCGGCACCGGCCAGGCTCGTCAGGCCAGCGGTTATCGCGGAGAGCTGCTCGAGCTGATCGGGCTTTGCCCGGTCGGACGCCGCCACCAAGACGCCATCCGAGGCCACCACGGTGGCCCGCAGAACGCCGGGGACACGCTCGGTGAAGTCTGTGAGGACCCGGTCAGGGTCCTGGGGATCCGGTGCCGGATAGTGTGCTTTCCGCTCAGCCATCCTGTCCCGGCTGCGCGCTGCGGTTCTCGGCCGTTGCCCGCGCCCGGCGGGAGCCGCGCTGGAAGCTTGCCAGCTTGCTCCGCATGCTCTCCGCCGACTCGGCCACCGTGGCGTGCTCGCTGTGTTCGTCAGCCGCTGCGCTGCGGACCTGGCCGGGCTGGGGAGTGCGGTGTGGCAGGTCACGGCCGAAGGCATGGAGGTAGCCGGATCGAACGGACTCGAATATGGGCGGCCCGTCACCCGGCCCGTCACCCGGCTCGGCACTCACCGGCTCCGGTGCGGCCGCGGCGGTGGAGGTTTCCGGGGCGGGCGCTGACACCGGCGCGCTCATCATCACCGGGACGGCCTCGAGTTCGTCAGTCTCCAGGGCGGGGGCAGACTCCGGCTCGGCGGCGAACCGGACAGGCGCGTCCAGCACGGCCGACACCCCAGCGCCCGCCTCGCCGCCGGCCCTGGACACGGCCGCTTCGCCGGCCCCGCCCTGCCAGTTGCCGTGTGCGTTGCCCAGCGAGATCAGCGCGGCAGGCAGGTACACCTCGGCGGTGGTGCCGCCGTCCAGCGGCTTGCTCAGCGTCACCGTGATGCCGTGCCGCGCCGCCAGGAACGCGACGGCGAACAAGCCCATGCGCCGGGCGACCGCCATGTCCGCGGGGGCCGGGTTGTCCAGTTGCCAGTTGAACAGCGCCAGCTCCTCCTCGGCCATGCCCGGTCCGCTGTCGGTAATGGTGATGAGCGAGCCGCCGCCAACCACCGCGTGCCCGGACACGACGACCTGGGTCGTCTCCGGAGAGAACGTGGTGGCGTTCTCCAGCAGTTCGGCGAGCAGGTGCACGGTGTCGGTCGCCGCGCTCCCGCTGACGCAAACACCATGCTGGACGTCCAGGATGACCCTGTCATACTCCTCTATCTCCGACACCGCGGCACGGAGCACGTCCACCAGGGCGAGGGGCCCGGCCGGCCGCGGGGTTTCGTGGCCGCCCAGGACGAGCGCGCTGTCTGAGTTGCGCCAGATCCGGGTGGCCAAGTGGTCCAGCTCGAACAGCTTGGCCAGCCGTTCCGGGTCGTCCTCGTTGAGCTCGGCGCTGTCGATCAGCTGGATCAGCCGTTCCAGCAGCGAATGGTTGCGCCGGGAGACGCCGACGGAGACGGCGCTGGCGCTGATGGGCAGGGGTGCCTCGGCGCTTTCCAGCGCGAGTGTTTCGAACCGTCGCCGCCGGCGGACCCAGGACCTGGCGGCAAGCATGGTGGCCAGCAGGAGGAGGGCCAGGGCGGCGAGCGCCGCGAGGCCGGTGACTATGGCGGACCGTACCGCGCTCCGCTGCTGGGACCGGGCGTCTGCGGTGATCCATCCCGCCAGTTGCTGCTGGGCATGCCCCATCCAGCCGGCCGTGGCGGACGTCCCGGCCGACCACTGCTGGCTGGCCTGGGGGCCGAGGGCCAGCACGCCGTTGCCGGCCGCGGTGGCCTGGTCCTCCACCGCCTGCGCCTGCCGGGCCTGCGGGCTGGCCAAGGTCGCGGCCAGAGCCCGGCTCTCCTCCGGGGTCGCCGAGGTGCGGAACAAGGCGAGGTCGCTGGCCTCCTGGGCCTGCGCGGTGGTCAGCGCGGTGAGCGCCCCCGGCGCGAAGCGGCCGTCGGCCAGCGCCACGGCGAGGATGGCCTGCTGCTGCGAGGCGTGGTCGATCATCCTGGACAGCGAGCCGAGTGCCCGCACGCTGGCGATGAGCGTGGCGTTGCTGCTCAGGTCGGCGATGCCGTCGGTGATGGGGAGCAGGCCGGAAACTGCCCCGGAGTAGCCGGTGATCGCGGCCAGTGCGGAAGTCTGGCTCTGCGCCGCCTGTCTGCGCAGGCCAGGGAGCTTGGCGATGCTGGCGAGGACCTGGGCCGCGTCGGCCTGCGTCTGGACCGGGTACCCGTGGCCCAGCTGGGAAACCAGCCGGCGGACCCTGGCCGCGCGGCCGTCGGTGATCGCATACTCCTGGTGCAGGGCCGCAAGCCCCGCGACCGGCCGCCCGCTGGCGATGAAGGTGGCCGTGCCGGACCGCTCGCCCGCCATTGCCCGCGCCAAGCTGGTGACCTGCTGGCCCAGCGCCGCCAGCCGCCCGACCTGGCCGTAGGTCCCGGCGCTGCGCGCCGCGGCGTTGACCCACAGCCCGGTGAGGGCCAGGGCCAGCACCGCTGGAATGGCGACCAGCACGATCAGCAGGCGCGCGACCCGCCGGTTCCGCGGGGTCAGCGCTGGCTCGGCGGTGTGCAGGGTGGCAATGGCCTCGGAAGGGACGACATCGGCAGAAGGGGACTGGGTCACTGCGTCTCCGCGTTTGTTTCCGGCACGTGCTTCGAGGCAACAGGCGAATCTTCAGGCCGCCTTGGACGACTGGCGCGAGTGATCACTTTCCCCGGTTCCTCTCCAGACAATACCTCCGTGCCCGTCTGCGACGATACGGTCTCGCTGGGTCGTCTGTTCCTGGTCAGGATGGTAATAGTCCTGTTGTGCTACCCCCGGATCGCCGTCGGGCACCGACGATCACGCGCGGTCTGCGAGTTAAGTGGCCTAAGTGGCGCGTGATGCGAAAAGGCCGACGTGCAGGAATCAGCTCGGCGAAGAGCCCCGTTAGTTGCTGGCCGCCGCCTGCCATGACCAGCAGAACCCGACGACGGTCTTCTCAACGGCCCGAAGGTAGCGGTGTACCTCATGCTGGCTGCCCAGCGTCGCGGGCTCACGCTCGATGATGCTTCCCTCCACCCCGTCCCAGACAGCCCACCAGATGCGCGCTGGCAGCATCTCGGGGTGGAACTCCACGCGCATATCGAAGTTCTCCAGCCGCCGCATGACGGCTCTGCGCGCCTCCCGCTCGTGCGGATCGGCCCGGTTTCCCGGGTAGCGGTAGGTGGTCACGTACTCAAGGCTGGTGGTATCGCCAGCGGACAGTTCCCTGGCAAGAGGGATCGTTGCGGCATACACATGCTCGCTGATCTGGTAGACGTCACCGGGGACATCACCGCACCCCTGCCCGACCTCTAGCGTCAGGGCGTTGGTGTCATACAGGTAGGGGATGCGATTGAGGCCGTCGACGATCGCCTCAACGACCTGCAGCGTGCGCGTCCGCGCGATGCGGCCGTCCGGCCCGACGTAGACGTGATCGTGCATCGACACGGTCTGGTGGCGGCGTGAGCCGAGGGCCGAGCGCAGCTCCTCCTCGGTCTTGGCTCCCATGGCCCGCGGACCGGACAGGACGCTGATCCTGCCCGAGCCCTCCCACAGCCGCCACAGCCGGTCGGCGTGCTCTCGGGAGATCCCGAATGCATCGATGAACAAGGCCAGCGTCGGCCGGCTCAGCAGTGCACCAGACAGCGCCCGCGAAACGGTGTCTTTCAGCTGGCGCGGTAGCGCGTCCGCGTCGCCGGCCGCGCGCGGGTGGCTCCACAGATGCCGGGCAAGCACCTGCGCCACGGCCAGCTGGGTGATCTCACCGGACCTGGAGCGCACCACATCCCGCTCCCAGAGCCGGCGGTAGGGGCCTTGCTCAGCCAGTAACTCGTGCAGGAACCTGGCGGCCGCACGGCGGCCGGCTGACGGCCGGGCGTTACTCACCTGTGCTCAGTCCTCGTGTATGCGGAGTCCTTCTGCTTGTGCGAACTTACTGCGACATTCACCCGATACCTTACGAAATGCAGGGCATCGGTCACGGGGGGCGGGGCCCGCCGGCCCGCCGCCGTGGCGGCGGGCCGAAGGGCTCCCTTTTTGGTGCCGCACAGCCAGGCCGTGGTCTTGGTGCGCGAGCCACTGGGC
>Ga0070714_100002272_pt1 | contig 14127 bp, 13 predicted proteins | sample LARL83metaG_FD_65450 | JGI IMG/M metagenome (GOLD analysis project Ga0070714, IMG submission 65450) | Corn, switchgrass and miscanthus rhizosphere microbial communities from Kellogg Biological Station, Michigan, USA - LAR L8-3 metaG | ecosystem: Host-associated > Plants > Roots > Rhizosphere ...
GGTATGTCATCGCCATGACCCGGCCAGTTGGAGCGGCGTGTTGGCGCAGCGCGGCGGCGGTCCGCTGGTCGGTGTCGGTGGCGTCCTGTAGGGCTTTCGTGATCGCCTGACCGAACTGGCTGACCAGGCGGGGTATCGCGGCCTGCTCGGTCGGATCGGTGATCATCCGCAGCACGACGGCCGGGTCGATCGTCACCGATCCGTCCGCGCCGAACGTGATCCCGACCTGGCGCGCCGAGTTCAGCGCGCCGCGTAACGCGGTCTGGGCCGTGCCGAGGCCGGTCGCGCCGTTGTGCAGGGTCGCGCTGATCATCCGGAGCCGCTCGGCGTGCGAGGCGAACGTCGATGTGAGCTGGTCCAGATGTTTGGACGCGGCCGCGGCGGCCGTGCCGTCCCACGCGTCTCCGCCGACCGGTTTCGCCACGTGCGACGCGAAGTCGGCGCCGTGCGCGGCGAGTTGGTCGGCCGCGGCGGACCACTGGTCGGCGGCCGCGTGCAGCGCGTCGGTGCTCAGGTTCGCGAGTTCGTCCAGGGACACCATGCGTCACAGCTCCCGTTCGATGTCACGCATGATCGCGGCGATCCGCTCGTCGACCTCGTGGTAGTCGGCCGCTGTCGCGGCGAGGTGCCGGCCGGCGGTGTCCACGTCGTCGGACAGGTCGGCGAGCCGGTCGGTCCAGGCCGTCGCGCACTCGCCGAGTGCGGCGTGCGTGGCGAGCGTGCCACCGCCCCCGGTCGCCAACGGGCCGACACCGGCGATCCCCGCCGCGATCCGGTCGGCGTGCGGTACGAGCCCGGCCACGATGTCCGGGCTGACACGGAAATCGGATGACATGCCGGGTTGGACGCCGGCATGCCACGACGGTTCCGGAGCATCGGCGAGTCTTTGCAATGGCTACGGTTGTTAGGGTCGACGCATGCGGATCTGTGTTGTCGGCGCCGGCGCCATCGGTGGCTTCATCGGTGCGCGACTGGCCGCGGCCGGTGTGCCGACGGCCGCGCTGGCCCGTGGCGCCACGCTCGACGCGCTGCGGACGCACGGCTGGCGCGTGACGTCCGAGAGCGGCGATCTCACCGCGCCGGTGCACGCGTCCGACGATCCGGCCGAACTCGGCCAGCACGACGCGGTGATCATCGCCGTGAAGGCGCCCGCCATGCCGTCGGTGGCGCGTGTGATCGGACCGCTGCTCGGGCCGGACACGGCGGTGCTGAGCACGATGAACGGCGTGCCGTGGTGGTTCTTCGAGGACTTCGGCGGCCCGTTCGCGAACCAGCCGCTGGACAGCGTCGATCCGGGTGGCGCGATCGCGGCGGCCATTCCGTTGAAGCACGTGATCGGCGGCGTGGTGCACATGAACTGTGCGACCGTCGCGGCCGGACTGGTCCGTCATCATCGCGGCGCGGGGTTGATCATCGGCGAGCCGGCACACGTCGAGTCGGACCGGGTCACGGCGCTGGCCGGGCAACTGCGGGACGCCGGCTTCGACGTTACCGAGTCGACCGCGATCCACGACGCCGTCTGGTACAAGCTCTGGGGCAACCTGACGATCAACCCGGTCTCGGTCCTCACCGGCGCGACCGCCGACCGCATCCTGGACGACGACCTGGTCCGCCGCTTCTGTCAGCAGGCGATGGGCGAGGCGCAGCGGATCGGCGCGCTGATCGGCTGCCCCATCAGCGAGACCCCGACCGACCGCAACGCGGTGACGCGGAAACTCGGCGCGTTCCGGTCGTCGATGCTGCAGGACGCCGACGCCGGCCGGCCGTTGGAACTGGCCGCGCTGGTCGGTGCCGTGCACGAGATCGGTCAGGCGGTCGGCGTGCCGACGCCGGCCGTCAGCGCGCTGCTCGGCCTGACCCGCCTGCACGCCCAAGTGCACGGCCTGGGCTGAACACCCAGGCCGTCCACTGTGGATCGATCAGAGAATGGCGCCCGCGCGGTCCATGGACGTCGCGCGGTCCGAGTCGGCCCCGACGCCCATCCCGATCCGCCGGTACGTCTCCGGACGGCTCGACTTCAGCACGCTCGCCCACAACAGCGCACCGATGATGATCGCCAGGTAACCGACCAGGAACAGCCAGCGGGCCGGTGACGACGGGCCGACGCCGAGCAGCGTCGAGAAGTTGATCACGGACACGATCACGGCCGCGCCCAGCGCCAGGAACGCCAGCACCGGCGCGAGCACCGACCGCCACGGCGTTTCACCACCGTTGCGCCGGAAGTACCCGATCACCGCGGCACTCGTGAGCACCAGCAGGCACAACACGCCGAAGCCGCCGACGGTGCCCAGCCAGAAGAACAGGTTCACCAACGGGTCCAGCTTGGCGATCGCGTAGGCCACGATCACCACGAGGCCGATCCCGGTCTGCGTGAGCGATCCCCACATCGGCGCGCCGGTCCGCGGCAGCGTGCGCCCGAACACGGACGGCAGCACACCTTCCCGGCCCAGCGAGAACACGTACCGGGACGCGGAGGCGTGGTAGGAGATCATCGCGGCCAGCACCGACGTGAGCAGCAGGACGTGGCCGATCGTGGCCCACGCCTGGCCCAGCGTGTTGGCGGCCAGGTTGAAGACGGTCTCGCCGCCGTTCTGGTTGGCGTACGAGGAGATCTTGTCCGGTCCCACCGCCACCGTCTGCGCCCACGCCTGGAGGCTGTACAGCACCGCGATCAGACCGACGCAGAAGTAGGTGGCCTTCGGGACGGTCCGGTGCGCGTCGCGGGCCTCCTCGGAGTAGAACGCGGCCGACTCGAACCCGACGAATCCGGTCACCGCGATGACCAGCAACGCACCCCAACCGCTGACGAACAAATGGCTCGGCGCGAACGTGGTGAACGTGACGTGGCCGCCGGCCGGGTGCGACACGAACGCGAAGAAGTAGATCAGGATGACGAGGATCTCGGCGACCATCAGGACACCGAGGACGGAGCCGTTGAACTCGATCTGTGCCAGGCCGAGGATCGCGACGATGCCCCATGTCAGCAGCGCCCATCCCCACCACGGCCAGTTCACGTGGAACCACTGCTGGAACAGCGGCGCGCCGACGGCGCCGAAGATTCCGTACAGCCCGACCTGTAACAGGTTGTAGGCCGCCATCGCCAGCCACGCCCCCACGACGCCGAGCGGGCGGGACAGGCCCTGCGCGATGTAGGCGTAGAACGCGCCGGCGTTGGAGATCCGCCGGCTCATCGCGTTGTAGCCGACGCAGAACACGATCAGCACGACGCCCAGCAACACGAACGCCAGTGGCAGGCCGTTGATGCCGGTGACCGCGTAACCGGTTGGAATGACGCCGGCGACGACGGTCAGCGTCGCCGCGGCGGACAGTGCGAACTGCGTGATTCTCGGGGTGCCAAGTTTGTCCTGTGCCAGTGCGGCCGCAACATTGCTGCTGACGGTCGGAGTCGGCTTGGCCATCGAAAACTCCAATGAGGGGGTGAGGGACCGGTTGAGGGACGGCAAACGTCCGTCAGCGCCGCCGATTCAGCACCGCGGCGCCGACCACCGCCTTCGTTTCTACGAGCAGGCACCACAAGGGACGTGGCAGCCTGTCGACCTCCGCGCGCAAATGCTGTCTGCCGGTGGCATCCACGTCCTGGAGCAGAAACCTGTCCAGTCCGGTTGCCGCCGCCAGCCCCACCAGCAAGGCGTCCGGAAGTTCGATGGGCAGTCCGCGCACGGCGAGGCCGGTCACGCGGACCGCGGGAAACATCGCGTCGTTGGCGTCCATCGGGGGATGCAGCGTGATCTTGCGCCACATCGGACCCGTGGTGACCTGGCGGACGACGCGGGATCGCACCAGCCGCTCCGCGACGCGTTCTTCCGCGCTGCGGGCCAGATAGCGCAGCCAGGTCGAGATGGCACGGATCGAGGGTTCACCAAGCAGTTGGTCGAGTATGGCGTGCGCTGTCGCGTCCGGCGGCGGTTCCGCGCTGATCACGGACACTTCGAGCGCTTGCGGGTCGACGCGGATCCTGCGGTGCATCGCGAGTTCGGCCAGCAGCGCACCGGCGAGCCCCAGGCTCATGGCAGCGTCGTTGAGCCGGGGGCGGCCGTCATAGTCGCGGTGCGCGGACAGGTAGAACTCATCAGCGAGCCACAGTGAGGAGGTGGGTCTCATCATCTCCGGCACAGGCGACAATAGGCGGACAGCCTGCCCGGCCGGCGGAGACCGGTGGCTGCCCGGAAGTTGGGTGGTGGACCGACCCCCGAACACGACCGGTGGTTGGACACTCGCAGCAGGTATTTACACGAGTGTCCGCACTGTGTCCACCATTTCCGGCCCATTGCGCCGAAAGTTGCCAAGAGTTCAGCTATTGGGGCAGTGGCCATTACCACGTCTGTCGGACAGGCCGCAATAGCGTACTAGGCCACTTATTGTTTGAGGACTGAACCAGCGACAAGTGTTAACGACCGAGAGTTATCACAAATGATACATCACAGATTAGCGGTCAATGCTCCGATCGGGTGATTCGTGTCTTCCCATTCCGGTTACCGAGTGTTCGTTTCGGGCGATTACTGGTCGTCCGATAGGTTACTCGGGTGACCGAACAGCTCGTGGAGATCTACACCGATGGCGCGTGCAGCGGCAACCCCGGCCCTGGTGGCTGGGGTGTCCGACTTTCGTGCGGAACGCACGTCAAGGAGTTGCGTGGCGGCGACGGGCCGTTGACCACGAACAACCGGATGGAACTGCTGGCCGCGATCATGGCACTGGAGAGCCTGACCCGGCCGAGCACCGTGCGTATCCATACCGATAGTTCGTACGTGCGGGGCGGCATCACGTCGTGGATGGCGACGTGGGAACGCAATGGTTGGCGCACGAGTAACAAGCAACCGGTCAAGAACGCCGACCTGTGGCGTCGGCTGGCCGATGCCGCGCAGCCGCACGAGGTGGAATGGCTCTGGGTGAAGGGCCACGCCGGCGACCCGGGTAACGAGCGCGCGGACGAGCTGGCCAACCTCGGCATGACGGAGGCTCGGGAGCGGGGTTATCGGGCTTGATTTTCTAGGTTCCGGCCCACACCCCGAAAGTGATCATTTCACGCCGTGGTGCATGGTCGCTTAGCCTGGGACCGTGACCGATCCCGTGGCAGGTGGGCTGCTCGGCCCACTGCGCACGCAGGCGGCCGGTGAACTGCTGGCCGACCGGATCATGACGGCGATCGCGTTGGGCGAGTTCACGCCCGGGCAACGGTTGCCGGCCGAGCGTGACCTGGCGGCCCGGCTGGGCGTGAGTCGGACGACCGTTCGGGACGCGCTGGCCAGGGTCGTGGCGTCGGGCCTGCTCGAGGTGCGCCGGGGTCGGGCCGGTGGCGCATTCGTGCGCCGACCGTGGACGACGGAGTCGGCGCGGGCCGTGCGAGCGACGCTGGGCTCGCGGTGGGACGAGTTGGAGAGCACGTTCGACATGCGCCATCTCGTTGAGGCCCTGGTGGCGCGGACGGCGGCGGAGCGTCGGGATGCGGCTGACGTGTCGGAGATACGGAGCGCGTTGCGGGACTATGAGTCGTCCTCATCGTCGTTGGAGGCGGCGCAGGCGGCGGATCTGCGGTTGCACCACGCGATCGCGAAGGCGGCCAAGAATCCACGGTTGTTGGCGGTGCGGGAGCAGTTGCTGTCGGAGGTCAGTTTCGGGTTCGCGGTCGAGCCGTTCACGGACGAGGTGTATGAGCGGGCGCTGCCGCAGCATCGGGAGTTGGCTGAGGCTGTCATCGGGCAGGACGCGGGGGCGGCCTGGGAGGTCGGGCGTCGGCATTTCGCGATCACGGATGATGAGTTGCGGGCGGCGTTGGTTCGGGCTGTTCGGGGGGAGGCTTAGTGGTCGGTTTTCAAAGTTCTTCGGGGGTGATCACGCGGCGGTCGGGAGCTGAGCAGTGGCCTCCTGTTGTTCGTGTTGTTCGTGTTGTTCGTGATGGCTGATCCGAGCGAGCAGGTCGTGCAGATCGTCGCGAGTGAACCTCCACCGGAACGGTGTGGCGGTAGCGTTGTAGCGTCGCTCGAAGTCGATCAAGCGCTGTTCGACCTCGACCAGATCGGTGAAGTCGTTGGGAGACACCACCTTGCGTTGCACGATGGAGAAGTAGATCTCGACCTGGTTTAACCACGAGGCGTGTACCGGCGTGTGCACCATCACCGCGTTCGGGAAACGCCTGGCCAGCCGATCGATCGCAGCCTGCCCACGGTGGGACGACCCGTTATCCACCACCCAGAACACCCGCTTCGCCGACGCATATGGCTCGACGGTCATGACCTGCTCGACCAGCGCCATGAACGGCACGATCCCGGTCGAGGGCGCGCAGGAGCCGAACACCCGAGCCCGGTGCACGTCGTAGGCGGCCAGATACGCCACCGCGCCACCCCGCTCGTACTCGTGGTTGACCCGCATCATCCGCGCCCGCCCCGGCGCCAAGCTGGGATGACAGCGACACCGGGCCTGAACCGAGGTCTTCTCGTCACTGGAGATCACGTACTCACCCGGCCGAAGCAGCCGACCCTCGAAGCGGCGGTGATACAGATCCAGCACCCGCCCGGCCTTGACCGCGAAGTCCGGGTCACGGGGAAAGATCCACGACCGGTACTGCCACGGCTTGATCGCGTCGGCCGCCAGCCACCGGCGCACCGTCGCCGCCGAGATCGACTCGGTGACGCCCTGGGCGACTGCTTCGCGGGCCAGTTCCGGGCACGACCACCGGGCCAACGGCGCCCCGGTGTGGGCGGGCAGCTGGCAGGCCAGCGCCGTGACCTGCGCGACCTGTACCGGTGTGAACCGGGACGGTCGCCCCGAGCGCGGCCGATCCCGCAGTCCGGCCAGGCCGTGTTCGGCGAAGCGGCCACGCCAGGTGCGCACCGTGTCCACCGTGATCCCCAACTGGGTGGCGATACGGGTATTGGTGTGCCGCTCGGCGGCCGAGAGCACGATCTGCGCGCGGATCTTGTCCCGGTACGGGGTCTTCTGACCGCGGGCACGACGGGTCAAGATCCGCCGTATCGCACTGGTCACCCGCACCGGGCATGCCTGGATCACGGGTGTTGTTGTCGATCTCACCTCATGATCAACCATGCGGCGGCGGTGATCATGCCCGGTGGGGCACCATAGCAGTCATGGCTACCCCACCGGAGTCCACCCAGATCTCTGTCGGGCAACGGTTGACCGCCCATGCCCAAGCGCACTGGCCGCAGGCCGGTGAGCTGGAGTTCCGCTACCGGGGTGCGTTCGTCTACGTGCAGGCACACCTGCCCGACGGCACGGTCCAACCGCTGATCCGGCTGCGGTACGGCGGCTCGGCCCGACTGTGGGGTTTCGGGCTTTACCTGGCCAGTTCCGGGAAGTATGAGGACCAGATCCTGCCCAGCGGGCTGCCCATCGGCAGCCCAGAAGAAGCTCTGGACTGCGCCGGCGGTCTCTACCTCAGCGATCCTGTCTGACTACCTAACCGACCCCCGAAGAACTTCGAAAACCGACCACTTAGACTGCGCGCCATGCGACCGGACGCGGTGTATCGCGTGCTCGAGGCCGAGGTGGCCGCCGCACGGCGCCGCCGGGACGGACAGGCGCCGACGGTGCTCGACGTCGGCGGCGGCAGCGGGGTGTGGGCGGTGCCGCTGGCAGCGGCGGGCTGCCGGGTGACCGTGATCGAGCCGAGCCCGAACGCGCTCGCCACCCTGAACCGCAGGGCGGCCGAGGCCGGCGTCGTGGACGCGATCACGGCCGTGCAGGGCGACACGGACGCGCTGGACCGGCTCGTGGCGCCGGGCTCGGCCGATCTCGTGCTGGGGCACGGCGTACTGGAGGTCGTCGACGACGTCGCGGTCGCCGTGACGGCACTGACGACCGCGTGCGCGCCGGGCGGCGCGGTGTCCGTGCTCGTGGCCAACCGTTACGCGGCCGTGTTGTACCGGGCGTTGGCGGGCCGACTCGGCGACGCGCTGCGCCTGCTGGACGACGCGACTGGCCAACTGCCCGGGTCTGGCGAGTCGGTGTTGCGGCGGTTCGACGTGGCCGGCCTCGAGTTGGTGCTCAAGGACGCCGGTCTCGTGGTCGAGGTGTTGCAGGGCCACGGCGTGGTGTCGGACGTGGTGCCGGGTGCGGTGCTCGAGGGCAATCCGGGCGCGGCGGATGCGTTGGCACAGTTGGAACTCGCGGCGGCCACGCGGCCACCGCTGCGCGACGTGGCGGCCCGGTTGCACGCACTGGCTCGGCGCACCGGATAACCGACACTGTCCGACCCCGGGATTAGCATCACGGTGCTGGCCAGGGCCGACAGGGGGCACGAGTGGGTAGGAGTGGCGATCTGCCGCGCGGCCTCGTCGACCGTTATCGGGCCGACGAATCCGACGACACGACATGGCCGGACGACACGGATTGCCCGATCCTGCACGTCGACATGGACGCGTTCTACGCGTCGGTGGAAATCCGGGATCGTCCGGAACTGCGTGACCAACCGGTCGTCGTCGGCGGCATCGGACCGCGCGGCGTCGTGTGCTCGGCCAACTATCTCGCCCGCCGATTCGGCGTGCGGTCGGCGATGCCGACGTCCCGCGCCCGCCGGCTGTGCCCGCAGGCCGCGTTCCTGCCGCCGAACTTCGCCACCTACCGCGAGGTGTCCGCCGGCGTGATGGGGATTTTCCGGGATCTCACGCCGCTGGTCGAACCGCTCAGCCTGGACGAGGCATTCCTGGACGTGTCGGGCGCGCTGCGCCGAACGCGGCTCACGCCGGCGAAACTCGGACGGGAAATCCGCGTCGCCGTCGAGCGGGAACACCGGATCTCCTGCTCCGTGGGTGTCGCGTCGACGAAGTTCATCGCGAAACTCGCGTCCGGGATGGCCAAACCGGACGGGCTGCTCGTCATTCCCAAGACCGAGACGCTGGCATTCCTGCACCCGTTGCCGGTTTCGGCGCTGTGGGGCGTCGGCGCGCGGACGGCCGAGCAACTGGCCCGCGTCGGCCTGGCGAAGGTCGGCGACGTCGCGGTCAGTCCGCTGCCGCGCCTGCGCAAGGTCATCGGCGTCGCGGCCGCGGAACACCTGCACGCCTTGGCCAACGGGCACGACAGCCGGTCGGTCGTCGCGGAGTCGGTCGACAAGTCGATCGGCGCCGAGGAGACGTTCGACATCGACCACCACGACCGGATCCTCATCAAACGTGAACTCCTGCGCCTGGCCGAGCGGACCGCCGCGTCGCTGCGGGCCCGTGGCGTGCGCGGACGGACCGTGTCCATCAAGGTCCGATTTTCGGATTTCACCACCATCACACGATCGCGCACCCTGCCGGTGGCCACCGATGTCACACAGGAGCTTTACAGAACAGCGTGCAAGTTGCTGGATGAACAGGTGCCGGCCGGCGCGATCCGGCTGATCGGCGTGCGGATGGAACAACTCGCCGAAACCGCGGGCGGTGGCGAACAGTTGGCCCTGGACGCGCCGGAACACGGCTGGCGGGACGCCGATCTGGCGGCGGACGCGGCGCGTTCCCGGTTCGGGCACGCCGCCGTCCGACCAGCCAGTCTGTTGCGCGGGCGCGACGCGGCGGAATGACGAATAATTCAGCTGATACATGATACATATGTATATCTATCCACTGTGGAGCGGGCTGGACCACGTGCGATCCGCCCCGTTCCGGCGGTAGGCATTCTCGCCGCCGAACACCTTTCCTGTCCGACCGGTCACGCCCGCCGGGCGGCCGTCCGGCGGAGTCGTCCTCCCGCCGCCCGCAGCACACCGGAGATCCAACCCGGGTAATTGTGGGTGGCCGAAACCGAACAGTTTTACCGTTGACCTCGGGAGTGCACCGGCGTTTCTGCCGCCCTTTTACAACCGGGATCCATTGTGCGCCAAGGGTTTCCGCTGCTCACAGGCTAGCACGCCCGACCATGCACACAAGCCGTGGAACTCATCACTTGCGGGTGTTGCGGCGTTCTCACGGCTCACTCAGGATCGCCGGACCGACGCGCCCGGTCACCGCAATCAGGGGGTGACATTGCAAATGAGCAATTGCCGGCTATCCTGATTGCGATACCAACGGGCAGCCGAGGCACACCTTCGCAGTGTGGCTCGGGCAGGGTGTTCATCAGAGAGTAGGAAACCATGGCGCGTAAGGTCCTCGTGCGACTGGTCGACGATCTGGACGGTTTGCCCAGCGAGGGTGTGGCTACGGTCACTTTCTCTCTGGATGGCGTGAGCTACCAGATCGATCTGAATGAGACGAACGCGAGCAAGTTGCGGGACGGTTTGGCCGACTTCATCTCCGCCGCACGGCGTACCGGCGGGCGGATGAAGCGCGGTTCGGCCGGCGGACGCGCGTCGGCGAACGACGGTCCGGCAATCCGGGAATGGGCCCGCGAACAGGGCCATGAACTGGCCGAGCGGGGACGAATCCCGTCGCACATCGTGGACGCGTTCCACGCCGCGAACCGCGGCGGCCGGCGCGTGCCGGCAAAGGCGGCCGCGGCCGCGAAGACCGCGGTGGCGAAGGCGACCGCACCGACCGGGAAAGCCACCCGTGGCGGGGCACGTCCGGCAGCGGCCAAGGCGCCCGCGAAGGCACCGGCCACCAAGCGCGGTACCGCCGCGAAGGCCACGGCGGCCAAGAGCACCGCCAAGACGGCCGCGAAGTCCACCAAGGCGGCAGCGACGGCACGGGCTCCCCGGGCCACCAAGTCGACCGTGACGGCCAAGACCACCGGGACGCGCGGCCGTAAGGCGTGAAGCTCAAGCTGGACCTGCACGACATCTACAACCGCGGCGCGGACATCGACCGGGCCCTGCGGGAGATCATCGACGAGGCGGTGGCCAAGAAGGCCACCCTCGTCGAGATCATCCCCGGGAAGGGTTCCGGGCAGCTCAAGAAGCACGTGCTGCGTTTTCTCGACCAGAAGGACGTCAAGGCCCTCTACCACCGCGTGGAGAAGGACTCGAAGAACTTCGGTCGGCTGTTCGTCCACTTCCGCTGGCACTGACGCACAACGCCGGCGGAAGCGGACGAACCAGCATTCACTCCTCGGACAGTGCGTCCTCGTCGGCCGGATCACCGCCGCGAATGATGGTCAGCACCGATTCCAGTTCGTCCGGCTTGATCAGCACCTCGCGCGCCTTCGATCCCTCGGACGGACCGACGACGCCCTGTGACTCCAACAGGTCCATCAACCGGCCGGCCTTCGCGAAACCGACGCGCAACTTGCGCTGCAGCATCGACGTCGAGCCGAACTGGCTGGTCACGATGAGCTCGGCGGCCTGCAGCAACAGGTTCATGTCCTCGCCGATCTCGGCGTCGACTTCCTTCTTCTCGCCCGGCTTGGCCGCCGTCACACCGGTTGTGTATTCCGGCTGCCCCTGTTCGCGTACGAAACCGACAACGGCCGCGATCTCCTCGTCGGAGATGTACGCGCCCTGGACACGGACCGGTTTCGACGCGCCCATCGGCAGGTACAGGCCGTCGCCCATACCGATCAGTTTCTCGGCGCCGGGCTGGTCCAGAATGACCCGCGAGTCGGTCAGCGACGACGTCGCGAATGCCAGCCGGCTGGGCACGTTCGTCTTGATGAGACCGGTCACAACGTCCACCGACGGCCGCTGCGTGGCCAGGACCAGGTGAATTCCGGCGGCCCGCGCCTTCTGCGTGATTCGCACGATCGCGTCCTCGACATCGCGCGGCGCGGTCATCATCAGGTCGGCCAACTCGTCCACAATGGCCAGGATGTACGGGTAGGGCCGGTATTCGCGCTCGCTGCCCGGCGGCGCCGTGATCTCGCCGGTGCCGACCTTCCGGTTGAAATCGTCGATGTGCCGGACCTTGTTGGCCTGCATGTCCTGGTAGCGCTGCTCCATCTCCTCGACCAGCCAGGCCAGCGCCGCGGCGGCTTTCTTCGGCTGCGTGATGATGGGCGTGATCAGGTGCGGAATGCCCTCGTACGGGGTGAGCTCGACCATTTTCGGGTCGATCAGGATCATCCGGCATTCCTGCGGCGTGGCCCTGGCCAGCAACGACACCAGCATCGAGTTCACGAACGACGACTTGCCAGAACCCGTCGAGCCGGCCACCAGCAGGTGTGGCATCTTCGTCAGGTTCGCCGTGACGTAGTGGCCCTCGATGTCCTTGCCCAGCCCGATCACCATCGGGTGCGTGTCGCTGGAGGCCTTCTGCGACTTCAGCACATCACCCAGGCGGACCATTTCCCGGTCCGAGTTCGGCACCTCGATACCGACCGCGGACTTGCCCGGAATCGGCGCCAGCAGCCGCACGTTGTCGGTGGCCACCGCGTACGCGATGTTCTTGGTGAGCGCGGTGATCTTCTCCACCTTCACGCCCGGCCCGAGTTCCACTTCGTACCGCGTGACCGTGGGGCCGCGCATGAATCCGGTTACCTGCGCGTCGACCGAGAATTGTTCGAGGACGCCCGAGATTGCCTCGATCATCGAGTCATTCGCTTTACTACGGGCCCGCGGTGGGTCACCGTTGGTGAGCAGATCCGGCGACGGCAGTTGATAATCGCCATCGACCGCGCGCGGCTGAGGCGGCCGGTCGGCCTTTTTCTCGGCCGGCTTCTCCGCCGGCTCGGCCGCGACCGGGATCGCCTTGGGGCGCGCGGGTTTCGCCGGCGGCTCGTCGAGCGGGAGCTCCGGCTGCGTCGCCGTGTCCGGCGTGCCTTGACTGCCCTGACTGGATTGCCGGCGGCGCGATGGCCGGCGCAGCCGAACATCCGCGTCGGACTTGAGTTCCGGCTCCGTTTCCGGTTCGTCCGTGGGCTGCTCGGCCGGTTCGGCACCGGCCAGCGCGCGCAGTTTCGCGGCGATCTGGCGGACCGGCGTTCCGGTGAACACCAGAATTCCGTACAACGCCACGAGGACCAGCAACGGCACCGCGACCCAGCCGGTCAGCCCCTGCGCCAGGAAACCGCCGGACAGATAGCCGATCGCGCCGCCAGCCCGCATGCGACCGGCGTTCGCGACCGGCATGTGGTTCACGACGTGGAAAATGCCCAGCAGCGCCAACGAGAACAGCAGCGCGCCGATCACCAGTCGCGGTCGTGCCTCGGGTTTCGGCTCCGACCGCATCAGAACGATCGCGGCGGCGAGCAGCGCGAGCGGCAGGAAGGCCGCGCCGGTACCGATGACCGTCCGGACGCCGACGTCCACCCAGTGCCCGATCGGCCCGGCCGCCTGGAACCACACGCCGGCCGCGGTCACCACCGCGAGCGCCACCCACACGACGGCGATTCCGTCCCGCCGGTGTGCCGGGTCGAGTTCCTTGGTACGGCCCACGGCCCGTGTCAGGCTCCCGATCCCGCGCGCGAGCAGCGTGAACGGGCCGATGCCCGGCCGTTTCGCCGGCGAGATCGGTGGCTTCTTCTTCGCACGGCTGGCCGTGGTGCTCCGGGATCGGGCGCGGCTGGTGCCGCGTTTCGCGGGCGTTGTCCGGCTCGGCATGCCCCACACGCTAGTCCCACCCCTTACGCCCCTCCAGCAACAACGTCACCTTGGAATACGGGGCGGTTAGGCTTTCGGCCCATGGTTGCCTCCCGAACCCGCGTCCAGCGGCCGACACGCCGTGCCGCCGCCGATTCGGCTCCGGCGTTCTGGCGCCTCCTGATGTGGGTCAATCGCGGATTCGTGGCGATGTGCGGGCGGTTGGAGATCACCGGATCGCTGCCGGCGGACTTACGGGACCGGTCGATCCTGCTGGCCGCCAACCACATCGGCGTCTTCGACGCGTTCGTGCTGACGGCCGCGTGTTCCCGGGCCGGTGTCGCGCCGCGCTTCATGATCACCGGCGGGATCATGGACGCGCCGGTCGTCGGCTGGGCCTTACGCATATCGGGGCACCTGCGGGTGGATCGCAGCAAGAGCACCGTGATCGAGGCGTTCCACCAGGCCGTGGCGACACTGCGGGCCGGCCGGGTCGCGGTGCTGGTGTATCCGGAGGGGCGGATCGGCCACGATCCGGGACTGTGGCCGGAGCGCGGCAAGAGCGGCACGGCCCGGCTCGCGCTGGCCGCGGACATCCCGGTGGTGCCGGTCAGCCAGTGGGGCGCGCACGAGTCGGCGTACTGGGGCACCGAGGTCGTCACCGGCTGGGCCGACTTCCGGCCGGTCGCCGCGTCGTGGCTGCGTTCGCTGCGGCGCCG
>Ga0070714_100002273_pt1 | contig 14121 bp, 13 predicted proteins | sample LARL83metaG_FD_65450 | JGI IMG/M metagenome (GOLD analysis project Ga0070714, IMG submission 65450) | Corn, switchgrass and miscanthus rhizosphere microbial communities from Kellogg Biological Station, Michigan, USA - LAR L8-3 metaG | ecosystem: Host-associated > Plants > Roots > Rhizosphere ...
GGGGGGGGGGGGGGGGGGGGGGGGGGGGGGGGGGGGGGGGGGGGGGGGGGGGGGGGGGGGGGGGGGGGGGGGGCGGGGGGCGGGGGGGGGCGGGCGCGGGCGCCGGAGCCGAACGCGCGGCGAACGGCGAGCCGGTTACGGGTACTGGCTGATCACCGTCTCGGCGAAGCGGGCCATTTCCTCGCGTTGCGGGGAGAACTGGAGCAGTACCAGGCTGATCCCCGCCCGTTCGTAGGCGGCGAGCCGGTCGATGATCTGCTGGGGCGTGCCGATCAGGCCGCTGCGCAGGCCGCGGTTGGAGACGCTGTATTCCTCCAGCGAGACCTGGGACTCAAGCTGGGACCCGGCGAGGAAGTCCTGGTACGACGCGTACGCCTCCGGCGAGGATTTGACGTCGAGGATGCGCGAAAGCTCAGCTTGCGCCGCCGCCTCGGTCTCCCGGCAGATCACGTAGCCGGACACGCCGAACACCAGCGGCGGCAGCCCCGCGGCGGCGCGGCGCGCCGACAGGTCGCGGACCTTCGCCTCGATGACCTCCGGCGGGTCGCCGTGCATCAGGTAGCCGTCGGCCCGGGCGGCGATCACCTCCTTGGCCTTCGGCGACTCGCCGCCCATGTAGACGGGCGGCGGCTGCGCGGGCTTGGGCTCAAGGATCGTGCCAGCAAGCTGGTACAGCGGGCCGTGGTGGGTCACCGTGTCCGAACGCAGCAGGCTGGACGTGACGGCCAGCCACTCGTCGGTCCGCGCGTACCTCGCGTCGTGCACGTCGAACGGCGCCCCGTACTGCGTCGCCTCGTCGCGCCACCAGGACGAGACCACGTTGAGGCTCACCCGGCCCGGTGCGATGGTGTCCAGCGTGGACAGCGCCTTGGCGGCGAGCGAGGGTGAGTGGTAGTTCGGCCGGACGGCGAGCATCAGCTCCAGCTCGCTGGTGACCGCCGCGACGGCGGGCGCGAGGGTCCAGCAGTCCAGGGACGGCGCGCGATGGCCCTTGATGTCGTTGAGGTTCAGCTCGGCGATGAGCGTCAGCTCGAAGCCGAGCCGTTCGCTGTCGGCGGCCAGATCCCTGATGTACGGCCACGCGATGCTCATCCCCTCGTCGGGCACGTTGCGCAGCCAGCCGCCGAATATCGGCATCCAGTACCCGAAACGCATCAGCGCACCTCCGCGAGCCGGCCGAGGAAGCGCGCCACCGCACGCAGCGCGGGGCGCGGCGCGACCGCCTCGATGTCGGGGTTGTAGTTGGTGGTCGTGTTGATGTCGTAAGTCACCACGCGGCCGTCCGCGGTCTCGATGAACTCGAACCCGGCGATCTCGATGCCGTGCCGCCGGGCGAAGTCCTCGTACCGCGCGGTCAGCCGCGGGTCGATGTCCTCGCGGAGCTTGAACGCTGGGCCGGCACCTACGGCGCACGCCTCCGCCGGGCACAGCTCGAACGTGCCGCTGCTGGTGTCGGCGGTGATCGCGTAGACGAACTGCCCGCCGACGATCTCGACCCGGGTGATGAACGGCGCCGCGGCCGGCAGGTACTCCTGGAGCAGCGTGATCCCGTCCACGGGCTCCTCGTACCCGTCACCGGACAGGTAGTCAGCGAACTCGGCACGGGAGTCGAAGCGCCGGACGCCCAGGCCCTTGCCGCCTTGGTTGTGCTTGCTGATGAACGGCAGGGGCAGCGCGGCGGCAGCGGCGGCGAGCTGCGAACGGCCCGCCACCATGACCGTGCGGGGCACCTCGATGCCCGCCGCGCGAAGCGCGGTGAGCTGGGCGGCCTTGCTCACCTCCAGCTCCAGCACGTGGCGTCCGTTCACGAGCCGCCTGCCGTGCGCTTCGAGCCAGCTCAGCACCGCGCGCGTGTGATCCTTCGCGAACCGGTGGCCCCTGGTGTGCGACGACGCGCTCATCCGGGACCAGAACACCCCCTCGGGCGGCACGTCGCCGAGATCGAGGACGCCCGAGCCGAGGAGCCACTGCTGATGCGGAACCCCCTCGGCACGCAGCGCGGCCTCGATCGGCGGGTACCAGTCAGGGTTCTCGTGAATCACGTACACCTGCACGGCTACCAGCCTGCCTGATAATGGCCGCCGGTGACAGGCCGTCCGCCGGGTAGTCACGTTTCCGCTGGTCATCGAGGAATGCCTGGAAGGTCTCGTTGCTGGTCCGGCTAAGCCGGCCAAAGTCCGGGTCGTTGCCGATCCACTCCGACGGGCGTTCCATCTCGCACTCGGGGTTGCACACCGCGAACTCCAGGCTGGCGACGACCTTCGCGACCAGGCGTTCTGGCTCGACCCCCGAACGAGCGGCGAGTGCCGCGTACGCACAGGCCAGGTTGTACGCGGCCGGCCAGGACGGAGTGCTGCAGTGCCAGGGCCAGCGGCGGGTGCGCAGCCGGGCGGTGATCGGCCGCGGCTTCGCCGTCCTGGCCGGGAAGTCACGCAGCACGTTCGCAAAGTCCTTGCTGTCTCCGGAGATGGCCGTCACTATCCGGGCGATCGTGCGGGAGTAACGCAGGTCGCCGCCGGCCTTCGCCCCGGGCATCAGCGCCTTCCGGACGGCGACAAGCAGCAACGCGACGCATACTCCGTCGTGGAAGGCCTGCCGGTGCCGGGCCCGCCGGTACGGCCGGAGGACCCCGCGTTCGTTGCGGGTCCAGAACATCCCCCAGATGATGTGCCGCCGGGTCAGATACCGCTGGATCGCGGTCAGTTCCTGCTCGGCGGCGTCCAGCAGCCGGGGCCTCAGCGGCTCCATCATGGCCGCCTGGTCGCGGCCGCGGACTCCGTCGGCGACGTCGTCGCAGGCCAGGCCGCACCGGGCCAGGATCCGCAGCGCGTCCCGGAGCACGGTCACGTCGATCTGGCCGAGTTCGGCATGCGGATTCGCGAGCATCTCCAGCGACATGGCGAGCCGGTAGCGACCCCGGTAAAAGCGCGGATACTGCTCCCGGTTGGCGGCGTGCAGCAGCAGCGCTTCGACATGCTTGCCGGTCAGGTCGTACAGTTGCGCCAGCTCGTAGCGGACCACGCCGGCGCACAGGTTGGCGCGCGCGACGCCTTCCAGCATCTCGATCTGCCGGTGCCATGCCTCGCGGAGGTTGTCACGGCAGTCCGGGTAGCCGCGCACCTGCCGGGCGCGCAGCAGCGCCGCCAGATCCGCGCCGTCGGTCGCGCTCGCGCACCACGGCGGCACGGTGTGGTCCCGGCCGAAGATGTGCCTGGCGACATAGCCTGCCACCGCGGCAGCGGCGTCGTCGAGGTTCCCGGCGGCCAGGGTCTTGCTGGCGATGTTCGCACCCGACCGCGGGTCGGCGAGGCCGACCGTGACCAGAGTCACCTTGTCGTCGGTGGCCCGTTCCACCCAGGCCCGGACGTGGATCCGCGGCGGGTTCGGCCACACCATCCCGAAGAACCGGATGATCGCCCCGGCCAGCCCCGCTCCGGTCACGCCGCTGGCCTCGGCGATCGACGCCAGCCCGCTGGGCCTGCTGCCGCCCGGCAAGATGGCCGGCGAGCGGACCTCCACCGCGGGCAGCCGGAACTTCAGCTCCGCTACCAGCAGCTCGTGCTGCTGCTTACCGGTCTGGGCGCGCGTCCCGGCGTCGGCCGCATCGTCCTGCTTGTCGCCGGTCAGCGCCGACACGTCCAGGCCGGGCGCCTGGCGGCGCAGCGTCCAGGCTTCGAGTGCCCGGTACCCGAGCAGCAGCAGCACCCCGATCACCAGCCACCCGATCCGTCCAGGCGCGGGAACGCGATGTGCAACCAGCGCGCTGCTGAGCGCGTTGGCACCGCGGACGAACGCGTCGGTCAGGCTGCCGGAACGCCGCGCCGGATACGTCAAACCGTACGCGAGCACATAAATCGACACCCCCGCGGCGACGACGACCGCGACCCACCGGAGCGTACGAATGCTGAACTGGTAACCGACGAGGCCTAGCATGACGGCGACCCCGGCCAATACCGGCCACACTAACCAGGTATTCATCGCCTCCCCCTCCCCACCTCCATTATTACCGGCCGTAGCACCACATGTCGTTCGGTAAAAATCTTTTCTCCGAACGTACGGTTGTTATACGCTTATACGGTGATAACCGATAAACCAGTAAGCGACGGCGTGTCGCCGATCGCGTTCTACCTGGACCGCGGGTCCGGGGTGCCGACATACCTGCAACTGGTGCACCAGGTCGCCTACGCGCTGCGGCTCGGGTTCTTGACCGAGGGAGACCAGCTGCCGAGGATCAAGGACGTCACCAGGTCGCTCGCGGTGAATCCGGACACGGTGGTGAAGGCCTACCGGGAGCTGGAGGTGCGCGGGATCGCGGCCGGGCGGCCTGGCCTGGGCACGTTCATCGTCGCGGCCCCGGAGGTCGCCGGGCTGCGGGAGATGTCGGCACTCCAGCGGCGGCTCGGGTCCTGGCTGACCGACGCCGCGGCCGCGGGCGTGGACGAGCTGGGCATGAAGGCGCTGTTCGCCGCGGCACTGCGGGATTTTCTTGACAACGGGGGCGCCGCAGAACGGGCGGACGGCGTCGCATGAACATCTTCGAAGCCAGCGGGCTGAGCAAGCGGTACCGGGGTACCTGGGCGCTGCGCGACTGCGACCTGACGGTGCCCGCGGGCCACGTCGTCGCGCTGATCGGGCCGAACGGCGCGGGCAAGACCACGCTGCTGCGGCTGCTGGCCGGCCTGACGAGGCCGACCGCCGGGACGCTCGCGCTGCTCGGCGGGGGGTTGCCGGGATCGGACGCGGTGCGGAACGACGTCGCCTATCTGGATCAGCAGGTGCCGTTCTACCGCGACCTGCGGGTCCGGGACATGCTGCGCGTCGCCGCGGCCATGAACCGGCAGTGGGATCAGGACCTCGCGCGGGAGCGCCTGGACGCGTGGGGCATTCCGCTCCGTCGCAGGGCGGGCAAGCTGTCGGGCGGGCAGCAGGCGCTGCTGGCACTGACGCTGGCGATCGCGCGACGGCCCCGCCTGCTGCTGCTCGACGAGCCGATGGCCAGCCTCGACCCGCTTGCGCGGCAGGACGCGATGGCGGTGCTGATGACCAGCGTGGCCGAGGACGGACTGTCCGTCGTGATCTCCTCGCACGTGCTCACCGAACTCGAGCGCGTGGCGAGCTACCTGGTCGTGCTGTCCGGCGGCCAGGTGCAGGTAGCCGCGCCGGTGGACAGCCTGCTCGCCAGCCACCGGGCGCTTACCGGTCCGGCGGGGGACGCGGACCGGCTGGCCGGCTCCGTGCCGGTCATCGCGATGTCGCGGGCGGGACGGCAGGCCCAGGCGCTGGCCCGGACCACCACGGCGCCGCCCGGCTGGGCCGAGCGGCCTGTCACCATGGAGGAACTCGTGCTCGGCTACCTGCGCGAACCGGCCGCCCGGGCGGTGTCCCTCGTGGAGGCCGCGTCATGACGGCGATCGCTTCGGTGCCCGGCGCCGCGCGGTTCACCGGCGGCGCGCGGCGCATGGCCAGGATCACCTGGTTCCGGCACCGATGGGCCGTCACGGCGATCCTCGGCGTGTTCGGCGTGGCGGCTCTGGTGCTGCTAGGCGAGGGCATCGCCATGCGGGCGTGGCTCGACGCTCGTGGCATAGCACATTGCCTGCCGATGAGCACGGGGAGCCGGGACGCGTTCTGCCTTCGGAGTCAGTCGCTGGTCGGCCAGTTCACCGGCGGCTCCTCGGGGGAAGCCGCGTTCTTCGCCGGCGACACCGCGCATCTGCTGCTGGCCGGGCCGGCGGCGGCCGCGCTGTTCGGCGGGCTGCCGTGGCTGACCCGGGAGTTCGAGACCGGCAGCTTCCGGTACACCTGGGTCCAGGGGATCAACCCCAGGCGCTGGTCGCTCGGCACGTTCGGGTCCCTGGCGTCTGTCGCGGCGGGCGGCGCCGTGGTGCTTGGCGTGGTGTTCGACTGGTGGTACGGGATCGCGAAATGGCCCGTCAACGTCACGCCGGACATGGGCTGGGACTGGGACGGCTTCGGGCTTTCCCCGATCGCGCTGGCGGGCTGGACCGTGTTCGCGATGGCGCTGGCCATGCTCGCCGGAGCCGCGATCCGGCGCACGGTGCCGGCGATGGCCGCGTTCGCCGTCAGCTACGCCGGGTGCCTGTTCCTCGGGCAGTGGTGGCTGCGCCCGCGGCTGCTGTCCATCGCGCCGGTGGTGGCCCGCCAGTCCGCGGACACCTTCTACCCGTCGCACTGGAACGATCTGTCGCTGAACGGGTGGATTACCGCGCCCGACGGACACGTGGTGACCGCGGCGCAGGAGGTGAAGCTGTACTTCGGGATGGGCCAGAGCCACTTCAGGGGGACGCAGAGCCAGTGGCTGGCCGCGCACCATTACGTAAGCTGGATGGCGTACCAGCCACACTCCCGGCTCGTGCTGTTCCAGCTCGCGATGGTGCTCGCGCTGCTGGTGCTGTCGGCAACGCTGGTGCTGGCCGCGATCCGGCTCGCCCTTCAGCGATAGAGGCGCAGTGCCTCGGTCAGCCGTTTGCGCGCTTCCGGTGTGTACGGCTCACACTGGAACATGATGTGCGGCACGCCGAGTTCGGCATAGCCGCGCATCGCCGCGGCGATCTCGCCTGGCGTCCCGGTCAGGGGCTTGTCGAAGAAGCTTGGCTGGGCCGGCTTCAGGTCCGGGAACCAGAGGCCGATGAGGGCCGTGATGCCCAGCGTCGCCGGGTCGCGGCCGACCTCGCGGCACGCGGCCTCGATTCTGGCCAGCGGCTCGGCCATCGTCTCGGGCGGGCCCATGTAGCCGGTGTTCCAGAGGTCGGCGTGCTGCGCGGCCAGCTTCAGCAGGCGCGGCCCTTCGCCGCCCACCAGCAACGGCGGCCCGGCCGGGCGCGGGCCGCGTGGCACGTCCTCGCAGTCGCGCGCATGGTAATACTGTCCGGCGAAATCGACGCGGCCGGTCCGCAGCAGCGGCCCGATGATCTGCAGGGCCTCCTCGAAGCGAGCCACGCGATGATCGAACGGCAGCCCGAATGCCCGGTACTCCGGCTCGTTCCATCCCGCGCCGATGCCCAGGATCAGCCGGCCGCCGCTCACCTCGTCGGCGGTCGTCGCCATCTTCGCCACGATCGCCGGGTTGCGGAAGGAATTGCACAGCACCAGCGTCCCGATCTCGACGCGTTCGGTCGCCTCGGCGAGCGCGGCGAGCACGGTCCAGGTTTCCCAGATTCCCCGCGTCGGTTCCCCCGGATTGCGGTAGAGGAGATGGTCGGCGAGCCAGATGCTGTCGAACCCGTCCGCCTCCGCCTGCCTGACGACGTCCCGGACGTCGTCGTACGTACGTGGACTGTTGTCCTCGCGGTCGTTTGCGAGGTAGACCAGCAATCCGATCTTCACGGCGTACCCTCCAGTCTTTCTTGGTCGGGAGCACGCTACGGCCGGTTCACTGACACCTCCTGTCAGCGAACTATGCGTCTCGCTGCCCTGCCTCCCCGCTCCCCGCCCCCCGCCTGCCCCGCCGACCGCCCCGCCTGCCCCGCCGGCCTGCCCCGGCTGCCCCGTCGGCCCGCCGGCCTGCCCCGGCTGCCCCGTCCGCCCCGCCACCATCGGGCCGCAAACCGTGACATACCCCCATTCCGGGGCGCGCCGTCGGGCTGGCTCCGCTCGCAGGCCGTCCGGTTGGCGCTGGCCGGCCGGTACATGGCCGGACAACGTGGCGGATTACCTCTTTGTGGAGTCCTGACCCTCGTGGACGGGGGTTTCCCTTCCACGAAACGGTAATCTTCCACGCTACTGCCGTGGCCGTCGATGCGCGTGCGTATCGCCAGCCGCATAGTCCGCTTTCAGCCCCAGCCGTAACCCGCAGAGACGAAGGCGGCCGCCCGCGGCAAGCCAGCATTGCACGCTCGCCAAATAAGACAACGTGGTCAATCCGGGGGTAAATACCCGCGATCTTCTCCGGGCCGCATCGCATCTCGGGGGCACAGCCGTTTTCTGGCGATTAGCCCGTATCGGTGGCAGCGGCCATCGTGACCTTCCATCATGTCGTGAGTGGATACGGAGGCGGTCGCGAGGCTCGGCGCGGCGGTGAACGCCGCGCGCGGCGGCGACGCCGACGCGTTCCGGACGCTGTTCCGGGACATGCAGCCACGGCTGCTGCGTTACCTGGGCACGCTGGCCGGCGACGACGCGGAGGACGTGGCGTCGGAGACCTGGCTGCAGGTCGCCCGCGACATCGGCGGCTTCCACGGAGACTATGCCGGGTTCCGCGGCTGGGTCACGACCATCGCCAGGCACCGCGCTCTGGACGAGGCGCGCCGCCGCGGCCGACGGCCGGCCGTAGCGGTGCCCGCCGACGACCTGACCGCGCTGCCCGCGGCGAATGACACCGCGGCTGACGGCATCGAGGCTGTCTCGACGGAGGCCGCGCTGCGGCTGATCGCCACGCTTCCGCCTGATCAGGCGGAAGCGGTGCTGCTGCGCGCCGTGGTCGGGCTGGACGCCGAAGCGGCGGGCCGGGTGGTCGGCAAGCGCGCGGGAGCGGTGCGGACGGCCGCTCATCGTGGTCTGCGCACGCTCGCCGGGCGGCTGGCACAGGACGGACTGGCACGGGACCCAGGAGTGACACGGCGACCTGAGAAGGACGGAGTGACACAAGCGAGGAGCTTGGCGCTGAAGGACATGAGATGAACACACGCCATTCCCACGGGATCAGCCGCAACGCCGCTGAGCTGCTGCTCGACGGCCACGCTGACCCGGACACCGACCAGCTCGCCCGCGTACTGGCCGCCGCGACGGCGCCGGCGCGGGGCGGCGAACTGGACGGAGAGCAGATGGCGATGGCCGCTTTCGAAGCGAGCCGTCTCGTTCCTGTCGCCCCTTCCGTCACTTCTAAGAAAGAGCACAACTCCATGCTCGGGAAGCTTCTCACCGTCAAGGTGATCGCCTCGTCTGTTGCCGCTCTCGCGACCGGAGGCGCCGCGCTCGCCGCGTCCACTTCCGCGTTCAGCGGCCCTGCCCACGTGACCGCCACCGTGTCGGCCACGCCGACGGCCGCGGTCAGCACGCCCAGTGCTCCGGCCAGCAGTTTGCCCAGCACACGGCCGGCCAGCCACCCTCGTACCACGATCGCGCCACAGTCCGCGGCGAGCAGCATGCCGGCGCAGCCGGCGTCGAGCAGCCCGACGGCCAGCGCCCCGACGCTGCCGCAGACCGCGGCGGCGCTGTGCCAGACGCTGGCAGGCGACGTCATCTCCGCCAGCGGCAGCTCGCTGAGCCCGTCCGGCCTGGTGCAGGCGCTGAGCAAGACTTCGGTGGCCCAGACGCTGAGCAACGACAGCAAGCAATTCGCCTCGCTGATCTCCACGGCGCAGTCGATCGCGAACGTGCCGGACTACTGCGCGCTGCTGCTCGACCTGCCCCAGCTCCCGGACCCGAGCCAGCTGGCGCAGCTGCCCAGCGCGCTGCTCGGTCAGCTGCTGACCGCGCTCCCGGCAGCCACGCTGAGCCAGATCCTCACGTCGCTCCCGACGGCCACGCTGTCCCAGGTACTGACCGCGCTGCCGACCTCGGCGCTGTCCACGATCTTGACCACGCTGCCGGCGTCCACCGTGGCGCAGCTGCTCCAGGAAGTGCCCACGTCGACCCTGACCCAGCTGCCGCAGTCCGTGCTGTCCCAGCTGCCGCAGTCGGTGCTGTCGCTGCTGCCCAGCTCCATCCTCGGCCTGCTCTGACGTAAATCTCGGCCAACACAGCGCTGTAGGGTGTGCGGCGCTTTCCACGGGCGGGACGGTGGCTGCGGGGCCACCGTCCCGCCCGAATCTTTTCCGCACTTTTCCCGGTACCAGAGCGACAAAAATCGCCTCGATGGCGCTGAGCTAAATATGACGACATGCCGGACATCTGACTCTGGCGGTTACCCTGGCTGGCCGCTACGAACCATGGCCATGCCCCCGGTCCCGCCATCACATCCGCGCACTACGTCTGCGGCAACGCCGCTTCAGCAAGCCGTACCCGCACGTCCGCCCATGCCGGTGACCGGCCGTTGGCCGACCGTCGCGCCGCGTGCGTTCGGCGCGGGGGCGGCCAGCCCGGCGCGACGCCCCCAGCGCACGCCCAGCGGGGCGCCACGTGCGGCCAGGCCAGCCCTGTCTCCTCCCCCAGTCGAAATCCTGCGACGCGTACGCGACGGCTTGAAAAGGCTGTTAGCGGATGAGCCGGTCGGCCGACGCGCCAGCTGGTTCCGCAGTCCGGCCGGGGGTCACGGATCTTTCCGGTGCGGTCCATGACGCGCAGCAAGGGGACGCCGCGGCGTTCCGCGCGCTCTACCGCGACACCCAGCCGAGGCTGCTCAGGTACCTGTATTCGCTGGTAGGCGACGACGCGGAAGACGTCGCTTCAGAAACCTGGCTGCAGGTCGCCAGGGACCTTGCCAGCTTCACCGGGGACCACGATGGTTTCCGGGGCTGGGTAACCACGATCGGCCGTCATCGTGCCTTGGATCACCTGCGGCGGAACAGCCGCCGGGCCGCATCGGTCCTGGTACCGATCGAGGATCTGGCCGGGCTGGCCGCGGCCGAGGATACCGCCGCGAGCGCGCTCGAGGCGGTATCCACCGACGCGGCCATCCGGCTGATCGCCACGCTGCCCCGCGACCAGGCAGAGGCCGTGCTGTTGCGTGCCGTGGTCGGCCTGGACGCGGACCGCGCCGGGCAGGTGCTGGGCAAGCGAGCGGGCGCGGTAAGGACAGCGGCCCACCGCGGGCTGCGCTCGCTCGCCAAGCACCTCGAAGCCAACGGCTTAGCGAGTGGCGCTCGGATTTGAGTCGGAGTTCTGGGCATAGCGGAAATCCGGGCGCCGGATTCGTACGCCGGGCTATTTGCCGGTGGCCGCCTTGAACTTGACGACAAGCTCCGCGGGTATGCGGCCGCGGTCCTTGACGTCGATACCTTGCGACTTGGCCCAGTCACGCACCTCGGTGGTGTTCACCCCGGTGGCGGCTCCCCGGCCGCCGCGCGCTGGCCGGCGGCTGCTGCTGCCGGGGCTGCGCCTGGCCGCCTCGACATAGCGGGCGAGGGAGGCGCGGAGCGCCTGGGCGTGCTTGGTGTTCAGGTCGATCTCGTACTCGGCGCCGTCGAGGCCGAAGCGGACGGTGCCCTCAGCCTCGCTGCCATCAAGGTCATCGACAAACAGGGTCTGGATCTTCTGGGCCACCGGCCTACTCCATTCTCAAAGCTGCTCTGGCGCACCAGCGTAGATGATCAACGACACTAATGCGTGCAGCCACAGCGGCGGGTCGAGTGAAATTGAACCGTTTCTTGGAAACTGGAGTCAGGAGGGCGGGGCGTCGCTTTCATTGGGTGTTTTGCCGGTTGCGGAAAGGAGCGGCAAGGCCCCGAACTCGCCGCGCCTCGCCGCGCCTCGCCGCCGCAAACGTGCCGATGGCGCCAACGGGTCGCCGTGGGGCGTGCCGATGGCGCCATCGGGTCGGGGTCGTCGCTGCCCGTTGGCGCCATCGGCACGCTCGGGGTGCTCGGCATGCTCGGCATGCTCGGGGCGCTCGGCACGCTCGGGGCGCTCGGCACGCTCGGCATGCTCGGGGCGCTCGGCATGCTCGGGGTGCTCGGCATGCTCGGGGTGCTCGGCATGCTCGGGGTGCTCGGCACGCTCGGGGTGCTCGGGGCGCTCGGGGTGCTCGGGGCGCTCGGGGTGCTCGGCCATCGGCGCGGGGGCCTGTCAGACTCGAATGAGCGGGGGCACGACGCACGGGGAGGCCGGATGACGCGCAGGGGGCTGCTCACCCAGCTACGCAACCCGCCCGGCGGCCGTGACGCGCGGACCATGCTGACCGCCCAGTTCCTTGACCGCACCGGCACCGGGGTGTGGAACGCCACCGCCGTGCTGTACTTCACCGTCGAGGCCGGCTTCGACGCCCGCCGGATCGGCCTGATGATCGGCGTCGGCGGAGTGGCCGGCGTGCTCGGTTCCCCGGTCGCCGGGCGGCTGGCCGCGCGCCATCCGGTGCGCTCGCTGCTTACCTGCTGTCACCTGCTGCGCCTGGTGACGCTGTGCGTGATCGTGTCGTCGACCGCGTTCGGCGTGCTGCAGGCCGCGGTCGCGCTCACCGTCTTCGGGGATCGTGCCGCGAAGACTCTGGAGATGCTCTTCGCCGCCGAGGTCGCGGGACCGGAGCGGGCGATCTACCAGGCCCTGTTCCGCAGCGTCGCGAACGCCGGATACGCGCTCGGCGCGGGGATCGCCGCCATCGGCCTGGCGATCGGCACCCGGGACGCGTACCGGGTGCTGATCCTGGTCGACGCCCTGTCATTCGCGGTGATCTCGCTGCTGCTGCGCCGGATCCGCGGCGCCGCGCCTGCCCGTCCCGTCAGGCCGGATCCGGCCGCGGGCTCCGCGACGATCGCGAGCCCGTGGCGGGACGCCGGGTACCTGGGCTTCGTGCTGCTCGACATCGTCATGACCACCGACGATCCGGTGCTCAACGTCGGGCTGCCGCTATGGCTGCTCACCCGCACGAAGGCCCCGCACACGCTGGTGCCGGCGTTCCTGATCGTCAACACGGTGCTCGTCGTCGCGCTGCAGATGCGTGTCTCCGCCGCGACCAACGGCCCGCGGGACGCCGCGAAGGCGGTCGGCCGCTACGGGCTGATCATGCTCGCGTGCTGCGCCTGCCTGGCCGCCGCGGCCGAGTGCGGCGCGCTGCTCGCCTCGGTCGTCCTGCTCGCGGCCGCCGCGCTGCAGACGCTCGCGGAACTGATGCGCTCGGTCAGCTCGTGGGAGCTCGCCGTTTCGCTGGCGCCCGTGTCCGCGCGCCCGGCCTACCTGGGCGTGGCCGGGATGTCGCAATCGGTACAGAAGTCCGTGGGACCGCTGGTGCTGACGGGCATCGTCATGGCCGCCGGTCCGCTGGGCTGGCTCGGCCTCGGCGGCGCGGTAGCCGGGCTTTCCGTCCGGCAGCGCCGCGGCTGCCTGCGCAAACTGGACCGCCCGGCCGCCGTCGGCTGACGCGTATGGGAAGCTCGGTGCTATGTCGTATTCTGGCCGGCCGCAGGCGGTCAAGCTCGGCCTCAAGCCGGGGACGCGGCTCGCCCTGACCGGCCGGCCGGACGGCTGGGAGCTAACCGACCCGCCGGAGGACCTGGCCGATACCGGGACAGCCGACGGCGCGGCTGACGTGATCATCGCGTTCTTCCGCGCGGCGGCCGAGCTGGACGCGGAGCTTCCCGGCCTGGCGAAGCGGATCTTCCCGGCCGGGGCGATCTGGGCGGCCTGGCCGCGCCGAGCCGCGGGGCATCGCAGCGACATCACCGACACCGTGATCCGCGAGATAGCGCTCCCGCTCGGCCTCGTCGACGTCAAAGTCGCCGCGATCGACGACGACTGGTCCGGCCTGCGCCTGGTCTGGCGAGTGGCGAACCGCGGCGGGGGTGAACCGGCAGGCGGGCGCGCTCGTTATAGGGGGTAAGCATCGCGACGATCTGGAGCCAGGACCGGGTGTCACGCGACGCGATCCACGCTCTATATTCCCGAGGATTCGCGATGGCACACCTGCTCGACAGGCGCCGGGCCGTTGCCCGGACCACGCTGCTCGTCCACGTCACCGCGGTGGTCGTGCTGCTGATACTCATGGCGGGCACCGAAGGACCGGCCGCGCACGGCACCGAGACCAGCCTCACGCTCGCGCGGCTCCAGCTAATCCTGCTGGCCGCGGCCGGGCTCGTCCAGATATTCCTGGCCGGCCGGTGGACCCAGTACGCGCTCACCGTGCGCCAGCTCCGTGCGGGCGGCAGCACACCGCGCAATCAATGGGAACGATCGGCCTACCTGAGCGCGCGCACCGACCGCGGCGCGGTGCGGACGCTGATGACGCTGACCGTTGCCGCCGCCTGGCTGGCGGAGATCGGCTGTGTGCCGATGGCTATCTACCAGGTAGACCACGGCGGGGCCGGCGATCCAGACATCGACTTCACCATCGGCATGATCGTGCTGTTCGTGTCCGTCACGGTCATGGCGGCCATGACCGCCGCTTTCGCCCGGCTAGGCTCCCGGTCACCGGCAATTCCCCGCGAAGGACCGCGCGGCAAAGCGCGCCCGCAGGAGGCCACCGCGCTGCTGCTGGTACGCGTGTTCGCCGGACTGGCGACGCTGATCGCG
>Ga0070714_100002274_pt1 | contig 14121 bp, 11 predicted proteins | sample LARL83metaG_FD_65450 | JGI IMG/M metagenome (GOLD analysis project Ga0070714, IMG submission 65450) | Corn, switchgrass and miscanthus rhizosphere microbial communities from Kellogg Biological Station, Michigan, USA - LAR L8-3 metaG | ecosystem: Host-associated > Plants > Roots > Rhizosphere ...
AACAGGATATTGACGGGCCACAATATGGGATTTTTGCCGAACGGGGTGCACACCAGTTCATGTATCCAGCCGCCCAGCCCCTTGACCTTTATGTTGAAAAAAATCATCAGCAACCATACCGAGAGCGCCAGCGCAAACGTCGTGTTGATGTCGGTGGTCGGGACGCTGCGCCAATTGTGCAAACCCAGTAGTTCGTAGATCCCCGCCATGATATCTATCGGCAGGAGATCCATCGCATTCATCATAAGAACCCACACAAATACGGTAAGCGCCGCAGGTGCAACGAACGCGTGACGGTCGCCATGAAAAGTGCTTTTAACTTGCTCATCAATGAATTCAATGGCCAGCTCGACGAATGCCTGGCGCTTGCCGGGCACCCCCGATGTTGCGCCGCGCACCACCCACCACAGAAAACCGAAGGTGATGATGCCCAATAGTATCGACATCGCCAGCGTATCAACATGCAGTGTCCAGAACGGACCTTCACCCAATGAGCTGGTCAAGTTCGTCAGGTGGTGATTCATGTACGAAGTTGGAGTAAGTTCTGCGCCTGATGCCATTTTTTATTGCCTATCCAAACTATTTAATTCGAGCGGTTTTTGCGTCGTCCGTTACAAACAGGGCCATGCCAAAAATCAAGACAGTTACGGCGAATGTTCCAATAAACCCGACCGCGACTACATCTTTGTAAAGCGTCAAAACAAGCGAAAGCAAGATGATCATGATAATGACCTTTACCGCTTCCGCCTTCAACGCCGTTATCAGCACGCTGCTTGCGGTAGAACCGTGGTAGCGCGAGATAATTGCCGCAAAGGCGGCAGCGGAGATAATGCTGACCACACCCCCCAATAATGCGGAAGCTGCCCCATGAAATCCCCACAGCAGGCCGAGAGTCAATACCATCGCCAGGGTGACGATCAGTTGCCAACGCATGACGATGCGCACTGGCTTGTTCCGTATCCAAGGCATATTTTTGACGTCTGTCAGAAAGCAGCTGCTTAGCTTGACACTGGGCGTGTTGAAAATGCGTTCTCAGGAGATCTGAATTTTTATTTCCTAGCCGGCATCTTCTCCGGTTTTTCTTTTAGGCCATGCCGAAACAGTTAAATCCGGCGTGAACTGAATTTCAAAACACGCGGATTCTAATCTGCTTGAGCGCGCCAGTCAAATGGAAAGTCCTTCTATGTACCGCGAATCTGCGAGGAAATTAACGACAACGAATGCTGGAGGGTGTATGCGATGTAGCACCGACAGTTGACAAAGCTTCAGTTTCCTAACACCGAATTCTGGAAGGATACTGATTTATAATTATGTACTTGGGACCGATAAATCGGGAAGAGAGATTTTAACGTTGCCATTTTATAAGAGCAGGAGCGGCTACTGACAGCGGGCAAGCTGAATATCAAGCCGGAACAGGTACAAAGTTCTTTTCCATCTCATGGTGCATTACATCGCTTTGTCTGGCGCCTTGTAGAATTCAACAAAGAAACGGACCTTTCCCAGAGGGTCCACACTATGAAGGACCTCTGGCACAACAATCCCGCTCTTATCCTGAGACAGGTCCATTTCCGCTCCAAGGAGAGGTGCACGATAGCGCAATCTCCCTTCTTCCACATTGATTTTTGCCCAGACACCGGCTTTTGTTGAGTGATCTTTCTTTAAAGCAGCCGGTACCGATTCTTCGGTAAAGACGGAGGTTCGTTTGTACGCAATAAAATTATTCGGCATCTCAAATTTATCGCATCGAACGCAGTCGAGAGTCTGCCCCAACATTTCGTGGCGACCCTGTTCGGTGGTAACCCATGTGCGATTGATAAATGGCGGGTTATGACGTACGTGCTGCGGGTGACCGCAGCTGAGTATCGCTATCGGATCCCCCTCACTGTCCACTCCAAACCCTGTAATCGGTCGCTCCATCATTCCGAATGTTTCGTGAGAAGGTTATGGTGTTGCATGCCTTGTTAGCCGCATGGCTAAGCTGTTTCTACGGTTCTAAGCATATTTTGAGCCATACGAAGCGTGAAACGTATCTGGCTCCGATCCCAGGGCGTAAATCGCGGTAGCTGGTATAAGTCAGTACCGGTCCTTGCTGCGCCATGAGCTGTTGAAACCGCCGCATCAAAACCCAGATCCCGGACCATCCTGACATGATCCGATAGATAATCTTGTCCCGGCTTCCCATTCGGATAAGCAAAAAGCCGCACTGGGACGCGAATTATATCCTCCAGCATCTCTTTACCATCAGCAATTTCCATACGCGCGGCATTATTCTCCATCTTCGCCAAAATAGGGTGATTGACGGTATGACCGCCAATCTCCATCCCTGCATTATGCAGTGCTCTGACCTGGTTCGAAGTCATCATAAGATTGCTGGACGGGATGACGGGAATGATGGCACACATTGCCTCTATTCGGGATCGCCTTGATTCAAGTGGAAGATATTTAAGCTCACCGAGCACATCATGAATAGCTTGCCGGCGTTGCTGAATTGTTCCGATCTCAAATCGCCCCAGACCCATTTTACTGAGATCGAGCATATCTCCAGGCGCCCGGCGGATCAATTCAATCACGGTGTCGTTCCACATCCGGCCTCCATTGAGGAAACTGGTCGATACGAAGAAAGTGGCAGAAACACCGTACTTCTGCAAGATAGGCAGTGCGACTTCCGCATTGTCCGCGTAACCATCGTCGAAAGTGATACATGCAGCACGGGGCGGCAGTTTACCTTGCCGCAAACCGTGTACCGCATCGCTGAGAGGTATTATTTTGAAGCAGTCCGCAAGTTGCCCTATTTGATGATCAAAAGTTTCCGCATTGCCATTCTCCGGAAACAAAGAATCTGGCTCAGATAATACACGGTGATATATTAGTATGGACAAGCGATTGTGCAGCCCTCCAGGAGAAAGCAGGTTCATGAGTGCGCGGCTCGGAAGCCAGCCCCATGCTCTCCCATATCTGGTGGTAGCTCCTGCCCCGTTAGCCTCATATGTCTGCATAAGCGATACCCCGATGCGCCACCAAACAAAATTTATGAAAAGAGCTTTTTAGAGAATAGACCCCCATGTTCTATCCTGAGTCCCGGGCAACTGGTTGTGATTGCGATGGGCTTAATTGTCCAAACTTGCGTTGAGAGGCGTTACCGATTTGCTCAATAACTGATGAGTTTTTCTCCTTCAGTTCCTTCTCGACAAGTAAACGTGTGGCCACCATCGCTGCCATCAAATAATAAGGCACATCAAAATAGAGAAGACTGAGGAATGTTCCTCCGACGGCAAATCCCACCATGCTAACCTGGATCATAGTCGCCAGATTGAATGCCCATTTAAGCTCTTTTAGGTTCGCCGTATTGCGGACAATCCACGAACCCGTCCGCCAGGTCATTAAGCAGAGTAAAAGATACAAACCTAAACCAATAAATCCATGTTCACCGAGGGCTTGAAAATATACGCTGTGGGCAGCATGCAGGTCTTCGGGATCAGGAGCATAGCGATAAAAAAGCTCGGGCATGCTAACTTCAAAGCCTCCGCCAGTCAGTGGACGGTCTTTAGCCAGATTGTAAGCCATCCACCAGGCGTTAAAGCGCCCCTGTACCGAGCCGTCTTCCTCATATGAGTGGATACTATCCATTCTCTCCGACCATCTCTCTGGCATAAACGCAAGTGCTGGTGGGATAGCCATGATTAGCAGCAAGCCGATGCGCAGCTTGTGCTGACTTTTGAGCCATAGAAAGAAGCACATCGCCGCAATCGCCAGCAGAGCCCCGCGCGAATAGGAACCCAGGGCAGCAAACGCAGACAGCAGCATGGCAACCGTTAGACTGTGGCGTACCCAGGCTTTCTGAGAAATCATCTGAAGATAATGCATCAGTGGAATAGTTATAATGAGCGCAAGAGCGATTTCATTATTTCCTCCAATGAAAGTGCCTTCGGGACCTAATACCATGTCTACCCCGCCTCCTATTATGGTAAAGATACCCCCCTTGAGTCCGTAATAGCCGAGCGAGACAACAATTACCCAGATGAGAAGCTGTATCTGTTCTTTTGTCTTTATGAGCATGAAAGTCACAAAAGTCATCAGCATGATTTTTATAACCTTATTCCACTGTTCAAATGCTTCTACTGGGTATAGTGCAAAGACGGTAGTCACGTTCATCCAGAGAACAAAGGCTATGAAGGTCCAAGTGACAGGGCTACGAGGCAAGTATTTGGAGTCTTTGGTAAAAACCATGCTTACCATCGTCACGCCACCGATAATCGCGGCAAACGGGAATGTGGTGGCAAATCCCCATCCTTGAGTATGAGGATTCATTACGCTGATCCATACCCACATTAGCACGCCAACATACGGTCTTTTAAAGACGGATGGCAATAAACCAAAAACAATTAGGGTAACAAGAATATCTCTCACTATTTACTTGCCATTTTGCTGAGCTATTCGTAGATATTTAACGGAGAAAATAAGGTTTAACAATAGTAATAGCAACCTGTCTAATTCGATCAAACTCGATCAAACACCAGATTTGATTATTAACCGCACAATAATGAAAGATATTCTATTCTATCGTTCCTCGGGCATTTGATGGATTTGAGGGCATTAAGCGGCCGTTTTCTCAAACTTTGCTCCTGGCCTCCAAGATATTGCGCTGCTTGAGGTATTCGATTACCAATGCTACACAGTCCTTGAGTGGCCACTCGCCGGTCCTGACCGTCAATTCTGGATTCGTCGGCCTTTCGTAAGGTGACGAGATTCCCGTAAATTCCTTTACCTCGCCCGATCGTGCCCGTTGATACAAGCCCTTTACATCGCGTTGCTCGCACACATCCAGACTTGCTTCACAAAAAATCTCGATAAAATCTCCATGTGGGAAGATGTTGCGTGCCCGTTGACGGTCAGCGCGGAATGGCGAAATAAATGCCGTCATAGCAATCACTCCCGACTCGACCAGCAGTTTGGCCCCCTCGCTTATCCGGCGAATATTTTCGGATCGATCCTGCATGGAAAACCCGAGATCCGCGCACAACCCTTGGCGGACGTTGTCACCATCCAAAACAAAAGTGCGGCAGTTCAATTGGTAAAGCTTTTCCTCCACCGCGTGAGCCAGGGTGGATTTACCCGAACCGGAAAGGCCGGTGAACCATAATACCAAAGAGTGATGCGCATTCAGTCGCTCACGATGGGATCGTGTAATCGTGGCACCGTGCCATATCGTATCAGTATTTTTACTCATGTCACCTGTTTGGACCTACTGTAGGATAAGGGGGCTCAAATAAACCCGCTGGAAAATTTTTATCATCGGCCGATTAAATTGAGTACTTCGCGATATCCTTGTCGATTTACAAGCAAAGTGAGGCATGCATATGTCAAAACTCCAATCGCAATCATGGTCAGCAGTTTTACTGAATGATTTACCTCGCCGTCAATAAACCAACCACCCCCACAAACTGCCGCGTACATCCCTGCGGCCGAACCCATCGCAGGTGCAATAGCATAAAATAAATCTCGCAATTTCAGTCCCATAGTTGCCAGCATGCGCCGAATATTAATAAGAAGCAGAACTGGATATATCGTAATCCACGCCATGACCACGCCAATTACACCCCACCGACTACCGATGATAAATGCTATCGGCATAATAAGTGAGGCCAGCAGTACGTTCTTCAAGCTGATATCGGGGCGGCCAAGCGCGTCTGTCGCAGCTGGCAGGAAATTAGAAATCATCCGTAGCGGCATCATCAGCGGTAGCAACTTTAGTGGCAGGATTGCACCATCCCACCGCTGGCCCAAGAACAGCGATACTATTTCAGTCGCAATACTGGATATTCCCCAAAGTATGGGAAAAGCGATAAAACTTAAAGCGCGTATGGCTTTGATCACGAAGCCACCAAGGTTTTCGTGATCCTGCTGAAAACGGGAAAACACCGGAAAAGCGACTTGATTCAAAATACCTGAGACCCGCTGTACGGGTAGCGAAGCAAGATGCATTGCGACCGAGTAGAGGCCGAGCGCCTCCTTGCCGAGTAACTTGCCAACGATAACAACATCGATTTGAGTGAAGAAAAACCACAGAAGGCGAGCCATGGTGATATTGCCGCCAAAAAATAGAACTCCGCGCATTCCACCCCAGTAAAAACTCGGTAATAATCGGGATGGCGCCATAAAATTGATTACCACAGCTTTCCAGATTCCTCCGAAAAGGTTTCCCCAGACAAGGGCCCAGACGCCATATTCTGCAAAGGCCAGCGCGAGGGTCAAAACGCTACTTGAAATTGCCGCCGTAAGGTCAATTAAAGATAGATTCTTGAATTCGAGTTTTCGTTGCAGTTGTACTTCGGGGATTAAAATTACTGTAATGATCACAAACTGTAGCGACAACACATGTAAGATCGGCACTAAACGGTCGTCCTCGAAGAAAACCGCAATCGCTGGCGTTAACAGATTCAGAACGATCATCAAACTCAGATTGACTACCACTACGATACCGAAGGTCTGGCGAAGCGAAGTTTTATCAACATCCTGCTTTTGCACGAGTGCCTGACCGAGGCCGGCTTCAGCCATCATAAGTAGAAACGCGACGAAAACGGTCGCCATTGCCAGCAAGCCATAATCCTCCGGGGATAGCAACCGTATCACTACAAGTGTGATTCCCCAGGTAATGAGTTGGCCACCCAGCTTCGCGCCGGCGATCCACTTCAGGCCGGACAAAATTTGCCGACGCATTGTCATGGATGCGTCGATCCCCACGCGGTTTCGTGAATGGTCTTCTTATGCATCGCCTTTGCGAACATGCCCAAAGAGTATGGTCATCGGATAATTCGCATCTTTGATGACATCGAGCGAAATCACTTCAAAATGACTATCCAGAAACTTGCGGAAGCTATCAGGTTTATATGCAATAACATGCTCGGGCTCGTCGATTGGTCCGAGGCAGTTGTTGGGAACAAAAATAAAAGCTTGGCCTCCGGGTTTCAGTACACGGGCAATCTCCTCAGCAAATTTATGGCGGCGAATTATATGCTCCAGCACCTGAGAAGCGATGACAACGTCAAACAGATCATCAGATAGCTGAAGTATAGGAACGCTGCCATGATGCATGGTAAAACCTTCGGAACGAAGCCGGTCCACTGCATAGTTGGAAATTTCCAACCCATGAAGATTCTGATAACCGCGAGATTTCAGGTCTCTTAAAATGCTTCCATTACCACAAGCGATATCCAGAATTGACTGGTCGGGCAATGTCAGATCGGCGATTAGCTGATTCTTGGTCGGCCAGCTGCGCTGATGCCACGTCTCAGCGAGTCGCTCATCCCAGTAAGATTCGCTCCTTCTTTTTTTCCGTACATTTACGGCAAGGTGATATAACAGTGGAAATTCTTGCGAGATGAATGCTCTCACGCGCCAAGGCAGGACGCTCATAATCGTATCTCCTATTTGCCAGATGGAGCATAAACGCCAAACCAACGATTGGCGTTTATGCATATGTATTAGTTGCAGGCGCCTTGCTCCATTCTTCTTTAAATTATCTGTTGTCCAAAACAGGATATCACTGACGAAGATATTTTCTATCCGGCCATTGCAACCTTGCTTACGACATAACGAAATTTCCCTGATTTTTCTGCCGGAATTTCTGCCATCTGCTCGATCACGATATTAACTGCGTAGCCCAGTCTGGCCTTGAATCCCTGCTCAATTTTTGTAGTCACCTCCAGACTAAGCGCTGCTTCGCCAACCACCCATACACGGGTAAGTTCCAGGCTTTCCTGTATGATTTTGAAGCTCCTTATCTGGGGCATGTCGCGCAACACATAAATCAGCGCCAAGCCGTGAACAATGGTGCCGTCCCGGGCAACGAGAAAGTCAGTGCTGCGGCCCTGGATTTCCTTGAGGATGGGAAGTCCTCGCCCGCAAACGCAAGGCCTGCTATCCAGTGCACCAATATCACCGGTACGATACCGAATAAAGGGAAAATCTTTGGTAGCAAGATGAGTCACAACAATTTCTCCGGCTTTACCGCAGGGTAAAGGGGCCCCCGCCTGATCCACGATCTCGACAATAATATCTTCGGCGGTGACATGCATGCCGCCCTGTTGACATTCATGTGCGATAAAGCCCGCATCACGGCCGCCATAGCCGTTAGCGACCGGACAAGCAAAAGTCTTGCTAATTTGCTGCCGCTGCTCATCATAGAGGCGTTCGGAGGTAACAAAAGCAACCCGGATACCGAGATCGTCCATATGTCTTCCGGTTGCCTCGGCGTGGCGAGCAATATGAGACAATGCAGAGGGGTAGCCAAAGAGCATTTTTGGGCGCATGGTGCATATCTCTTCCAGGAACCCGTCGAGCTTTTTTTCCGACATTTCGAAGGCTGGGAGCAGTCGGGTCCTGAACAAGCGGTCGCGAAGCGTACGAACAAAGTCTTGCGCGCCAAGTTCAATGGGTGAACCCCAGACAACCATTTCCCGGTCACCGATATCGACATCCCACCAGCGTGTGGCACGCCATTTCGCGGCAACGTCATGAGTGACACGTTCCTTACCGATATAAAAAATCAGAGGTTCACCACTGGAGCCACCTGTGTTAAAGCGGTGAAGACTTTGCGCATTTTCCGATTTCAGCGCATCAGTATTGACCCGAATCTTCGATTTATCGAGAAGAGGCAAACGCGCGAGATCAGTAAGGGAGCGCACATCTTCCACCTCAAAGCCAATCTCTGAGAATAACTTGCGGTAATAGGGTACGTGAACCTCTGCATGCGTGAGCAATCGAATCAGTCTTGAAAGCTGAAGTTCCTGCAAACGGGTCTGATCCCACCATTGGGAAGCTTCTAGTTCTTTGCGCACCGCAACGCTATGATGATTCTTGATTCGTTCGTGAAGTGGAAAAAAAAAGCTCGACGCTATCGACGTATACAGCTCTTTCTTTTTGTGTGAAGGAGTCTTCACTTGATACTCGCCATGGACCGGATCGGTTTTTCCAAAACCTGCTTGTATATACCGAGCAAGCGGTCACGTACGTTTGGCCAGGTATATTGCTGCACGGACTCAAGTCCCGCTTTCCTGATCCGCTGCGCCTTGGCGGGATCATTCAGCAATGTCAGAATGGCATCCGCCATGGCTTGCGGATATTGTGCGGATACAAGCAAAGCAGTGCGTTCGTGCTCCACCAGATACGGTACCCCTCCAACATCCGTACTGACTACCGGAACACCACTGGCCAATGCTTCCAGCACCGAGATGGGCATATTGTCGACCAGGCTGGGATTTACCATGATATCGGCACTATGGTAGAGAGTGGCCATGACTTCATTATCTACGCGACCTGTGAAAGTAACTGCATCCGCTATATCAAGGCCGGCAGCAAGTTGCTCCAGCGCCTGCCGCTCTGGACCGGAGCCGGCGAGAATAAGTTTTGCTGCGGGAAACGTGCATCTGACGATACTGAAAGCGCGTACAGCAGTGGCATTGTCGTAAATCGGCTCCAGGTTACGCGTAACGATTATGTGCGGAAAATCTGCTTTTGATAATGCTTCGAAATTGCTCTCAGCCTTAAAACGGCTCAGATCGATGATGTTGGGCACGATACGAGTAGAGAAGCCATGCTTAGCGAATACAGCTTCGAGAAAGCCGGAAGGAACAATAATCGCATCCGCTCTGGAGAGGCTTGGTTTAATCCAGGAAGAGGCTTTATCAAAGAAAGAGTCCGCCTCCCCCCCTCGGTAGTTAACAATAACTGGTTTCCCCCGAATGCTGGCAAGCCAGATGGCGGGGGCGGCAAAGAGATGCCATGACCAGCCGGAATTCGCCATTATGTGAAATAACTGAACTTCGTTTGCAGACCGCCAGAGATGAAGCAAGTATGGAAAAAGACGGAATACCGCTCTTATTCCTTTGAGTCTCCCGATCCAATGAGGACTATAGGGGCGGTTAACCTGAATCAGATCCACCGTTGCACCCTCTTCACGCAACAAACTCGCGAGTTGCAGCGTTTGGTTTGCCATTCCTCCGGAAGGAGGAGGTAAAGGTCCAACCAGCGCGATGCGCAAACCCGTCGCTTTCACTAGGATATTTTCCCGGAGAGGAGAGAACCATAGACTTTTTTATAGCGACTCACGCTGATGGGCCAGTTGCGTTGCGTCTCCACAAACCTGCGAGCTGCGGCACGCAGACTAGACCACAGGTCTGGTCTGGCGAGGAGTTCCAACACTTTGGATGCCAGGGCATCCGGATTGCCTGCCCTGAAAAGAATCCCGGTTTCTCCATCCCGAATAAGTTCAAGATGCCCACCGACATCCGATGCGACAATTAGCCGCCCTTGCGCCATGGCTTCAAGAGGCTTGAGCGGTGTTACTAGATCAGTAAGCCGCATTTGCAGCCTCGGATAAACGAGAATATCGATTAAATTGTAATAGTGCTGCACCTGATCATGAGGAACGCGACCGGTAAAAGTTACTTTGTCTTCTATGCCTAACTGCGCTGCAAGTGCCCTGAGTTCTTCTGACTGCGGGCCGCCGCCGACAAGCAGGATTCGAATATCGGGATTCCCGGACAGCATTTTTGGTAATGCCCGTAGTAGGATGCTCAAGCCTTCATACGCATAAAAGGACCCGATGAAGCCGAGCAAAAACTTGCCTTCAAGGCCCAGATTCCTAGCAAGGCACAAATCGGGAAGCTGACCCAGGTTGAAGTTTTCAATGTTTACGGCATTGGGAATAACGGTTACTTTTTCCGCCGCGATGCCCCGACCGAGAATATCCCCTCGCAGTCCTTCGCAAATCGTTGTTATCGCATCAGCTCGCCGCAGCGCGTAACTCTCCAGCCCACGGGTAATTCGATACCGGATTCCCCACTCGCGACTGGTGCCGTGATCTACCGCTGCGTCTTCCCAGAATGCCCGGACTTCGTAGACAACCGGAATGCCCAGTCTGCGGCCCACGCGCAAAGCGGGCAAGGCGTTCAGGACTGGCGAATGGGCGTGCAGGATATCTGGCTTGACAATTCTAGCCACCTCGTCCAAACGCCGGGCAAGGCCATCGATAACAGCGGTTTGGTTAAAGACAGGTAGCCTCGACATTGCATCCTGGGCAACTGGCGTACGATAAAAATGCCATCCATCGACATCCTCCTCAAGCACTTGGCAATTCTCCTGCTTTGATCCAGTCAGGTGGATAGTTTCCCATCCCAGAACACGCTGTTCTTTGAGAATCGCAAGCGTACGGAACGTATATCCGCTATGCAGGGGAATGGAATGATCGAGAATGTGCAGGATTCGCATTAATTTTCTACGAGAAAATATGTCATGGACACTTGGTCCATCTGCCATCTACGGTGAAATCAATGGGTTGTTTCACTTCAATTTCTTGCTTGCTGAGCGCTTCCCATCCGATCAAAAGCCTTCAGAAACCCTCATCAACAGTATTGAACGCATATTGCGATCAGGGAGAAGCACTTCCCCGCGGCTTCAGCTTGATCTCCATCCCCATATGAGGTAGCGGAATAACCAGATCACCCGCTTGTTCCTTCTTCTCCAGATAACGATACACCCGGATGGACAGGTCAGAAAATTCTGGTACGTTGGTCAGTACGGGGATTTCTTGAATCATCTGGAACCGCGGGTCATCCAAAGCCTGCGCTAATAGCTTGAATTCGAGTAGATCCACCACATCACGACTTTCAATAACAATAATGCCGATACCAAAACGGTCGATCAGCCGAACGACATCCTCCGTGGATTGCACATAGGAGACGGTGCCGAAGGATTTATGCACCGCCATGGATACCAGGATTTTATCGGCTCTTAATACAGCTTTTTCTTTTTTGGGATCGAGAGCACGCAAGTTGAAAATAAAATTGCCATCATGTTTTCCGGCAAATAATATCAAGCCGGTATTTTCCTGCCCCACCACAAACTCAGCAGCCTGTTTGTATCCGGTCACATAGGGATGCGGCTTACTCCAGGCAACATACGAATTCCATCCCGCAAGCATAACAAGCAACATGAATACAACTCTGCGGATATTGGCATTCCCTATGACCGCAGGACTCAATGGCATGCAGGCAAGCAGCGTCAGTGCCGGCAATGCGTACAATGTATAGCGCGGGACGTTTCCGGGACCACCGCCAATTACCACTGTAGTAAATAGATACGAAGCTCCCAGCCAGAAAAATATTAAAAGATCTTGCGGCGTCCCCTTGGCACTTATCCTTAAAAGAAAGCCGCCAAAAATAGCCAAGCTGAGCGGCAGTCCGGACACATCCCATAGCGCTGACCAGAACTGCCCCCAGCGAGCAGGATTGAACAGTTCTGAGGAGTTTGACCCAAATAAGCTGACGAAGGAATTGACCGGCACACTACCAAATTTCAGCGCATGGAGCGCCAAGAGAGCAATGGCAGCGCTCACCATTGCGTATGCCAACAGGGCTTCCCGCCGCCATAGCAAGCGCCAGCGTCCTGTCAAAATCACGTAGGCCAGCAACGCCGGCAATATGAAGACTGTAGTCTGCTTGAGCAGTAAAGTGCAGCTCAGCGCAAGACCGGTGATCCCCGCTCTCCTGAAGTTTGGGTTTGCCAGATAGCGATCAAATGCCAGGATCGAAACAATGATCATCGCAATCGCAGGGGCTTCCAGCATGACAGAACGAGTCCAATCGAGCACTCCAGGGGCAGAAAGATAGAGCAGGCAGGACAATATTGCCGCTTCACGCCCCCAGATCGGCCGCGCCCAGGCATACCAGGCGGTTACGCCGACGAGAACAAAGCTCAGGATTGCCAGGCGTGCACTGGATTCTGTGATACCGAATGCGGCAAAGAAAATAGATTCCACCACGGGGAAGAAAGGCGGGTACCAATTTAGCGCAAGGGCAGGATATTGAGCGAAATATTGCAACGCGTATTCATAGGGTGCCCGCAAAGGCATATCCTGCCAAAGATCAAAAAAGAAAACCCCATTCATGGCATGACGGGATTCATCCGTCCACCAGAATTCGCCGACGCAGAGAGTCTTCCAGAAAAGAAGGCCAACGGCCCCCCAAAGCATCAGCAACCATAACATGTCGCCAATATCCAACCGTTGGCGCAATGAGCTGTTCGCCGGAGGAACCTGCGCAGGATATTGACCTTCGGTGATGCTTGTTTTCACAACTGGGCAACGATGTGCTGGATCACTTCGCTCTGGGATTCTTCCAATCCAAGCCACAGCGGCAGTCTCACCAACTGGTCGCTGAGCAGATGTGTTTGCGTTAACGTTCCGGACTTGCGGCCGCATTTCTCCCCCATGGGAGAACTGTCAAGCGGAACGTAGTGGAAGACCGTCCCTATTCCGTTTTCCCTGAGGGCGGAAATAAAGTCGGTACGCTTATCCAAGTCTGGCAACAATAGGTAATACATATGCGCATTATGGGTGCAATCGGGTGGAATTATCGGTCGGCGAATTTTTTCTCGCTGTTCCAGGATTTCGAGATCTTTATGATATACGTCCCAGATATCAAGACGCCTTTTCGTGATGTAATCGGCATCTTCCATTTGAGCCCATAGGAAAGCGGCAATCAACTCACTCGGAAGGTAAGAGGAACCAAAATCTACCCAGGTATACTTATCAACCTGCCCACGAAAAAAAAGACTGCGATTGGTACCTTTTTCTCTGATAATTTCTGCCTTCTCCGCGTAGGATGGGTCATTCACCAATAGAGCGCCCCCTTCTCCGGAAATGATGTTCTTGGTTTCATGGAAGCTTAATGCTGCGAGGTGTCCGATGCTCCCCAGTGGCCGGCCTTTGTAGGTGGACATAATCCCTTGCGCGGCATCTTCGACGACCAGCAAACCGTGTCTCTCCGCGATTGCCATGATGGTATCCATCTCGCAACTTACGCCCGCGTAGTGTACGGCCACAATTGCCCTGGTTTTAGGTGTAATTGCAGCTTCGATCAGCGTTTCATCAATATTGAGCGTGTCGTGCCGAATATCGACGAATACCGGTACGCCGCCACGGAGCACGAAAGCATTGGCCGTCGAGACGAATGTGTACGATGGCATAATCACCTCGTCCCCGGGCTGAATGTGAATCAGGATAGCTGCCATTTCTAAAGCGGCCGTGCAGGAATGAGTGAGCAACGCCTTGCGGCATCCAAT